>Ga0210400_10001454_pt1 | contig 23537 bp, 18 predicted proteins | sample IncBWH26MmetaG_FD_155456 | JGI IMG/M metagenome (GOLD analysis project Ga0210400, IMG submission 155456) | Forest soil microbial communities from Barre Woods Harvard Forest LTER site, Petersham, Massachusetts, United States - Inc-BW-H-26-M | ecosystem: Environmental > Terrestrial > Soil >...
TGCAGTTGCTCACCCAGTCGACGTGCTGCTCGATCGACACGGCCATGTTCGACAGCACCGATGGACTGCCGGGTCCGGTGATCAGAAACAAATTGGGGAAGCCCACGGTGGTCAGGCCGAGATAGGTAAGCGGCCCCTCTGCCCACTTGTCCTTGAGCGAGAGACCCTCGCGGCCCTCGATGTCGACGGCGACGATCGCACCGGTCATGGCATCGAAGCCCGTGGCGTGCACGATGGCGTCGAAGCTGAACGATCGCAGCTCGGTATCGATGCCGCACTCGGTGATGCTGACGAAGGGTTCCTTGCGCAGATCGACCAGGTGAACGTGCGGCAGGTTGTAGGTCTCGAAGTAGTGGGTGTCGATGCAAGGCCGCTTGGTCCCGTAGAAGTGGTCCTTCGGGCAGAGCGCATCGGCGATCCGCGGGTCGCGCACGATCGTGCGAATTTTGCCGCAGAGAAAATCGCACACGGTCTTGTTGGCCTCAGGGTTCACGATGATGTCCGAGTACGCGGCGCCGAAGGCGAGCAGGTCTCCCGATGCGTACGCAGTCTCGTACGCGGCCCGGCGCTCAGCGTCGGACACCTGCAATGCGCCCACGGTGCTGACGCCCATGGGAACGCCGGCGACCGACCACCGGGCCGCCTCGCGATAGGCAACGCGGTCGGCGTCGTAGGCCGTCTTTTTGGCTGCGGTCACCGGACCGTTGCGGGCGGGCCGGGAGAAATTCGGGGTACGCTGGAACACGGTCAACTCAGCGGCCTGTCGCGCGATGAGTGGGATGGACTGAACGGCCGAAGAACCCGTGCCGATAACCGCCACGCGCTTTCCGCTGAAGTCCACGCCCTCGTGGGGCCAGCGATTCGTGTAGTACGACCGGCCGAGGAAGCGTTCATGACCGTTTATGTCAGGCGTCTTGGGCTGCGACAGGCATCCTGTGGCCATGACATAGAAGCGACAGCGGAACTCGATGCCCCGGTGGGTGCTGACCCTCCAGCTCGACGTGCCCTCGTTCCATTTCGCCGCGACGACGCGCGTCTGGAAGAGGATGTCGCGGCGCAGGTCGTGCTTGTCGGCGACATGCCCCAGGTAGCGCAATATTTCCGGCTGGGTCGCGTAGCGCTCCGACCACTGCCACTCGGCCTCGAGTTCGGGATCGAAGCTATAGGAGTAGTCGATGCTCTCGATGTCGCAGCGCGCGCCGGGATAGCGGTTCCAATACCAGGTGCCGCCGACATCATCGGCGCTCTCGAGCAGCTTGGCGGACAGCCCGAGACCGCGCAGACGATGGAGCAGGTACAGGCCGGCAAAGCCGGCGCCCACCACCAGGACATCGAGCCGATCGTTGCTCCCCGATGCCATCCCACCACTCACTACTGTTCCCTCCTACCAGTCCGCCCGCCTAGCCTCCGAGGCGTGAAATGGCAAGCGCGAGCTGCGCACCATTGTCGTCGGCCAGTGCCGCCTCGCGCAGCGCGCGCAGCCGAGCGGCACTGCCAGGGCCGCCTACCAGACTCGGCGCGAGCGAGGAAATCTGAGCGAATGATGTCCAGCCGCGCTCATGAGTATCACCGTATCCCTTCACCAGCGTTTGGCACTCGGCGAGTTCCACGGCGAGGCCATGGTCCCTCGGGGCGATCTCCGCGATCTGAGCCAGCCACGCTTCAAGGCGATCGTTCTCGACTTGATAGCGCAGGCTCGAGCGTCTGAAGCGCCTGCAAGCAGCGAGGCTGCGCAGCAAGGCAAAGCCGCTGATGGTCGATGTGGATATGCGCCGCCCGGCCGTCAATCGACTCAAAGTCCGGTGCGCGCGGGGCGACGCCAGCAGACGCCGGCCAACGCCTGCCGGCAGCGTGCCGCAGATCTCCTCGACGCGCGGCTTCACGAACTCGCGTACTTCCACCAGTTCCTCAGCCCCAGCCTTGACCTCGCGCCGAATGCGCATCGCCCGGCCGCGCCGGGTTTTGATTTGCGCCACGCGCATCACGTCCTCGAAGCTCATCCACAATGCCAACGAACGCGCGACGGCTGCCGTCAAGGCATGTTCGGAATGGCTTGCTTCGATCGCAAAGACGCGCTCGATGCGATCCAAGAATGAGGCGGCGTAGGCCTCGTCCTGATAGTCGACCAAGCGCGCCGCCGCCATTCCCAGCAATTCGTGCAGGGCGGCGGGAAAGCGGTTTTCGATCCGCGCGCGCAGCGCGGCGGGAACCAGCTTGAGCGTGTAGTCGGACGAGTCGATCGTGCCGCGATTCTCGGCCCAAGCCGCCGCCGTCAGCGGCTTGGCCGCCGCGGCCAGGACGGCCAGCCGGCCGGCTTCAAATGCCGCCAGACTGGCTTCGACCCCAACGCCGGATTCCTTGATCGCATGCTGAAAGTGCTCGATTTCCCAAGGCAGCACAGCCGCACCGGCGATGCTGCCGAGAATCACGGCGCTGATGCGGCCTCCCGCGGCGTCGGCGACCTTGACCATGTCAAAGCCGATCAGCTTCGCGGCGTTGGCCGAGGCGATCTCGAACAGCTCGCGGGAATTCGCCCGGCCCTCGCCGAGCGCCATTTTTTCACCGATCGTATAGTCGCGATGCGTCGAGGCGCTCAGCGTGGTGCGATCCTTGGTGACCAGTCCGCGATTGATCGCTCGTCCGGCCTCCATCCACTCCGATGCAACCACGATGTCAACATCGCCCGGGTTCGGCATCAGCGCCATGATGGGTTCGCGGCCGTCGGGTGCGTCGGCGCGCGGAAAAAATTCCATGTAGTAGATGGTCGCGCCGGTGCGCTGCGCGACGCCGGGCACCGATGTTGCCTGCACGAAGTAGCCGGCGCGGCGCGCGGCCATGACGAGCCAGTCGGTCACCACGCCGCCGCCCTGGCCGCCCAAGGCCGCGATCGTCAAGGTGATGGGCCGTAGTCGTTTCACGTCAATCAGCGTCAAGTCAATCAGCGTCAAACAACCAGCGGATCACGGCTGAACGCACGCGCGCTTTCAGTCGATCCCAGGTTGTCGGGTTCACGATGACGTCGGCGCGGTAGAAAGACGGGCAGAGCACCGCCGCGTGCGCAACCTCTCCGCAGACCCCGCAGCCGACGCAGCTGTTGTCGACGAAGGCCACCGGATCGCGCCGCAGGGGATCGGGATTGGTCTTGACCGTGAGCGAAGGGCAGCCGGAGAGCCGAATACAGGAGTGATCGCCGGTGCAGATGTCCGCATCGATGCCGAAGCGTTCTCGGACGACGCGTTCTCCATCGGCAACCAATTTTTTGATCGCCGGCCCCACGCGCCGCTGGCGATTCAGTTGGCACTCGCCTTCCGCGATCACGATCTTCGGTCCCGTGAATTTGGTGAGCAACGCCTCGCGCAGCACGCTCATGGTCTGCTTCATGTCGTAAGTGCGAATCGTGCGCACCCACTCGACGCCCACGCCGCGCACGGCCGTCTCGATGCGGTTCCTGGCGCGCCGCCCTTTGATTTCGGCCGAGGAGGAGGGAATGTACTGCCCGCCGGTGGCGGCGGAGTAGCCGTTGTCGACGATGATCGTCACGCCGTCATGGCGATTGAACACGGCATTGCCGATGCCGCTGGTCAGGCCGTTATGCCAGAAACCCCCGTCGCCCATCATCGACAAGGCGCGGCGCGGATTGGGCACGTTGAAGGACGCGCCGCCGGCCGCACCCAAGCCGTAACCCATGATGGTGCCGCCCAGATCGAACGGCGGCAGCGTGGAAAAGGAATGACAACCGATATCGGCGCTGACCTGCATCGGCCCCATTTCCCGTGCGAGCAGCTTCATGGAGGCAAACAGCGGGCGCTCGGGGCAACCTGTGCACAATCCCGACGGCCGCACGGGGACATTGCGCGCCAGCATGGCAGCCGGAAGCAGCGGCACTTCCGCGGCCGGCAATCGGCCGAATTCCGCCAGAAATTTGCGCAGGCCCGCGATGACCACGGCGCCGGTATATTCGCCCGCCATGGGCAGCGGTCCCTTGCCGACGATGCGGGTCTGCACATCCGCCTGGCGAAGAAACAAGCTGGCGGCCTGCTCAATGAACTCGGGCTGCCCTTCCTCGATGATGAGGATCGCCTTCTTGCCTTGCGCGAAGCGCGTGAACTCCTCCGGCACCAGAGGGTAGGTCACGTTCAGCACATACAGCGGGATCTTGGACGCACCGAAGACGTCGGCCAACCCCAAGCGCTCGAGCGCGCGCAGCACAGTGTTGTACAGACCCCCCTGCAACACGATGCCGACGTCGCAGGATTCGTTCACGCCCAAGAAATCGTTGAGCTGGCGCTCCTTGATGAACTTGATCGCGGCGGGCCAGCGCTGCTCGATCTTGGCGCGCTCCTGCGCGTAGGTCGACGGCGGCAGAATGATTTTGTCGAAGTTGCGGCTGGGATTGTTCATGGCCTGCTGCAAGGTGAATGGCGGCCGCCGATTCTCCTTCGCACGGAATTGACCGACCACATGGCAGGCGCGTATCCGCAGCATGAGCATGACCGGCGTGTTGCTGGCCTCGGAGAGTTCGAATCCTTGCTCGACCGCCTGCACGATGGAGGGCAGATTCGGCCTGGGATCGAGCAGCCACATTTGAGATTTCATGGCAAAGGCGTGGGTGCGCTCCTGCATGATGCTCGCGCCTTCGCCGTAATCCTCGCCGAGCACGATGAGTGCGCCGCCGATGACGCCCGCGGAGGCGAGGTTCGACAGGGCATCGGAGGCCACGTTGGTGCCGACGGTGGATTTCCAGGTGACGGCGCCGCGGATCGGATAATTGACCGATGCGGCGAGCATGGCCGCAGCCGTCGCCTCACTCGCCGAGGATTCGAAACGGACGCCGAGCTCGCCCAAAATCACGCTCGCGTCCGACAGCACGTCCATCAAGTGGGAGATCGGCGCGCCCTGATAGCCGCCGACATAGCCGACCCCCGACTGCAGCAGCGCCTTGGTGACGGCCAGAATTCCTTCGCCTTCGAACTCCGCGCCTTCGGTCAGGCGCAGCGACTGCACTTCTTTTGCGAATGAACGCTCAGCCATGCCATGAACTCAGAAAAAAACCAGTATACATGCGCGCACCGACCGCTTTGGTGTAGGGCCGCAATCGCAGCTCAAGGCTGCAAGCGCGTCGCGGCCCAGGGCGCGTTGGAATTGGTGCGGGCCAAGCCTAAGGCCCGGGTAAAGCGCGCGCGATCATGAATGCGGTATTCACCTTCAACCCACAGTTCAACGGCATCGACATAGAGGCGATAGCCGCCCCAATTGGATGGACGCGGTACCTGGACCGAAATGCGCTCAGGTTCCTCGGATCCCGGGCCCTCATAGGGAATGCCGAAGCGGCGTGCCTCGCGCGCCACCGCCGCAGCCAGCGCCTGCCGCGATTCCACCGGCTGGCTTTGCTGGCTGGCCCACGCACCCAGCTGCTTCTGCCAAACGCGCGTATGAAAATACGCATCGTTCTCGGCGTCCGACAGCAGTTCCACCTGGCCCTCGGCGCGCACCTGGCGATGCAGGTGGTCCCAGTGAAATACCACGGCGGCCCGCGGGTTGGCGGCAAGCTCACTGCCCTTGCGTGAGCGATAGTTGGTATAGAAGAGTATATATCCCTGCTGCACCGCGATTTCCTTGCACAGCACGACCCGGGCGGACGGATAGCCGCGGCCGTCGACGGTCGCCAAAATCATGGAGTTGGGATTGGGCTGGGCGGCATCGCGCTGCGCCTGAGCCAGCCATTGGGCGGCCAATTCCAGCGGATTGGCCGGGAGGGGGTCAGGAAGGGTTTCGGTCCAAAATGTCTTTTTGCTGCTGCTCATTGGAGAATGGTAGCCGTGCCGATGGAAACTAAGGGGTTTTCTTTAAATATGAATCTGGACGATCTACGAACGGCACTGACTGACCTCGATGGTCAGCTACTCGAATTGGTGGCGCGCCGGCAGGCCCTGAGCGAGCAAGTGGCGGCCGTCAAGCGAGCCACCGGCCGGCCCACCCGGGACTTCGGCCGTGAAAGGGAGGTCATATTGCGGGGCCGCACCACGGCCGAACGCCTGAAAATTTCGCCCGATCTGGCCGAATCGCTGTTGCGGCAGCTCATCCAGTCCTCGCTCGCGACCCAGGAACAGGCCCGCGTGGCCGCTCAGGCGCACGGCACCGGCAAGCGCGCCTTGGTCATCGGCGGCCACGGCAAAATGGGCGGATGGTTTGCCGACTTTTTGGCATCGCAAGGATTCCGGGTCGCCATCGCAGACCCCAAAGGTGGCCTGGCGGGCTTCGATTTCGTGGCCGATTGGCAGACGGACGCTTTGGATTTCGACGTCATCGTGCTGGCCACGCCGCTGTCCGCGACCGCGGACTTGCTGCAGGTTTTGGCGCGGCGGGCGCCGCGAGGCCTGATTTTCGATTTGGGCTCGCTCAAAACACCGCTGCGTTCGGGACTTAGCGCCCTGGTCAAGGCGGGCTGCCGCGTCACCTCCGTGCATCCGATGTTCGGGCCCGACACCGAACTGCTGTCCGGCCGGCACGTCATTTTCATCGACCTGGGCGACAAGGAAGCCCTGGCGCAGGCACAGGAATTGTTCGCGCCCACCATGGCGGAGCGGGTCGTCATGGATCTGGACGAACACGATCGCTTGATCGCCTATGTCCTGGGGCTGTCGCACGCGCTGAACATCGCGTTCTTCACCGCACTGGCCGACAGCGGCGAGGCGGCGCCGCGCCTGGCGAAAATGTCGAGCACCACCTTCGATTCGCAACTGGAAGTGGCGAGCCGGGTCGCGGCGGAGAGCCCGGACCTGTATTTCGAGATTCAGAGCTCGAATGACTATGGCAACGAGTCGCTGCTCGCACTGCAGCGAGCCGTGGAGCGTCTGGTGACGACGGTAAGAGCTAAAAACGCGCAGGAGTTCACAGCGATCATGAACCGCGGCAGGGCCTACTTGGATGTGCGCGCGGCCGCGCGCAGGGGCTAAAGGGAAATGGACATGCCAACGCTTACCGACATGGATAAGGAGATCGAGGACCTCAAGAAGCGCCTTGCGGAGATGACGGCCGAGGCTGCCAACAACGAGACCATCATGAAGCGCACGCAGGCGCGCGAATTGACGTTGCTGCGCGCCGACACGCTGCCGCAACTGCTGCACGCCATGGTGGGGGGCTTGCGCGAATCGTATGCCCTCGACGCCGTCAGCGTCGTGTTGCTCGATCCTCAGCATGAGGTGCGGCACTTGTTGGTCGCGGGCGGCGATCGCCCGGAGGAATTCAAACAGATTTTTTTCGTCGATTCCCTGGTGGGACTGGCTCCGCAGCTTGCGGTCCTGCACAAGCCCTGGCTTGGACCCTACGTGGGCGCCGATCATCACCTGCTGTTTCCGGGCATCGGCAACCTAAAGAGCGCGGCACTGGTGCCGCTGCCGCGCAAAGACCGCGCGACCGGCGCGTTGTGTTTCGGCAGCCGCGACGCAACTCGCTTCACTCGCCATCATGGCACGGATTTTCTGTCGCATTTGGGTGCGGTCGCGGCCGTGTGCATCGAGAACGCCGTGAACCGGGCGCGGCTGCTGCGCGCCGGCATCACCGACTTCCTCACCGGCTGGCACAATCGCCGCTATTTGCAGCAGCGCTTGAAAGAAGAGCTGGCGCGCGCCCAGCGGCGCGGCGGGACCATCGCCTGCCTGATGATCGATATCGACAAATTCAAGGGCATCAACGACGGCTATGGGCACTTGGCGGGCGACAGCGCGCTCAAGGAAGTTGCGCACCGCATCGAGGCGCAGATTCGCAGCATGGATACGGCGGCGCGCTTTGGCGGCGACGAACTCGCGATCCTCTTGCCCGAGACCACGGCCGCCGAGGCCGCGACGCTGGCCGAGCGGATTCGCGACGTGATCGCGGCCACGCCCTTCGCGCTCAACTCGCAGATCTCGCGCACTTTGACCGTGTCCGTGGGCGTTGCCGCTCTCTCGCCGGGCCGGGACGAAACCGATCTGAAAGCGGTTGCCGACCGATTGATCGCCGATGCCGACGCCGCGCTGTATCGCGCCAAGGCGTTGGGCAGAAATCGAGTGCAAGTGGGAGCGGGGTAGCTCCGAGAAAACCAAGAGGGGCCGGCCGCTGCGGCGCAGCATGGCGTGACTTTCTTAGCTGGATGCATATACAGTTATCGAACTGTATGCTACATTTTTCCAAATCAACCCTGAATCGAGGCATCAGTATGGCCACGCGACAGCGCTCGTACAAGGCTCAGCGGGCTCAGAGTGGTTTGTTGAAAACATCCGGCGATCGGCAAGGCCGTCGAAGCCAAAAGACTCGCCCTTCGGAACACGTCTATGGCGTGCCGGTTCCCAAGCGTCTTCAGGAAGCGATCGAAAGCGAACGCGATAACCTGTCGAAAGCCGAGTCGCTACTGGCCTGCATGGTGGTCTCGATGGAGTATCAAAACGACCCGCTCGACGGGCCGTACTACCCGGCCGTGGCGCAGTTGGCGCGCGAATTGGTAGAGCGGTCAATCAACGGCCTGGATCCATTCGTGTTGCGGCAGCGCCTCCTGCGTAACAAGATCGAGGAGGTATTTTCCGTGTCATTCGTCGACTTGGCATTGCCTCTTGGACCATGCGAGTTCAACCCAAGCGAGCATCGGATGGCGGCGTAGCGGTCGGCTACCCGCCGCACGGACGCGGCGGACTCAAATGGCTCTACAAGTGTCTCCGGCGGCTATCAGCGGGGGCTGCTGAGCCGCCCAAAATGCGCTGTACCGGCCGCGTTGCCGCAGCAGGGATGCGTGGGTGCCGCGCTCGACCACCGCCCCAGTCTCCAGCACGATGATCTCGTCAGCATGCATGACAGTCGACAGTCGGTGGCTGATCACCAGTGTCGTAACGGACTGAGATATTTCTCGCAAGTTTCGGACAATATCAATTTCGGTTGGCGAATCGAGCGCCGAGGTTGCTTCATCAAAGATGTAGATTCGGGGGCGCTTGATCGCGGCTCTCGCAATCGCGAGTCGCTGCCTCTCTCCCCCTGAAAGCTTGAGCCCTCGTTCCCCGACGTTCGTATCGTAGGCATCCGGCAAGCTCGCGATAAAGTCGCGAAGGTGCGCGCGACTTGCTGCCTGCTCGATCTCCTCCTGAGTGCAATTTTCTTTGCCAAAGCCGATGTTGTCGCCGACCGAGTCATTGAAGAGCACCGCATCCTGGGGAACGACCGCGATCGATTGACGCAAGGTCGCCAGCGAGAGCGCGGAGATCGGCACGCCGTCGAGTATGATTCGGCCGACGTCCGGCTCGAGTAGCCGCATCAGCAGTCTTACCAGCGTCGACTTGCCCGACCCACTCGAGCCGACAACGCCCACGGTCTTGCCTGCCGGAACTTTGAAGCTTACGCCTCGGAGCGCCGCGCGGTCGGGCCCGTAAGAAAGCGTCACGTTCTCAAATTCCAATTGACCGGGACCGTCGTGAGGCACGACGTTGCCTATATGTTGCGGCTCCGATTTCTCGTGGAAGAGTGCGAGGACTTTTTCCAGCATGGCAGCACCCTGGGAGAATCCCTGCACCGCAAAGCCGAGCGCCTCGACAGGTCGAATCACCTGCAACATGTACATGGTAATCAGGACAAAGTCGCCCACCGTCAATTGGGCGCCCTCAACCTCGTGCACGGCATGCAAGGTTGTGACTGCCAGGAAGCTTGCGAAAATCGTTGAGACAGTCACGCCATTAATCGCGTAGCGCCGATAAAAACCCACCCACTCGGTCTCGGTGCGCGACAGTGCACGGCCTACCCGGTCTTGGACGAGAGACTCGGCCGCAAAGTACTTCACCAATTCCACATTCAGCAGCGTGTCGGTCATTTGAGCGGCTGCATCCACGTGAGCAGCGGACGCGCTCCTAGCTGATCGCGCTATGGTCTTTGCGGCATGCGTGAAGACCGCGGCATAGCACACGAGAGCACCGCAGAACAACAACAGAAAGGAGGGATGTGCCAGACGTACGAGCACGATGATGATCGTTCCCAATTCGGCCGTGACCGGCAGGAGGGTGAACACGAGGTGGTGCAGGATCATCTGGTAACCCGTCAGACCGTTCTCCAAGATTTGGCTGACCGCACCGGTCTTCCGGTCCAGATGAGAACGCAATGGCAGCCGCAGGATGTGCGAGAAGAGACGGCCGCTCAGTACTCGGAACATTCGCCGTTCTGCGCGCGCGTACACGAGACCGCGGACCTCGCCCACGGCTCGCGCCAGAAATTGGCTCAGGACATAAGCACCGACGAGAAGCGAGGGCGATGGCAAGTTACCTGCTCGCCCTGTGAACCCATCGACCAGCCCCTTCAAAGCGAGCGGCCCAAGCGCTGTCAACACAGAGGTCGCAATGACCAAGAGTATGACCACTGCCAGACGCCCCCTCACGAAGCGATCGGCATCGCTCCAGAGGATGCCGATGATCTCCGATACGCCGCTCCACGGGCGCCGTCCCCGAGGAACCCCGGGCGATTCAGCGTGGGGGAACATCGTCATGGTCCTTTTTCTTTCCCCCGGCGATCTGCTCTCCGAAGTCGGGGCAAAACAGTATCTCGGGTTTAGCGCCAAAGCATTCGCGAAAGAGCGCCTCATAGAAACGCCGCCTATTTGCAGATACTGGTCTTGGACCACAATTGAAGAAGCGCGCTGCTTGTGCTGGCGTGGCGATTTTATGCTTGATCAAGTACGACACGCTCAAGGCTCGCACCATCGGCAGCGGGCGTTTACGCGATCTGGAGCGCAAGTTTTCGTACGTCACGAGGCGTCCCCAGGTAGCGGCTTTATCGCGCGGCAATCGCTGATCGCATAGAGCATTGAATTGCTCAATTACCTGCATCACGACACCCGGAATGTCTCCTGCAAGATCGCGCGCACGCCGGGTTCGATCTGGCGAGCGTCGACCGGTTTGGCGCCACACGTCGGCGATGAACTGGGCATCTCCCAAGAGCCGCGGGTCCTTTGCCGAACCACGTCTGAACAAACGGGCGTAGTTTGACGCCGGCGCCTGGTCGAACAATCTTCGATATGCCTCCTCTTGAATCTCACGGCTGTATGCGCCCCGAGTCAACATGCGAAGGACGACGTTCGTCGTTACCCAGTCCTGTTTCTTGCTTCCTCGGTATACGGCGTCGCTGCTCCACCACAGGCCGCTCTGAAAGTCGTCCGGCGCCTGAAGCCGGCGAATCCAGTGAATGAAGTGCGTGAGCTGCACCAGCCACTGTTGGTGCTGGAACAAAAGCACGTGATAGTGCAACCGGAACAAAGAGCCATGCTCGTCGTGAGTTCGATTGAAGAGGCGCGCGTACTCGTGCTGAAAGCTGCCGGTGATCTCGCTCAACCGGCCTTCGCCGGCTTGCAGCGCCAGATGCGCCTCGCGCTCGGCGATGTAACCTGCATGCAGGCGCGCACCCTTCTCTCGCAGTGTCACCCGAAGTAATTTCAGTACAGTCTTGAGCTCGGCGTGGCTTGTGACAATTCTCCTGTTCGTTACGCTGCGTAGAGCGACGTAGTACCAGCCAAACGGAATAGACGGCAGGCGTGCGAGACGCGGCATCACTGGCTCCTCCATGATTGAGCCATCGGACTCCTCGCGAAAGTCGATCCACTCCTTTGGAGAATCGACCGCGGAGCGCAAGCGATGCTGAAATCAAGGCGCTGACCGCAGTCCCGAGCAGATCAATCGTCACCTTCCGTGAGGTACGATACGTTCCTCGATCAAGCAAAACGCCCGAGTCTGGGCGCAACTGTTATGTACCAACACGTTTCGCTGCAGTCAACGGAACTCGCAGTTATGACACTTCAACGGTGTCAGGCAAAACACTTTTTGAATGCATGATTCAAGCGTGAGAGGACTTGTGTCTTCGTTTCGGTGTCTGCCACGATCACCCTTCGATCTTTTTTTTCGCCGTGTCGATCAGGGTTCGCACGACACTCATTTTGCTACCTACCACGAGTCGTCCTCATTCAGCGGAGCGCCAGTTCAACGTCCACACCGTGCACGTGCCTCTGTAACCGCATGAGATGCCCCGACAATTAGGCTCTCCAATTCATCGATCTGACAACTCAGGAAGCGAAGGCAACGACATTTCTGTTCAAGGTTTAGGTATTCAGCTTGGCTCGAATGTCTGCGTCGCAGCTCAGCATATTTCTTTAAGCAAATTTCCCGTTGACATATCGATTCGATCGTAGTCACGTCGATCACGCCACCGGATCGGTGGTTGGTATCACTAACACTTAGTGAGCAAAAGGAGATCGCCATGATTATCGAACTGGGAAACGTGACCACCGAAACCAAGCAGCCGAATCCTCCACTTGGGAATGATAATGGTGGTGGCGGATTTGGTACCTTGCCGTAGCGCCGCACTTGGCGTAGAGAGTGTGCGGCACACGCCGCACACTCTTGCGCCACCCTCGCTAATCAAGACAGTCCGACAATCAGGTCCCGTAACAGTGTCATACGACAGATCCCGATCGTCTCGGTTAAACAGAGAACTTTCAGAAGCTCCTGCCCGCCCGCCGATATCGAGAGATCTCGTTGAAGATGAGCATCGAGCCACCGCTCTCTATTATCTAACGCCTCACGTGTTTGCATGTCTCACGCGCGGCGGCGCCGTCTTGCTGAATCTAAAGCGGAACAAGTATTACGGCCTCTGTAAGACTGACGGTATCTATCTCGCAAGTATCGTTTTTAATTGGCCGACTCGAGAAGTCGGTGATCCGACCAACCAGTCCGACGTGCCCGATGAATCCGGCAAAAGGCGCCTCGTACAGGCCCTGTTGGACGGTAATATTCTGCAGCAAAGTCCGCCTTATCGCTGCGACATTGATTGCTCGGCAACTTCGCTCGACGGCGCCCTTGCATCGATTGGCGATGAGATTGTCGAGAAAGCCTCAGTCCGACCGACGCATCTCGCGACCTTTCTGTTTAGTTTGCTGTCTGCGGCTTTCTGCCTTCGCTTTCTTTCCCTACATTTTACGGTGAGATTCGTTTCCAGAAGGAGGACTCGAGCAATCTCTACCGGATACACGTTTGATAGCGATCGCGTGGCTGAATTGATATTCATATTCCGTCGGCTGCGACCTTACTTCTTTGTCGCCGACGGGCACTGCCTGCTCCACGCGCTCACGCTTGTTAATTTTCTGTCGGTACACAGAGAGTTTCCGTGCTGGGTAATGGGTGTAAAGACAGATCCCTGGGGCGCCCATAGCTGGGTTCAACACGGAAGCTACCTGTTAGATACAAATCCAGAGAAGGTCTGCTCGTACGAGCCAATCTTATCCGTCTAACCAGAGAGCGACGATGTATCGATACATTGCGTTGGTGTGGAATTGCGAATCGGCCTCCCAGGAAGAGGCGGCATCATTCATTTCCCTTCGCCTTCCAGCACATTCATGCGATTACAGCGTGGCCCTAAGCCGACCAGGCCTTCTTGTCCTTACAGCAGACCATCACAACACAATGGGAAACTACCTATTGAGGCGCAACTGTGGAGTTGTTCTCGGATCTATCTTCGAACGCAACAGAGATTTGCACGACGATTCTCCCTCGGACGGCGCGGTCTTCGACGCTCATCATACCGATCTGGTCGTCGCATCGCGGGGTCGTGCATTAGTCGCTAACTATTGGGGAAACTATGTTGCAATTCTCTCCGATGATCAGTCGCGCTCGGTATTGATTCTGAAGGATCCAACGGGCTCTCTGCCGTGCTTTATCACATCGTGGCGAGGCGTTTCAATTATATTTTCGTGTTTACAGGACTGTCTTGAAATGGGCGTTCTCTGTTTTACCGTTAACTGGTCCTATGTAACGGCGCGACTTGCGAGCAATGGCGCCGACGGGTCGCACAATCCGTTGAACGAGGTTTCGGAAATTCGTCGCGGCGAATGCCTAGAGATCGGTGCAGATGGCCTCCCCGCTGCGAAGAGGAAACTTTACTGGGACCCGATGCAATTTTGCGAGCCCGCAAATACAATCGATGACGTCGAAGCCGCTGCGCGGGCTCTTAGAGCGTGTGTACGGTCCGCCAGCCACACTTTGGCGCGAGGTCACTCGGACATTTTGCTGCGCCTATCGGGTGGCCTTGACTCCTCTATCGTAGCGGGCTGTCTTAAGGACGTTGCCTCCAAGTCTAGGATTATGGCGTACACCCATTTTAATCCTCGCGGAAGGTCCGACGAGCGACGATGGGCTCGTCTTTCGGCAACGCACGCTGGATTCGAGCATATTGAATGTCCGTGCGACCCCGCTGGTATCTCTCTTGAGCCTGCGCTGCAAATGGGGGTGTGTTTCGAGCCTCCGCATGTTGTGGGCAGCGTAGTGCGTGGTGGCTTAGAAATGCATCTTGCCGAAGAGAGACCCTACTCGGCGACGTTTTCGGGAGACGGCGGTGATTCCGGATTCGGAGCCGAGGGCGTGCGACACGTCGTAGATGACTTTCTGAGGCTTCGCGGGTTGTCCGTTTCCGTTCTTAATTTCGCCGCCGCGGTTGCTTTGCGAACCGATACCTTGGCTTGGAGAGTGCTAACGGACGCCCTATTACGGCACATTCGCGGATCAAGAATGGAAGACTTCAGACATCGGTTTGTAAACAAGCAATCTCTTGCGGCTAAGCAACTTCAAAACGAAGGTCTGCGGTCAAAACACTTCCCTCATCCGTGGTTTATCGGTGTTGAGAATGTCCCATGGCACGTTATCAGGCGCGTGGGCGCGTTGATACTCACTCCGGAGTTCTATGATCCAATGCGTAGATCGAATGCGCCCGCTCCACTCGAGATTGCGCCCTTATATTCGCAACCCGTCATAGAGCTCTCTCTACGAGTGCCGCTCTACGTTCATTTTCACCAAGGAATCGAACGCGGTCTCGCGCGTAAGGCGTTTGCCGCTGACGCACCGGCTCCAGTTCTTCGGCGCCTCTGGAAGGACCGCGTTCCCGGCAACTTTGAGACTCTCGCCCACCACAATCGTGCTTTTTTCCGTGAGACAGTGTTGGGGGGACGCCTTGCGGAATCTGGGCTAATAGATTGCGCGACGATTGAAGCGATCCTCGGGGGTGAAATCTCAAAGGGTGGATACTTTATCGGCGAGCTATTCGGTTTGCTTGATTTAGAACTATGGATACGGCATTTCACCAATCGCGACGTTAGGCGCGCGGCCGCGTAAGCAGCGGGCGCTCAAATGCAAAACGCGAGCCAGTCGCATGAGCCTTGATAGCGGGCTGATTGAGGTCGGAATCGTGGCCCAAGAGACACGGCAACCAATGCTGCTTGTCGGACCCGAATCCGAGGCCTTGTTTGGTCACCGCCCTACGTGCCTGCGAGGTTTCGGCGCGGGTAAGGGCACCTCCTACACTCGCAGGCAGATACACTGATCAGCGTGCGTCGTCGATTCTACGGATTGGACTTCCAGGTGCGTAGTGGCGGTTTGGGTTGCCTCAGGTCCGCCATGTGCATTGCTCGGAGTGTCCGCCAATCCTGATACTGCAGTGCTTTCTCTGGCGCGGGATCTTCTTCAGATGCAAGCCAAAACAGCCACCAGTCTAACGCACGATTCTGTAGCGCGAGCAATTGCCTTGGATTCTGAACGAGATGCGTTCCGTGCGTTATATCCGGCAGTACGTAGTATTCGACGGGCTTTCTGAGATATCGGAGGCGGCTATACATTTCCCAGGAACCCAAAAGCGTCGAATTTCCGCCGCCGCCAGTTGTCAGCTCTAACTGCAGCGGCGTCTGAATGCGCTGGATGTTGAATGCAGGGGACGCATCAAGCCATACCTCAAGATCTTTACCAAATGGCGCTGGCATCCCTTCATCGACATCCCATCCTAATTTCATGCTCTGACTGTAATTCAGTTCATAGCAGTCCGCCGCTATTGCAGCAGCATAGGGGAAGTCAGTAAATGTGAGCGCATCTTCGATAACACGCCCAGTCGCGCTGTGACCCATGATTCCAACCTTGGCTTTGTCAACAAGTCCCACATTCACTAAGTGCTCAGTCGCGTCCGCTAGCGTCTTTGCTCTGCTCTTGGTTTTCTCAAAATCTGTGTCATGTTCCGCCGTCGCATCCATTGGCCCACCGAGTTGCAACACGGCAATATCTCGACTTGCCAGCGGCTGCGCCAGGTACACAGACCAGCCTGGCCCCAAAGGGACCCCGCCGCCCGGGCTCCCTTGTCCGTAAATCGAGAAAACACTTTTGCCAGCGTATCCGTGCAACTGAATCACGAGTGGGTAACGCACTCCGGGACGATAATGCGCCGGGTAGTAAAGCCGGCCCTCCCACGGGTGGCCGCCGGAGTCTGTCCAACGAGTCAGTTCAACGTGCCCCAGCGCGAAGCGCGTGACAAGCTTTGGATTCGGGTCAAAAAGGACGCGGCTGCGCCCCGTATCTACATCAGTACCTATTAGCTCAGGCGGCTGATCGAGGCCTTGACGGACCCCAACGATTATCTTTCGAGTCCGGTGACCGGACTTGTCTCTGCGAATCGACCTGTTCCCCGCATCGGCGATCCGCCACTGCCCATCGTGATAGTCGAAGTCCATCGTTTGCCCGCCGCGCAGGGCGAGTGCAATTCGCTTTTGAGATACCCACTGTGTGGATTCAATACCCGAAACGATTGTCGGATCTACGGGGATCTGATGATAGCGCCCCGTCTCCGCGTCCACGATCGCAACTGCTTTTCCTTCCAGACCTGCGGCGTCGGACTCCGCGACCGGAAGCATCGTTGGCGCGATTAGCACATACTTCGAATCCGGCGACCACGCAACAGTCGACCATGGATTAAGACCAGCGGGCGCTGACCACAATGGCCGGCTTGTACCGCACGCCATATCGACGATCACGAATTCACTCATCGCGCTCGCCCAAGCTCCATGTGGATTCTCTTCAGCGCCCTTTCGGAATACACCGAAATGGCTTCGATAACTCGACCACGCTACAGGCACCGGCGATACATGAGTATTGATAATGAGCCGACGCCCGTCGGGCGAGATCAATTTGTCACCCCAATATAGTTCCGATAGGTCGCACTTCATCTCCGAGTCTGCAACTGGCTTCGCTTGATATTCCCCATTTGTCTGCACTGCGACGACTCGACGACACATGCCCAAGTCAAAAAGACCCGTACCATCGACGACCCCGGACAGCAACATATCGGCGTCAGGGCTCTTGACAGAAAATCCAGTACGAATCATTTCTTGCGACCGCTGCGGCGAGTACATAACTTTAACATCGTAGGCCAGCGAACGATTTGGCCCGATCATAAACGCGACGACATCGGTCGGTTCATCCGTAAGCTTCTTCAATCGGTTCGACATCACGTTTAGCTGGAACACTTGATTGTGTCCCTGGTCGTCGGTCCAAAGAAACGCTATTTCGTCATTGTCTAACCAAGCTGGAATGTTCTGACCGGGGCCAATCAGCGCGGTAGGGCCGGCGGTCGAATCCACAAGGGGGCCCGCCAATGGCAAGCCGCGCGTAAAGCGCCTCGCGACGAGTCGAGGCTTCGCCGCGTCAAGCGAGCTCAGTTCCCCGGAAAGTATATCTACCCAAATACCATCATTCTTGACATCGCCTCGAATCACCATGGAGACATATCGAGCCCCGTCCGGCGAACGAAAGACTGCTTCTGCCTTGTGGTCTTCATGAAATCGAGCCGTCTCTATCGCGTCGGCGACTGTCAGTGGCTTTCGCGCGTCCTCTCGCGCAGACCTAGCGCACACGACTTCCGGCCCGACTGTCGCCGCACAGGCGATTGCAACCATCACGGGCCACAACAAGCGCCGCACGGATACGCTCCGCGCACAGCCGCCGAGAAACGCCGAATAAGTCCGAAGCGTGTTCGTTCCGCTTCGCCTGTCATTCTCTACAGATAGGGACTTAGCCCCGGCCTGAAGGGCGGCGCCATTCGGCGCTAGGATGTCAGCGGAAAGGCGCTCGCCTACCATTTCTTTCTCAACTCCAATGAGATGAATCGTCCCAAGGGGCTCGCATTATTTGGATCGTAGTTGAGCGGAGCACCAGAAAGTACTTTTATGTAGGGAGGATTCCGGTCGAAAGCATTTAGCACGCTTATTCCAACTGTCACGCCCTTCCACTCTGATCCTGTTAGATAGGCATCCGCATGAAGCCGAGCTCCGAGATCAATTGTCGTCCATGCGGAAACAGCAGGGTTACCGAGTCCCGCAGTATTAACGTAACTTCCCACCGTCGAAATCGCGCCGTTGATCTCCCAGCCTACTGTCGCCCAGGCCAGATTTTCCCGAGAGCGCCATTTAGGTGGATTTCCATACGTACTTACTAGATTTGCAAATGACGCTCCGGTCGAATATGCGGTGTCGATCTTGTCAACGAAGGTGGCGTTTGCTTGAGCGGTTAGATTGCCGGCTGAGAAGGTTCTCGCCCAGCTGGCTATAAAGTCAACGCCTGACTGCCTGACAATGGATGCATTCTGCAGGCGTGAGTCAAACGCGTACCGGACTCCGGTCGTCCCAGTCCCAACAAAATCAAAATATTGCGCGCCCTTGGCCACAGCGGAATCTACGTATGACTGAGCTGCTGCATCGCTTGGAAGATTAGTAATTAGTTGACCGTAGATGTTCGAGGACTGAAGAGCGTTGGCAGGGGGAAATATTTGCACGATTCGATCGACATAACGAATGTCGTAGTAGTTCAGAGTAAAGTCGACGCCTTGCAAATTGACGGGTTGGTATTCCACGCCGAAATCAAGCGTCTTGGCCCGCTCGGCCGACAGCGCCTTGCCTCCGTCAAGAACAATCATCGGTAAAGTACCCGAGCCGTTTGGCTTCGCGAAGGATTCGATGACGACAGCCGAGCTTGCGCCTGCGGACAATTCGGATTCCGTAGGGGCTCGGAAGGATCGTCCATATGAGGCTCTCAATGACACACCAGTCGCAGGCGACCAACGCGCGCCGAACCGAGGATTTGTGGTCGAACCAAAGTCGGAGTAGTTGTCTGTACGGACGGCCGCCGAAATCTCAAGCGCCTGAATGAAGAGGATGCTGTTTTGCTTTTCGACAAGCGGTACGTATATCTCGCCGTAGTACGCTTTTATATTTCGGTCTGGATGCAGATCGAAAGTCAATTTTCCATTTGTGTAGGCGCGATATGCAGGATTTTCATTCATGTAGGACCCGCCCACGGCAATCCCGACGTCTCCGGCGGCCGTTGTCGCTAGCCTGCCCTTTAGAATTAACTCAATAGAACGCTCATCAAACGTCGATTCAAATAATTGCTTCTTCGGCATGGGGTAAAAGAACCCTCGAAGCGAGCGCATCACGTCGGAGTTCTGTCCAGCGTACAGCCCATTTAATTCCACAGACCATTTTGGTGCTAACTTGTATCGAACTCCGGCGCTAGCGTTAATTGTGGTTAAGTTTCCGTTGTTATACTCGTTGTCCACTCCGCTTCCGGCGGCAGCGGAATAGTTTTGATCGAAATATCGCTTCGACCATAGCAGATCTGAGTAACCTTCTACCCCATCGGTCAGCTGTTGACGCGCGTTCAATGTAGCTGAATAGGCGTGATCTTTTGGAAGTAGATCGGTCGGACTCGCAATTTGTGCCGCAAAATCTCGATCATTGGCATCCAGGGCGGAATGTCTTTGATACTGGAATGTTCCGACTGCGTTTCCAGATGACCAACTCGAACCAAACGCTTGCGCGGCTGCGAGTTCGTCTCTGCCACCGTCTGTAACTCTTCCGTATCTGATAGATGACTCGGCGCCGTCGAAGTTCTGCTTTAGAATGATATTGACGACACCCCCGACTGCGTCTGATCCGTAGATTGCGGAGGATCCATCTGTCAGGATGTCGATGTGATCGATTGCCGAGAGGGGGATGGAAGACACATCGACCACGCTTCCCTCCTCCGCTGGCGCGATGCGATGGCCGTTCAGTAGTACGAGCGTTGAACTAGCGCCGAGACCACGAAGATTTATTCCGGAAACGAGCTCATAGTTATTAGTACCATTGCCTAGAAATCCAGCTTGTGTCGTATTACCACTAGCAAAGTTCTGTGGAAGAGACTGGAATAGATCCTGGGTAGATGAGTAGCCGCTCTGCTGGATTTGCGCTTGACCAATTACAATCACCGGACTTGTTTTGTTGGCGATGCCTCGAATGTGCGAGCCCGTGACGACGATCTCATCGAGATCATTTTCTTGCGCGCTCGCTGAAGATGACGCGTCCGTCGAATTAGTTTGCGCCGGAACCTGTGGTGCGGTGGTCTGATCGTCGGCTTCAGCCAGTTCGGACACCTTCATCAGCAACGGGTTCCTTTCTGTAGCGTCCGACGTAGAGGATTCCACAGGTGCGATCACGATGGCGTGGTCGTTCAGGTGCTGCGGTCGCAATCCGGTTCCGACAAGCACACGTGTTAGCGCGCCGTCCAAAGTGAGGTTGTCTTTGAGCGGAGGCGCGATAAATCCCGCGACTTGACTCGCGCTGAATCCCACGTCTGTATTCGTCGCGGTTCCGATTGCCTTGAGCGACCGTGCTAAGGGTTGCGCAGGCAAGTCGAAGTGAACAAGTGCCTGTGCATCAGCCCCAACGCACCGGAATATGGTTGCCACAAGAAGTGCCGACGCAGAAAAGTGAATGCGGCCTGAAATTCTACGCATCAAGACCTCCCGTTTTTTTTGGCGCTGTCGTCTGCGCTTATTCGATGCATCCCAACGAGAGGTCGAATCAGGAAGAGTAAATGGAACCTGCTTAGGTCATCCTCTTGTAGCCGCGGCCCTATTGTTCAAGTCACAAGGCGTGATGTCCGACGCTCGGGGCAGATCGACGGAGGAGCTTCTGGAATGCGTAGCCTACTCAGCGCGTAAACACCCAACTATTTATATCGCTCGTCGAAAAAATAGGTTAATCGCTCTGGATGCTGCTCGCGTCGGATGCGCGCATAGATTTCGTTGCGATGAACGGTGACGTCTTTCGGTGCGTTGATGCCGATGCGAACCTGGCTACCCTTCACGCCGACGATCGCCACAGTGACGTTGTCGCCGATCACCACCGTCTCACCCACCCGTCTCGTCAGTATCAGCATGGCTGGTCCTTAGCGCTGTTAGGGAACCGTGGACGCGGACCGTGAGAATCGGGACGTTCATGGAAGGACTCCCTGTTGCCGGGAATCGCCAACGTCGCCTCGTCGATACTAAGGAAGTCTGAGTATCGCGTCAACGCCAAAGCTAAGAGTCTCTGAGCCCATCGACAAATGGGGCGCAGATGGGCGGGATTTCGATTGTTGCGAAGCACCTTAAGGAGGCGCGGCTGCGCGCCGGCTTATCGCAGAAGCAGCTCGGCATTAAGGCGGGGATCGATGAATTTTCGGCTAGTGCGCGAATCAACCAGTATGAGCGCGGGAAGCACATGCCGGATCTGCAAACGCTGACGCGTTTGGCGGGCGTGATGCGTGTACCTGCCCCTTACTTTTATTGCGAGGATGAGGAACTTGCGGGCTTCATTCTCAAGTTCTCGGTTTTGGGGAAGGCGCAAAAAAGACGATTGCTCGGCTCAATGGACGACCTATAAAGAGCACGACCGTCATCGGACCGTCGGTGGGGGAGGCTGCGTTGTGGATCGGGACAGGACGATATCGCTTCCATTTCGCTCAGCCCGCAGCCCGAAGGCTGCCGTCACGATCTTCACGAATTCGTCAGAGTCGCCGGCACGAAATACTCCACCGATGCGCAACTGAGCAACCTCGGTGTCAGGAACAACTAAGCGGGTGGTGCTGTACCGATTCATCTCGGTGGTTGCAGCCTCGAGCGGTGTCTCGTCGAACTCGACTCGTCCGCGCTCCCATGCTGTGACTCGACTTAGTTCTGGCCGATCCATGGCCGGCGCATGATGTCGCGAAATGACCAGCCGTTGGCCGGGAATCAGGACTTGCGGGGCTTGGGGGGGTGCCTGGCCATTCGCGACGACTGGGGCGACACTGATCCGTCCGTCGACCAACGTGACCGAGAGATCCTGATCGTTGTCGTGGCGCACGATAAAAGAGGTGCCCAGCGCGCGGATCTCTTGGTCCCCTACGCTGACGAGGAAGGGCCAGGTCGGACGTTTGGAGACTTCGAACCAGGCCTCCCCGCGTATTAGCCGCACGCGGCGCATATCTTTGTCGTAGTTCACTTCGATACGAGTGTCCGTGTTCAACACGACACGCGTTCCGTCCCGCAACACCCGGACCTGTTGTTGGCCAACAGACGTAGTGAGCGTGTTGTCGCGCCAGTAGTAGACCGCGGTGATGACCACCAGAACAAGTGTCGCGGCCAAAGTGGCCGCCCAAGGGGAGAATCGCGAGCGTCCCCTAGCCGAAACATCCGCTCGCGCGCGCAAGCGAATTTTGCCCGTCTGTTCCCATACCTGCGTCATGCGATCGAACGCACGCCGGTGTTCGTCACTCTCGCGGAGCCATTCCTGGAAGTCCGCCTTAACATCCGGACCGCGCCGCTCGTCGTGCAATCGGGCGACCCAGGCGGCCGCTTCGACGCGCACCTCGGCGGACAGTACAGGATCGTTCCGCTGCAGCCGGGTCAGGCTCATTCGCGCAACAACTCATTGTCGATGAGAATCAGGGCCTTCGCGATATGATTCGTGACCGCCCGAGTAGAGATGTTAAATCGCCGGGCGATTTCCGCGTAGCTCATTCCATCGAAGCGGTGCAGCAAAAAGGCCTCGCGCGTACGGGGATTGGCGCTGGCCAGACTTCGCTCGACGCGCTCGATCAATTCGTGCGCTTCGGCCTCCTGCTCCGGCAAACCTGCCGTATCCACGCAATCGACTTCCTCGAAGGGCTGATCCGAGAAGATGCGCCGGGTAAGCGTGGCGCGACGCACACGATCGATGTGCACTTTCTCCACTACATCCACAAGAAATGCGACTGGATCGCGAACCGGCGCTTTCTTCTCTTGTTCATAGAGACAGAGTCGCAGACATCCTTCTTGAATCAAATCATCGAGATCCGCGCCGCGCGATCGTCCGCGCTGAATCAGGCGGCGCCGCAGGGCGGCAAGCTGCGCTAAGAGTCCATCGCCCAGATCCTTCGGCCTTGCATTCATCCGCAGTCGGTTTCCTATTTTGACGATGACAAAACAGCCGGGGCGGATCGGACATGTCGCGGGAACAACGTCCTAATAGCTCTTATTCGTCGGCATTTCCCCAAGATCGATACTAAGGAACTCTTAGTATCGCGTCAACGCCAAAACTAAGACTCTCTTAGCCCTGAGGAACACGGGGCAGAGATGGGCGGGATGTCGATCATCGCGAAGCGCTTGAAGCAAGCGCGCGAGCGTGCGGGCAATTTATCCCAGGCGCGGCTTGGCACCCGGGCAGGAATCATATCTGGCGCCAGCACACGGATGTCTCAATACGAAAATGGCATTCACAACCCCAATCTCCTAATGGTGAAGCGCATAGGCGAGGCACTGAATATTCCTGCCGCCTATTTCTATTGCGAGGACGATGAACTTGCCGACCTCATCCTCAAGTTCTCAGCCCTCGGAATGGCGCAAAGAGAGCGATT
>Ga0210400_10001456_pt1 | contig 23533 bp, 12 predicted proteins | sample IncBWH26MmetaG_FD_155456 | JGI IMG/M metagenome (GOLD analysis project Ga0210400, IMG submission 155456) | Forest soil microbial communities from Barre Woods Harvard Forest LTER site, Petersham, Massachusetts, United States - Inc-BW-H-26-M | ecosystem: Environmental > Terrestrial > Soil >...
AAGCCGCACTCGGATTACTCGCAGCTGGCTTGCGATGCGTTTGAGTTGATCCGGCGCGACGGTCCGATCTCCAAGCAGAAGATGCGCGACGTGTTGGGCGGCAGCGTGTCTTTTGTGGCGCTCGATCATGCATTGGGGGAGTTGTGGTCGCGGCTACGCATTACGCGAGTGGATTACAATCCGTCCGAAGGCGCGTTCTGGGATGTGCTGTATCGCTGGTCGCCGGATGCGGTGCGGGCAGGAATCAATCTTTCGGTGGGAGAATCGCTCTCCGCGCTGATCTCGAAGTATCTGGATTGTGTGGTGGCCGCCGATCAGCAGCAGCTGGAATCGTTTTTCGGCAACTTCGTTCCGCGCTCGCGGGTGAAGGAAGCGATTAATGCGTTGCTGGCGGCGCGCGAGTTGAGTTTTATCCGAGTGGGGAACCGGTCGTTGATCCAGATCACGCCGGCGAAAGTGGAGGCGGAGCCGCGGGTTTCGGGGCCGCGGCAGGAACGCGGGCCGCGGAAGACGTCCACGCCGCGAGCGTGATACCCAACCTTACGCAGCGATTTCGCAATTCGCTGGTTTCGCCCTCAGCGGCTAACGCCGGAATCAAGATAATGCACGTAGCGCAGCGCTTGGAAGCGCTGCGCCACCCAAAACCAATAAAAGGTCGATCTCAGAATCCGTACTTCAACGAGAACTGGATCAGCCGCGGTGTTCCCACGACTGAGGTGATCTGGGTGAAGGAGCTTGGACTCTCAACGTCGGTCGCGGATGGGTTGGCGAACGACGGATGGTTGAACAGGTTGAAAAAGTCGGTTCGGAAACGCAGACTCTGGCGCTCGGTCAGCTTGAAAGTCTTCCCGATGGTGAAGTCTACGTTCTTCTGGGGAGGTCCGATGATGCAGTTTCGGGGAGCGTTGCCGTAGCCGGTCGCATCTCCGGGCGCGCCGGTGGAGAGTGGGATAATCGCGTCGGGCGTATAGGCTGCGGGGTTTGCCCAATGGCCTAAGCGTGACTCGACGCCGCCTGGAGTGGCGGCGTTGGCACAACTGAATCCTGGGGCGAAGGTCGGGGTGGCGAGGTTCGGGCTGCTGAGGGCGTACGCGCTGCCTCCGGCGGAATCGATCGGCGTGAAGGGCAGGCCCGATTGCAGCGTGACGACGCCGGTGAGTGCCCAACCTCCCAGAGCAGCGCCGGTCAGGCCGCTGGCATGCGCGTAGAAAGGCAACTGGTAGGTCGCGCTGGTGACGAAGCGGTGGCGGCGGTCGAAATCGGAGAGACCGCGGGAATCGCGGGGATTGGTCTGATCATTGAAGCGGGTATCGAAAGCCACGGTGGCTGTCGAGACATCGTCGATGGATTTGGAATACGTGTATGCGCTCTGCCAATACAGACCCTGGCTGAAGCGGTGCGAGAGTGTGGCCTGCAGCGAATGATAGTGCGAGTCGGAATTAGGGGAGAATGACTCGTATGCGGCGGGCGCAAGTCCCAGGAAGGGAGCGCGTGCGTTGGCGTTCTCCGCTGTAGTATCCACGATCTGACACGAGTTCCCCGCCGCCCTTACTCCGGCGCAACTGACTCCGGGGATCGTGACCGGACTTTGGGGTGTGGCCAAGGTGGCCTGGTCGGGATCGAATGTCGAGCGCAGACGAGTCCCCTTGGTTCCGACATAACCGAGCTCGATGAACCAATCTCTGCCGATCTCATGTTGGATGGTGAAGTTCCATTGCTGGGTGGTGGCGGCGATCCAGTGGAATGGAACCTGAAGGCCGATGAAGCTGTTTACGTTGCCGGTAAAACCGGGGCCACATTGATCGGGATTGGTCGACGCATTTCCGTTTCCCAGCGTACAACTGGGGGCGAAGCCGGTAAAGAGCGCAGCCTGAGGCACAAACGTAGGACTAAGCACGCCGAGGGGCGGGATGCCGGTGAAGGCGCCCTTGGGCTGGAAGAGGTTGGTCAGGCTGCCTGCTCCGGGCAAGAAGTTGACCGCGATGGGGAAGAATGGCGCCGAAAAGGACAGGTTATCGACCGCGCCCAAATCCTCGCGCACACTGTAGATGCCGTAGCCTGCCCGGATGGTAGTGGTGTGACGGCCAAACAAATCGTAAGCGAAGCCGATGCGAGGCTCCCAAACGGTGGCGTATTCATTTTTGAGTGCGGCCTGATTCAGGGTTCCACTGAGGCCTGGAAGATTGAACCGACTTACGCATGTCGGATATTGGAAGGGTTGTCCGGTGGTGTTTGCCAGCGCAGGATCTAAATTGCCGAGATGGCAAAGCTGGTCATAGGGGGCGCCAACAAACTCGTTGCGGAAACCGATGTTCAGGGTCAACGTCTTGGTCGCCCGATAATCGTCCTGGGCGAACCAGGAATACGCGGGAATGCGGTAGTCGTGGTTGCCTACGCCGCCTCCGGCTTCACCGAATAGGGGAGCGCCGGCGAGGAAGCTTTGAAAGTCGGTCTGGAATCCCGTGGGGCCGGCAAAAAATAACAGACCGTTGTCGGCGACCGGCAGGTTACGGCGGATGGTGGTGCGATCCCACTCGCCGCCGAAACGGAACTGGTGGGCGCCGTGGCTCCATCCCAGAGTATCAAGCAAAACGAAGCTGTCCGAGAGCGCGCTTTGCAGTTGCTGCGGGAACGGACCGAAGGCCCAGCTTCCGAAGGTAAAGCGGTAAATGTTCGGGTCGCCATTGGCGGTGGGGATGTTGATTCCCACTTGCGCGTTGGTGACCGGAGGCTGGTTGTTTAATTTGTCGCTGATAATGTTGATCCCAAATCTGAGCTCGTTCACAATCGTATTGGAAAACAGATGAGTCTCAGTGATGCTGCCAACGCGGTTATGCAGCGGGATGTCCAAAGGGAAATTCAGGTTGTTCGGCGTGGGCGCGCCGCCAGTCTGAATCTGGAAAGAATCGGCGCCGAAGGGCTGGAAGGTGTCGGAATCAGCCCAGAAGAAACGGAAGGCAAGACGGTCTTTGCCGCCGCGGAACTCGCGATCCCAGTTGGTGGTGAACTGATCGTCGGAAAACCTCCCGGTACGGCTCAAGATGAGGGGGCCGAAGTTGAGTTGGCCGTTCGTAAAACCGGGCGTCCCTGGCACCGTCGGCAGGAGATAACCACCACCTCCGCCCCCAAACTGGTTGCTCTTGAAATTCAGCAGCGCCAAGGCTACGGGATCGATGGTAGTGAGACCGCCAGCCGGGAAGAATGTGCTGAGTAGATTGGCGGCAGAGCGATCGGAGGGAATCACGGGGATGCTGGTATTGATGAAGGTGCCGGGCGAAGCACCGCTGCGCTGCCGCGTGCCCTGATAATTCACGTAAAAGTATCCGAGCTTTGCCTTTGGTCCGACCGGTCCGCCTAAATCACCGCCAAAGATATTCTGCTGGATCACGGGGCGTGGAAGGCCTGCCCGGTTGAGGAAGAAGTCGTTGGCATCGAGCTTGGTGTTGCGGAAGTATTCCCAAAGATCGCCGTGGAACTGGGCTGTGCCAGTCTTCAGAGTGGCGTTGATGTTGCCTCCTCCATTGCGGCCCTGAGTGGCGTCATAGAGACTGGTGCTGACTTTGAATTCCTGAATGGAGTCGGGATTGGGCAGAGGCGTGTAAGTTAATTCTCCGAAGGAATAATCGGCGACGGAAATGCCTTCGATCAAATAGTTGTTGTTATCTTCTCTTCCGCCGTTCACATGGATATACACCTGCCCTCGGCCCAACTGCGATGCGTTGTTCAGGTCGGAAGATGCGCCGGCGGAGAGGGTCAGCAGTTGTTGAAAATTTCTGGTGGCCAACGGAAGTTCGGTGATGGTGTTGCCGCTGAGCGACTGACCCGTGGTAGCGTCGGTGGTATCCACTTGGGCGACCTGAGACTGAACTTGCACGACCTCGTTGACGGAAGTCACTTTCAGGGATGCGGTCAGGCGCGTGGTTTCGGTGATGTTCACAACCACACCGGGAAACTTCGTGGTGGCGAATCCCGAGGCGCTAACCTCGACGGTGTAGTTGCCGACCGGTAAGAGATTGGCGGTAAAGGTTCCGGAAGAATCGGTCGTGAGATGGCGCTCGACCTGGCCCGTGGCCTCTCGCACAATATCAACCTTGGCGCCGGAAACAACCGCTCCTGACGCATCTTGAACCGTACCGGTAATCGCTCCCGTGGCGCCGCCCTGTGCAAACACCGAACCGCTCAAGCAGACCATGAACACGCAAACAGCCATCGACTTTCGGATGCTGACCATGTATTCACCTCGTCGAATTTTGTTGGGAGATCGCCAGTATATTCCCAACAAAGGACCGTCGGCGATTCATTTTTTGGTTCTGTAATATCGGCCAGCATGGTGTTCTAACAGCTACAGTTCACGGGTGTATCGTTTGACCGTGTAAAATCATTCGTTCACGATGAAGCCTGCTCAACCTCGCAAACTCATCATCGCCATTGACGGACCCGCGGGCGTGGGCAAGAGCACCATCGCGTCACGCCTGGCACGCAAGCTTGGCTATGCCAACCTGGAGAGCGGCGCCATGTACCGCGCCCTGGCGTTGAAAGCGCTGGAATGGGACATTTCCTTCGACGATGAGGATGCGCTGGCCAAGTTGGCCCACGACTCGCGCATTCAGCTGGAACCAACTTCGAGCGGCACACGGGTTCTGCTCGATGGGCGCGACGTAACCCAGCGCGTGCGCGAGACCGATGTGACCGCCGGGGCTTCGCGAGCTTCCGTTCATCCCCAAGTGCGCGAGTGGATGGTCGCCCGCCAGCAGGAACTGGGCGTGGGCGGGGGCGTAGTGATGGAAGGCCGCGACATCGGAACCAAAGTTTTCCCAGGGGCCGATGTAAAGATCTTTCTCGATGCTGATCCAATCGTTCGCGAGCAGCGGCGCTTGCAGCAACAGAATCTGCGGGGAACCGCTGCCCAGACCACCGCCGCCGAGTTGCGTGAACGCGATCGCCGCGACCGTACCCGGGCGGCATCGCCACTCGCGCCCGCTCGGGATGCGCTGATCATCGATTCCAGCGCCCTGTCCGAAGACGAAGTGTTGCGCCGGGTAGAAGAACTGGTGCAGCAGAAGCTGGATCCCTGATGGGATCGGTAAATATCTCGCTTCCCCGAACCGGGCAAACGCGTCGGTTTGGAGGGGCGAAGCCCACTCGCAGGGCGAGGTGGTGGTTGTCGTGCCCCACCCTTTTTTGGTTATTGACGAAAAAGGGTGAGCTTTGGAGTGCTCCTCTGGGGCATAAATGCTTCGATTGGAAGGCCTTACGCTTCGCCCCCATCCCCCCAAATTTTCCGAAGCCATTTTTCTTCCTGATTTGAGTCGATCCGCGCAGATTTCGTGTTACGCTTACATGCTCGAATGCAGGCCTGTGGCCTGTTTTGATCCTCCCCCCACGATATCCCTCCGACGGTCCTTGGAGGCAAAGGTAGCTCAATTATGCGATTGCAGGATCTATTCCCTAGCCTCCAAGTGAGGGTAGTGGTGTCTCTGGTCATCGTGCTTCTAGGTGGTATGGCAAACGTGAGCGCGCAGATCGCACCCACGTTCTTCGGCATGCAGATGGGAAAAGGTTCGGTAACGGGCCAGCCCTGGCCCGTGGACAAGATCTGCAACAATCCCTTTCAGGGTTGCGACGGCTTCGGCGGAATGAGGCTGTGGGACTCCGGCACTGCCTGGGCCCTGATCAACTACGCTCCCGGGCAATATGACTGGAGTAATCTGGATGCCTGGCTCGGCGCAGCGCAGAAGTATCAGGTTGACGTCCTGTACTGTTTCGGCCGGGTGCCGCAATGGGCCTCGTCCAAACCCAGTGACTTAAAGTGCGCCAACGGTGGGGGCCCCGGACAATGCGATGCTCCGAACGACCTGAATCGGGATGGAAGCGGGACCGATCAACATTGGAAAGATTTCGTCACGGCGATCGCCACCCGTTCTGCTGGCCGTATACATTACTGGGAGATGTGGAATGAGGGCGGAAACCCGGGGCGATGGTCGGGGACCATTCCGCAGTTGCTGCGAATGGCCGGCGACGCTCACGCCATCATTCGATCGATTGATCCCAGCGCTGTGATCCTAAGTCCCTCAGGAGGCATCCGTTCCAAGATTGAGCTCGAGTGGTGGAAGGCGTACTTGGCTGCAGGAGGAGGAAATTACGCGGACGAGATCGCGATCCACGCTTACCTGCAGCAGGCAGGCCACCACCCTGTCCCGGAAGACTTGCTTTTATACCTGCCGCAGTTTGTGAAGAACTATCTGAAGGCCTACGGCCAGGACAAAAAAACTATCGTTGATACCGAGGCCAGTTGGGGTTTCCCTTCGTGTTGTGCCTTCGGGGACCCCAATCTCCAGGCGGGGTATGTGGTGCGCTACTTTGTTATGCACTGGCTGGCGAATGTGCAGCGCTACTATTGGTACGAGTGGAATGGTCTGGCGGGCACTCTGTGGAAGCCAGATCGCGATTTCACCGGTCCCGGCACTCTGCTGAAACCCGGGCAGGCGTACCAGCAGACCTACAACTGGCTGGTGGGAAATACGCTGGATCAGTCTTGCAAGCCGCAAGGCACTGTGTGGGCGTGCAATGTGGCCGGACCCAACGGGTACCTGGCGCAGGTCGTGTGGGATACGTCCCAAACCTGCAGCCCGTGCACTCACAGTCAATACACGTTTAATCAAATCTACGTCCAATATGTCGATGTATTTGGCAAGGTTACCTCGACCAGCGGATTGCAGACCGTGCCGATTGGGTACCAGCCCATTTTGCTGCAGAACATGACGCCGTAGGGCGGCACCAATTGCCAGGCCGTTTACGCTGAGCTCGGAATCGCCGTTCTGTTCCCACCTCGGGACAATCTCAAAAGAAATACGAGCCCGGCACAGACGGCGCGGGCTGCGCAGTGGTATACCGAAACTGTCTCCCGTCGAGTCTGGACTCACCTTCATTCCTTATTTTGCAGGTGACGTCCTATGCTGCGCCTTTTGTCGCCGTGTGCCCGACTTCGTTTTTGCCTCAGTTTCCTACTCGCAATTTCTGCCTCGGGGCAGGATGCTTCAACCGGAGCAATTCGCGGTACGGTCAGTGATTCGTCGGGCCGGCGGATTGTCGACGCTTCGATCGCGCTGGTGGACGAGGCCCAGGGCTTTCGCTACTTTGTCACCAGCGATTCCGAGGGACAATTTGTGTTTGAGTTGCTCCCGCCCGGAGAGTACTCCGCGCGGGCGGTCGCGCCGGACATGTCACCGCAACTCACTCCCAAGCTGCATGTGGACGTGGGTGCGACGACCGAACTCGAGTTTAAGCTGCAGGTCGGCGGAGCCAAGGAGATGGTCACGGTTTCCACCGAGGCTCCACTGGTTGAAACTCAATCCAGCGCTGTGTCCTCGCTGGTCGATAAACGCGCAATCGAAGAATTGCCGCTCGACGGACGCCGCTTCACTGACCTCGCCCTTCTTACACCCGGCGTGACCCAGGACCCGCGGGGTTTGACCTCGGGGTCGAATGGCGATTTGGCGTTTGGCGGCATTCGTGGATATCAGTCCAGCTATCTGGTCGACGGGGCTGATAACAACAACGCGTTCTTCGCGCAGGCCCGCGGCCGTTATCGCGCTCCGTACCAGTTTTCGAATGAAGTTGTGGAGGAGTTCCGGGTCTCATCGAATACGTACGGAGCGGAATTAGGACGTGCGGGAGGCGCGGTGATTAATGTGGTTACAAAATCCGGGTCCAACCAGCTCCATGGAACCGACTTTTATTTCATTCGAGACAGCGCATTCGGCGCGACCCAGCCCTTCCTTGACTTCAAGCCACACGCGCAGCAGCAGCAATTCGGTTTCACGCTGGGCGGTCCCATTCACCATAACCGCGCGTTTTTCTTTGGCGGACTCGACCAACACATTTTTCACGTTCCCACGGTCGTGCGCTTTCTGGATGGCAGCTCAAAAGTCGTTCCTCAACTCGGTCAAGGCCCATTGCACGATGGCGACTACGAGGCGAGCGATCAAGCCGTAGTCTTCGCTGCCGCCGCCCGGCTATCCACGTTGGCTGGGGAGTTTCCGTCGAAGATGGTCGGGAACGCCGGTTTCTTCAAGCTGGATTTCACTCTGACGCCGCATGAGGCGCTCTCGGCGCGCATCAGCACCTCCCGCTACTCGGGGCTCAACAATGTTTTTCTCGACCCTTCCAGCCCGCTCACGACCAACAGTATCAGTGAAAACGGTGAGGAACGGGTGTCCACGGAAACCGGATCGGCCTCTTTGACCAGCACGTTTTCCTGGCGGCTGATTAGCCATCTGCGGGCGCAGTTCTCACGCGATCTCCAGCAATCGAGCACCAACACCACCGACCCGCTCACCAAGATCACCAGCACCATCGACGGCTTCGGGCGTTCGAACATCTTGCCTCGCCAAACTCGCGAACATCGCTTGCATCTGGCCGAGACCATCAGCCTCGAAGGCCAGCGGAATTCCTGGAAGTTTGGCAGCGATGCCCTGCTCACCTGGATCGATAATTACTTTCCGGCGCAATCCGGCGGAGAGTACATCTTCGATCCCATCAAGGTGAACCCTTTCACCTTCGAACCCATGGAGGCCGGCTTGTTGCTGACGCCGCTTCGCGCGTATGCCCACGATGTGCCGAAATATTACATCCAGAATTTCGGATCGCAGTCGACTCATCCCGATACAAACGAGTATTCGGGTTTTTTGCAGGACACAATCCGCGCCTCCGACCATCTCGCCATCAGCCTCGGTGCGCGTTACGACTTGCAGACCTTCAGTAAGAAAGGGTTGCTAACCAATCCGCTATGGCCGGATTCCGGCAAGATTCCGTTCAACCCGAACAATTTTGCTCCGCGGGTAGGAGTGGCGTACTCATTCGGAAATGAGCGGCCTCTAGTGGTGCGAGCGGGATATGGCTGGTTCTACACTCGTATTCCGCAGATTTACACTTCGACTATCGCGACCGACAACGGATTCTCGTCGGTCAATCTATTCTTGAATAATTCGAATTACTACGATCATCAGGTCTTCCCCAAATATCCCAACGCGCTGGTGAATTGCCCGCTCAGTGCGATTTCTTGCACTTTGCCGCCCAGCCTGGAGCAGTATTCGCAAGGCGGAGTCTCCGCGTTTTCTCCAAATTTCAAAACGCCAAAAGTGGAGCAGGCCTCGCTCGGACTCGAACAGGAAGTGGTTCACCGTCTCGCGGTGGGCGTTTCATATATGTATGTGCATGGGGTGGATCTCATCCGGGCACGTGATGTGAATTTGCCGCCGCCGGTGAACATCGAGTATCCGGTGTACGACAGCTCGGGCATCAACTTTCTAGGCACGTTCTATAACGTGCCTTCGTTTTCTTCCTGGCAGATGAGCAGGTCTTTCACCTGCCCATTCCCGCCCTGCATTAATCCTCTTGCTCGCCCAATCCCTCAACTCGGCGCCATCGATGTTTTCGAGAGCGCTGCATCCAGCGTCTACAACGGGTTCACTTTCTCGATTCACCGCCAAATGACCAGCGGACTCTACTTCCGGCTTGCCTATACCTTTGCCAAAGCCGTCGACGATGGGCAGGACGCATTGGTCGCTGGTCAACCCGCCGTGGTGCAGAATTCCTATAACACCAGCGCCGAACGAGGACCCAGCGTAACCGATCAGCGTCATCGCCTGATGTTTGCCTGGATTGTCGACCCCAAACCCTTCGGCCGCGAGCAGCCGATCATGGCCAAGATGTTCAACGACTGGAAGCTGGCGGGAGTACTCACTTTCGGTAGCGGGCGGCCTGAAAACGTGATGGTTTCCGGCGATCCGAATCAAGACGGCAACGGCACCAATGACCGGCTTCCGGGAGCGAGCCGCAATTCGTTTCTCGGACCCGATTATGCGACCACCGACGCGCGCCTGACCAGGCGCTTGTTTGTTCACGACCGGCTGAAGTTAGACATGGTGGTGGAATCGTTCAATCTCCTGAACCGCGATAACAAGCGCGTGCAGGTCACTGAAGACGGCTTGCAGAGTAATGTTGCCTACTTCACAAAAATCGGGAACAAGCTGGGGATCAATTACTACCCGGGTCATTATCAGATTCCGAGGAACCCTCTCCAAGCTACGAATGCCTATTCTCCGAGGCAGGTGCAATTGGCCATGAAGCTGATTTTTTGAGTTGAGCCGATTTCGTGCCGAACCATTTCCCCGCCCGAACGTCTATAGAGGGATTTGAGCAGGGGGACAACCTCCTTTAGAGTTTTTTTGGAGGCCTAAGTCACGAATACTGTGCGCAGAGCGGGTTTTGTGGGTAAAATGCCAGCGGCGGAAGTTTGAAATTTTGCCTGCATTTCAATCATGGGATTGGAGAAACAATGAGGGGAAAAAGGCTATCCGGAGTATCGATTTGTCTTGGCATGTTGGTGTTCGCGAACGTGGCGGTTTGGGCTCAAGCGCCGTCGAATCTGGTCACGATCTACAGCACTTTGGGAAAAGGCAGCAATGTGTACAGCACGCTTAGCGGTTTCGGCATTCTGGGTACGAATACAGGCCAGATGCTGCCGGAGATGGTAGCGAACGGCTTCCGTCCGAAAGCCGACCACGTGGTGACCGAGGTCCAGGTGGGCGCGACCCATTACCAGGGCACTAATGTGCTGGTGGTCAGCTTGAACGCGGACAATAACGGCGTCCCAGGGAAGGCGATGGTCACCTGGCATTTTTCCAACCTGCCGGTGATTTGGAGCTGCTGCACGCTGCAAACCGGGAAATACGCCAAAGGAATCCCAGTAAAGAAAGGCAAGTTGTATTGGGTCGTTCTGCGTCCAGAGAAGCAGTTTCAGGATACGTGGGACATTTGGGCCGACAACTTTGCAGAAAAGCAGGGACATTATTTTTCAAACAACACCGGAACAGGTTGGCAGACCAGCTATCAAGTGCTGAGCGCCGTCGGGGTGTTTGGCAAGTAGCTGAAGCTCTTTCAAATGCGGCCACGATTGGTTTGACCTGATTCTTCCAACGTGTTATAAAAATTGGTCTTGTATCGCGGGCTTGGAGATCTTGCACTTTCCTGCCCGCGGTGCAATGAATATCCGACGCGGCCAAGCTCAGCATCCCTGTACAAGTCTTGCAGTGGAAGCGTGTTCGGAACTCCGGCCATGCGCTTCCGCGCTCTCTTAGTTTTGGTAGAGCGCCGGAAGAGCGATGCGCCGGGCGAGGATCTGAATCCGTAGTCATCCTTAGATATCGCTCTCAATATGGAGGCTTCCCTATGCGCACTTGGCTCGCTGATCTTGCGTCCCGAGGTTGCCGTTTCGCTCGAACCCGGGCGACTGCCGTAGCATCTGTTCTCGCCGTTGTAATTCTGGGCGCGTCCGCGGCCTTGGCCCAGCCTGCTTCGGAGGTGGGCGGCGAGGCCGGCTTGAAACTTCCCGATCTTTCCTCGGTTTCATTTCTCGGCATTGATGGTCACAAATTGCTGATGATCGGAATCCTCTTCTGCATCGCAGGCCTGGGATTTGGGCTAGCGATCTACACACGGCTCAAGAATCTTCCCGTGCATCGAGCCATGCTGGAGATTTCCGAACTCATTTACGAGACTTGCAAGACCTATCTGGTCACCCAAGGCAAGTTCTTGCTGCTGCTGTGGGTCTTCATCGCGGTGGTGATCGTGCTTTACTTCGGCGTGCTGTCGCCGGTGCCGGGAAAGCCCGTAATGACGACGCTGCCGATCATTCTGGCGTTCAGCCTGGTGGGAATTGCGGGCAGCTTCGGAGTGGCGTGGTTCGGCATTCGGGTTAACACATTTGCTAATTCGCGCACCGCGTTTGCTGGTTTGCGGGGCAAGCCGTATCCGATTTACGCCATTCCCTTGCAGGCAGGGATGAGTATCGGAATGATGCTGATCAGCGTTGAACTGCTGATCATGCTTTTTATTTTGCTGTTTGTTCCTGGAGATTACGCTGGACCTTGCTTTATCGGATTCGCCATTGGAGAGTCGCTGGGGGCGGCGGCGCTGCGCATAGCGGGCGGTATCTTCACCAAGATTGCGGACATCGGCTCGGATCTGATGAAGATCGTTTTTAAGATCAAAGAAGATGACGCGCGCAATCCCGGCGTTATCGCCGATTGCACGGGTGACAATGCGGGTGACTCGGTCGGGCCTTCGGCGGATGGTTTCGAAACCTACGGCGTCACTGGGGTGGCCCTGATCACATTTATTTTGCTTGGCGTAAAGAATCCGACGGTGCAGGTGCAGTTGCTGGTTTGGATTTTCGTCATGCGCATCATGATGCTGGTTTCGAGTGCCGCGGCGTACTTTCTCAACAGCGCAGTAGCCCGCGCGCGCTTTGCTGATGCGGATGTAATGAATTTCGAGACTCCGCTGACTTCGTTGGTGTGGGTCACGTCAGTGGTTTCAATCATTTTGACATACATCGTTTCAGCCGTGATTGTTCCCGATATTGGCGGTGATACCACGCAGTGGTGGAAGCTGGCAACGATCATTTCGTGCGGAACACTGGCGGGCGCGTTGATTCCTGAGTTGGTGAAAGTGTTTACGTCGACCGAGTCGCGGCACGTCAGGGAAATTGTAGCCTCAGCGGAGGAAGGCGGCGCGTCGCTCGGAATTCTGGCTGGGTTCGTGGCCGGAAATTTCAGCGGCTACTATTTGGGATTGTCGATGGTATTTTTGATGTCCGTTGGCTACTACATGAGCACCATGGGATTGGCGGCGGCGGCGACCATGATCGCGGCGCCGGTGTTTGCTTTCGGGCTAGTAGCCTTCGGCTTCCTGGGAATGGGACCCGTGACGATCGCGGTCGACTCCTACGGCCCGGTGACAGACAACGCGCAATCCGTGTATGAGCTGTCCTTGATCGAGCAAGAACCCAACATCGAAGCTGAACTTAAGAAGAACTACAACTTTAATGTGAACTTTGAGCGCGCTAAGCACATGTTGGAGGAAAATGACGGAGCCGGAAACACGTTCAAGGCAACCGCGAAACCCGTGCTGATCGGAACGGCGGTTGTAGGTGCGACCACGATGACCTTCTCCATCATTATGGCGCTGACCAATGGGCTGACACAGAACGTGGAAAAATTGTCGTTGCTGCATGCGCCATTCTTGTTGGGTTTGATCAGTGGGGGCGCGATCATTTACTGGTTTACGGGCGCGTCCACGCAGGCGGTGAGCACTGGAGCTTACCGGGCGGTAGAGTTCATCAAGGCGAACATCAAGCTGGAAGGAGTTACGAAGGCTTCCGTCGCCGACAGTAAAAAGGTCGTTGAGATCTGCACCAAGTATGCCCAGAAGGGCATGTTGAACATCTTCATTGCAGTGTTTTTTGCCACGCTGTGCTTCGCGTTTATTGAGCCATTTCTTTTCATCGGGTACTTGATATCGATCGCGATATTTGGCTTGTATCAAGCGATCTTCATGGCGAACGCTGGTGGGGCTTGGGACAATGCCAAGAAGATTGTAGAAGTCGAATATAAACAGAAAGGCACGCCGCTGCACGACGCCACCGTGATCGGCGATACGGTGGGCGATCCATTCAAAGATACGTCGTCGGTGGCTTTGAATCCGGTGATCAAGTTCACCACGCTGTTCGGCTTGCTGGCCGTGGAGTTGGCAGTGAAGCTAACCGAGACCAATGCCGGGTTGACCAATTTGTTGGCGGCTGTGTTCTTCGTGATTTCGTTCTTCTTCGTTTATCGCTCGTTCTACGGGATGCGGATCGGGACGGAGAGCGTGGCAGCCAAGGCGCATGCCGCGGCGGACTAGAGAGAAGATTGGGAATTGCAGCGCCATCCGCGAACCGGATGGCGTTTTGCTTTGCGGACAAACCTGCCCGGACCGGGCGTCCGGGGCTACGTGTTCGTCGCTTGCTTACGGCAGTTGCTTTTGGAGGGCGGCCATTTCCTGACGGGCCGCTGTAGCGCGTTCTCCTGAGGGCTCTTCGGTCAAGAAGAGCTTCAGTTGGCTCACTGCCTCGGTGAGGCGGTTCAGCTTTTCACAGGCGCGGGCCGCAACGTAGTGAACCACGGCATACGATTTGTGAGACATGGAATGAACCTTGTGAGCGCTGACAATCGCGTCTTCGTAGTGCACATCCATCAGTTGCGCCTGGGCAAGTAAAGCCAGAGTCCGCGGGTCCATGGGATCCGCCGAAGTCGCCTGGTTCAGGTGAGCCTCGGCGGCGGCGAAATTGTGCTCTTTCATTTCCATTCGAGCAAGGTTCACGTAAGCCGGGGCGAAATGGCCGTTCGCGGTGATGGCACTCTGCAAAGCATTGCGCTCCTTCTCTGAATCTCCCAAACGGGCATACACCACGCCCAAATTGTTATAGGCCTCAGCATACCCCGGATAAAGAGCCACCGCTTTATTGAGCTGGTCGATGGCTTTTTTCCATTCCTCCTTGGCAATTAGCTTGGTCGCTTTATCGAACTCCTCACTGGCCTTCTTGGATACCCTGAGATCGCTGGCCGACACCATAGCCCCACCGGCTCCAGTGGCACGCCGACTACCAATCTCTACCGCAGGCCGCACCCTGACGTAAATGGATTGGCTGCCCTTGCGCGCGTCAACCTCGAACATTTCGCTCTCTGTGGTCTGAATGTTTTGCCCACTCACCGCCACGTGATAGTTGCCCAGGGTCACGTCGAGGAACTCGGCCTGTCCGCGATCATTGGTATATGTTTCCGCGACCTGAACGCCATTCGATCCCCCGATGAGCCCGACCTTCACTTGCCCATTGGTGGCGCGGTCGTCGAGGTAGGTGACATAGACATGAACGTTTCCGCTTTGAAGTTGGGCAGCCGCCTCGAATGGTTGGAGATGCAAGAACAGCAGAAGCGGAAGACTTAGACGAAGATGATGAACCATGGTGTCCATCCAATACAACAAAGTCTGGCGAGACAAGACAAATGTCTTCCGGGATGTTATACCTCAAAATGAGAATTGCAGAGCAGAAAAAAAGGCGGCCTCGGGAGAGGCCGCCCATAACGGAATTGATTTAACTTCCTAGAACTGGAACTTCGCCTGCAGCTGGATGACTCTCGGCGAAGCGTCCGCACCTAGGCCAGAACCATAAATGCTGGTCGGGGTGCTGACCGTCTGGATAATCTGGCCGAATTGTCCACTCTGGTTGTTCATGACCGGGAAGTAGAAATCCGGGTGATTGAATACGTTGAAGAAGCGCGCACCGAGCGAGAACTGAGCGCCTTCCCATTTCGGTATGCCGAAGCCCTTCTCCACGCTGAAATCGGAATCGAAGTAGCCTGGGCCGCGATTCTGATTGCGACGCTGGTCCCCGAACGTGTTGGTTGGGTCAGGAAATTGGGCTAGGCTTGCACAAGGAGCAGCAGCCAGTCCAGCCGCGTTTACAGTTGCAGCCGACCCACTACAGTTGGCGGGCGCACCTGCCTGATTCGCAAAGATGAACTGGTTACCGCCGCCAGGCCCATAGTTCGTCGCCTGCAACGCCGAGGTAAGGGTTGAACTGTACGCTGTGAACGGCAGACCGCTGTGCCGGAAGATGGTGCCGGAGAACGTCCAACCCTTCACCAGGGAGTTTGGACCCCAGTGAGTGATGTGACGGAAGGCATCGTTCCAAACATAGTTCATCACGAAGTTATGGCGGATGTCGTAGTCGGCATTGCCATAGTTCCCGCGCAGATTGGTTGGGTTCTGCGGATAAATGATATCCGCGTAGAGCCCGCCGGTGTTTAGACCGAATGGAGAGAGAGAGTTGTTGGAGATTTCATCCAGGGCATGGCTCCAGGTGTAGCTGGCCTGGAACTGGAAGCCGCCGGAGAAGGAGTGGTTTGCGGTAACCGTAAGCCCGTTGTAGTTGGAGTTGGCGAGGTTGGCGGCCTGCGATACCGTGCCAAAGCGAGAATCGGGAACAACCGTCGGCAAATTGCCGAAGGAGGTTGCACCGCTGGGTAATTGACCAGGATTGCAGCAGAAGGCATTCAAGGCTTGGTTGGAGAATTCCTCGTGCTCGCCGTGATTGCCAACGTACAGAACGTTCAAGGTCGTATTCCACCCGACCGCCTGCTGCACCTCGAGGCTCCACTTGTAGTACAGGGGAACGCTCACTTTAGTGGCGTTGTAGAAGCTAAAGGGTGTTACTGCGCCTCCGCTGGCATAGTTCGCCTTGAAGCTGGCGTTCGCGGCCAGGGACAATTGAGACAACGTGCTGGTGATGGGGATTCCGGCGACGGGTCCCTGAGTCGGCGAGAGAAATCCGCCGGTGGAATTAAATCCCGGATCAAGGGGAGCGTTCTGCAGGAAGCTGTCGATCGCTCCAGTGGGGATCGCGTCAGCAAATATTCCAACACCGCCCCGGATAACCGTCTTCGTCGACCCCTTTGGCGACCAGGCGAAGCCAATCTTCGGCTGTGCCGCAATCGCCGTTACCGACGGGAACGCCGTATGTAACCCGGAAGTAATGGCGGTGTTCACAGGCTGTGTCGACTGCCCGAAGGCGCCAGGAGTGAACCTTTGGAAGCAGTTGTCCTGGCACACAGGATTGGAAAGATGGTCGAACCTGACGCTCAGAGTCAGTTTCAGGTTGCTCGTGACCCGGATGTCGTCGGATCCGTAAAAACCTAGCTGATAGAGAGCAATGGGAACTTCGGTGCGTGTAGGAAAGTTCTGGGCAATGATGTCGCCAGGGCCGCCTACACCGCCGGTGGCAAAGTTCCCCAGAGTGAATGGAATGACTTGAGGTGTCGTAAGGGTGAAGTTCTGGTCACTGATGTCATCGCGCCGGAAGTTAATCCCCAGTTTGAAGTTGTGTCGTCCTTTGACCCAACTAAAGTCATCCACAAGTTGGTATTGAGTGATGTTGCGTCCCTGAGGGAAATCAAAGCCCAGGAAATTCAGGGATCCCAAACTGCCATCGCCGAAAATCAGCGACGCGGTACCGGTAGGTCCTCCATAGGGGAAAGCTGCGGCCGCAGCCTGCGGATTCTGCATAGCAAATCCGGCGCTGTACCAAAGCAACGAAGCTTTGAAATCGTTCACTTTGTCAGATCCGAAAGTGTGGGTTTCACCAACCTGCGATTGCCACTGCGGCTGATCGCTGACCGCATTAAATGCGGGGCTGATCCCGTCGGTGTAGCTTGCTTGCAGGCCATGCTCTTGTTCGACGCGGACAAACAGCTTGTCGTTGTTGGTGAGGTTGACGTCAACCTTGCCTACGTAGAGCCGGTCGTGAGTATGAGCCGAAAGTGCAGCCACGACTCCTACAGCGCAAGGGTTGGCGGCTCCGAACGTGACTCCAGCCAGCGTAGTCACATCGCTGCAACCGCCGTTAGTACCCAACTGCTTCGCGCCGCCTTGAGAGACGCCGTTATAGAGCCCGAAAGCCTTTTGGTAGAAAGGAACGGAAGCCGATAATCCGGTTGCATTCAAGTTTGCGATGACTGCATTCTCGAAAGCGATGGTCGGCACGTTCACAGCTTGAGGTGACGGAATCGATAGTTGCAAGCCTTCCACGTCAAAAAAGAAGAACGCTTTATCCTTCTTGATCGGACCGCCAAAGGAACCGGCGAACTGATTGGCATTCACAAATGGACGCGGCTGCACGTCGCTGCCGGCCAGAGCGTTTGCCTGATTACGAAAATAGTTGTTGGCATTCAGAATGTCGCCGTTCCACCAGTAGATGGCGTTGCCATGGAAGCTGTTTGTGCCGGACTTGGTCACGTAGTTCACGTTGGCGCCGGCCAGTCCGCCGTACGATCCGCTATATCCATTGGCGACTACCGTACTCTCGGAAACATCGTTTAATCCGAGAGTCAGGTTAGTGGCCCCGCTATTGTTGACGTTGAAATAAGGGTCGTTGTCGTTCGAGCCATCCAATGTAAACAGATTGGAAGTGGCGGGCAGACCATTGACTTCGAAGTTGCCGCCGCCAAACTGCGCTCCACCGGCGGTGTTCATCACAACGCCCGGCGATGTCAATGCAACCGCAGACAGATCGTTGCCCGGGTTGGGAAGCAACTCCAGTTGCCTGGTATTGAAGTTGGCGGTCAGGTTCGCATCTTCCGTTTCAATTGCCTGTGCGCCGGTTGTTACCTCCACCGTGGTCGTAGAGGAACCGAGCCCGAGCTGGAAATTGAGCGATGCGCTGGCGCCGAGAGCGACAGAGACCTTCTTCTCGGTGGCCTGAAATCCTGATGCATTCACGCTAACGCTATAGTTACCCGGCTTAAGATACGCAAACTTATAGTAGCCGTCCCCATTGGTTTTCGCGTTAGTCACGGAGCCTTCATCCAGACTCTTGAGTTGTACGGGCGCGTTAGCCACCACGGCTCCGGAAGGGTCGGTTATCGTTCCGGCAAGTTCTCCGGTGGTGATTGTCTGCGCCCACACTTGCACAGTCGCTGCAAGGGCCAATATGGCGAGAAAAGCCGCCATGCTTCTAAACCGCATATACTTATCCTCCACTGACATAATTTCCTGAATTTTTCGGGTCGTACTGCATTTCAATTTCTCCTAAGAATTCAGTTCGAAGGTTGAATTGAAACAGCGTCTTTACAATCCGACTTCGGTTACAGCCCGGATTCACACTTCCACTACTCCTTGCAAAACACTTCAGAGTTACAAACTCAATCAGGCAAATAGCGTTCCAAAAAAGCGCTTCATTTGACTGTAGAAATAAGGCAGTTATCCTGATTGTTATGTTATCTCTACAAGAATTTGGAGGACTCAAGCTGAGCAGGATATGGAATTTCGTATGAGGCCGAAAGCTCCAGAAAAATCAGCACAATTCGATACAACTTTGTGAGCGTGTTATGTGAAATCAGGTTCGATCTCACTGCAAGAAGAGAGCTACGATCGCGGCAGTAGCGCGCGCTTGCAGCTTTAGACTTGGTGGTGCATAACTGAGGTGAGAGGAATTGGAAAGTTGAGATTATGGGGAATTCGGAAGCCAACTTCGAAACTGTTTTGATTGGCGCGCGCGTCGATGGAACTCCGTCCCGGCGCCCGCAACACACCAGGCTCGACGGCCGCGCGGTCAGCGTCGTTCCGCTGGATCCCTTGGCTCATGCCGACACACTCTTTGAAAGTTCGAGCGGGGTAGAGAATGAGAGGTTGTGGCTTTATCTGTTCGAGGGCCCGTTTGCGACTCGGGCTGACTTTGATTCCCACCTCAAACAGAAAGCGAGTTCAGAAGACCCCTTATTCTTCGCCGTTGTCGACAAGGCTTCGGGCGATGCGGTGGGCTACGCTTCTTATATGCGCATCGAGCCGGTGCATCGGGTGATCGAGGTCGGCAGCATCCTCTATACGCCTCGTTTGCAGCGGACGGTTGGAGCAACGGAAGCGATGTATCTGATGGCGCGGCATGTTTTTGATGATCTGGGATACCGCCGTTACGAATGGAAGTGCAACGCACTGAACGCGCCCTCGCGGAGCGCGGCTCTGCGTCTGGGCTTTACCTTCGAGGGAATTTTTCGCCAGCACATGATCGTGAAGGGACGCAATCGCGATACGGCTTGGTTTTCGATGCTTGACTCAGAGTGGCCAAGACGAAAAGCGGCGTTTGAGCGCTGGCTTGATCCTGCGAACTTCGAGGCGAGCGGGCAGCAGAGGGTTTCACTTTCCGACATGAATCGCGAGGTTTAGTGGTAGAGACGTAGCTAGTTGCGTCTCTACAGTGCACAAGAACCTCGCTCGCGACTGCATTAATGAGCGCTTCCGGTTAGTTCGTGAACGATGCTATTCACAAAGGACTTGGCGTCGCCAAACAGCATCAGGGTTTTATCCAGATAGTAGAGCGGGTTATCGATGCCGGCGAAACCTGGGCTCATGCTGCGCTTGATCACCATGACCGTGCGGGCCTTGTCGACATCGAGAATCGGCATACCGTAGATAGGGCTGCCGGCATCGGTGCGCGCGGCTGGGTTGGTGACATCATTGGCGCCGATCACGAGGGCAACGTCGGTCTGGGGAAAATCGCCGTTGATGTCATCCATTTCAATCAGGCGGTCGTAGGGAATATCGGCTTCGGCAAGCAGGACGTTCATGTGTCCGGGCATGCGGCCGGCGACGGGATGAATGGCAAAGCGCACATCCACGCCGCGTTTGGTGAGAGCGTCGTAGAGTTCGCGCACTTTGTGCTGGGCTTGTGCGACCGCCATGCCGTAGCCGGGGACGATCACAACTTTGTTGGCCGCGGCCAAAATTCCGGCGGCTTCATCAGCCGTCGCGCTGCGCACGGTTTTTTCTTCCTGTCCAGCCGCTGCTGATGCTTGCACCTGCCCGAATGCTCCAAAGAGAACATTGGTAAAAGAGCGGTTCATCGCTTTGGACATGATGATGGAGAGGATGAGACCGGAAGAGCCGTCGAGCGCTCCCGCAATAATAAGGAGTTTGCTCTCCAGTACGAATCCCATGGCTGCGGCGGAAAGACCGGCGTAGGAATTGAGCAGTGAGATGACCGTGGGCATATCGGCGCCGCCAATGGGAACGATCATGAGCACGCCGAAGAGGAGGGGAACCGCGATCATCACGGGAAAGAGTTGGCGTGCGCCGGGGTGCAGTACCAGGTAAACGGCCACCGCAACAGAAATAGCCAGCAGTGACAGATTGACGAAGTTCTGCCCTTTGTATGTGAGCGGACGCTGCGGCAGGATTTCCTGGAGTTTGCCTGCGGCCATCAAACTACCCGTGAATGTCAGCGAGCCGAGGATAACCTCCATGGAGAGAACTGCCATCATGAACCGCGGGACGTCGGGCGTCCGCAGATAGAACTCAGCGGTGCCGACCAGAGTTACGCAGAATGCGCCAAAAGCATGGCTGAGCGCGGTCCGTTGCGGAACCGCCGTCATATGCACCATCCCGAGCGGGATTCCGATTCCCGTGCCGAGGACGAGCGCAATGGCGATCCACTTGTAATCCACGATGCCGTGGTGGAGCAGCGTACCGGCGATGGCGAGAACCATGCCGATTTCGCCGGCTCGGACGCCGCGCTGGGCCGTGGCTGGAGAGCTCATCCACTTCAGCGACAGAATAAAGAGAACGCTGGCGATGAGGTAGACGATCTCGATGATCTGTTGATTTCCTGCGAGATCGGCGTTCATGGCTTTGTCGGGCGGCTGGACTTGAACATTTTGAGCATCCGATCGGTGATCAGAAACCCGCCTACGATATTGCTGGTGGCGGCGATTACCGCGAGCACGCCGAACACGAATGAGAGTGTGCTCTTGTGTTCGCCCACCATCACGATGGCGCCGACGACGGCGATGGCGTCGAGAGCATTGGTCAGCGACATTAATGGCGTGTGCAGCAATGGCGAGACTCGCCGGATGACTTCAAATCCAATGAAGGCCGCCAGCATGAAAACAAATAATCCGTCGATTAGGGCAGAACCCATCTCTCCTCCTGCATTCTCGTCGACTAGCACGGGCGAGAGCCCGCGCCTATAGTGCTTATGCGCTCTGCGAGACTAGCGCTGGCAGTTTGAAAAATTCGCGCACGCGCTGGTTTACGATTTCGCCGTCTCGCGTCAACAGGGTTTCGCGGGTGATTTCGTCCTGCAGATTGATCTGCAGCTTTCCTTCTTTTCCCAAATGCAACAGAAATGCCGTCACATTTTTCGCATACATCTGGCTCGCGTGATAAGGGACCTCGGTCGCGATGTTGATGCGGCCGATGATTGTGACTCCGTGCTCGACTATAATCTTGCCTGATTGGGTGAGCTCGCAGTTGCCTCCACGCTCGCTGGCGAGATCAAAAATGACCGAGCCCGGTGCCATCGCTTTCACCATGTCCGCGGTCACCAGCACCGGAGCCTTCTTCCCGGGAACTACCGCGGTAGTAATCACCACATCGCTCTCTGCTACGACGCGGCCGAGCAGTTCGCGCTGTCTGGCGTAGAAACTTTCGTCCTGTGCGGTGCCATATCCACGCGCATCCTGAGCATCCTTGGCTTCGATAGGAAGTTCGATGAAGCGTCCTCCCAGGCTCTGCACCTGCTCTTTCGAGGCAGGCCGCAAGTCATAAGCGGAAACTACGGCACCCAGTCGGCGCGCAGTAGCAATGGCCTGGAGACCAGCGACTCCGGCGCCAATTACGAGAACCCGTGCCGGCGTAATAGTTCCGGCCGCGGTCGTCAACATGGGGAAAATTCTGGGCAGCGTGTCGGCTGCGATCAGCACCGCCTTGTAGCCGCAGATTGTGCCCATCGAGGAGAGCACGTCCATGCTTTGCGCGCGAGTGCTGCGGGGCATCAACTCAACAGCCAGAGAAGTGACGCCGGTTCGGGCAATCTGCTGCATCACTTCCACCGATCCCAGCGGCCGCAAAAAGCCAATGAGACCCTGGCCGCGACGCATCAACGGAAGGTCCGCTTTCCCAGTGATGTCATTCGAGCCGTAGCAGAGGACTTGAACAACGATATCCGCGCTCGCGAAGAGCGCAGCGCGAGCGGGAAAAATCTTCGCGCCCTTCTCCACGTAGAGCGCATCTGGGTAGCCGGCTTCTATTCCCGCGCCTTCTTCAATGGCAACCTCAAATCCTGCTTTGACAAGGTTCGGGATCACCATGGGCACGAGCGCAACCCGCCGCTCCCCCGGATAAATCTCCTTGGGCACACCGACAATCACAAAGTTGTTCCCTCTTGAATTGGGCAAAGCACGAACCGCTATTGTAGCGGATGAAAGGTTCGAAGCGCAGCATTGCGCACAAGAATTGATATCAGCGAAGGCAACTAATCAATCCTTTTTGGGAAGAACTTGAGGAGGTACGCTGGTCTCGGGCTCGGCTTCTGTCTTCTTCGGCTCCTCGGGCTTGTTTTCCAGATTCTGCACAATGACGGAGATTCGACGGTTGGACGCATCCAACGGTTGGTCCTTCTTACGCGGCATCTGATCGGCGTAGCCGCGGACTTGCGTCACCTGATCGGCTCGCAGGTCGCTGTTCTGCATCAACCGCCTGGCAGCGTTGGCGCGATCAGTCGAGAGCTCCCAATTTCCGTATTCGTGCCGGCCGGCGTATGGTTTGGAATCCGTATGACCTTCGATGGAAAGGTGATTGGGAAGGTTCCCTAGTTGTTGCGCTAGCAGTGTTAACAACTCTTTCCCATTGCCGTTAGGCGCCGGGCTACCAACATCGAAGAAGGTTCCAGTTTCGGTTTCGAGCAGTTCGATGCGCAGGCCTTCGGGGGTTAGCGTCATTTCGATCTGATCCTTCAGCTTTTCAAAGTTTGGAATTGCGCGGATTGCTTTTTCCAGTTCCTCCTTTAGCTTCGGCATGTCGTCCTTGGTGATGGCAACGGCTTCTGCCGCACCCGCTTTACTGGAGCCGACCTTATTGGCGGTTCCGGAGGGATCCTTGAAGTAGCCGGCAACGGCCTCTTTCACGGGTTTGCTGGTGTTGAGCAGCCACAGCACGATGAAGAGCGCCATCATCGCGGTAACGAAGTCAGCATAGGCTACCTTCCACGCGCCTCCATGGTGGCCGCCATGTCCGCCTTTTTTCTTGATGATGATGATGGGACGTGAGCCAGGCATAGATTGCTCTATCAAGCAGATGCCGACGCGGCAGCGGGAGCTTC
>Ga0210400_10001457_pt1 | contig 23531 bp, 23 predicted proteins | sample IncBWH26MmetaG_FD_155456 | JGI IMG/M metagenome (GOLD analysis project Ga0210400, IMG submission 155456) | Forest soil microbial communities from Barre Woods Harvard Forest LTER site, Petersham, Massachusetts, United States - Inc-BW-H-26-M | ecosystem: Environmental > Terrestrial > Soil >...
AGTGGAACGTCGGCTGCGAACGCTGCCACGGCCCCGGCAGCGAACACGTCGCGCATCCAACCCGTGCCAATATTTTGAATCCCGCGAACATGGATTACGTCCAGGCCAGCGACACCTGCATCCAGTGCCATTCCCAGGGACGCCCTCTCACCAGTCCCATCGAAGGCAAATATTACGATTGGCCCGTCGGCTTCCAGCCCGGTTCAAACCTGCGCGATTACTGGCAGCTCGAAGATCGCAAGCTCGGCGAAGCCACCTTCACGCATTTCCCCGACGGCACCGCCCACAAAAATCGCATGCAGGGCAACGACTTCGTGCAAAGCGTAATGTACCGCCGCGGCGTCACCTGCTTCAGTTGCCACGACGTGCACGGCACCGAAAACTACGCGCAATTACGAAAGCCCGGCGATCAAATCTGCCTCGAGTGCCACAGCCCGCTTTCTCTCAACGGCCCCCGCACCGCCACTCTCGAAGAGCACACGCATCACAAAAAAGGCTCCACCGGCAGCAGTTGCATCGCCTGCCACATGCCAAAAATCGAGACCACCCTCGCCGACGTGAAAGTCCGCGCCCACACCTTCGCGTTCATCACGCCAGACATGACCGACAAATACAAAATTCCGAATCCGTGCACCGAATGCCACAAAGACAAAACCACCGTATGGGCCACCGAAGCCATGCGCCACTGGCCCGAGCGCTCCCCCTGGCGCCTCCAATGACCGCAGCCGCGAAATTGTCATCCCGAACTCGCGCCGTTTGCGAGTGAGGGATCTGCTTTTCCCCGGGTGCGCGTGAAGCGCAACTGGGTGCCGCACCCTGCGTTTTTCAGGGTGCGGGTTTTCCGTAGTCCTACGCCAACTTATTTCGCCCGCGCCCCAACCCGGCATCGATTTCAATTGTGCTAAACTACGCTCCTCAGGAAGGGAACCAATCCGTGCCCCTCGAATTTGCTCTCATCCCCTCCGACACCCGCCTCGAATCCAACGCCGACGGCGCCCCCCTCAACTTCTCCGAAACCGTCTCCCGCACCTTTTTCTGCACTCTCACCGTCACCGACCAGATTGAACAGGAGTCCCTCGACGTCTCTATCTGGGGCTCCGCCAACGGTCAGGACTTCGGCAAGCGCCCTCTCCTCAAGCTCCCGCAGCAGTTCTATCGCGGCACCACCAAGATGGTTCTCGACGTCTCCCTGCGACAGGAAATTAAATTCCTTCGCGCCCGCTGGGAGCTCAACCGCTGGGGCCGCGTCTCCCCAACGCCCATGTTTGTGGCCAGCCTGCAGCTCGAGGAGATTCCGCCGATGTCGCGCGACACCACAACCAAGCGCTCGGTGCTTACCGTGCCATCCAGTTGATCGTTCTCAAATGCTTGTGAATGTTTGTCTTGCGGGAGGAAAGGGGTAAGAGACTGTTGGTCGGTTGCCCTGTGGTGGTCAGTCCCCTACCCCGCGAGTGGTCTTGCCCATATAGACGACTATTCCCGGGCAAATGTTTCTAATTTCTTTAAAGAATTATGTCTCTATTTTGTCTCGTACTGGCTCGCCCTCACCCGATCTCCACCGTATCCAGATACCGCGCCACCGCCGCCTTCCACTTGAACCTATCCGTAATCGCCTGTTGCAATGCCTGCGCCGCCGCCGGCTCACCATGCGTCAAATACACCTGCTTCGGCGCCACCTGCAACCCGTCCAGCCAGCGCAGCAATTCGCTCTTCCCCGCGTGAGCCGAAAACTGTCCCATCTCCACGATCTCCGCCCGCACCGGCACCGCTTGTCCATACAGGTTCAGCGTCTTCGCGCCCTCCTGCAGCGCCCGTCCGCGCGTCCCTTCGGCCTGAAAACCTCCCAGGATCACGCAGTTGCGCGCGTCGCCCAGCCGTTGCGCCAGATGGTGCAGCACGCGCCCGCCCGTCACCATCCCACTTGCGGAAATAATGATGCACGGCGTCTTCACGTCGTTGATGGCCTTCGATTCCGCCACGCTGCGCGTCAGGTGAAACGTGTGTACGTTCAGCGGATCGCCTCCACCCTGCTCGTCCCGCGCGAACTGCACGTCGTGGTCTTCCTTGTACTTCAAATACAGATCCGTCGCGCTCAGCGCCATCGGGCTGTCCACATACCCCGGCACCTTCGGGATCCTCTGCAAATCCTCCAGTTGCCGCAGGTAATACATAAACGTCTGCGTCCGCCCGATCGCAAACGCCGGTATCACAATCGACCCGCCGCGCTTCACCACCCGGTTCACAATATCCGCCAGCAGTTGCAGCGGATCGCCAGACTCGTGCTCCCGGTCCCCATACGTCGATTCGCAGAGCAGGGTATCAATCTGTTTCGCCGCCGGCGAAGTCGGATCGTTCAGGATCGGCTGGTCATACCGGCCCACATCTCCCGAAAACACCACCACAGATTTTTTCCCGTTTTCCGTGATCGTCAATTCCAGGCTCGACGAGCCCAGAATGTGCCCCGCGTCATACGACTCGAAATGAAACTCCGGCGACAAATCGAAACCGCCCTTCCGCGGCATCGGTTTCAATAACGCCAGCACCGGCTCCACGTCATCCGCCGTATAAAGCGCCCGCGGCTCCGCATGCTTGCTCCATTTATTCTTGATGGCGTTCTGCGTCTCTTCTTCCTGCAGGTGCCCGGAATCTTTCAGCAGCAGGTTCGTCAAATCAATCGTCGCCGGGTTGGCAAAGATCGTCTTGCGGTAACCGTCCCGCACCAGCACCGGCAGCCATCCCGTGTGGTCCAGGTGCGCGTGCGTCAACACCAGGTAATCGATCGTCTTCGGATCCACCGGCAGCGGATTCCAGTTCCGCTGCTTCAGGTCGTCCGTCCCCTGAAACAACCCGCAATCAATCAGCAGCTTCTTGCCCGCCGCCTCCACCAGATATTTCGACCCCGTAACGCAACCCGCAGCACCCAAAAATGTAAGTTTCGCCATGGCCCCAGCATTCTACCCGAATCCCATTCACCCGCAATGAAGCGTGCCCAAAAAACTGTAGCTCACCCCTTCAGGGGTGAGGCCTTTCACAGCCCCTCCACCCAACCAATTGCGAAGCGCGGGACCGCGACCCTTACCATCCTCGAACAAGGGAAATCGACGCACGAATTTCTGTTCCTCCAAAACAAAACGGGGCGGGCCGCAAAGCCCGCCCCGCCTCTTGCTTCCTGTTATCAGCTATCTGTTATCTGCTATCCGTTATCCACTATCTGGTCGCTGCTATCAGCTCTCGCTGCCTCACGCCACCAAGTCGAAGCGATCGTTATTCATCACCTTGCTCCACGCCGCCACGAAGTCCTTCGCAAACTTCTCCTTCGAGTCCGCGGCCCCATAGACTTCCGCGAAAGCGCGCAGATGCGAATGCGAACCAAAAATCAGGTCCACACGCGTTCCGGTCCACTTGACTTCGTTCGTCTTCCGGTCGCGTCCTTCGTACACAGCTCCGGAGCCGTTGGATTCGCCAGATGGCTTCCATTCCGTCCCCATGTCGAGCAGGTTGACGAAGAAGTCGTTGGTCAGTGTTTCCGGCCGCTTTGTGAAGACGCCGTGCTTGGAGTTCCCGGTGTTTGCGCCCAGGACGCGCAAGCCGCCGACGAGAACCGTCATCTCCGGCGCCGTCAGCCTCAACAATTGCGCCCGATCGACCAGCAGCTCCGCCTCCGACAAGCGCTGCTTGCCGTTGACGTAGTTGCGGAACCCATCCGCCTTCGGTTCGAGCGCTTCGAACGATTCGACGTCGGTATGCTCTTGCGACGTGTCCATCCGCCCCGGCGTGAAGGGAACTTTCACGCTGACCCCGCCATCCTTCGCCGCCTTCTCGACCGCCGCGCAGCCACCAAGAACGATCAGGTCCGCCAGCGAAACCTTCTTTCCGCCGGATGCAGAAGCATTGAACTCCTTCTGGACACCTTCGAGCGTCTGCAGCACCTTCGCCAACTGAGCCGGTTGGTTCACCGCCCAGTCCTTTTGCGGCGCCAGTCGAATCCGCGCGCCGTTAGCTCCGCCGCGCTTGTCAGAGCCGCGGAACGTCGACGCCGATGCCCAAGCCGTCGACACCAGCTGCGAAACTGTCAGCCCGGATGCAAGGATTTTCGCTTTCAGAGCGGCTATCTCCTGCTCCCCAACCAGCGGATGATTCACCGCCGGAATCGGATCTTGCCACGGCAGCGTCTCCTTCGGCACCAGCGGGCCGAGATAACGCACGATCGGGCCCATGTCACGGTGCGTCAATTTAAACCAGGCCCGCGCAAACGCATCGGCGAACTGATCCGGATGCTCGTAAAACCGCCGCGAAATCTTTTCGTAAGCAGGATCAAACCGCAACGAGAGGTCCGTGGTCAGCATGGATGGCGCGTGGCGCTTCGACGCATCGTGCGCATCCGGCATCTTCCCCGCGCCTGCGCCATTCTTCGGCGCCCACTGATGCGCGCCCGCCGGGCTCTTGGTCAGTTCCCATTCATACCCAAAAAGATTTGCGAAAAAGTTGTTGCTCCACTTGGTCGGTGTCTCCGTCCAAATCACTTCCAGACCGCTGCCGATCGCGTCGCCCCCCTTGCCAGAGCGGAATTTGCTCCTCCAGCCGAGGCCCTGCTCCTCGATGCTGGCCGCTTCGGGCTCCGCGCCCACGTTGGTCGCCTCGCCGGCGCCATGCGTTTTGCCAAATGAGTGGCCGCCAGCAATCAGCGCCACCGTTTCTTCGTCGTTCATGGCCATCCGGCGGAACGTTTCGCGAATATCCCTCGCCGCGGAGATGGGATCCGGCTTGCCGTTCGGTCCTTCCGGATTAACGTAGATCAGGCCCATTTGCACCGCGCCGAGCGGATTCTGAAGATCACGGTCGCCGCTGTAGCGCTCGTCGCCCAGCCACGTGCTTTCGGGGCCCCAATTGACTTCTTCCGGCTCCCACTGATCCGCGCGGCCGCCGCCAAAGCCGAAGGTCTTGAATCCCATCGACTCCAAAGCCACGTTCCCCGCAAGAATCATCAGGTCGGCCCACGAGATCTTTCGCCCGTACTTCTGCTTGATCGGCCACAGCAATCGGCGCGCTTTGTCGAGATTCACATTGTCCGGCCAGCTGTTCAGCGGAGCGAATCGCTGCTGACCCGCCCCTGCTCCGCCGCGACCGTCGTGAATGCGGTACGTCCCCGCGCTGTGCCACGCCATGCGAATGAACAGCCCGCCATAGTGCCCAAAGTCCGCCGGCCACCAATCCTGCGAGTCGGTCATCAACGCATTCAGGTCCTTGATCACGGCGTTCAGGTCAAGGCTCTTGAATTCCTTGGCGTAATCAAACTCCTCGCCCATCGGATTCGAAAGTTTTGAGTGCTGGTGGAGTATCTGAACGTCCAACTGGTTTGGCCACCAGTCACGGTTCGTGTGTGCGGGAGCTGCTCCCGCGAACGGGCACTTCGATTCAGTTGCCATGTTTCTCTCCGATCGTCTTTCGCTTCTTAGCGTTTCGTAGAATAGGAATCATCCATCCGTGCAAATTAATACCAACTCGTAGCCAGCCTCGCATCGCGGAGCGAGCGGCCCCGGCCGAACCCCATACTATGCTTCCCCCCACCTATTGTTCCAATATCTACTTCAGATACAATAGATAGGCACAGCCTATAGCAGAAACCAGCTTCCCGATCACTGTTATCTGCTGTCTGTTATCCCTGTGCCGAAAGGCAAAGCCCGATGTCAGCCAACTTCTTACTGATTACTGATTACTGATTACCGATTACTTTCTTCACCCCATGGAAATCCACCAACTCCGCTACTTCTGCGCCGTCGCCGACACCGCTTCCTTCTCCCGGGCCGCGGAAAAATGCCACGTCTCCCAGCCCTCGCTTTCCCAACAAATCCTCAAGCTCGAATCGGAACTCGGCGGCCGTCTCTTCGACCGACTCGGCCGCTCCGTCCGCCTCACCGACCTCGGCGAAGCCTTTCTCCCTCGCGCCCGCTCAGTCCTCCACGAACTCTCCAGCGCCAAGGACGAACTCACCGAACGCCTGCAATCCGAATCGGGCCCCGTGGTCATCGGCGCCATCCCCACTATCGCTCCGTATTGGCTCGCTTCGCGCCTCGCCACCTTCTCCCGCAAATTCCCGAAAGTTCATCTCACTATCGCCGAAGAAATCACTCCCGTTCTTCTCGATCGCCTCCGCGCCGGCTCCGTGGACCTCGCCGTCCTGGCCCTCCCCATCCGCGGCCACGAATTCGACGCACACCCGCTCTTCACCGAACGCCTCTTCGCCGCGCTGCCCAAAACCCACAAGCTCGCCCGCCGGCCCGCGGTGCAACTCGCCGAGCTCCGCCGCGATCCATTTCTTTTTCTTCGCGATGGCCACTGCTTTCGCGACTCGGCCGTCGCCGCCTGCAACCGCGCCCGCCTCGACCCTCGCATCGTTTTTGAAAGCGGCCACCTCTCCAGTCTCCTCGCCATGGTCGGCGCCGGCATGGGCGTCTCCCTCGTCCCCGAAATGGCCGTCGACAAATTCCGCCCCTGCCGCTTCGTCCGCATCGCCGACCCGCAAGCCCAACGCACCATCGCCGCCGTAGTACTCCGCGGCCGCACCCTCAACCGCGGCTCCCGCGCCCTCCTCTCCCACCTCCGCTGACGCCCCCTGGCGTAGATACTCTTTACCTGCCTAGAGAACTGGGTGCCGCACCCTGCGCCTTTCAGGGTGCGGGGTTTTTTTGTTCTACTGTAGTGGCCGACCTTTAGGTCGCTCTTTTAGGTCGGTCCCGACCGTCCCCTCAAATCTTGTGATAGAATTCTCTCTGTACCTCCGGTGGGGCCGTGGCGCAGCTGGGAGCGCGCCTCGATGGCATCGAGGAGGTCGTGGGTTCGAACCCCATCGGCTCCACCAAATTCAAATTTTTTCTCACACCACCTGCACGCCTTGTAGCTCACCCCTTTGAGGGGTGAGGGTTTTCCAACCGCGCGCAAGGTCGTCTTCCGACAAGGAAAACCCTCAGGCCTGAAGGCCGGAGCTACAACACACCTGTTTTTGGCTCATTGCAATCCAACCACCTGGGGCTCCTCCTCCGTCCAGCCGGTCCGTTGCTTTTCTGTGTCGCACGCATCGTAATATATTGAATTAAAAGGTTTTAATAATATTCTCGTCCGGGTGACCTCAATCACTTTTTTCCACCGCTTTTCCACCTAAGCTCAAGTAGACATTCCCGCGGCCTTTCGGTATCCTCACCCTTCCGCTAGACCCGGCCCAAATTCTAAGGAGTCATTCCCATGGCATCGCCCGCAGTCTCCAGTAAGTTTCGCGCCGTCGTCTGTCGCCATTGTGCCAAGCCGATTCGAGTCCCCGCCCTGATCATGAAGAAGGAGACCGAGTTTCAGGCGCTAACCGACTCCAATGACATTCACTACCATCTGATTTCCCGGGTCTTCAACGTGCGCTGCCGTTGCTGCGAACGTGAATCCGTCTACTCCATCAATCAGATCATCGACTATCCTTTTGCCATCGCTGCCGCCTCCACGGACTGCAAGTCCGCCGCTTTCTAAATCCGAAACGGAAAAGCAGGAGCGCTTTGCTCGCGCGCTCCTGCCCTTAACCAGCGGAAAATCCGTTTCGGATTTTTCTGGTTCGAACTTGTTCGATTCGCGTTTCGCAATAAATGGGCGATCGCGCTTCACGCAACCGCTTTCTTTACGCTCACCGGCAAATCCTTCATCATGATCGCCCGATACCCGCGCACCACCTCATCCGCGGAAAGTTCCGGCTCCTTGCCGATGCGATTGGGTTCCGCGCGCAACAGAAGATCGTGCATGGATACCACGCCGGCCAGGTTTCCGTTGAAGTCCACCACCGGCAGCCTCCGGACGTGTCCTTCTCTCATCGTGTGCAACGCAACGTGAATGTCGTCTTCCGGGTTGCACGCATACACTTTTCGCTGAACCACCTCCTCCACCCGCACTTGTCCCGCGGTCTGATTCCGCGTTCCCAGCGCCACGCAGATATCCCGGTCGGTGACTACGCCGCACACCTTTTTTGCCGCGTCCACCACCGGCAGGAATCCGCAATTGCCATTCCACATGAGCTCCGCTGCCATTCCCAGATTTGCCTCCAGCGGAATGTGATAAGGCGTCCCCATCATCACTTCTTTTACTTTCATGGCCCCCTCCTTACTTGCATTCCTCTTCCACCACCGCCATAGCCTCTACTTCTGCGCCGCCGCGCGCACTACTTCTACGGAACAATGCGCGTGCAGCGCCACCGATTCGCTGACACTCCCGATAACGTACCGGTCAAATCCTCGCCGGCCGTGCGAACCCAGAACAATCAGATCCGCGCTCCACAGGTCGGCCGTGGCCAACACCGCCCGCACCGGAGATTCTCGCGGTTCCATCATCTCCTCGGACACACACAATCCCGCCTTCCTCAAAATGGCCGCGCCTTTCTGGACCGCTTCCTTCGCGTGCGCGTTATTCGCCGCCGCTACTTCCAGCACCACCTCCGGCGGGTAATAAGGATACGCTCCGGCCAGCACCGGAACCTCAGGGACGCTGATCACGTGGATCTCGGTTCCTTGCGGCCACAGCCGCGCGGCCACTACCTTCACCGCCGCTTCCGCGCAGTCGGAGCCATCCGTCGGAACCAGCACGTGCATCCCGCCGCTCTTCCTTTGCCCTTCGCGCACTATTTCCACCGAACATCCCGCATGCCGCAGGACCGCCTGCGCCGTGCTTCCCATCAGCAGCCGCACGAATGCTCCGGTTCCGTGCGAGCCCATCACGATCAGGTCCGCTTTCCACTCGCTCGCCATTTTCGGAATTCCGCGCCGCGGATTTTCCATCAGAATTTCCGTGCTCAGCCGCATTCGGGTTGGCTTCAGGTCTTCTGCGTATCCATCCAGGGTCCGTTGCGTGTCCTCTTTCGCTTCCTTCAGCAGCAACGGCGCTTTTGTAAAAAAGAAGGGGTCGATCGCAGTCATTAAACAGCACTCGGAATCTTCCGGCCACGGCCGCGACGTCACCTCGCGCACCACCGCATCCGATCCGGCTGAACCATCCAAAGCCATCAGGAGTTTCATTGCGCACCTCCACGCCGGCTTCGCCAATTTCTGGCAAGCACTATTTTGTCCCCATGCCTCGGGCAGAACCACTATTTACTTTGTTTCGGGTATTTGCCGCGCAGGCACGGCGGAAGTATGGCGTGGAGGATCCGATAGGATCACGGATGGACCTGGCAGGAGCTTGAGTGAACGCCACCACGCCAAACTGGCCCACCCAGTTCAAGTGCAGCTGCCGCGCCAAACCCTCAGCAACTCCGCTACCGTGCCAACCCCTCTGTTTTCATGCTTCGCCAAGGACAGGAAGGAATCTGCATCGTTGCTCGAAGCCAATTCCTGCGCATGGCAACCCACTGCCTTGCGTCAATCTCCTCAATTCGCGCTTTCTCCAAATCCTCTCCCGGTGCAAAATACCTCCGCAACCAAATCCTATGTCTAACTCGACCGATCCCTCCTCGCCCGGTGCCCGTCTGATTCTTCGCATTGCCGCATCTCTTACCTTGCTGTTTTTCATTTCCTATGCGGTCGACCTCACCTGGTACCACGCACGCCTCGCCGTCCCCCGGCTTGGCTTAGCGGATTCTTCTGTTCACCGGGTTCGGCTTCTCGCCATCCCAGACAAGGGCAACAAGGTCGAATACCAGATTGACGCCGTGCAGCCCGAAGAGGACGTACCGTGCTCTCGCACACTCTTCCCCCATGCCGATCGCAATCCCTGCTGGTACGTCTCCCGCCACGCCAAAGACCCCATCGCGATGTAATCATCCTTCTTTTCACACTAATCAAGCGCCGGAGGCGCGACAGAAGTTAGCCCAGCGCGTAAGGGCTGGGTCACCAGCCTCATGAGTGCAAAGCCCCGGAGGGGCGACACTCTCTTCCTCATGAAAGCTAAACGCCCACCATCTCACTTATCCCGCAGCTCCATCTCCTAGGCTCAATCCGCCACTGTCTCTCCCTCTTCCATTTCCTCCCTAATTCCGATATGAAGGTCGCTCAGGAGGTACGTTCATGCTCGCTGCGTGTCGCTTCACCTTCCTGCTTCTGGCATCCGTGTTTCCTCTCCTTCAACTCTCTCCCCAAACTCCCGCCGATCCCAAAACTGAAATCCTCGCCTTCAACGAAAGATTCATCAACGCCCACCTGCGCATGGACAATCTCGCCATCATCGCCATGTGGGCAGAGGACGGTGTCAGCCTGCTCCCCAGCATGGCCCCCATGGTTGGCCGCTCCGCAATCGGCAAATTCATCAACGAGATCACCGCGCAGATGCCCGGCTACAAAATAGTCCGCGAAAAAATCGACTTCCACGATATTCAGGTCTCGGGTGACTGGGCTTCCGAGTGGGGTCTCGAAACGCAAGGTCTCCAACCCCCCAATCAGCCCACAATGGAAGGCTACGGAAAAATTCTCTTCGTCCTCCACAAGGACGCCAAGGGCGAATGGAAAATCCAGCAGGAAATGTGGAACGCTAACCCCAAACCCTGAAGTAGTAGCATAGGCTTCAGCCTGTGTTCCTGGGTTTTCTTGCCCGTGTAGGCCCTCTGCTAGTGCCTGGCACCCCCGCCTCCCGTTATCTGATCGCTGCTATCTGTTATCCCCAAACCCACAGACACCACCGCCCCCGCCTAATGCATTCACACTATTCCCACTCCACCCCAATCCCTATACATTCCCCGAACTCACGCTGTTTTCTCCATCTCCAGCGTCGCTCCATGGAGGATCGCAATGTCCGTCCAAACCCCTGCCCTGAACTTCAGCCCATCCCTCGCTTCAGTTGGCAATTGGCGCAGCCGCGTCCTCGCCATTTTGCTGATGGTCGCCATCGCCGGAATCTTCTGGGTGGACTCCCGCTACCCCGCGCTTCTCAAGCGTTATCACACCGGAACCCAGCTCAAGGCTGCGGGAGCGCTCACCTTCGGCGCTGTTTATCCTGTCGATCGCTCCATGCCGCTCGCCACACGCGTTTGGCGCACCACCGTGAACTGGCTCGACGCCAACCGCATCGGCATGACCTTTTCCTTCCTCTTCGGTCCCGCCGCGCTCACCTTTCTTGCCATGCTTCCTCGCCGCAAATTCCGTTCTCGCTATCTCAACACTTTCTTCGGCGCTGCTGCCGGCGTTCCGTTGGCCGTCTGCTCCAATTGCATTGCGCCCATCGCCCGCGGACTCTTCGCTTCCGGCATGAGCCCCGAATCTGTCCTCGCCACCATGTTCGCTTCGCCTGCGCTCAACGTCGTCGTTCTCGCCATGACCTTTGCGCTTTTTCCGATCTCCGTCGCGCTAATCAAACTGGCCACCGTTCTCTTGCTGATCTTCGTTTTTGCTCCCGCCGTCGCCTCTCGCCAAAAACAGGACGAAATCGCCATCACATGTCCCATCGAAATTCCGTCCGCGGAAACATGGCCGCAAGCCGCGACAGGCGTCGCGCGTTCGTTCGCAAAAAGTTTCTGGTACGTTGCGCGCGTAGCTTTGCCGCTCATGCTTCTCGCGGCCATTCTCGGCGCGCTGGTCGTGGAACTTCTCCCGCCGCAGGCGCTCATCGCCCAAGTCACCCTCGGCGGCATCCTTCTCGTAGCCCTGGTTGCCGCGTTCCTGCCCGTTCCCATGGCTTTCGATGTGGCCATCGCCTACATCGCCATGACCAAGGGCGTTCCACTCCCTTATGTCGTCACGATTCTCTGCACCCTCGGCATCATCAGCGTCTATTCGCTTTCTGTGGTCGGCAAATCCCTCTCCTGGCGCGTCGCCGCCGCAGCTTATGCAACCGTAGCCGCCCTAGGCACGATCGCCGGCCTGCTCACCCGCATGTTTTTGTGAGGTTTGCTTTCCTGGATTGTCATACGTTTTGTAGGGCCTGCCTTCCGAGGCGGGCCGTTCTTCTCATGTACGCGCGGCTTTGCGCCGCCCTCTTCGATCTTTCTTGGTTTTGCCACTAGCAGCGGCCGGGCTTGTTTACCCTGAGTGCAGCCGAAGGGCCCAGCCCTCTTGGTTTTCTTACCCCCCGCCGCTCCTCGCTTCCTTCAACCGCTTTTCCAAATATCGCCGCTCGCTGTCGTTCGTCACCAATGCCAGAGCCTTCTGATACTCCTCCGCCGCCTCCGTATGCCGCCCCAACCGACGGTGCATATCCGCCCGCGCCGCGTGCAGCAAATGATAATTCTCCAGATCGCCCGCGGCCGCCAACTCTTTCATCAAATCCAATCCGCGTTGCGGCCCCTCCGCCATCGCCACGGCCACCGCGCGATTCAGCCAAACCACCGGAGAAGGCTGTACCAGCGTCAACGAATCATAGAGCCGCACAATCTCTCGCCAGTCCGTCTCCTCCGCCCGCGCCGCCCGGCAATGCACCGCCGCAATCGCTGCCTGCAGCGCCAGCGGTCCTGGCGTTCCGCGCATCGCCTCTTCCGCCAGCGGCAGCGCTTCCTGGATCTGTTCCCGCTTCCAGCGCGAACGATCCTGCTCCTCCAGCACCACAATCTCTCCCGCCGCGTCCAACCGTGCCTCGCGCCGCGCATCGTGCAGCAGCATCAGCGCCACCAGCGCCGTCGCCTCGCGCGGAGTCTGCGGCGCCATCAAACTGGCCACCAATCGCCCCAACCGTATCGCTTCCGAACATAAATCCAGCCGCAGCAGGGAATTTCCCCGCGTCGCCACATATCCTTCGTTGAACACCAGGTAAATCACCGTCAGCACGGCGTCCAGCCGCTCCGCCATCGCTTGCGTTTCCGGCACGATGTAGGGAATCTTCGCATCGCGAATCTTCCGCTTTGCCCGCACCAACCGCTGCGCCATCGTTGTCGTCGAGGTCAAATACGCCCGTGCTATCTCCTCCGTTTCCAGGCCGCACAACGTCCGCAGCGTCAGCGCCACCTGCGCCTCCGGTGCTAACGCAGGGTGGCAACAAGTGAAAATCAATCGCAATCGGTCATCCGGTATTTCGCCGGTATCGTAATTCGGCTCCTGGCTCTCCGTCCCGATCTCGGAGTTGCCGTACAGCGCCAGCTTTTCCGCGTACTTTCCCTGCCGCCGGATCCGGTCTATCGCTTTGTTTCTTGCCGTCTGGATGATCCACGCCCGCGGAAGCGCCGGCACCCCGGTTGCCCTCCACTGGTCCACAGCCGCCGCGAAAGCTTCTTGCGCACACTCCTCGGCAAGGTCAAAATCACCAATCAGCCGAATCAGGGTAGCCAAAATTCGGCCCCATTCGGCCCGGTATACGGTTTCAACGGCGGTGGCTGCGGCGGAACTCATAATTGGTTCCGACTATTTTACGGCAAACCTGTCGATTCTGGCCTCGCCCATTCGACTTACAAATAGGATGCGTAGAATTTTCCACTCGCCCCGGGCCTATAACATTGTCATCCTGAGGGAAGCGCAGTTAGCGTCCCGAAGGATCTCAACCAACTGTGTCGGCGAGCAATCATTTTGGTAGCCCGGCACAATACAACTCAGGAGAACCCATGAAATATATGCTCATGATGTACTTCGAGGAAAACGGAGCACTCACCCAGGAGCAGCGCGAGCACTGCTACGTGGAATCCACCGCCTTTGCCAACAAGCTCCACGAATCGGGCAAGTTTCTCGGAGCGGCGCCCCTGCAGCCCACTTCCACCGCCACCAGCCTCCGCCTACAGGACGGCAAGCGCATCGTAACCGATGGCCCCTTCGCCGAAACCCGTGAACAGCTCGGCGGCTTCTTTCTTATTGATGCGAAAGACCTTGACGAAGCCATTGACATCGCCTCCCGTGTCCCAGCCGGCCGCTGGGGCACCGTGGAAATCCGACCCCTCGTGGAAGTCGATGGTCTCCCCAAAATTTAATTTCTCGGCCGTCGAATTTCCTCCCTGCCATTCGTCTTACTGCTAGGGAGCAGGATCAACCGGCTCGGCCCCAAGGTCTCAGCCGTCAATGCTTCATCAAGGAGATGGAACCGTGAGATTCATGATGATCGTAAAAGCCAACGAAGACAGTGAAGCCGGCGTAATGCCCAGCGAAGAACTGCTCGCCGCCATGGCCAAATACAACGAGGAACTGGTGAACGCCGGTATCCTGGTCGACCTCGCCGGTCTCCAGTCCAGCGCAAAAGGCTTCCGTGTCCGTTTTTCCGGCGGCAAAACCTCAGTAATCGACGGCCCCTTCGCCGAAACCAGGGAGCTGGTTGCCGGCTACTGGGTCATCAACGTGAAATCGCGCCAGGAAGCGGTCGATTGGGCCAGAAAAATTCCTGCTCCCTTCGGTGCGCACCAAGAAAGCGAAGTCGAGGTCCGGCAATTCTTCGAAATGGAAGACTTCGCTCCAGGCGATGCCGTCGAACACCACAAGGAAGTCGGCAAGAAACTCGCGGCTGGCAAAAAGTAGCCGCGCGGAAAGGGAACTCTCATGCAAAAGATCACTCCATTTCTCTGGTTCGATGGCAATGCCGAAGAAGCCGCCAACTTCTATATCTCCATCTTTAAGAACTCGAAGCTGGGCAAAATCTCCCGCTATGGCGACGCCGGACCCGGCCCCAAAGGTACCGCTATGTCCGTGACCTTCCAGATCGAAGGCCAGGAGTTCTACGCTCTTAACGGCGGCCCACAATTCAAATTCACACCCGCCATCTCTTTCTTCGTTAATTGCGAAACCCAGCAAGAGGTGGACGACCTTTGGGAAAAACTTTCCGCCGGCGGCCGCACGGACCGCTGCGGCTGGCTGCAGGACAAGTTCGGCCTCTCCTGGCAGATCATCCCCACCGTTCTCGGCCAACTGTTGGGCGACAAGGATCCGCAGCGGGCCAAGCGCGCCATGCAGGCCATGCTGCAGATGACCAAGCTCGATATCAAAAAACTCCAGCAAGCGGCAGACGATGCAAATTTCACTGCCGCTTCCGGCGATTAAAAAAACCGTAAGCCAGAAGCCATAAGCCTCTGTCTAAAAATTTAAAGCTTACGGCTTACGGCTCACGGCAAACGGTTAAAAGCTGAATCAAAAAAAGGAGCACAACATGCACTTCAATTCCTATCTGTTGTTCGATGGCAACTGTGAAGAAGCTTTCACGACGTACGCCAAAATCTTCGGTGGAAAAATCGAGATGATGCTCAACCACGAAGGCACACCCGCCTCTTGCCAGGTGCCGCCCGAATGGCAGAAGAAAATTCTCCATGCGCGCATCGCCATCGGCGATGCGGTCCTCATGGCTTCCGACGCGCCTCCAGGCCGCTTCTCCAAGCCGCAGGGATTCAGCGTCAACATCGGTCTCACCGACGTCAAGGATGCCGAGCGCATCTTCGGGGCTCTCTCGGAAGGCGCCGCCGTCACCATGCCCCTCGGCGAAACCTTCTGGGCCCATCGCTTCGGCATGCTCACCGACCGCTTCGGCATCCCTTGGATGGTCAACGTCGAGCGCGCCGGTGTTCAGGCTGCTTAATTTGGATTTCACGGTACAATCTCTCGTTCTTTATCTGGCTATTCGGAGGAATAGTTCATGTCGACCGAAGGACCATCGAAAGTTGTCTCAAAGAAAACGCGATGGGCAGGACGCACGATCAGCACTGTAATCGTGCTCCTGCTCGTACTCGACAGCGTCATGAAGTTCTTCAAGCCCCAGCCTGTCGTTGACGCTTTCGCGCACTTGGGAATTCCGATCGCTCTCGACTACGCGATCGGAACGCTCTTGCTCCTTTGCACCCTGCTCTACGCGGTGCCTGCCACTTCAATCCTCGGCGCTATTCTTCTCACCGGCTACCTTGGCGGCGCCGTCATGAGCCACCTGCGCGCCGGCGACCCCTTGTTCACCCATGTGCTGTTCCCGACCTATTTAGGCACCCTGATCTGGCTGGGACTTTATTTGCGCGATCACCGTTTGCGCGTTCTCGTTCCCCTGCGAATTCGACAGGGCTCCCATTGAAACCAATTTGGAGTACGATAGTTTTCCCGAATCCTCGAACGAAAATTACAGTCGCGAATTATCTTTAATAAGGAGCACAAGCACATGAGCAAGGTTCGAGTCTTGGTTGGCACAAAGAAAGGCGCGTTTATTCTCAGCGCCGACGGCAAGCGCGAAAAATGGGAAGTCAGCGGCCCCCATTTCGCCGGCTGGGAGATTTACCATCTCAAGGGTTCGCCGGTGGACCCCAATCGCATCTACTGCTCGCAAACCAGCGGCTGGTTCGGGCAGATCATTCAGCGCTCAGACGACGGTGGCAAAACCTGGTTCCAGCCGGGCACGCCTCCGGGCGAAACGAAAACGCCGGACGGGATGCCCAAGGGCGAGAGCAACAAATTCAAGTACGACGTCTCGAAAGAAACCGGCGCGCCGCTGACCACCCACCAGTTTTACGACGGCACTCAGCATCCCTGGGAATTCAAGCGCGTCTGGCACCTCGAGCCCTCGCACTCCGATCCGGATCTTGTGTATGCAGGTGTGGAAGACGCCGCCCTTTTCAAATCCACTGACGGCGGAAAAAACTGGCACGAACTTTCCGGCCTGCGCGGCCACGGCACCGGCCCCAAGTGGCAGCCCGGCGCAGGCGGCATGTGCCTCCACACCATCATTCTCGACAAGAAAAATCCTAATCGCATTTACATCGCGATTTCCGCCGCGGGCGCGTTCCGTTCCGACGACGCGGGCAAAACCTGGAAGCCCATCAATAAGGGTCTCGTCTCGCAATACATTCCCGACCCCAACGCCGAAATCGGCCACTGCGTTCACCACGTCGCCATGCATCCATCGAAGCCCGACACGCTCTTCATGCAGAAGCATTGGGACGTCATGCGCAGCGACAACGCAGGCGACCGCTGGCACGAAATCAGCGGCAACCTTCCCACCGATTTCGGCTTTGCGATCGACGTGCACGCGCACGAGCCGGAAACGATCTACGTTGCGCCCATCAAGAGCGACGGGGAACACTTCGTTCCCGAGGGCAAGCTGCGCATCTACCGCAGCAAGTCCGGTGGCAACGAGTGGGAAGCGCTCACCAAGGGCCTGCCGCAGAGCGATTGCTACGTCAACATTCTCCGCGACGCCATGGCCGTGGACTCGCTCGACTCCTGCGGCATCTACTTTGGCACCAGCGGCGGCCAGGTGTATGCTTCCTCTAATGCGGGCGATTCCTGGGCGCCAATCGTGCGCGACCTGCCCGGAGTCCTCTCCGTTGAGGTCCAAACGCTGTCATGATTTACGCACCACATTGCGTTTTATCTTATGTGGCGGCCGCCGACCGTGGCGGGCGCCTTTGCGCTCCGGTGGAGGTCTCCACGCTGTCATGATTCGCGTCGTACTTCCGGCGCATCTTCGTACGTTGGCTCACGTGAGCGGCGAGGTCACTCTCGAACTCGCCGCTCCTCCAACGTTGCGTTCCGTTCTCGATGAACTCGAAGCGCGCTACCCTATGCTCTGCGGCACCATCCGCGACCACGATTCGCTCCAGCGCCGGCCATTCCTGCGCTTCTTCGCCTGCGCCGAAGATCTTTCCCACGAATCCTGGGACACGCTTCTTCCGCCCGAAGTCGCCGCGGGCAAAGAGCCCTTCCTGATCATAGGAGCCATAGCCGGCGGCTAATTTTCTCGCCGCATTCTTATCTCCGCATTCTTTCATGTAGCGCTGGTCTTTTAAGCCAGCCTCTTGCCTTTGCCTGACATCCCGCCTGCCTTGAGCGAAGCCGAAGGGGCCGAGCAACGGCGCCTTTTGCCGCTGCGCAGTCGAGGGACCGTGGCAAGGTTTCTCCTCACGTAATTCCCAATAACACGCACGCAACGATCCGTTCGCAACTCTTCGCTTCCTACTATCCGCTCGCTGCTATCTGTTATCCCTCTTTACCCCTCCTCGTCCGCCGCAACTCCACCACCAGATACGCCACCACCAAAATATTCACCACCAACACCACCACCCTCGGCCACGTCGTCTTCAAATAAATCTCGTACATCTCCAGCGGCATCAAAGACGCTGTCGTTACGATTGTCAGGTATTCTGCCCAGCGCTTCGCCATCGCCAGGCCGGCGCCCTCGCAAAGAAACAGCGCCGAGTAGAAAAACGTCCCCACGCTCAACTGCCGCAGCCGGTGCTCGTCAACGTTGGAAAGTTTCTGCACCAGCCAGATCAGGTATCGGTTGTGCGGGTCGGCGCGCAGCAGCTCCATCCAGTGCGCGAACTCTTTCGGCAGGTCGCCATGCAGGAAGTGCAGCGCGCCCAATCCCAGCGCCAGCAGCCCAATCCCGTTCACGAACTTCAGCGCCGCGATGGCCATCAGTCCGCCGTGCTTCTTGTGCCCGCTTTTCTCCGTCGCCATTGGTAATTGACTGTACCACGCCTCTTTCGCCCCGCCATCTCCGCGCCACCCTGCGATTCACTTGCAGTTACCGCAGCCGCATTGCCTGTTTCGCTGCAAAAGAAACTTTCGATTGTCCTTGACTTGTACACGTGCGAAGCACACGATGCATTCAGGTTTCGCAGTTTCAACGTGAAACGCCCAGTCCCGATTCCCAGCGAAGTTTCTCTCAAGGTTTAGTCCCGCATCGAGCGCTAACAGGGTAGAACCCCAAAGGGTTCCTTTCTATTCCCTCGCGCGGGGCCCTGCCTCCTGTTCGACGTGCAGGTCTGTACACCCAAGACGCCAGTGGTTCCATACCAACTCCCTCTCGCCACACGCGAGTTGGAAACTTGCATTTGTTATAAGGAGAATCACCATGTCTGAACAAAATAAAACCGTAGTCCGCCGTCTTTTTGAAGAACTCTGGAACAAGGGCAATCTGCAGGTCGCGGATGAAATCATCGCCCCAACGTATCAGCACCATGACGCCTCCACGCCCGATCTCGGCAAGGGTCCCGAAGGCGAGAAGAAGCGCGTCAACCTGTATCGCGGCGCGTTCCACGATTTTCGCTTGAACATCGAAAATCTTTTTGCCGAAGGCGAAACCGTTGTGGCTCGCTGGTCCTGCCGCGGCGTTCATAAGGGCGAGCTCAATGGCATTGCGCCCACGAACAAGCAGTTCGCGATCACCGGCGTAACCATCTGTCGCTTTACCAACGGCAAGATCGTCGAAGGCTTCGTCAACTGGGATGCTCTCGGCCTCATGCGCCAACTCGGCATAGTCCCCGAGCCCGTCAAGTCCATGGCCACCGCAAACTAGCCAGTCCACCTCCACCAGGCAACCGCCCATGCCTGCCCTGAGCCCGGCCCGCCCAGCCAGCCTGCCCTATACGTTCTTTGTACGGGGCAGGCTTTTCTTTTACGTTCTTGCTTCCTCTTCTCTCTTCCTTCTTCAATGTAGCGCTAGCTTTCAAGCTAGCCTCTTCGATTTCGCATTGGTCATGCTTTTACCCCCCAGCCCCAGCTACAAAGACCCCTCTCCTCCAACGCTCGGGGCCCGGCCGGAAGCCTGCCATCCTCCGTGTCGTTGTGATTGGAAAGCGTGCAAAGATTGCTCGTTCGAACAACCCGGTCTCGGCAAGAACGAGGAGTGTGATCTTCAGACCATCCGCCGTTCCGGAGCGTCTACGATCGCCCTCGCCTCATTCACATTATTTTAATCCTCGATCGCGGAATAAATCTCGACGCCACGAAGTCCTAGACTGTTGTAAGGGCTTTTTCCTCTACCCCGGAAAAGTGGCTCGAGGAGTCAGCTCAATCCTGTGTGGGAGGTGGTGTGGATTATGAGGTATAAATCGCTTTCGATTGGCGGCTTACTGATAGGTGTAATGGTCTTCGGCCTCGCTGGTGTTGCTCAGCAAGGTCCTACCGAGGCGCCAGCAGGCTTTGACACCCCGACTCTCGCCCAAAATCAAGGCGCGCAAAGCGTCAGCAACGGCATTGCAGAACCCCCCGGCGACTCGTATGCAATCGACCAGACCAATTTCGAACAGGCGCACGATGCAAGCACCGGTCTGGGCCCGGTATTTAATGCCAGAGCCTGCGTGGACTGCCACCAAAATCCCGTCAGCGGCGGCGCCAGCCAGTTCACCGAAATCCGCGCCGGCCACCTCGATGCCAACGGCAATTTCGTCGCCGCCACCGTCCCCATCAACGATGGCGCAAACACCATCGCCCTCCGCTCCATCATCAATGACCGCGCGCTGATTCCTCAAGCGCAGGAGCACATCCCCGATACCGAAGACATTCGAGCCTTGCGCGCCGCTCTCAACACCCTCGGCGATGGCTTCGTCGAGGCCATCGATGACACAACCCTGCAGGCTATCGCTCAACACCAGCTCGACGTGAGCAAAGGCCGCATCCATGGCGAAGCCGTCCCGGTCCCTGTTCTCGAATCTCCGGGACAATCGCGCATCGGCCGCTTCGGTTGGAAGGATCAGCACAGCAGCTTGCTATCCTTCATCGGCGACGCCTATCTGAATGAAATGGGAGTGACCAACCGCCTGCGTCCCCACGATGTGACCACCGTCGGCAAAATCACCACAGATCCCGAAGACGTTCCCGATAACCTCGGCCTCGCCGACATCGACCACTTCGCCCAGTTCATCCGCGGCACCAAGGTCCCCCCGCGAGACGCAACTCTCGCCGCAACCGCGTCTGCTCAGGAGGGCCAGGCTGTGTTCGAAAACATCGGCTGTTCCACCTGCCACGTCAGCAGCATCGTCACGGCTCCCGCCGGAACGGTCATCAATGGCGGAGCGTTCACCATCCCCGATGCGCTCGGCAACAAAATCATCCATCCCTACGGCGACTTCCTGCTCCACGACATCGGTACCGGCGACGGCATCGTCCAGAATCCCCCGCAAGACACCGCCAACAAGCTGCGCACCGTCCCGCTCTGGGGACTCCGCACCCACCCGCGCCACATGCACGACCTCAAATCCCTGACGCTGGAAAGCGCCATCGACCGCCACCACGGCGAAGCCGAACAAGAAAGGAACCGCTTCCGCGACCTCAGCCCTCAAGACAAGCAAGCCCTAATCACGTTCCTGAATTCCTTGTAGCACGCGCAGCCGAGCATCCCCGGGTGGCCTACCCACGCTGGGTTTAGTTCCTGGGTGGCCTACCCTTTGCGCAGTTTGCAAAGGGTGGGTCCGCTCTTCGTCTTTCCAAGCCTTCTCCGTCTTCTCTCTTCAAATCCGATCCATCTCCAACAATCCCTGTCCGGTTGTATAAAAAGACCAACTGCTCCAAGGCCAATCGCGTGGATGCGCCACAAGTTTCTCCACCACCGGGTTCGCGTGCATATACTCCAACTTTTCCCTCAACTTTTCGCGGGTGTAGACATTGAAGTCGTAGTAGCGCCGCTGCCAGAAGCGGAGCAGTTCGGCATTGCCATTCGCTTCATCCTGATCTCCCCGTATGGCTCGAGAAACGCGTTGTTTGAAGACTTGCACGACTGTGGCCGGCGGCAGCGTTGGCGTTTCGTCGATCAGCAAGTGTACGTGTTCGGGCATGATGACATAGCCGACAAGCGTGAATCCATAATTGGCGCGGACTTTACCAAGCATCTGTACGGCGAAGTCCCGCGCTTGGGGCGATTCCAGCAGCGCCCGCCGCTGGTAGCAACAAAAAGTGATGAAGTGCAGGTCCCCGCGGCCTGTCACACGTCTCAGATTCGTGGGCATAAGAAGAAGAGAAGAGCGGACCCACCCTTTGAAAAGGCGCAAAGGGTAGGCCACCCACTTCCTAGCCTTCTATCACTCCTCGATTATTTTATAAAGTGGTATCCCCGCTCAATGGGCTAAACATCCCAATGAAAGTCTGCGCCACCCGCCCGGTCACCCACCGTTTTTGGTGTAATATCTTGTCCACTTGAGGCGAAATTCATGAGCAGTCAACGACGTTTGATCGCCAGGAAACAAAAATGCAGTCGAACCTAGACCGCTATAAAAAGGACATTGACGCCTTAGTCGCCAAGGGTAGTCAGCTACATAACGCCATGCAAGCGGAGTGTTTCCCTGAGCGGTTCAAGAATGCTTTGAAGCAGGAGCTAGGCAACAAGAGGCTAGGTAAGAAAGCACGAAACTTCATGTGCTCTCTACCTTCGTTCAAAGAAACCTACCAGACCTGGTATTCAGAGGCCAAGGCGCTAGTTCGAAAAGTTCTGCCCGACCGACTTTCAGACTTCGTGTGCCATTACGAAAAACCGAAAACACGCAAGACCATCACTTTTGAGAACTACCCAATCGAGGATTATCTTCAGGGACTCAATGTCACACGTGGCGGGTGGGAGGTGGTAAAGGTTGTAGGCCCAGACGCCGCCATCCCACAGTTCAGGCAGCAGCTTGCGATACTAAACTCTGCGAAAGCTCGTTTTCAAAGCTCTTTGTTTGACATACGTCAGCTTGTCCAAGCGGACCTCTTCGATTCTGATTTACTAGCGGCAGAGGAACTTGCGAAAAACAAATTCACGCGGGCTGCGGGTGCTGTGGCTGGGGTAGTTCTTGAACGGCATCTATCCCAGGTATGTGACAACCACGCCATCAAGCTTGTGAAGAAGGCTCCCACAATCTCTGACTTGAATAATGCGCTGAAGGATGCAAGCGTCATCGAGGTGCCGGAATGGCGTTTTGTTCAACATCTGGCGGACATCCGCAATTTATGTGACCACAGCAAGGCGGAAGAGCCCACCGCTGCCCAGGTTAGCGACTTGGTCGGTGGAGTAAGGAAGATAACCAAGACGCTTTTCTGACGTGCCGGGCGGGTGGCACGCCCTGTGTGGGTTGAGCCTTTCTGGGTGGCCTACCCTTTGCGCAGTTTGCAAAGGGTGGGTCCGCTCTTTGTCTTCTCTCTTTTCGTTTCCTCGCCGGGTTCCAGTTTTTGGTGGTCGGGGCTTAGGTTTTCAACTTCAGACTGATCGCTTCCTGCTCAGCTCTTGCTACTGCTGTTCCTGTCTTTCCCGCGAAATTTCAGGTATTCCGCTGGAGTGATGACTAACACGCCTTGCACGGTCTTTCCGAGATATGGGCCGAAATGGCGGACGTCGCCGGTTACCAGGTGGGTGGCATGGGCTTCCATCGCGGCTAACAGGATCGGCGCGTCTTTTTCGGGGAGCGTGATTCCGGAGGGAAGTTCGCGCTCGCGGGCATCGAAAATTTGGAGTGCGGGCGTCAGTTGCGCCAGCCTGCGGCGTTGCGCTGATTGAACCGCGTGATGCGGAAGTTGAAGCGTCTGTCGCCCCTCCGGGGCGGGGGGAGTTAGGGGTATCGGGTCCCAGTGCTTATGCACTGGGCTAATAACTGTCGCGCCTTCGGCGCTTTGGAGAGTGGGCGGCGAGACAACCCAAGAGGGCTGGCTTAAAAGCCAGCGCTACAGGGTGGAATGGGGAGCGAGGAGCAGAGTAGAGGCAAGAGGCGGGTGGTGCACCCGCTGAGGATTGTGTCCGCCCGGGTGACCCTCGCACTAGTCGAAGGCCACCCGGCGCGTGGAGTCCGCCAGGCTCTGCAGCTAATTTTCGTTCTCGTGTTCGTCGTCCCCTGTTGGGCGCATGGCGTGTCTGGAGATGTAATCCGCCACACTTCTGCCGAGCGTGTTTGCACGCACGCAGGAGGTTCGAAAGTGAATGCCTCCAAAGACGCGCGCGTTGGCGATTTCCGCCAC
>Ga0210400_10001458_pt1 | contig 23526 bp, 26 predicted proteins | sample IncBWH26MmetaG_FD_155456 | JGI IMG/M metagenome (GOLD analysis project Ga0210400, IMG submission 155456) | Forest soil microbial communities from Barre Woods Harvard Forest LTER site, Petersham, Massachusetts, United States - Inc-BW-H-26-M | ecosystem: Environmental > Terrestrial > Soil >...
TCACGTGCCGATCGCCGCGGAGATCTTCAACTGCAACGCCCCCGATACGGGCAATATGGAACTGCTTCATCTCTTTGGCACCGATGAACAAAAGACACGCTGGCTACTTCCCCTGCTGAGCGGCGAGATCAGGTCGGGTTTCATGATGACTGAACCCGAGGTCGCCAGCTCCGACGCCACCAACATTCGCACCCAGATCCGCCGCGACGGTGGCGACTACGTGGTGACGGGCCGCAAATGGTGGGTCACCAACGCCGGCGATCCGCGCTGCCGATTCTTCATCGTGATGGGAGTAACCGATTCCGGCGCCCAGCAGCATCGGCGGCAGTCCATGGTGATAGTGCCAGCGGATACGCCCGGACTTCGCATCGAACGCATGCTGACTGCCTTCGGATACGACGACGCGCCATCAGGTCATGCCGAAGTTGTCCTCGACGATGTGCGGATCCCCGCCACGAATCTCATCCTGGGTGAGGGACGAGGATTCGAGATCGCGCAGGGCCGACTGGGGCCTGGCCGCATCCACCACTGCATGCGGCTAATCGGCGCCGCTGAAGAAGCGCTGGCCCTGATGTGCCGGCGGCTCACGACGCGAGTGGCGTTCGGCAGTCCACTGGCGAGTCAATCCCTATGGCAGGAACGAATCGCCCATGCCCGCTTGGAGATTGACAAAGTACGACTGTTGACGCTGCACGCGGCTGCGGCGATGGACCGCCACGGAAGCAAAACGGCGCGAAAACACATCGCGATGGTTAAGGCCGCCGCTCCTAACATGGCGCAGGCTGTCGTCGACACTGCGATGCAGGCCTACGGAGCCGCGGGCTTGTCAGAAGACACCGTGTTGCCAAACCTGTTCATCGCCGCGCGGGCCATCCGGTTCGCCGACGGGCCCGACGAGGTGCACACCCGGGCAATCGCCAAGTACGAACTCGCCGAACAAGGGGCGCATTCGTGACTCATCAGATGTCTACCCACGATGTACCCGAGCGTCTGAAGATCGACGTTGAGCGTCTTCGTCAATACCTCGGCGGAGTCTTCTCTGAACTTTCTAGCGGCTTTGACGTCTCCAAATTCACCGGCGGCCAATCCAACCCGACGTATTTGCTGGAGGGTGGGGGCAGCCGTTTTGTGTTGCGGCGCAAGCCGCCGGGCACCGTACTGCCCTCGGCGCATGCGATCGATCGCGAGGCCCGGGTGATGAGAGCTGTCGCAACCGTCGGGTTCGCCGTGCCTGAGGTAGTACACGAGTGCACCGACGCCGCGGTTATCGGAAGTCCTTTCTACATCATGTCTTATCTCGACGGACGAATCTTTTGGGACCCCCGGCTAGGCAGTGAAGCACGCGACGCTCGGGAGCCCGTCTACTTTGCCTTGGCCGACGCGCTCGCCGACCTGCACGCCATTGACATCGATGTGGTAGGCCTTGGTGACTTTGGTCCCCGAACCGACTACTACGCACGACAGATACAACGGTGGGCCAGCCAGATGCACGCCGTTGGCGACGACCCGATCCCCGAAGCGGCGCTGCTGATGGACTGGTTGACCCGACACATTCCAGCAGATGACCACGTCACCATCGTCCATGGCGACTTCCGACTCGATAACGCGGCCTTCGCCCACGATCGCCCCGAGATCATCGGCGTAATCGATTGGGAACTGGCAACTCTTGGAAACCCCATGGCGGACCTGAGTTACTTCCTGCTCAACTGGATCATTCCCCTCAACCCGGTCGGGGGCCCATCGCTAGCCGGCGCCGACCTCACCACACTGGGCATTCCGACGTCCGATGCAATTATCGACCGCTATTTTGCTCGGTCGCGACATGGCCGACCAGACAACTTTGCCTTTCACCACGCCTACAGCCTTTTCAGGCTCGCGGCAATTCTTCACGGCATCGCGGCGCGGTACCGCAGCGGCAATGCATCCAACGAAAACGCTTCGGCGCTTGGTCAACTCGTGGCCCCGGCGCTCGAACTGGCTGTGCAGATCGCAGCGATCTGACGGGCTTGGGCGGTGCATCGCTGTTGGGGGAGCACTCCGGGCCAGCGTCGTCCCCAACGCAATCACCGCCGAAGAAGCTCTCCGAAGATGGTCGGCGGCCGAGCACTCACGACATCGACGCAAGGATTACCCAGTACCTTATGTCTGTGGCCTCGACCGCCAGTTCCAACTCGGCGCTCATCACGAACCTGTCGCGTCGAATGCGGCGGCGATCCACGCCTCTACGTCGGCGCGCCGGTAAACAACCCTGCGGCCTAGCTTGCCGGACTTAGGGCCACCCTCGCCCATCGCCCGATACCACCTAAGCGTCGCAACCGGGAGTCGCGTTAGCTCGGCGACTTCCTCAATTGTCAGTAGGTCCATATTCGTCTTCTCCGTTCGGTTTAACGATGAGAGCACTTGTGCACTGCAGAGCAAGCAGAATGCCGCGGCCTCGGATAAGTCCGACCGGGTGATCGTCACGGTCGGCGGCCGCTCGTCCTCGCACTCGCCGCACCCGGGCAGGCTGGCCCGGATCCTCCGACGACGCCGGCGGCTGGGTGTTCATGTCGTCTGTTCCCGGTGAGCGGGTGGATCGTGTGCGCGCAGGTTATCGCGCGCGGCGTGGCGGTGTTCGATCATCCGCTGAGCCGCGGACAGGATCAGGGCACGCTCGCCAAGACTGGACAGCCCGACCCGATCGAACCCCCATTCGATCGGATCAATGGTCGCTGTCGCCCGACGATGTTCCGCGTCCATCGTTGTCGCGGCTTGCTGAGTGTGGTGTTGGCGAGTCCAGGTCGCGCGGTACGCGCGTAGCGCGCCCATGGTGGTGGAGAACAGCCGGGATTTGGTCGTGATGTGCCCCCGATACCCCAGCGTGTGCAGCCAGCGGTCCATCCCGTCGTAGGAGTGGTGGGCGGCAATGTCCATGATGGTCGTCAGGATGGCCCGCACATGGGCGGTGACGTCTAATTCGGCGACGGCTAACGGGGACATGCGTCGGATGTCGACACCGAATTCGGCCACCGATTTCGTCACGTACTTGGCCAAATAGGCTGCCACCGACCGGCCCGATCGCCGTCGCGCCACGTCATCGGCCCCGGTGCCCCTGGTCGGCTCCAGTGGTTGGGCGTCGGTTTGGGTGCCGAACCGCAACACCCGACCATCGCCGTGGCCGGGGCGCTCAAAGTCGGTGGCGGTGACCGTGACGGCGCTCGTGGCCCGCTGGACTAGGACGGCCAAGTCGAGCGCGGTGATCGACGAGACGGGCGCCGTGGGCGGCTCGCCTGGCACGGGTGGCCCATCCAGGCGGATGACGGTGTGAAAGTGCGGAATGGCGCGGCGCTGCATCTCGGCGACTTTCACGTAGTTGATGCGAACACTCTTGGCGGGTTCACCGATGGCGCGCAAGTGGCTGTCGAGGAGTCGCCGCAGGCTGATGGTGAACCGCCGCCACAGCTCGGGGGCGTGCCAGGCGAATAGGGTGTGGCCGGTGTAGTCGTAGCAGTCTTCGCATAACGGTTGACCAACCTGCGCATCATTATCGCCGTGGATTGTGCTGCACCACAACGGTTTCCCATGCCGACAGCGGGTGAACCTGCGACGACCGGGATCGTGACAGCGGCGACCGTGCTTACCGTGCTTACCATGCGTGTCGTCACCGGTGGTGTGCACGGCCCCGAAGCTGGGTGCGGTCAATGTGGCGAACACTTGTGGGTGCTCGGCGACGGTGGTGGGCATGTCGTGGTGTCCGCCGTGTAGGCCGGCGTGCACGAGTTGCCAGGTGTCGCGGGCGTACAGGTCTGAGCAGGACGGGCACGCGACGGCTCGAGCTCCGCACCGATCCCGAACTTGCTGTCGAGCTCGCTGCCGATGCAGCGCGGCTCATTGATGGACTATCGGTTGGACGCCTAGCAGCCAGCATTGCCCGTCAGCAGGCCCTGGCCGCGATAGCCAATCACGACCCGTCAAGCTTCATCGAGCACGCCGCTCACGCTCTGGACATCGCGCAGACTGAACCAATCACCGATGATCACGCCATCTACGCCACCCAAGCCTATGTGGCCGCCGAAATCGCCTCAGGGCTGATCGCCGTTGATCAGCCAGCCAAGGCCCTCGAACTTCTGCTGCAACATCACAACAGATGGCCTGATGAGCAATACCGCGATTACGCGGTGGCGTCCGCCCGACTGCTGCGTGCCCTCGTCGTCCTTCGCGATTACCATTCGGCGTTGGATCACTTTGACACCGCCGCCCGGGCATATCGGGTGGCACCTTCGGATCGAGCTCGCCGCGAATTACGCCACTGCCGCAAGATTATTCGCGACCGCGCTCGGACTGATAAGGGCTTGCCCCTGCTTACACTGCGGAGACGGATCGAAGCCACTTTGCAAGGAGACACCGAACGATGACTGAGCATCGCGCCGAGTCCGCCATGATCCTGCCAACGACCACCACGACAGATCACGACACCGTTCATGACACCGTTCATGACGCGGTTGCGGTGCTTCCAATTGGATCGTTCGAGCAGCACGGCCCCTACCTGCCGCTGGTCACCGATACGCTGATCGCGACAGCCATCGGGGATGCGATTAGCAGGAACTACAGCGTGTTTCAACTTCCCGCGATCACGTTCGGTTGCTCGCATGAACACAGCGATTTCGCTGGCACCGTGAGCATTTCGGCCACCACGCTGGCTGCGGTCGTTGGTGATATTAGTAGATCCCTTCGTCAGCAAGACGTTAATGCGCTCATCGTGGTGAATGGTCACGGCGGCAACTACGTCCTTGCCAACATCGCGCAAGAAGCTAACGCCGACAAGGTCATTCAGCTCGGCGTGTATCCGAGCCGCGACGACTGGACAGAGGCCCGCCAGGCCGGCGGCATAACCAGTACCAACCACGACGACATGCACGCCGGCGAACTCGAAACATCCATCCTGCTCGCCGCTCACCCGGCCTACGTACGCGAGGGCTGGCAGAGCAGCGACCACAGCGCAACTGATCGCCGCTACCTGACCACCCTCAGTATCAGCGCCTACACCACCAGCGGGGTCATCGGTTATCCGTCGCGAGCGAATGCCGATAAAGGTCATTTGGTTCTAAACCATCTCGGCCAGGCAGCGGGAAAGCTCATCACCCTGCTGACCGATCGGCAGATCTGAACAGCTCACGGTGGCGGCTCCCGTGCGCTGCCGCTCCCGTCCGCCGCCACGGACGAACGGGATCGCCGCCCCGCGGCTGGAATGAGTTCACCGCGCGATCATCTGTGAGTTTCTGTCAGCAGAGTGACCGCGACCTTTGGTGTCACGACCAACCCCGTTTCCGACTGTGCCGATGGTGTCGTCATCTGTCGCGGTGGTGTGCTGGCCGGGCCGGCCGGGCTGGGCGGTGAGGAGTTTCTGTACTGAGATCAAGCGCACCGTCCCCACGGCCGATCGGAAGCTCACCCCGTAGGAGGCCCAGAGTGCGGGCTGGCCCGCGACGGCCTATCCAACCCGGAGATCGGCGCCGGGCTGTTCATCACTGTGCGCACAGTCCAATCCCGGCTCGGGCGAGTTGGCCGTGCGATTTGACGTTCCGCGTCGCGAGATGGTTCCGACCGAATGGGCCTACTTCGTCGGTCGGCCGGGTTAGCGTTCTCATCTGCGTGATGCCATCCAAGAAGTTGGGTGGCCGCACCAACCGCGGGCTTTACTCGCTCAAAGAGGACACGGGGCGGTCGCGGGGGTCGTCGCGGGCTTAGGGATTTCGACCCACCCCCAATCTTTCGGCGATGCAAGGCGACGAGGTGCAGAAACAGGTCGCTGAAGTGGCGAAAGCGCTCTACCAGCGCACCGATGAACCGGCGGTTCTGTTTGCCCGCGCGATCACCCACCGTTCGTAGTTGTCGCGCTGATGTTGGGCTGTCGGCGACGCGGCGCTGCCCCAGATCGCGTGCATGTCGAGCGTCGACGTGTGTTCCGCGTGGATGGGCGGATGCCTACAATGACGTGCACTGCAGCGTCCAGCAACGGTAGACAGGACACCCCCGTGGGGTCTTCAACCGGCCGATTTGATGTCGGCGGTCAGCGGCTCGTGACTCCGCCGATTCGGGGCCGGGCGGGCGAGTTGAAGGTGATTGGCGCGTCGGTGACGGCTCTGGTGCAGGGGCGCGGGGGGGTGCTGGTCATCGAGGGCCCGCCGGGCATCGGGAAGAGTCGGTTGCTGACCGAGGTGATGGCGCTGGCCGACAAGTCCGGAGTGCGCACCCTGTTCGGTGAGGCATTCGAGTATCAGCAGACGGTGCCGTTTTTCTCGCTGTTCATGGCGACGCTTGGCGCCGATCCCCCGGTCGGCGACGCCGACGCGCTGCGCCGGCTGGGCAGCTCGGCCGATCTGCGGTATTGGGTGGTGCACGATCTGGCCGACGCGATTCATGCGGCGGCCGCACAGACCCCGCTGGCGATCGTGCTGGAGGACATCCACTGGGCCGATAACGCCACGTTGGTGGCGCTGCGGTCGCTGGCCACCGCGCGGCCGGATGTGGCGGTGCTGTGGGTTATGACCGCGCGCACCGGGGCCGGCGGGCCGGCAGTCCAGGAGACGTTGTCGGTGCTGCAACGCGCGGATACCGCAGTTGTGCGGGTGGCCGCTATGTCGCCGAGCGCGGTCGCCGACATGGTCTGCGACGCCGTGCGCGCGAACGCCGATGAGTCGCTGCTGAATCTGGCCGCCAAGGCGCACGGCAACCCATTCCTGGTCAGCGAGCTGGTCGGGGGTCTGGACGAGGAGGGCCGGCTCAACGTCAGCGCCGGGCGTGCGGTGGCCACCGGACACGCGCTGCCGCGACGTCTGGGCGCAACTATGAAGCAGCGACTAGACCACCTCTCCGGCGGTGCTGGCGAGGTGGTGCGGGTGGCCGCGGTGCTGCCGGAGCGGTTCTCGGCTGGCTTGGTGGCCGCGATGCTGGAACGCCAGCCGGCGTCGTTGATGTCAGCGCTCGAGGAGGCGGTGGGCGCGGATCTGCTCGTCGAAGACGATGAGCAGCTCAGGTTTCGCCACGACCTGCTGCGCGAGGCCACCCGGCAGTCGTTGCCGCAGTCATTGCGCCGCGCGATGGAGCGCCAATCGGCATCGATCATGCTCAGGATGGGCGCGGCTCCGGCCGAGGTAGCCACCCAGCTGGCACGCAGCGCCGAGCCCGGAGACACGGAGGCGATCGACGCGCTGCGCCAAGCCGCTCAATCGGTTGGCCACAGTGATGCCAGTGCGGCCGCCGACTTGAGCAAGCGCGCGTTGGAGCTGTTGGCCACCGATGACGCTGACCACGGGCCACTGGTCGCCGAGACGGTGGGTTTGCTCAACCGCGCCAGCCGCTACCGGGAAGCCGAAGAGTTGGCCGCTGAGGCGCTTTCGACGGTGGCGTCGCCTCAAGAGGAGGCCGAGATCCGGCTGCGCCTCCCGACGCTCAACAAGCACAGCACCCAGCGGCGCGTGGAGGAGAATCGTCGGGCGCTGCAGTTGGGCGAAATCAGTGACGTCACCCGGGCACGGCATCTGGCGTGGCTCGCCTACAACCTGATGTTGAACGACCACCTTGGGGAACTGCGCGCGGCGGCCAATGAGGCTGCCGCGGCCGCGGCTTCGACCGGTGATCTCGAGTCGAAAATCGTGGCCACCCTCACCCTCGCTTTGCTCGACGATGGGGAAGGGTACGCGGGCCGCTCGGTACGCCGCCTCGAGGAGCTTTGCGTGCTCGCCCGCACGAGTGATGCGACCGCAGCTCATGACTTGGCCGCATACCCCTACGCATTCCTGCTGGCGGTCGTCGGCCGGTTGGATGAGGCTGCGGCCCAGGTCGCCGATGGAAAAGAGCAAGCCCGCCGGGAAGGCAACGTGATGGCCCTTGCTATCTGGGCCACGATTGAGGGGGTTGTCCACTTAACTGCGGGCCGGCTGTCTGCCGCGCGCGCCGCGACCGAATCCCTGCCGCCCCCACAGCCGACAGCCGTGACCGAGCTGGACATGATCCGCATGTTGATTCTGGCCGAGGTGGCGGTGCGCACCGATGACCGAACGTTGTTGCAGCAGATGATCATTGACGCGCGCGACGCCTACTCCACTGGCTCATCTGTCGTACGTCGAGGAGCAGCGCATGTTGTGGCGCTGGCGGCGTGGCAGCGCGGCGACGTCCATGACGCGATGCGCTGGCTGGGCGGCGACATCGCGCTGTTCGAATCACCACTCTGGCCCCAGGTCTTAGATCAGGTGATCTTGGGTGCGCGGGTGGCGTCGGCCGCCGGCGATGCCGGCTTACGCGCACGTGTCCTGCAGGCCACCGACCTGCTCGAGCGTGAGCGGCCCGCGATCCCGCTGTTCACGGGGGTGGCCGGGTATGCCCGCGGAATACTCGAACGTGACGCCCAAGCACTGCTGGCTGCCGCGGACGTGCTTCACTCGTCGTCGCGGCCGCTTCTTTACGCCGCGGCTGCCGAGGACGCCGGCGGAGAACTCGCACGCACCGACCAGCCTGACAAGGCGCTCGATCAGCTCAATGCCGCATTCAACACCTACCTGCACCACGAAGCGCTCGCCGATGCGCGCCGGGTGGGCCGCGAGTTGCGCCGGTTAGGTGTGCAACGTCGCATTGTCAGCCAGCCGCGGGCGAAAACGGGCTGGGACAGCCTCACCGACTCCGAGCTCAAGGTCGTCAAACTCATCGCGACGGGTGCGACCAACCGCTCCATCGCCACGCAGCTGCACCTTTCCCCGCACACCGTGAGAGCCCATCTGCGTAATGCGTTCGCCAAGCTCGCGGTCAGCTCCCGCGTCGAGCTGAGCCAACTCGTGCGCGGCGCCGACCACCACGCTAATTAAATTCTGGGGACTTAGCCCTAGGCGACCTTGGCCTTAAAGATAGGCCGCTGATCAATGGTGTCATCCACTCCCGTGGCGCGAAGGTAGTGGTTCATCAAGTCATTACGTTCTCAACTCGAACGACCCGACAAGGCAAAGCCACACAACGCGCCTGGTGAGCACACCACAAAAAGGGCCAGCGATGCAGGGTGCAACGCTTGGAATGCTCGCGACGCCGGATCTCATGCGCGCGAAGTGGGATCAGATCAGCCAGATCGATGGATAACGTCAGAAGGAGGCCATAAACGATCTCTTAACCGTCCAACAACCATGGATTCCTTGGACGCTATCCCGGGCGGCGAAAGCCAGGCTGACTGGACCGGAAGGACGCGACCAGCCGTGAACCTGACCGTCGAGCCATATCCGAACTGATCTGAACTCGACCGAGAAAAGGGGAACAACTCGTGACGCAGGACAATGTTGCCGCCGTTCGGAACGCTTACGCGGTTGCCGAGCGCAAGGATCTGGAGGGCTGGATCGGCCTGTTCACGCCTGACGGGGCGTTCACCGATAATTCGGTGGGGAGCACTTATCGTGGTCGCGAACTCGCCGAACCAGTCCGCAACTACGGCACGGCCTTCTCGAACATGCACCGCGAGCTCTATCGGATCTACGCCGACGGCGACGTTGTCATAGTGCAACTGGCTCTGCAGGGCACCCACGATGGCCCGCTGGAGACTCCCTTCGGCGAGCTGCTCGCCACAAATAAACAAATGGACGCCCCGTGCTGCGACGTGTTCGAAATCGAAGACGGCAAGATCAAACGCTTCGATTGCTACCCAGAGGGGTCGATCATCTTTGCTCAGCTGGGGGTCCTGACCAACCTCGAAGCCGCGTTGAGTCACTGAGAATCATGGTTGGCCGCGGAGCGGGTGCGGCGTAGGTCAGCCGATCGTCAGCATCCGACTGGTGGGTAGGACTGAAGTCATGAGAGCACGCCGTTTCGCTTGTCACTTAGCGGGTTATAGCGGCGCGGTCGCGCTCATCGCGATCGGTGGGCTTACCGCCGCCTGCGGCAGCAGCGCCACCAACAATCCCAACACCGCGACGACCACCACAGCCACCACAATCGCGCCGACCACCTCGGCGGCCGCTACCGCGCCGCCGGTCGCACCGACCCAAAACAATCTAAACCCCAACGAACCTAACTCGTTCGCGCCCAACCCGAACGACACCCCGCCGCCGGCTTACCTGCCGCCGCCGGTTAAGCCGAATCCCTTCACGAAACCGGACGCCCGCCCGCCGCGCTAGAACTGGCGCGGGCAGGCTGGTCAACGGGGCCGCTAGAAGATCGGAAACTTCGCGGTGATCGAACTGCCGTCAGCACCCATTCCCCGGTAAGGAGACGATTGGCTTGACGAGTACCAAGGCTGACCGTCACGCGCAGGAAAGCCCTGTCAGCCTTGATGTGGTGGCGAGCGTCGTTCGCGTATCTGATCTCGACCGGTCGCTGAAGTTTTACTGCGACGTCTTCTCGTGCCGCGTCGCCGTTCGCGAGGCGGACATGGCGCTGCTATTGACGCCCCAAGGGTTTGAGATCTACCTCCGCCAAAACGACGAATTCAACAGCCGCGCTGCGGGTGCCCTCGGCGTCCACCTCCTCATGTGGGCCACCGACAGCCAGTCCGATATGCAGCGCATCACCGATCGTCTGAGCGCCTACGACAGCGCCGTGTACTCATACACCGTCGAAGGAATGACGATTCTGGAGGGAATCGATCCCGACAGGTTCCGGGTGATCGTGGCCTACCCAACCCACCGCCGGCTGCCGCGCACGGCGATTGCAGAGCGACTTCGCGGCTGAAGTTACGATGAATCCGCAGAAGGGCAAAACAAGCGCGGCGATCACCGGCTGCCCCGCGGCGCCACAGTCGTGGCGACAAACGCAGGGGTGCCTCCGTGCGCCGAAGATAACCCTTCCCGAGGAGTGCACTACGGCACCGCCGGTCGCGGCTAGCCGGGGAACCCCGGTCCTGCTCGGCCGGCACCGTGAGTGCGCGGCCCTCGATGCCAGCCTCGCGGCCCTTCGGACCGGCCAGAGTCGGGCACTGGTGCTGCGCGGCGCCATGTACGGCATCCGCCACGCTCTGCCCGTCATGATCAAACAAGGCGGTGGTGCGATCGTCAGCACGGTGTCAACCAGCGCTTGGACCGGTGCGGATCGGCATGTCGCTTATCAGGTCGCCAATGCGGGACTTCATGGGCTCGCTCGCCATACCGCAATGCTGGGTGGCAAGCACGGTGTGCGATGCAATTCCGTCGCGGCCGGGGTGATTCTTACCAGAGCGGCGCTCGCCAATACAACCGAAGAATGGCGCACCGAGATTCTGGCGTCGGTGCAGTCGCCTCGCCTCGGAATCCCCGAGGACCTCGCGGCGATGGTCGCGTTCCTGTTCTCCGACGACGCCGCGTACGTGAACGGCCAGACCATCCACGTCGACGGCGGTGCCGACTTCGACTGAGAGAGCGATGGATGCAGTGGCTTTGAGCCCGGCGACACAGACAACCTCGATGAGTTCACGTAGGAAACGCGAAGGAGCAGAACATGACTGATGGTGAAGCAGCACGTCGCACCGCGGCGATTACCGGCGCCGGGCAAGGGTTGGGCCGTTCGGTCGCGCTCAAGCTCGCAGATAAGGGTTACCAGGTTTACGGCACCGGGTTGGCCGATGCGGAGGTCGACGAACTTCGGGATGCTTCCGGTGGCCGAGTCTCGTTGTCTATCACCGACATAACCGATGAGCAAGCGGTGGGTATCTGGGCAACGCGGGTTGGCGATGAGATCGGCTCGGCCGGGCTGAACGTGCTGATAAGTAACGCCGGCATTCTGACGCCGGGCCCGTTGGAGGTGCTTCCGCTGCCAGCCGTCAAACGCGAATTCGACGTCAACGTGTTCGGCAGCCTCAGTGTGATCAACGCGTTCTTGCCCGCATTGCGCGCTGCGCGCGGCCGCATCGTCCAGGTCGGTGCAATGACAGGGCGGTTCCCCCTTCCGTTCAACGGGCCGTCAAGCGCGTCCAAGGCCGCGTTCGAAGCGTTTGCCGACGTGTACCGCGGCGAGCTCAAACCGTTTGGTGTTGAGTTTGTTCTCGCTCAAGCCGGCAACATGAGAACCGGCGGCCCCGCGAAGACCGCGGCGGCGATGAAGCGCGTGACCGATTCGTTCACCGATGCTCAGAAAGACTTATACGGCGAGGAATTCGCCAAATTCGCCGCATCCCTGAACAAGTCGCAGAGCGGTGGACTGAGTGCCGATGAGTCGGCCGACCGCATCGTCGAGCTCGTTGAGGAACAGCCCGCGCCGACGCGTGCTCCCGTGGGTCCGGACGCCGAGGAGATCCTCCGGCTCGTCGCAGAGAAGTCCGACGTCGAACTAGATCAACTCCGACGCCGTTACGTGGGCCTCGATTGACGCCAATACTCACGATCCAACTTCCGCGAAAGGTAGATCCCGACATGACCCTTGCACACACCAGCCTTGATAACTTCCACGCCACATCGACTGGGCAGCGTTTCGACGAGCTCGCCCGCGCATACATCGACGCGATCAATGGCGCAGACAACGGCGCATTGGACGCAGTCTTGGCTCGGACGTTCCTGTCGTACGCCTACGACGGTGTACGCAGCCGGACAGCGACGAAGAAATACTATGAGATCCTGCGGAACTCGTTCTCAGAACTGCATTTTCAGGTCCACGAGAATGTCGGTGTGCTCGTTGAGAACGATATGATCGCGTTGCGCACGATCATCACCGGAACCCACACCGGCGAGTACGCAGGTGTGGCCGCCACCGGTAAGCAGGTCCAAACGTCGGCGTCGCATTTCTTCCGAGTGCGTGACGACCGTCTCGTCGAACACTGGCAGGTCGTCGACACCTACCGGATCTTGGTCAAGATCGGTCGCATCCCCGGTGTCGGCGCTGCCTTCCAGCAGATGCTCGGCGTCCCCGAGGCGCCCGAGGGGATATTCCAGGAGCGCCTCGGCACCGAGTTCGACGCTCCCCGCGCCGGACGCGCCGCCACCGGCGACGAGTCCCGCGCTGTGGGTCGTCGCCTCTACGACGGTGCGATCACCACCGGTGTGGCTACCGATGTCGATGCCCTGGCCGAGGACTACATCCAAAACACCGGCTGGACCCCCGATGGTCGTTCCTACTTCGGCAATGGTTGGGCGATCGGCCGTGGCGCGATGCCCGACGGGCTGGCGCTGCAAACCCACGTCGTAGCCGAGAATGACCGTGTCGCTTCGATGAGCGTCTGGGATGGCACCATCACCGCGAGCGGCCAAGCCGTCGACTTCGCTTCGGCCGACTTCCTGCGTATCGAAAACGGCGTCGCCGCCGAACACTGGGACACCGTCGACTACGTCCGCCTCTACCAGGCGTTCGGCCTGCTCCCACAGCCCTTGTGAACCTTGCGGCCTCACGACACGACTGAAATGGATGAAGGATTGACCATGACTGAGATCATCAGCAATTTGATGGAAGCGAACTTGCTCGGGGTGTTCAACGAACGCGATGCCCAACGGAGGGCCGTGGCCATTGAGAGCACCTACGCTCCGGATGTTCGTTGGACCGACGACGAGGGGGTCAGTGTCGGTCGTGAAGCGTTGGAAGCCAAGGCAAAAGCGTTGCAGTCGCAGATGCAGGGACTGGTTTTCACTAAGGCCAGTCCTGTCTACCAAACCCGCGGATTGGGGTACTTGGCGTGGAAGCTCGGGCCTGACGGCGGCGACCCTGTGGCCAGCGGATTCGACGTGGCGGTCATGCGCAACGACCTTATCTCCGAGCTCTACACAGTCATCACTACGTAGATGGGCAGGCGACCTGATGCTCACCAATCCGGAAGTCAGTTCGCAACCGGCTGAAATCTGCCGTCAGCACCCGATTCCCCGATAAGGAGGTGATTGGCTTGACGAATACCAAGGCTGACCGTCAAGCGCACGAAAGTGGTGTCAGCGTTGATGTGGTGTCGATTGTCGTTCGCGTATCTGATCTCGACCGGTCGCTGAAGTTTTACTGCGACGTCTTCTCGTGTCGCGTCGCCGTTCGGGAGGCGGACATGGCGCTGCTATTGACGCCCCATGGGTTTGAGATCTACCTCCACCAAAACGACGAATTCCACGGCCGCGCTGCGGGTGCCCTCGGCGTCCACCACCTCATGTGGGCCACCGACAGCCAGTCCGATATGCAATCCATCACCGATCGTCTGCGCGCGTACGACAGCGCCGCGTACTCATACACCGTCGAAGGAATGACGATCCTGGAGGGAATCGATCCCGACGGGTTCCGGGTGATCGTGGCGTACCCAACCCCCCGCCGGCTGCCGCGCACGGCGATCGCAGAACGACTTCGCGGCTGAACCGCCGCCTGACCCCAAACCCACAGCAGCGCAACATGACCCGGCTCCGCCGGGTTGCCTTCGGCCTGCCCACTCACCATCCGATTTTCGGGTCAGACCCTCATATGTCGTCTATTCCGAGACGCGGGGACAGCCCTCGGGTCTGACCGCCGTCATGGCATCGCCTCGGCCCACGGATTGACGATCCGGCTCAATCCATGGGTCCGAGCGTTGGCTGCGATTCGGGTCGTCGACGCTCGCGGTGGCCAGGCCATCCGGAGCCTTAGGCTTAGTTCGTGGCCTCGCTTTCCGACTCGTTATGGCACCGGAACCGGGTTCTGGCTGAGGCCGCGCTGGAGCACACGTTCGTCCAGGGCATCGCGTCGGGAGAGTTGGCCCGAGCTGCGTTCGCCTACTACGTGGGGCAGGATGCCGCCTTCCTCGACGCGTTCTGCCGCGCCTACGCCTTGGCTCTGGCGAAGAGCCCGGACCAAGATGGGCTGATCGCGTTCAGGGAGCTGCTCGACGCCGCCGCCGACGAGCTTCGCCTTCACCGCGGCTACGCGGCCCGCTGGGACGTCGACCTTCACCAAGCGGCAGACCCCGCCACCGCGGCGTATACCAACTTCTTGTTGGCGGTCGCTGCGCTGGAGCCGGTCGGCCACATCGCGGCGGCGATGACGCCGTGCATGCGGCTTTACGCCTACCTCGGCCAGCAGCTGGCCGCCCAGACAAAACCCGACAGTCCCTATCGCGAGTGGGTGATGACCTACTCCAGCGCGCAGTTCGAGGCCCTAGCCCGGCGTGTAGAGGGCCTGCTCGACCGCTACGGCGGTGATCACGACCGCCTGGCCGTCCTGTATCACCGGGCGATGGAACTCGAATTGCGGTTCTTCGATGCTGCCGCCCGATGGGAGGGGCCATGACTGCGGATGCTTTGGTGAGCCGCCACGCCGCCGCGTGGCAGGCGGCCACTGTTCACCCGTTCCTCGCGGGCGTGCGGGACGGATCGCTGCCCGAGGACTCCTTCGACCGTTGGCTGGCCCAGGACTACCTCTTCGCGCAGGCCCTGGTGCGCGCCCAGTGCCGCATCGCGGCCACGGCCCCCCTCGCCGACGTGGGCCTCCTCGCGGGCGGCGTGGTCGCCACCGTTGGGGAGCTCGGCTGGTTTGAGGAGATGGCGGCGCGGCGCGGCCTGGCCCTCGACGCCGCCATGCATCCGGCGACTCGGGCCTACTGCGACTTCCTGCTGGCATTGACCTACTCCGGCTACCCGGCCCAGATCACCGCCCTCTGGGCGCTCGAACGCAGCTATCTGGAAAGCTGGGACAGCGCCCGCCCAGGTGCTCAGCCCTACCGGGAGTTCGTGAGCAGGTGGACCACCGACGGTTTCCGGTCCTACGTCGGCGACCTCCAGAGTTCCGTTGATCGCCAGCTCGAGGCCTCCGTCGGCGAACAGGCCCGAGAGGCTGAAGACGCCTTCTTGTGGGTGACCCACTACGAGCGAGGCTTCTGGGACATGGCGATGTCGGGTTAGATCGACCGGCATCCAACTCAGTCCCGTCCGCCCGCATGCGCGAGAGCCCATCACGTGATGGCCTAGCCAGGCCGCCAGCAAGCCTGCGGGGCGATAACGGCGAGCCGCAGCACCTACTCGTTGGTGCCGCGGTGTGCGGCCCGTTCCTGTGCCCGCTCGTCCGCTGCTTCCTGCTCCTCCGGTGTCACCACAATGGCGTCAGGGCCGGGAACCACCGTCGCCACATGGCCGGTGGCGAGCCACCGCACCACGTAGGGAGGCGAGCCGTCCGCGGAGTGCACCTCCGTAATAAGCCCCCGCTGGTCCGAACGCTCGATTGTCGTGCCCTTGATCACCAACCAGTCGCCCACGTTGGCTTTCATCGCCGACTCCCTCCACTCCTATTCCGATTCTGCGCGCCTCCCAGGGTCGGCGGTACCCCTGCCCGAGAGCATCTCGGCTCATCACCCCGACGGCTCCGCCCACCCAGATGCGATGTAACGGTGAAGCCCTGCCCGGCGCGCTGCAGCCTGGCGACCTCGCGATGTAGGACGGTTATGTCGCGATGGTGGTTGGCAACGACATCATGATCGAAGCGAATGATCAATAGCGGTGCAGACTTGCCGCTCTCATGGCATCGCCTCGGCCCAGCGTCCCATTGCGCGCGCAGCTGGGCCCGCTCCGCATCGCCCCTCGGGGCCCTTTGGATAGTCGGCCGAAGCCTGCACCGCCTATCCACCACCATGCGACACCTGGCCCGCTGGTCCGGCAGCCACACGAACAGCGACACGCCGGTCGGCATCCATTCAGTTCGGTGTAGTACTCGTTCTGGCACTTGAGCTATTTGCTTAACCAGCGGAATGTCCTCTGCCTCAACAGGAATCATCTGTTCCGTTCGATCCGTTTGCGCTCTGCACACAACGCATTGCCGACCCAACGTAACCTTCCGAATTGGCTTGTCAGGGAACAACTTATGGAAGCAATCAAAGCAAATCTTCTGAATCATCAGATCGGATCTTTCAGTCAGAGGTCCCGGTACTGGTCGAGGTTCGTGACCCCGACCGGCGGCGACGACGCGGGTTCGGTGTACCGGATGCGCAGGCCCTGCCGGGCGTCCAGCATGGTGGCCATTACCTTCTCGCGGGCGCGCAGCTCGGCGGCCAGTCCCACCGGCCCGCCGTCGTAGAACCTGGCGGCGTCGTCGAGAGTGGCAGCGCCATCAACCAGTCGCGCGGTGGATGCGCTGAGCATCACCCCGCCCGGCGGGGCGACCGACTCCATCCGCTGAGCCATTCCGACCTGCTCACCGATCGCGGTGTAACCAAAAGACCCAGAACCGATCTCACCGGCGATCACCTGACCGGAGTTCAACCCAACCCGCAGAAACAGCTCCACATCATCGCGGTCTCGAACGTCGACGGAAAGCCGCTTCACCTCCTCGTGAATCGCCAAAGCCGCCAGACAGGCACGAAGCGCGTGGTCCTCCAGCGCGACCGGCGCACCGAACACCGCCATGATCCCGTCGCCGGTGAACTTGTCGACAGTGCAGCCGTAACGCTGTACAACAGCGGCGCAGCGGTCGGCGAGATCGGTCATGATCTCGCGCAGCCGTTCCGCACCGACAGCCGCGGCGATGTCCATCGAACGCACGACATCGGCAAACAACACGGTGACCTGCTTGTACTCCGCCGAGTGGGTCGCCTTGTTGAGAGGCGCACCGCACTCGCCGCAGAACTTGGCCGTCGGGTTGGACTCCGCACCGCAGGAACTACAGAACAACCCCGTCGCGGTCAGTCCACCGCCACCATCCCCGCCGGGGTCCACGTCAGTATCGTGTCACCCTGGCCAGCCAGCATGTGCCATATCGCGGCCGCGATTCCATTTACAGCTCCTGGCCGCCCGGCGTGGATTGGGGCGGCTCGAACGGGGGATACGACAACACCCCAATCGTGCCCGTTCACGCTGTGCTGGGAAAACGACCCGCGGCTGCGTGAGCGGTTCCGACGTGGATAGCGGCTTGTGGTTCTTGCCGTGTGGACGGCGACGGTCGTAACGTCGGATTCGCGAGCGACCGATGCAGCGACCGACACCTAGCGGCGGCGAAGGGCTTTCATGGCCGAGCTGAGCACCGTCAGCGCCGACGATCTCGCTGCGCTGCCCGCATTCGACGGAGTCCCCGCGGCGCATCTGGTTGACCTGGCAGCCAGCCTGCAACCGATGCGGTTCCCGCCTGGCGAAGTACTGATGCACCAGGGAGAGTCGGCGCAGTCGTTCATGATCGCGGTGTCCGGCGAGGTCGAGGTGCGCCACATCGGCTCCGACGGGATGACCACCGTGGCGAGCCTGCCACCGGGACTGATCGTCGGCGAGATCGCGCTGCTGCGTAACGCCCGGCGCAGCGCGACGGTGAGTGCGATCGATGAGGTGTACAGCTACATCGGTTATGAGGAAGCGTTCCAGAGACTGCTGGAAATCCCGGGCATCGTCGAGATGTTGGTGTGCACGGCGCGTCAGCGGCTGGCCGCGTTCATCACGCCGATTCCGATCCAGGTACGCGACGGCAGCGAACTGGCGCTGCGTCCGGTGCTGCCCGGGGACACCGAGCGCGTCGCGCACGGACGCGTGCGGTTTTCACCGGAGACGTTGTATCGCCGGTTCCTGTCGGCGCGCACCCCAACGGAGGCGCTGCTGCGCTACCTGTTCGAGGTCGACTACGTGGACCACTTCGTGTGGATCGTTACCGGCGGCGCCGAGGGGCCGGTGGTCGCCGACGGCAGGTTCGTTCGCGACCCCGATGACCCGACCCTGGCCGAGATCGCGTTCACGGTCGCCGACGCGTATCAGGGCCGCGGGATCGGGATGCTTCTGGTGGCTGCGCTCGCTGTGGCCGCACGCGTCGACGGCATCAAGCGATTCCAGGCGCGGATGCTGACCGACAATCTGCCGTCCCGCGCGTTGTTGGATCGGTTCGAGCCGGTGTGGGAACGCGACGAACCCGGCGTCGTCACCACTGTCATTGACGTTCCCAAGCCCAGGGCGCTGGCTGTGAAGCCCAACGTGCTCAAGCAGATTGGCGACGTGGCGCGTCAGGTCATCGAGGCGTTCGACTGAACCCGCGTCGCTGCCTGCCACCTCACTGATCGCCGCCCACTCCGAACCGTGCTGATCGTTGACCTCCGCGACCATCCGCACCGCCCGCTCACGCAGCCCCGGCTTCGCCACTTCCAGTTGAACATCAACCACAGGATGTGACGGTTTTCGGTTCGGCGCATAAGGGCTTAGAGAAAGATGGGCCAGGTGGGAGTCACCGTGGCCGTCACCGGACCGACCGGCGAGATTGGAATCTCCGCCGTGACGGCGCTGGACCAGAACCCCGCGGTAGACCGGATCGTCGGGATGGCCCGCCGACCGTTCGACCCATCCTCACTCGGCTGGACCAAGACCGCCTATTGGCAGGGCGACATCTTGGACCGGCAGGCGGTCGAAGAACTAGTCGCAGACGTCGATGTGGTGATCCATCTCGCGTTCATCATGTTCGGATCGCGCGAGGAAAGCGCGCGGGTCAACCTGGCTGGCGCCCGCAACGTATTCGAGGCGACCGTGGCCGCCGAGCGGCCCAGGCGATTGGTGTACACGTCGTCGGTCGCGGCCTACGGCTACCACTCGGACAACCCGGTCCCGCTCATTGAGGACGTCCCACCCCGTGGGTCGCCGGAACACTACTACTCCGAACAGAAAGCCGCCTGCGAGGCCGAGCTGGCCGAGATCACCAAGGGATCGTCGCTGGAGGTGTTCATCCTTCGCCCGTGCATTGTCGCGGGGCCGAAAGCGCCCGCGCTGGCCGACGCGATGCCGTGGCGGCACCTACCAGGGGTGGTGCAGTCGGCCATCCGCGCGGTTCCCTTGCTCAAGATGCCCGTCCCCGACCCGGGATTTCCGCTGCAGCTGGTGCACCATGACGACGTCGCCGCGGCGATCGCGTTAGCCGCGACCAGCGATGCTCCGCCAGGCGCCTACAACATCGCAGGCGAGGGGGAGGTCAGCATCTCGGAAGTCGTCACCGCGCTGGGCGGGCAGCCAGTGCGGGTACCGGCCGTCGCGGCGACCGCCGCGTCGGCGGCCATCGCGCACATGCCGTTCGTTCCGTCGGCCCTGGAGTGGCTGCACGTCGCGCGGGCGTCGGTCGTGATGGACACCAGCAAGGCGAAGTCGCAGTTGGGCTGGAAGCCGAAGTACACGTCGGCGGAAACGCTGCAGGCCCTCGCGGAGGCTACATAACCCCATCGGCGGAGGGCGGCGGCCCCTAGTCGGTATCGGTTGCAGCGGGTCGCCTGCGCGACTTGCACCGTTGGCTGCTCGTGATGACAGCATGTAGGGGCCAAATCAGACCATCCTTGCCGGGGCCGTATTCGACTTTCCCATTGCGACGCCGGAACCCGTGGATCGTAGGTCGCGACCAACCGCCGCCCCGACGTTCGCGCCTAGGGTTGTATTCCATGTCCGTTGCTCAGCGCGAACGCGCAGACCTGGTAGCGACCTTGCACACGGTCGGACCCGACGCGCCGACTCTGTGTGAGGGATGGACGGCGCGTGATCTGGCAGCACATCTGGTGCTGCGGGAACGTCGCCTGGATGCGACGCCGGGTATCGCGTTCGCGCCTTTGGCCGGGTACACCGCCAAGGTGCAGCGGCAGATCGCCGAATCAACGGACTGGAACGACCTGCTGGCGATGATCGCGTCGGGGCCGCCGATCTTCTCCCCGTTCAAACTCCTTGATCCGCTGGTGAACGTGACCGAGATGTTCGTCCATCACGAAGATGTCCGGAGGGCGGCGCCCGGCTGGGCGCCGCGTGATCTCGACGGCCAGACGGTCTCAGCGCTCCGGCGCCCGATTCCGCTGATCAGCCGGGTCGCGATGGCGAAAGTTCCGGCGCGGGTCATGCTGCGCACGCCCGAAGGGCGGGAACTGGCACGTGTCGGAAGGGGGCCGGATGTCACCGTAACCGGGGCCGCCGAGGAACTGCTGTTGTTCGCTTTGGGTCGCAATGCTGTTCGCGCGGCGTTCACCGGTCATGACGACGCTGTGGCGGCCGTAATCGCGGCACCGCGGGGTCTATGAAGCGCTCCAATCTGTTCATTGTGAACCCACCGTCCCTCCGATAGCGGGAGCCACCGGAAGGGGCGGGATGTCTGTCAGCGACGGCGTACTGGGCACCAGGTGGTCAGGGTTGGTCGTGTGTACCAGGACCTTCTGGTACTTGTAGCGACCACACCGCTGCGACGTCCACGTCCATCCCCTACTGGACATGACGGCGGCCTCCTAGTGTCGATGCGGGGTCCGACAACACCCGGCGCAAGCATGACCTACGCAGTCGCTGACAGCACCGGGCCACATGCGTTTGTCCCCATCCGCTAAGAGGACCGCCAGCAGTCGAACTCGTCATGCCAACGGCGTGTCACTCTCGGCACCGCACCTGGGCCAGACGTGCCGCTCGCGCCCCTTTAGAGCTTGTAACCGATGGCGCGCAGCAGGTCGTGCCGGTCGGCCACGTCGCGATCGGTCTCCACCCCGAGGGGCGCCTGTCCGTCGACGACGCCCACAATGCCACGGCCACGCGGGGTCACCGCGACCAAGATGTCAACCGGATTGGCTGTGGCGCAGTGGATAGTGCAGACCTCGGGCACCGCCTTGACCGGGTTGAGGATGTTGACCGGGAACCCGTCACGCAAGAAGATCACGAAGCAGTGCCCGGCGGCGATGGCCAGCGCATTGCGGGTCGCGAGTTCGACCAATTCGGGATCGTTGCCGGTGCGGCGAACCAACCGTGGCCCGGAGGCCTCGCAGAAGGCCAGCCCGAACCGTAGCGACGAGCTCACCCCCACCATCGCCTCATGCAGGTCCTCGACCGTCTTGATGAAGTGCGCCTGCCCGATCACGACATTGACATCGTCCGGCTTGTCGACGGGCACCACATCCCAGGAAAGCGTTGTCGTGGTCACACGCACATGCTGCCACCGGCGCGCGACAGCCACGTCCGATGCCCGGAATGCGAACAGTCCTCTTTGCGGGCGCCGCGTTCGCCCTTAGGGTTCCGCGTACGGCCCCGCACCCATTGGACGTGCCCCCAGCCCCGCTCATCACCCCCAAGCATCGACAACTCCCAGCGCATGAAGTCCAGCGCCAAGATCACTGCGGGGTCGTCGGGTGCACACCCTCGTCGATCGGAGCTTCACGTTCGTCCCGTTCCGCGTCGAGATGGACGCGGCGGTCGTTTACTCCTTTGCGTCGCCCCGCTCGCGCTGCGCATGACGCTGCGCAGGAAGTCGTACTGCGTCGTGACGAGCCAGTCGGCCATATCCAAGGTGGCGTCAATGACGGTTTCGTGTCCCGACGGGCGGTCGCCACACGCAGGAATCGCCTCGTCGACGGCGTCAACGAACTTGCGCACAGCCTCGACTGCGGCCCCCTGTCCAGCTTCGACGACTTGAGCACTTCGTCGGACAGGTCAACCGCGCGGTGCACCACGTCCCCGGTCTTGTCGGTGCTCTCGGTCTTGTCAGTGTTCTCTGCCATGATCGCGCTCACGTCCGTCCATGGGGAGCAATCATGGCCATCAGCGGCGAGATCTCCTGACCGCCAATGGGGAGAACCAGATGACCGTTTCGGCCGCCATCACGGCACCGGGACGCGCCACACTCGTGACGCCGCTCGCGACATTAACAGAGTCGAGATACGACGCTCCGCGGTTCTGGCGTCCACGCTCGATGCCCTCGCGCACTATCTCCTCGACCTGCTCGGAGCGCAGAAAGTCCACCTCGGCGCACTCGGCGATGTCGAGCATTCCGGGGTGCTCGCTTGGCTTGGGTGGACGCGGGGTTACTCCGTACTGCTGCACCTGCTCGGCGTCCAACGCGATCCGGTCGAAGTGAGCGGCGGCACCGGCCAGCCGTGCTCGGTGCACACCTGCCTGAGCAGGTAGCGCACGTTCCGCTGACCACTCGCGGCCATGTTGTAGCGAGCATGTCAAGCAAAACCACTCAACGGTGAGCGGTTAATTTCCGGGATTCTCGGCTGATCGGGCGGGATTCCCCGGGGTTCCTCGGAAAACCGAGGAAGTCCCCGGAGACACAGAACAGGCCCAGGATGAACCCGAGCCTGTGTGCCAACCTACCGGCTTCCGGACCTCGGCAGCGCACCCTCCGTCCCCTTATACGGGGTTTCCGTCCCTTACGCGGGTTGCGGCATGTGGGCTGTTACCCAGGCTGGAAGCCGTTATTTGGTTGTTCCCTTAGTGTAGCGCGCTACGGGGCGTTTGTATAGATGTTCTGATGTATAGATGTTCTGACAAAGGATCGCCAACGGTTTCACACCGGTAGATGTCACCGCGCATCCACACCTACATGATGCCGCGGGTTGTCGGTGTGGCCTCCGAGCCGTGATCGCGGCTGAGTTCATCCGTGGCGGGCTTGTACCAACGGCGTCCAGAGACGTGACCGCGATGACCTGACCACCGGCTCCACGGTTGGACGCGAGCAAACGGCAGCTTAAGCATTGTCCGACGCCGCCCGCTAGAGATTGCGCAACTTGGTATCGGCCAATGTCCCTCGGCGCCAAGGTGATTCACAGGAGGCGGCGGTCTCGCGCAAGCTCTTGACATTCGCCGAGCGCGGGAGCGTCCTTCGCAAGCCGGGCGGCTGCGCACACATAATGACCCTATGGCCAGTATTGGACGGTTATCCTCGGAGCCGCTCGCTTCTGCCGATAGACCGCAGCAGAGCGGGCGGATCGTG
>Ga0210400_10001459_pt1 | contig 23522 bp, 17 predicted proteins | sample IncBWH26MmetaG_FD_155456 | JGI IMG/M metagenome (GOLD analysis project Ga0210400, IMG submission 155456) | Forest soil microbial communities from Barre Woods Harvard Forest LTER site, Petersham, Massachusetts, United States - Inc-BW-H-26-M | ecosystem: Environmental > Terrestrial > Soil >...
TTAGTTCCACGAGCAATTTAAATCTCACGATATCCAACCCTGGCACTGCCGACCTGACAATTTCCGTGATTTCACTCACGGGTGCCGAATTTAGCGTGAGCGGAATAACTACGCCGAAGACGATCACAGCTGGGCAATCGGCGGCGGTGAGCCTGTCTTTTAAGCCAACGGCTGCAGGGGCGGCAACGGGGACTTTGACTATCACGAGCAACGACCCGGTCAACCCGACGATGAGCGTCGCACTGGCGGGTACGGGATCGTCCGCAACGTTCGGGCAATTGCAGGCAAATCCGACTGCATTGAGTTTTGGCAGCGTGAGCACCGGAGGCAACGCGACAAAGCAGGTTACCTTGAGCAACACCGGAACAGCCTCGGTGCAAATTTCGAGCATCGCGGCAAGCGGTGCTGGTTTCAGCGTGAACGGGATTACCGCGCCTTTTACATTGAATGCGGCGGCCACGGCGACCCTGAACGTGGCGTTCGCCCCGACGGCTGGAGGCAGCGCGACAGGCAGCGTGACGGTTACGAGCAACGCGAACAACTCGCCGCTGACTATCTCACTGACTGGCAGTGCGGCGCAGCCCGGATTGGGCATCGCGCCGACGAGTTTCGCGTTTGGAAGCGTGGTGAATGGGCAGACGAAATCGCAGATGTTTACGCTGACAAATACTGGCGCTGCATCGCTGACGATATCGCAGTTGAGCGTAAGCGGCGCAGGGTACAGCCTGAGCGGACTGACGACGCCGAGCACGATCGCGGCAGGAGCCAGCGCAACGTTCAACGCGGTTTTCGCCCCGACCACAGCGGGGAGCTTGCCCGGAACCATTTCGATTACCAGCAACGCGCCGGGCTCTCCTTCGACGATCGCACTTAGCGGAACCGGCGTCGCTGGGACGGTTACCCTGGCTGCAAATCCAACGAGTTTGGCTTTCGGCAGCGTGAACGCGGGGACGGCAAGTTCCAAGAGTGTGACCTTGAAGAACAACGGAACCGCGAACCTGACAATTTCGCAGGTGACGGTGAGCGCGAAAGACGTAACCACCAGCGGTTTGACGACCCCGGTGACGTTGACACCCGGGCAAAGCCAGACGATGAACGTGGCGTTCAAACCGTCGGCCGCGGAAACGGTGTCCGGAAACATCAGCGTCGCGACCTCGCAGGGCGCGAATACGGTGGTCGGCGTAAGCGGAACCGGTCTCCAGGCTGCAATCAGCCTGACGCCTTCCAGCGCAAATTTCGGCAGCGTCACTGTGGGCTCGACGAATTCCCAGACGATTCAAGTGAGCAACAGCGGGAATGCAGTTCTTAGCATCACGCAGGCGAACGTCGCCGGGACTGGATTCAGCACAACCGGCTTGACCCTGCCGCTCTCGATTAATCCGGGACAATCGAGCACATTTAACGCTCAGTACCAGCCGACGGCCGCGGCAGCGTCGAGCGGAAACATCACTATTGTGAGTAACTCCGCCACTTCGCCGAGTGTGATCGCCCTCAGCGGAACCGGTGTTACGGCGACTCTGACGATTTCGCTTAGCACGAGCACGGTCAGCTTTGGTAACGTGAATACCGGCACAAGCTCCACGCAACCGGTGACGGTTACCAACACAGGTAACTCCAACGTGCAGATTTCCCAGATCGCGGCGAGCGGAACGGGCTACACCCTGAGCGGGGCCAGCGCGCCGGTTACGTTGACGCCTTCTCAAAGACTGACATTCAACGTGATCTTCACTCCCACGGTTACGGGCGCTGCGAGCGGTAGTGTCACGATAACAAGCAATGCCACAGGTTCACCGTCTTCGATTTCGCTCTCGGGCAGCGGAGTGGTTGCCGTGACGCATACCGTCAGCCTGTCGTGGGCTGCGAGTACTTCGTCGACGGTCACCGGCTACTACGTGTATCGAAGCACGACGAACGGCAGCGGATACACAAAATTGATCGGAACACCGCAAGCAAGCGTCAATTACACCGACTCGGCCGTTACGAACGGCACCACCTATTACTACGTGACGACGGCAGTGGACGGCAGCGGGAACGAGAGCGCTTTTTCAAACCAAGCCACCGCTGTTATCCCCTAGCGGGGTTAAACAACGTCAGCAACAAGCAAGGCTCGTGTCTGAGCTACGTCGATTGGACGGAGTTCCGGTGGAACTTCGCATAGACCCATACGAACAGCTGGGCGAGAAGGGCCCCGGTCGCGTCGATCAATACATCCCGGAATCGAGCTTCTCTAAGGGGCACTAAAGATTGGTGCCATTCGTCGAGTCCGGCGTAGCTTACGGCGATTAGCAGGGTAAGGAGTGCCCACTGGAAATTCCAACCGCGACGCCCGGCGCGAATACCATGAAAGACAGCGATACTGAAGCCGCCGAACTCCGTGATGTGGGCCAGTTTTCGGATTGCGGTGTGCATCCTGCTAAGAGTGTGCGGGCTTGCGGCCGGGAATATCCAATGAAGGAGTGGAATCAAGATTTTGGAAGTTTCCGCGCTGCTGAAGTAATGAGTTGAGAAGGTGGAGATGAGCACAGCCACGCAAATGGCTGGTATCCAATATTTCAAACGGTTTCCCATGAGTTGTTATCTGCTGAGGGGCGGAAGACTCCCTAGCGAAGTTTTCCTTTCCGGCGTAGATCCAAAAGATAGGCATCCAAGGCGTCTTGCCAACTGCGCAGGGTGATGCCGTAGGGAGCAAGAGCCTTTGGAGACAGAACAGAAAAGGCGGGACGCGCGGCGGGGCGAGCAGCCTCGGCGGATGTGATCGGGGAAACGGTCGTGGTACGGCCCGCCCTTTGCAGAATTGCCTTGGCAAATTCGAATCGCGAGCACGATCCGGAGTTTGTGAGGTGCAAAATCCCGTGCGCGTCTGCCAGGACCAACTCGTGAATGCCGCTGGCGAGATCCTTGGTATAGGTCGGGGAGCCGACTTGGTCGGCGACAACTTTTAAACCCGGAAGGGAATCGGCTGTCTGGAGAATTTTCTCCGGAAAGCAGGATCTGGCCGCGCCAAACAGCCACGAGGTACGGATGATTAACCAGCGCCCGGCCTCCTCCTGGACAGCGCGTTCGCCGGCGGCTTTGGAAGCTCCATAGACGTTCAGGGGACGGACAGGGTCATCCGGTTCGTACGGATGATTGGAAGCTCCGTCAAAGAGGTAGTCGGTGCTCAGGTAGCAAAGTTTCGCGCCGAACTCACGGGCCACTATGGAGACATTCCTAGTGCCATCACGATTAACCGCGAAGGCCAGGCCCGGATCCCGTTCGCTGGCGTCCACATCGGTATAGGCGGCGGCCAGGATGATCCAGTCGGGCTGCGCCTGGGTCACTAGATTGCGAACCTGTCCAATTTCGCGAATGTCGGCATCGCTTGAATTTGCGGGGACGACAACGCCTCCCGTCCAATCCGAGACGAGGTCTCTTCCCAGCAATCCGTTGGAGCCGATGATTAGAATTCGCATGAGTTCGATGGTTCAGCGACATCCTGAAGCTCGAAACGCGGGAAAACCAGAGGAGCCGCCGCGCAGTGGGTAAATTTAAGCGCGAAAAGTCTCCGACCGGCGGCTGTAATGGCGATCATAGTAATTGCGATATTCGCCAGAACGCGCGTGATCGAGCCAACCGGAATTAGCGCGATACCAGTGGATCGTCGTGCTTATCCCTTCCTCGAAGCTGACCAGCGGGTACCAACCAAGTTCACGCCGAATTTTCGAGCTGTCAAGGGCGTAGCGGCGATCGTGGCCGGGGCGATCCTGCACAAACTGGATCAGCGAATCGGGCTTGCCGAGAATTTGCAGGATGGTGCGCACAATTTTCAGATTGGGCTGGGATTCGCCGGAGGACACATTGTAGATGGAACCTGGCATTGCTTTCTCGAGGGCCAGAGCGATAGCGCGGCAATAGTCTTCCACTAACAGCCAGTCGCGCTCTTGCAGGCCGTCGCCATAAATTGGAAGAGGCTTGTTTTCGCTTGCATTGGCGATCATCAGGGGGATCAATTTTTCGGGAAATTGATAAGGGCCGAAATTGTTGGTGCAACGGAGGATGACGGAGGAAATCCCGTACGTGTTGGCGTAAGCCGTGACGAAGTGCTCCGCGGAGGCTTTGCTCGCGGCATAAGGGCTGCGCGGGTCGAGCGGCGATTCTTCCGTGAACACTTTTCCAGCGGGGGCGCTGCCATAAACCTCGTCGGTGCTGATGTGGATGAATCGAATGTTGGGAGAGGAGCGAACCGCTTCCAGCAGGCACTGGGTGCCGAAAATGTTGGTCTGGAGAAAAGGGGAAGCATCTTCAATGCTGCGATCCACGTGGGTCTCCGCGGCAAAGTGGATCACGGCGTCAAAGCCGCGCCGGAACAGTTCGGCGACCGCGTCACGGTCGGTGATGTCGCCGCGAAGGAAGTGATAGCGCGGATCCTGCGCCACATCCAGGAGGCTTTCCGGATTGCCCGCATAGGTCAATTTGTCGAAATTAACGATTTCGATGTCGCGACGGGCGTTCAGAAGAAAGCGCACGAAGTTAGAGCCAATAAACCCCGCTCCGCCTGTCACCAGAACTTTCAATCACTGCCTTCCTTTCGCGAAATCGAAATTGCAGGGGCTATCCAAAGGATCACGCCGCATCATTTTGAATCCTCGGAGGGCCGCGGAGGTTTTCCGCGCCCCGGAACTTTGTTGGTCCCCGTTTCAGCGGCGAGGTTTGTCGCATGCAAGAGGGATTCAAAAGTTCCCGCGTCGGTCCACCAACCGTCCAGGATGCTGTGAGTCAGAGTTTTTTCCTTCAGGTACATGTTATTGACGTCGGTGATTTCCAGTTCATTCCGCCAGCTGGGCCTGGTTTTGCCGATTTTTTCGAACACCGAGGCATCATAAAAGTAGATCCCGGTCACAGCATACCTGGACCTGGGCTTCTTTGGCTTCTCTTCAATTTTAACTATTTTTCCGCCGGAAATTTCGGGGCAACCGAAGCGCTCCGGGTCGCGAACTTCCTTCAGGAGAATGTGCGCGCCGCGTTTTTGTTTTTCAAAAGACTCCTTCGCTGCGATTATATTATTTTCGATGATGTTGTCGCCCAGGACGACACAGATCTTCTCGTCCTCCACGAAGGGCTGCGCGAGGCGCAAAGCGTCGGCGATTCCGCCCTCTCCTTCCTGGTAGGTGTAGTGAATGCGATGGAGGCCGAACTCCTTGCCGTTGGAAAGCAGCCGGATGAAGTCGCCCGAGTTTTGACCACCAGTGACGACGATAATGTCGCGTATGCCCGCATCGACCAGCGTCTGGATGGGATAAAAGATCATCGGCCGGTCGTAAACGGGAAGCAAGTGCTTGTTGGTGACGCGAGTAAGCGGGTAGAGGCGTGAACCTTTTCCTCCGGCGAGCACGACACCCTTCATGGAAATCTTCTCCTGCTATTCGTTCGTCCGCATCAAGAGCTACACGATTGAAGAATCTGAGCGGGTTGCTCGTAACCGGAAGTTTACAGGTTAATCCATCATGTGCCGAACGATTTTGGCTTTACCCGTGGAAAGATGCAAATGGGCCTGATGAAAACCCGACCCAAGCCGACCCGATTCTTGCCGGAAAGCTGGCCGGCGAATTGGCTCCGGAATGCCGCAGATGAATTAACCGCCAGAGAGTTGGGAAAGCGCGTGACGCGCCTGGTCGGCAAGCGGAGACGCGGGGTTCAGAGCAATGACTTTTTCGAGCTCGGTTTTGGCTTTGGCCGGATCGTTGAGCTTTTGGTACGTAAGCCCCAGGTGATAGCGAAAGGCCTGATTATCGGGAGTTGCTTTTACAGCGTCCTCCAGAAGCGGCGCGGCAACCGAATAGCCTCCGTTGTTATAGTAGGCCCATCCGAGGGTATCCGCGGCGTTGGGGAGATTCGGGAGTCCCTTACGAGCAGTCTGGGCGAGCGTGAGGGCGACAGTCGGGCTGCCACCATGCTCCAGGAGCAGGTAGGCGAGATTGTTGGAAGCAAGGGCATTCTCCGCATCAATTGTCAAAACTTTTTGATAGGCGGACTCAGCCTGCTGCCAGTTGCCCACTCTTTCGTAGAGAGCGCCAAGCGAGATTTGCAGGAGGAGATCGCGGGGCGAAAGTTCAATAGCCCGCTGGTAGAGCGTGATGGCCTTTTCCGGTGAACCGTCCGCGGCCTGCAATTGTCCGAGCAGAACCATGGCAGAGACGTTATTTTTATCAATGGCGAGAACCCGGTTTGCGGAATCTTCCGCCTGCTTTAATTCTTTCGCCTGGACCTGGAGTTCGGCGAGCAGCATAAACAGTTCGGCACTATTGGGATTTCGCTTAAGCTGTTCCTGAACGAATGCCATCGCGTCGGCAGGCTTATTCTTTGCTTCATTGACCAGAACTATGCCGCGGATCGCTTCGAGGGAGTTGGGATCCCGCGCGAGCGCCTGGCGGAACATTGCCTCAGCGTCCGCGGTGCGCTTTTGCGCCAGCCGCAATTCTCCCATCTTCAGGTAGTACATGGGATTTTGTGGGCCCAACCGTTGCAGATTCATCAAATCCGCTTCGGCCCCCACAGCGTCGCCCTGATTCATCCGCGCGGTCGCATGAAACAGGTAACCTTCAGCCGAATTGGGCGTATGGATCTTCAGCTGGTTGCTCAAATCCTCAAGACTCTTCCAGTCGTTTTTAGCGGTAGCGTTTTTCGCCAGAGCGAGCCATGCCTCCGTGAAGTTTGGGCGAAGGCGCACCGCCTCCCGCCACTCACTCTCTGCTTGCTGTGTGTTGCCTTTCCCGGCGAAGGCTAGGCCCAGCTGATAGTGGCCCATGGCGTTGTCGGGAGCACTTTTGAGGCCGGCCTGGAGAGTGGTGAGAGCCTCATCCGGTTTGTTCTGGCGCAGCAGGATCTGCCCTTTGAGGACGAGGGCTTCGCCGTCCTGAGGCGCTTTCTTCAGAATGGCTTCTACGCGGGGAGAAGCATTGGAGAGTTGATTATTGAGAATCAGGAGTTGGATATAAGCTCTCTGAACAGAAAGATCATCCGGGTATTTTGCGGAAAGAGCCTCAAATTCAGTCGTCGCCTTGTCAAGTTGACCGCGGGAAAGATACGAGTCTCCCAGCATCCGATAGGCCGCGGGATTTGTGCTCAACTGATTTTTGGCGTCCGTCAGGACCTGGTCCGCCTGCGCTGTTTGCCCCTCAGAAAAATACAGGCCGGCAAGAGCAGCGCGCGGCGATGGATCCTGGGGAGCAGCCACGATCGCGGCTTGCAACTGTTTTTCAGCTTCCGAATCCCGTTTCAATCGATGATATAAGCCGCCCAACATCAAATAGGAATTGAGAGCTTTTGGATCCAGGCTCTGGGCCTTGAGTAGATTATGCTCCGCGTCTTTAAGATTGCCGGCTCGCATTTGCAATTCGGCGAGATTCAAATAGGTTGCGGCACGCTCCGGCGCCATCTTCACGGCCGTGTTCGCCTCCTGAACAGCGTCGGCGGAGTTGCCGAGGGCGGCGTCGGCGTCTGCGAGAAGGAGTTGCGCTTCGATGTTGCCCGGGTTCGCTTTGAGGATCAGCTGAGCGCGATCCTTGGACTCATTTTTTTGCCCCCCAAGGAGTTGCAACCTTCCGAGTTCCAATTGTGCCTGCCAATTGTCAGGCTGGAGCTCGACCGTTCGCTGAAGTTCGGCGAATGCGCTGGGCCAGCTCTTGAGCTTGATTTGGGTTTGGGCCAGCTTAAAGTGGGCTTCCGCGTAGCGGGAATCGAGCTGGATGGCGCGGCCATAGTAAATCAAGGCCTCGGGATAATTTCCCTGGTCGTAACTCGTGTTGCCCTTCGCGAGGAATTTCTTGGGATCGCGGTTACAGCCAGTGCAAAAGAGCAGGGCGAGCATGAAAACTGCTGCCATTCCCTTGAAGACGAGTCGAGGTATATGGAGCAAACTGCTCGGGAAATACACACTTAGATTCATATGGGAAAGTGATGCAATTTTGCACCCCGCTTCTATTTATGGCAAGGAGGAATCTTCGGGGTCATTAAACTATTCGGTTTCAATCAGTTACCGAATTGTCCCGCCCGGAATGGTCTTATAGAGGGTGGATTTGCATTGAAGCATTTGCAAGGGATAGCCGGGAGGAAGGGAATCAAAGGGATAAATGGGACATATTTTTTCCACTTTTCCAGAATACCTGAGAGGGGAGGGGTGGATTGCAACATGTCCGGCAAGGCAGCAATCCCCTAAGCCGTTGAAATTGATATAGTTGTTTAGAGACGGGAAAAGTGGTTCGATTCAACCAGGAATCCTTCATGGAAGCCTTCGTGCATGTTCCCTCGTGTTGGAGTAGCTTAAGTGGACGATTGCTCGAGGGGACTACAATAGCGCCTCCGAGGCTGAGGTAGCGAAAGATGGTAAGAAACGGGGAAATCGCCATAGCCGACGTGAAGCGGATATTGCGCCGGTACTGGTGGATTCCTGCTTTCATGACGCTGACACTCGGTGCAATCGGTCTGGCCGCCTCGCTGATATTGCCGAAGAAATATACTTCGTCCACCCTGGTTCTGGTTGAACGCCCTACGGTGCCAACCGACCTGATCAGACCGGTGATCACGGATGACCTGAATCAACGAATGGCGTCGATGAAGGCCCAGATTCTGAGTCGATCCCGATTGGAAATGATCATCAATAAGTTCAGCCTGTATCCTCAGGATCGCGCCACAACGCATGTGGAGGACCTTGTCGAAAGATTGAAGAGCGCGATCGACGTGGAACTGATCCAGCCGATGGCAGGTTCGGCGGACCACCAGCCACCAGGGTTCAACGTAAGCGTAACCTTCGACAATCCGCAATTGGCACGGCAGATCTGTCAGGAAATCACGTCCATGTTCATGGAGCAGAACGCGACGGCTCGCGTGACCCAATCGAACAAGACAACCCAGTTTCTGTCAGAGCAGATGGAAGAGGCCAAGGCAAAGCTTAATGAGCAGGACAAGAAACTAGCGCAGTTTAAGGCGGCAAATCTGGTCGTCATGCCGGAACAGGAACAGACAAACCTTACGTTATTGAACGGCATGAATTCGCAGTTGGACGCGACAACGCAAGCCCTTACACGCGCGCAAGAGGACAAATCCCTGAACGAAACCCTGTTAACCCAGCAAGAAGCGAGTTGGAAATCTTCCCAGGAAGGAGCCCAGAATCCGGAAAATCAGGAACAGGCGCTGGCGACGCTTCAGGAGCAACTTGCGGGTTTGCTGGCAAAGTACACACCTGAGCACCCGGACGCGATAAAGTTAAAGGCGCAAATCGAAGATCTGAAAAAGAGGATGGCGGAAGAACCGGCGCCAAAGCCTCAGAAAACAACCACGCAAGCCTCGCTTCGAGAGCCAGCCTCCGTCCAACAATTGCGGACCAGAATCAAGCAGGACAACTTCAACATTGCCGACCTTACTAAAAGACAGGGCCAGATTCAGGATGAAATTCGAAAGTTGCAGAGCCGCTTGCAGGCAAGCCCGGCGATCGAACAGCAATTGAAGGAATTGACCAGAAACTACCAAACTGCTTCGGACATTTACAACGAATTACTGAAGAAGCGGGAAAACTCTGCCATGGCGACAGATCTCGAACACCAACAAGAGGGGGAGAATTTCAAAGTGCTCGACGCTCCTAGCCTGCCTTCCACTCCATCGTTTCCCAAGAAAGTGGTGTTCGTGGGTGGAGGCTCGGGGGCCGGACTGGCATTATCCGTTGCGATTCTTTATTTGTTGGCTCTGAGTGATAAGGCTCTCTACTCGGAGCGCGATGTGGAAGTCTGCCTCAAGCTGCCGGTTCTGACCAGTGTGCCGACTTTCGATGTTCGAATCGACGGAAATGGAGTTCGGGCAAAACATGTTGAGAAATATGACGGGGCTCTCGTATCCAAGGCATGAAAATCGACGAGTGAGGTTGAAAAGAGCCTAAGATGAGCCGAATCCACGAAGCACTAAAGAAGGCTGCAGAAGAGCGAATGGCTCAGGCTGCGAATCGAACAATCACAGATTTGGTGGACCTTTCGAATCCGTCAACCCCAGCGGAAGCCGTAGGAGCCAATGACCGGACGCGTTCAAACGGTGACAACCGGAAAAGGGTTGACCCTGCAGACCTTCCTTTTGAAGAATTCCGCAAGCGCTGCACACCCGCGACCTGGAAAATCGAATCGACCGGGAGCGTATTTTCCGCAGAAATGAATCACAACATGGGAGCGGAAAAATTCCGGACTCTGCGCTCGAGGCTGTACCAGATTGCTTCGGCTCAACCACTTAAGAAAATCCTGATAACTAGCAGCACTCCTGCTGAAGGGAAGACATTTGTGGCCGCGAATTTGGCCCAGTCCTTTATCCGCCAGGCCGGCCGAAAAGTGCTGCTGATCGATTCGGATTTGCGTGCTTCCCGTCTGCATCTTCATTTCGGCGCACAGGAAGAGCCCGGTCTTTCGGACTATCTCCGGGGTGATTGCGATGAATTCCAGGTCTCACAATTCGGGACTGACGGAAACCTTTGTCTGATTCCTGGAGGGCGCGAGGTTTCGAATCCAAGCGAACTACTGCATAGCGACCGGATGAGGAATTTGCTTGACCGCATGTCAACAATATTCGACTGGATCATTCTGGATTCGCCTCCGGCACTTGCCGTACACGACGCGAGCATCCTTGCTGATATGTGTGATGGGGTGCTCTTCGTGGTGCGAGCAGGCTGCACGGACTACCAGCTTGCTGAAAAGGCTTCTTCGGAGTTCCACGAGAAAAATATGCTCGGAGTGGTACTGAACCGCGTCGAAAAAAGAGATAGTTACGGGGATTACTACTACCACGGGTATGGATCCCAACCCGCTGCTGAGTCCGAAGCGGAAGCCTGAGATTTAACTCCAAGAATTTGCGATTTTACAGAATTGATCTCAAGGAGTTACATGGCTTCGGTCCATCTGGTCTGCCACTCCGCCGCGGACCCCTTCGCCCCTGCGCAGATACCAAAACACCGGCAAGAGCAGGACTAAACCGACCAGGAAAAAAGCGATCCCCCCTTGATGGTGCAGTCTGCCATAGAGAAAATCGGGGTTCACATAATTGGCGAGCAGAGTAAGTGTCGCTATCCGTATCCCGTTCTTTATCAGCATCATACAAAGCCCCGCGAACACGAATAAAGCTTTCTTCCAAAGTGGGCGGAAGAAAAAATGTGCGACCAGTAAAGCCAGGATCAGCAGGGCCAGGCTGGAACGAATTCCGCTGCATTCCTGCGCGACCTCAATCGACATCTTCGGAAGACGGAAGATAAATCCTTCCCGGAGGACCGGGGCGCCACTAAGATTGAAGATTATTTCAGCGATTGCCGCCGATCCCACCTGCAACCAATAAATAACCTTGTTCAAGATGAGGTCGGGAATGGGAATTGCAAAGAGCATGAACGCCAGAGCGAATGAGGAAGCCTTGGCTTTGGCTTCGCCCAGGATAAGGACAAAACCGGCGATCAGCAGAAGTACAAGAGAAAGTATATGGATGGAGAGCCGATCTTTTGGGGAGCAGGCAACGCAGCGCGCCGATAGAAGGACCAAAACGAGCGCGGCCAGAAAGAAGGCGATAGACGGCCGCAGGGCGAAGCGGCTGGCTGACATGGATTCCGTTCGTTCCGAATACAGTAGCCAAGCGCAAATAAAGGGAATGAGGAGAATGTGAGAACCGGTAGCATCTTGCCAAGAGAGTTGAACCAAGGCGAACACCGGCCTGGCAAAGAGCAACAAACTCAGAAAAGCCCAAACACCAAAAAATAGCCAACGCTTGTCTGGGTGGGGAGGAGTAATTTTCAACGGACGGTCCTTCTCCATGATTCGAGGCTCAGGTGCGGCCGCGAGTTGGTCACTGGAAATTGGCTATGGCTTGCCGCTTTGACCCAGAGAGTATGACGGCTCATCGCAATTTGTAAAAGTATTTCAGATAGTTCCGTTCTAGAGCATTTTCAATTGCGAGTGGGTGACGCATCTGGCAAGGACGTCCTCGCTCCCCGTCTTGCTTGTGAGTCACACCCGCTGCCACAGACCATTTCTAAGGGGCATGCAGTGTGTGGATGCCTCGGAACACCTCCGAGACCTGACAGAAATGGGGATCACTTAATAGTGCCCATGCTTCTGGAAAATGGGCAGGAACCTGGTGCATGGCAGCCTTTGGGGGATGGTCGCCGCGGCCGCGGAGTCCTAGAACTTTAGCGTGCATAAAATCTTCTAGAGCCCTTGGCCGGATTGAAGCCGAAAGCAACTAGAGTTCAGCGTTTGCGTAGGAGCTGATCTCACAATTGAGGTCAATCTCCTGGTGCTGAGGTGTAACCCATTCCATCGTCAAAGCTCCTTTTAAGACCAAGCGGCAACTTTCTATTGAGCCAATCTAGTCCGCTCAACTGTGTCTGAAACGAATACACTTCACTCTCAATATAGATGTGCATTCTGTAGGCCACTCGAATCCTTGCTGAAAACAAAGAGCTTTAGCGGCTTGGCACATGCAAATTGTGCAAAATATTTCCTTTATCGCCAATGAAGTCGTTGAAATTGCTTGTCGTCGGCGCGATAGGCAGCCACTCTACAGTCCCCACACCGTATCCCGAAGGGCATGCGCCGGCGCCCCTCTTAATCTATGGTGATAGACTGTTTTGCACCCGGCCGTGCCGATAGCTCTCTATAAATGGCTCAACCACTATGCGTTCGCTTCTGATGCGATAGCGGCTCTGCGGGTCATTCGTCTAAGTGCTGCTTTCGTCGGCACGAGGATTTACCGTTTTTTTGGCTGCGGAATGAATCTTGACCGAGCCACAAATTGCGAGAGAGTTGTCCGTGAGATCGGCCGCGGCCCTTCTGAAAATGTCTGCCGGTTGCGGTAACAATCTGCTTATGAGCAGGGCACAGGCGGGGGAACTGTCAACCTTAGCGTGACCTGAAACACGAGGGACTGGAGTAACACGATGCGTCACACGGTCACTATCCTTGCAATTTTGGGCTACATTCCTTTGATTGGGCTTTTTATTGAGCCTGTGTCCGGAAAGCAAGGCCAAGGGCAGGCCGAAGCAAAGAGTATGGAAAAGCCACAAAGCGACTCCTCCCAGCAGAGGCCGCAAGGGACGGATTTCGAAGAATGTATCAAGCACAATTCAGCGCAGTGTCGAGAGACTTTTGCAAAGGCAATGGAGGCTTCGTTTCGGCAAAGATTCCCGGAAGGGGCAATCAACGCCGAGGATGCAAATAAGGAATCCTTTGCCTATACCTCTGCCACCCTTTTCAGTTCGAGTGAAAGAAGACTGGCCAACTGGAAGGCCATACATGCTGACTTCAGGGAATATCTTTGCGGCCTCGGGTTCCAGCATGTAGTGATGCGAAAATACAAAGAATCCGCTACGTCAGACCAGGATGAATACAGCCTGGATTGCTCGTTGGCCGCTCCTGGAAGGAAAAGCAGGGGGAGAACGGCCAAAAAGCCGGATGTGAACTTGCTCGCGGAGGCCAAGAGCCACGTGAGCAGCAGTTACGATGCCACGCAAAAGGTAACGCGGTACCAACCCACACAAGTAAGTTCCTACAATGAGGGCGGGCAAAAAATTGAGATTTTTCCATATTTGGAGAAAGGTGATAACGGACGAGCGCGGTTGCGATTAAGGGGAGTTGTCACTGGCCGCGACCGATTCTCCGTGCTACGAGCGAAAGCAGCTGTTGACGGCTCGGCAATGACAATTGATTTGGACTCCGCGGCGCGAGCAAATAGCAAGACTTTGGAGGGTCGGGACGCCAACCCCGATGCTACAGTTCAGGAAACGTTTGATTTTGAAAATCGCAACAACTTCATTCAACAGGTTGCCAGAGCGAAGGACGTCTACATTTCCCTTGAAGGTAAGATGCGCGCCGTGGAGTTTCATTTGCAGCCATCCGACGTTCAGAATTTTATCTGGATTGTTGCTTTGTATGAGGGCGAAACGACACCTTGAAGACGGCAGCATTCAGCGCCGGATTCGGCAGCAGATGAATCGGGTGGATTCGAGCGGCGAGCAATAGTGCAAGAGGATCGGGCGTGTAGAAGGTGTCCAGGGGGCCTTGATGAACAGAACCTTTGTGTGCTTATTCGCTCTCTGCGTCGCATGCTTTCCGCTCGCGACGGGGCGAGGTCAAACTTCCAACCAGGGACAGAGAACCCGTGGAATCCCTTACGTTTCCGGTACGGGTTGGCAGACATGTGGTGGCTGGAATGATTCGGATCCCAAATTCAGAATTGGCTATCTGATTGGCCATACGGAAGCGATCAACCAAGCCATGCCTTATCTGCGCCAGACCTTGAGCGGCAGTGCCATCAAAAACCTCTTTGAAATGCCGGAGGGCATCAAGGTTGAAGACTACAAAAAGTCTCTGGACACCCTTTGCCAGGACTCACGGAACAGCGAGATTTCCATCGCCAATGCTTTCGGAGTTGTTCGCGCGGACCTTGCTGGTACACCGGAGGCGCATGGTCGATTGCTGCGAGCTTATCGTTGCATTGGCGCAGCTGGGGATAATGCAGACAAGCTAAATGAATGCTTTGGGCTGGAATAGGGTGCGGATGAGTTGAGTTTGCCGAGCGTGTTCGATCTCATTCCGTCAGCGTCGATCCGTTGGCCCGCCCGCCATTTTGAGTAAGATCTAAGCTGCTACCGGAAATTCCGTAGGATCACGTAAATTATTTCGCCCGCAGAGAGATAAAGCCTGTGATCTCGTCTTCCGGCTTGACCCCTAAAGGAACGGATTCGACTGGGAGCCATGTCGAGCGTGGGGTGGGTGTGTCGGCAGCGCAGAGGACTTTCCATTGACAGTGATTCGCGGTGGGACTAGGCTTTTCCCTCAGCGCCGGTAATTCCTCTCGTATGCATTGGCTTAACTTAAATACCGGTAGTAGCAAGGGCCTTATTGTCTCTGCTCCGCAGGAGCCAAGAATTAAGGTTTTCAATGTCCGATATAAAGAGATTCATCAAGTCCCATACCACTTATGCATTTCGCTTCGCTGTTCGTCAACTTGGCCAGGAATTAGAGATGGGCCTACGGCACAGTTCTGCTGTAAGAAAAACCAAGAAATTACTGAATGCTCATCCGGTAAAGCTCAATCTTGGATGTGGACCCAACTCCAGAGCGGGTTGGCTCAATATCGATCTCTTTGATTCGCGTGCTGATCTGCGTCTGGATTTGCGCAGACATTGGCCGTTCCCGGATAGCAGCGTTTCCTATGTTTACAGCGAACACGTTTTCGAGCACTTCGAAATCTATGGCGAGGTGCCGCGCTTCCTTGCCGAAGCAGTACGGGTTTTGCAGTCCGGCGGGGTGTTTGACGTCGGTGTGCCGGACACGGAGTGGCCACTTCGTGGCTACGGCAATCCAAATCATGACTATTGGGCCTTTGCGCCCACGGTTCACCCCGAGTCCTGCGAAACTCAACTCGACCACATCAACTATCATTTTCGTCAGGGTGAACAACACAAGTACGCTTGGGATGAAGAAACTCTTGCCATGACCTTGGAGAGATCGGGCTTCGTCTCCGTCGCACGACGTGGATTCGATCCCGAGTTGGACAGCGAGTCCCGCAAGATAGGTACGCTCTACATGCGGGCAATGAAACCACTTTAGGCAAATATGAAGAACGCGAGCGTCAAATCCCCAGCGGACGGGGACCTTTGGGGCGCCAAGCATTGGGCGCTGGACCGCAGGTGCGAGTAGTTCGATTTGTTCTCAATCAACGCTGGAGTTTAGTTGACCACAGCGGTCAGCCCCGTCGGAGGTGCAAGGGCGCTGGCAGTTCCCGTCCTGAAGGCCACGCCTGTGGCCGTAGTGCTGGCATTACTGATGCCAAAGGCCCAAACTGGCTTTTCGTCGCCAGAAACATTTAACCGTACTCCCATCGCTGCTTGATTAAAAAACCAATTGGCTCCACCGAGTGGGTAAGGATCAAAAGTAACCCCTGACGGACCACCGGGAGCAAAAATTGTGCCGAATACTACATCGGGTCCAGTGAGTGCGGGAGCATCACAACCGCTCGCACAGAAACTTACCCCTGGAGGGTCAATATTGAAGCCATTCGTTTTAGATGCTTGCGCGTCCAGGGAAAAAAGCCCACCCGAAGAAGATACTTCAAACACGCCGAGTTGCGTAGGACCGCTGCCTGACATGGTTACGTTGATAGTAGTTGTTCCCGCCGTAGCCGACAGTACATAGGCACAACTTAACTGGCTTCCACCAGTGAGCAGAATGCGGCAACTGTTCGATGCGCTAGGGATGACCCAACTTCCCCCTCCGCTAACTGACGAGATGAAGGACGAAGTGATGTCTGCCGCTTCCAGATACAGCAGATTCCCAGTTCCAGTAGAAGGAATTGTTACAGAGCATGTATGGCTACAAGAAGGCTGGGAGGTCGTGTAATGAACTAATGACATTGGAGTAGCCGGCGGACTAAGGGTGCCAAGTGACGACGTAAAGGCGATGGATGTAAAATCCCCTCCGCTACCCGCTACCTGCACCGTGGGACCCGCCCCATTCGTGATATTGAGGCCAATCCCATTGCTCGCCACGTCCGTGATGTAGGGTGAGCTAAAGGAATTCCAATTTGCCGCGCCGTTTCCTGAAAGGACCGCGATGACGGCATCCGTCCCCTTGAGAGTGAGATTTGGAGCCGTACATGTCGTGCAAGAAGAAGATGTATTTGTTGCAGCAATATCAAAGGAGGGCGTTGAACCCGGAGGAGGCAGGATCTCCATAAAGTTGCCACCAAAGAATTGGGCAGCGGGACCGGATAGATTAACTGTAATATTCGTAGTCCCAGGAGCACCACCGAAGCCGTAAGCTAAATCTTGATTGTCGTCATAGGCTGAATTATTTAGATGGCAGCTTGATGCTGGACACAGATGCCATGTTGCTCCGCCGCCACTAACCGAAGTAATGGTGACATTGTTCGCCCCGCCAGTGTGAATACGGACGATCCATATCGTCCCAGCGGTTGTGGGGGCGATATTGTTGGCTTGCATGGTACAGCTGCTCGCTCCAGCGACGCAACTTGTGATGACGCCGTCCTGCACAAAGGTCCAGGATTGAGCACGGCAATTCCAAGCAAAGCTGAGCGCCAGCGCGAAAATGAAGACAATCTTTTTCATCTATAAACCCTCAGTTACTGATTTGCCGGCTGGACGCTGATGTTCAAATCTGCGATATCCAAGAACGGCACTCTATTCTGGCGGCTAGTGCGACCGGGAAAAATTGGGAGCGGCTGTCCCCCGAATCCGACCTTTAACCTCGATTCGCCCACCACTTCCAGAACCATACAAAACTTACAGTAGCCAACTGGGGGCGTCTACCCGGCTGAAGTACAGAAAAAGTACAGAACGTGACCTGCCCCTCCCGCTCTCCTCGCTGGGACGCTTCGGGTGATGAGCGCTGAATCATTTCCATCAGGGATCTGCGATCCGGAAGGATTCTTGGTGGCAACAACCGTATTGTTTTGTTGTTGTTACGGAAGAATAATTGAGGCCGTAGATTCCATGATGCGGAAACGCTTTGCAGATATGAGGCACTAGTTTTCCCAAGCTGCCGCTCGCGCCCGATGGCGACCTTCGATTGAAAATCTCATCACTCAATAACACATTTAGAATCAATCGAATAGCGAATGGTCCGCCCTGCCATCGCGTCTCGGAAGGCAGGGACGACTGGCCCCCGAATTGCCTTTTAGACCAGCGCCAACGTTGTGACGGTGACGGCGATAGCCTGCCGCGAAACGCAGTTAACCCTAGGAAGGGGCAAAACTTTGGATAGTTTGCTGAGAAGCACGAAAGAGCAGTCCATGTCGAATCTGTCCTGGTATGCCCTCCAGGTCCGATCCCGCAGGGAGAACTATGTTGCTTCGCAGATTGTTGGACAAGGTTTTGAATGCCTGCTTCCAACTTACAAGTGCGTCCGGAACTGGTCGGATCGACGGAGAGAAATTGAACAGCCGCTTTTCCCCGGGTACTTGTTTTGTCGATTTGATTTTCAGCAACGCCGGCCGCTGATTCTGACTCCGGGTGTGTTGCAGATTGTCGGAATCGGACGTACGCCAGTTCCGATCTCCGACGATGAGATCCGAGCGCTGCAAATGGCTGTGATCTCGGAGGCGCCAAAACAGCCTTGGCCTTACCTGGAAGTGGGGCAGCGAGTCCGCGTGAATTACGGAACTTTGGCTGGGCTTGAAGGGATTCTTGTAAACCTGAAGGGAAATCATCGAGTCGTTCTTTCTGTGACGTTGCTGCAGCGGTCCGTTGCAATGGAAGTGGATGAGGCGTGGTTGACGCCGGTCAAGGAAACGGTAAGCGACGGCACGAAAGCACGAGTTCTGCATCCAATTCAGGCTTCACTGGGGAGTCAGGTTTAACGACATGCCAAACGAAGCAAGAAAGATGAGTCCGATGGAAATCGAACCGCGACAGTGGGCGGTGAGGAAAAAGACAGAGGCGCGCGCCCATCTGTCGGTCCCGAACATGGGCAATGTTCCAACCCGCGTGCTCCTCAATGAGGATGCCTTCGTCTCCATGCTGTATCTGGAGCGGCGCCGGGCCGAACGGGCCCAAAAGCGATTTGTCCTAATTCTGCTCGATTTGAATAAAACACTTAAGGGAGTGCCTAAAGACCGCACGATTCTCGCGCTGACCAATGCACTCTCTGAGGTCACCCGAGAAACCGATGTTATCGGCTGGTACGTAGAAAACGACTTAATGGGAGTTCTCGGAACCGAGTTGGGAAACGCTTCTAACGAAGTTGTGGAAGAAAAGTTCCTGGTCAAATTTCGTCGCGTGTTCGAAGCCATTCTTGGAAGAGAGAGAAGTTCCTCCATTACCGTGTCGTTCCATTTTTTCCCGGAAGAATTTCGAGAGGGCGACGACGATCACGCCGCGAATATTGCGCTGTACCCGGAAGTTCCTACCAGGGAAAAAACAAACCAGGTTGCGCTGGCCGTGAAGCGGTGCATCGACATCATGGGCAGTAGCGCCGCGCTCCTGTTCCTGGCGCCTGTCTTCGCCGTAATCGCGTTGGTCATTAAGCTTTCTTCAAAGGGTCCGGCCTTATTCAAACAGGAACGTCTCGGGCAGGGCGGCAAGACCTTTACCTTATTGAAGTTTCGTACCATGCGCACGGACTGCGATGCAAAAATCCATCAGCAGTTCGTTGAGCAATTCATAGCCGGGCAGACAGTTGGAGATGCAGGCCAGGATTCCAAGCCGGTCTTTAAAATTCAGAATGACTCGCGGCTCACCCCGATCGGAAGATTTCTCAGGAAAACGAGCCTGGATGAGCTGCCACAGTTCTGCAACGTTTTGCTGGGAGATATGTCGCTGGTTGGCCCGCGTCCACCGATTGCGTACGAGTTTCGGGCCTACGAAGTGTGGCATCGCCGGCGTGTGTTGGAGATTAAGCCGGGCATTACAGGTTTGTGGCAGGTGGAAGGCCGTAGCCGCACCCGTTTTGATGAAATGGTTCGCCTTGATTTGAAGTATGCGCGGGCGTGGTCGATTTGGCTGGATCTCAAGATTCTTCTCCAGACGCCGGGTGCAGTGCTCAGTGGAGAAGGTGCGCATTAACCGCATCCTAACCAACTGAGGGACTCCGGCGGTTCCGTCCGCACTCCATCAGGCCGGGGGAGTTCGCTGCTCAACTGTCTCAGTTGCCTTTCAATGGACTTTTCGCTCCCCAGGGTTAACAAAATCTCCGCCAAACACTGATAACCACTTCCCCGCAGCACTCAGATATCGAGCAAAGCCGACCGAATGCATTCCAGAGGAACACAATGATCAAGATTGGAGTAATCGGGTACGGGTATTGGGGACCAAATATTGTCCGGAATTTTCATGCCCATGAATCGGCGGAAGTCGTGATGGTGTGCGACAAGCTTCCGAAATCCCAGGAACGTCTGAGAAAAGCTTATCCGTCGATGCCATTTACGGTGGATGAAAACGATATTTTGAAGTCGCCGGATATCGATGCCGTCGCGGTCGTAACCCCGGTCTGGACGCACTTTGAACTGGCGAAGAAGGCGCTCGAGAATGGCAAGCATGTATTTGTCGAGAAACCGTTTACGACCAGTGTCGCCCAGGCGGAAGAACTGATCGAGCTTGCTGAGCGGAAGCGTTTGAAAATCATGGTGGACCACACGTTCCTGTTCACTGGCGCCGTGAAGAAGATTCGCCAGCTTGTGGATGAAGGGGCTCTGGGAAAGATCTATTACTACGATTCGCTTCGCGTGAATCTAGGCCTTTTTCAGCACGATGTAAACGTGATCTGGGATTTAGCCGCGCACGATCTTTCCATTATGGATCACGTCCTGCGCGAGAAACCGGAAGCCGTGGTTGCCACAGGCGAGTCTCACCTGAATGGCATGCAGGACGTTGCGTTCATCACCGTGTATTTTCCCAATCGAATCATCGCCCACATAAATGTGAACTGGCTTTCCCCCGTGAAGGTGCGCACCACCCTGCTGGGCGGCGAGAAGAAGATGGTGGTCTGGAACGACCTCGAGGTCGACGAAAAAATAAAGGTTTATGACAAAGGCGTGAGCATGGCCAATCCGGGGGGGTTGCACAAGTTGCTGGTCAGCTACCGTTCCGGAGATATGTGGGCCCCCCAAGTGGAGCAGATAGAAGCGTTGCGTGCGGAGACCGCCTATTTCCTGCAGTGCATCAACGAAAATCTGACCCCTTTCAATGATGGCGTCGCCGGTTTGCGGGTGGTACGCATTCTTCAGGCGGCGGATGATTCGCTGCGAAACCGGGGAGGGGTGGTGAAACTGTGAACGAATTTGTCTGCATCGCACCCGACGTCAAGTTGGGCAAGGACGTGAGGCTCTCGAAATTCATTAATCTGTATGGCTGCGAAATCGGCGATGAATCGAAAATCGGCGCTTTTGTTGAAATTCAGAAGAATGCCCGGGTCGGACGGCGTTGCAAGATTTCAAGCCATACATTCGTCTGCGAGGGCGTGGATATTGAAGACAACGTTTTTATCGGCCACGGAGTGACGTTTATCAACGATTCCTATCCGCGTGCAACGGCGACGGACGGTCACCTGCAAACCGAGGCGGATTGGAAGGTGGAGAAAACGATCATCAAAATGGGCGCCTCAATCGGGTCCGGATCGACCATCCTGAGCAACGTCACCATCGGAGAAAATTCCATCGTAGGCGCCGGCAGTGTAGTGACCAAAGATGTTCCCGCGAATTCGATCGTCGTTGGTAACCCCGCAAGAGTTCTCAGATATCTTTCCGAGGAGAAACAAGCAACCAAATGACAACCTCAGCTAAAATTCCATTTCTCGATCTGATTACGCCGCATCAAGAGCTTAAAGAGGAGCTGCTTGCCGTCTTGGAAAAGACGCTAAGTACCGCGGGTTTTATTGGCGGCCCGATGCTCGAAGAATTTGAGAGCGAGTTTGCGCAGTTTTGTGACGCGAAATATTGCGTTGGAGTGAATAGCGGCACCGACGCGTTGCGGTTTGCGTTCATGGCCGCGGGAATTCTGCCAGGAGACATCGTCGTCACTGTTCCGCACACCTTCATCGCGACGACCGAAGCCATTTCCCAAGCCGGCGCGCAGATCGCATTCGTCGATATCGATGAATCCACGTATACGATGGACCCGGAAAAACTGAAGGAGTATTTTCAAACGAGCTGTGAGTTCGACGCCGCTCGCGGGAGACTCTTCGAGAAATCCTCGGGCCGTCCTGTGACTGCGGTAGTTCCGGTGCACCTCTACGGCCAGACCGCGGATATGGACCCGATCCTGGAACTCGCCGAACGTTACAACCTAACCGTGATCGAGGACGCCTGCCAGGCTCATGGCGCGGAGTACTTTTCCCAGCGACAGAACAAGTGGAAAAAAGCAGGCTCGATGGGTCGAGCGGCCGCATTCAGCTTCTACCCAGGCAAGAATCTGGGAGCCTGTGGCGAAGCCGGGGCCGTCACAACGAATGACGAATCAATGGCAAAGCGAATGCGCATGATTCGCGACCATGGTCAGGCAAAAAAGTATTACCACGATATCGAGGGGTATAACGGGCGTCTCGACTCGGTCCAGGCCGGATGGTTGACCGTCAAGCTCCGCCACCTGTCCCGGTGGAACGACGCACGCCGCGAACTGGCTCACGGCTATCACGAGTTGTTGGAAGAAGCCAAAGACGATGTCATCGTTCCGCGCGAAGCTACATGGACCAAGGGCGTTTATCACCTCTATGTCGTCCGGGTCCAAGACCGCGAAAAACTGCAGGCATCGCTTGCGGAAGCAGGTATTGGCACTGGTATCCACTATCCAATCCCCTTGCACTTACAGACGGCGTACGAAGGCCTGGGCTTCAAAAAGGGTGCGTTTCCAGTGACGGAGCGTGTTGCCGCGGAAATTTTGTCACTCCCAATGTTTCCTCAACTCCAGGTCAGCCAGCAGCGGGAAGTTGTATCTAAATTGACGGAGTTTTTCGTTGCCAAGCGTTTGTGCACGCCGGCAGAATCAGTTGTTGCCAAATAACAGCCTGCCCGCTCGCGAAACCTTCCCCTGTAGCGCAAGAACCTGGGCGCCTGCCGACGATGTCGGGGGCGCCCTCCCCAAAAATCGCCCCCGAATCGTCCAATGCGCATTCACCCTGCAGTTCTGGAAATAAAACGCTCGAATTTTTGCCGGACCAGATGACTTCGATGGACTCTTTTGGCTTTCAAATTCCGCGAGTTGACCGCTTGGTCAGTTTGTGTCTGACTCATCCGGTCGCGAAACTCGTTAACCGGCCGTCGGAATTGCGCGTGCCCATTCTGCTGTACCACAGCATCTCCGAAAGTCTTTTCGGAAAGTCGCGGCCCTTTAGCCAGATCAATACTTCACCTGCTGTTTTTGCGATGCAAATGCGGTGGCTACGGCAAGCCGGGTATCGAACAATGGATCTATCAGAAATGTTTGCGGCATTTGAAGCCGGTGAAGATGTTTCCAAGGCAGTCGTTATTACTTTCGATGATGGCTATGAGGATTTTTACACGGACGCCTTCCCCGTAATGAAGCAGTGCGGGTTTAGAGCCACCGTTTTCCTGACGACGGACCGCATTCGGGATACCCCGGTCCGAATCGAAGGAGCGAATCATCTGACCTGGCGGCAAGTGCGCGAGCTCCATGCCGAAGGGATACGGTTTGGTTCACACACAGTGACGCATCCCGATCTTCGCTCGCTCGAGCCCGAGCAAATCGATTATGAACTAGCGTACTCAAAGGAGACCATCGAACAGAAATTGGGCGAGTCCGTCTCGAATTTCTCGTATCCCTTTGCGTTCCCCGAGGAAGATAGCAGATTCAAACGATTCCTTGTGGATGTCCTCGGAAACATCGGGTTTGAAAATGGCGTTTCATCGATCATTGGCCGTGCCGAACCAGATAAAAATCAATTCTTTCTGCCCCGCTTGCCGATGAATTCCTGGGATGACGCAAAGCTTTTGCAGGCGAAGCTTGAAGGCGGGTATGACTGGATGCATTGGCCTCAGTGGCTACACAAATTTGCGTACCA
>Ga0210400_10001460_pt1 | contig 23506 bp, 17 predicted proteins | sample IncBWH26MmetaG_FD_155456 | JGI IMG/M metagenome (GOLD analysis project Ga0210400, IMG submission 155456) | Forest soil microbial communities from Barre Woods Harvard Forest LTER site, Petersham, Massachusetts, United States - Inc-BW-H-26-M | ecosystem: Environmental > Terrestrial > Soil >...
GCGCTCAGAAACTCGCCGCCGAAACTGCGACTCCCGAAGGCGCAGTATTCTTGGTGAGGTTGGATTAGTGAAAAGCGCAGAAGTTATTCCTGTGACGGAGCGGGTTCGCGGAGCAAAGATGATCGCCGGCGCCGCCATGATCTACTTCCTGCTCCGTCTGATAGGCTTCCAACAATTCTTTGCAAACGACGCCGAAGGGCTGAGCACGCTTCTGCAGATTATCGGCACACTTTACAGCGTCGTCTACGCATTTGCCATCTACGTAATCTGGGGCCAGTTTACTGCGGTGGAAAGCGAAATCCAGAAGGAGTCGGGAGCATTGAAGGACCTGCTCTTATTCAGCCAGCGGCTGAAAGAGTCGGTTCGCGAACCATTGGTGCGAGCCACAAGAGTCTACGCTCGCGCTGTGGCGGAAACCGAATGGAGCCTCTTGGCAGGGCGAGAGGAGACCGCCAAAACCGACAAACTCTTCTCCGCAGTCATATCCAGCGTCGCCGACGTTAAACCGGAGGACGACGCTGAGCGCATCGTTTACCAACGGCTGCTCGAAATCGTAAATCACGCGAGTACACACCGTGATGAACGTGTTGCCATCAGCACAAAGCGAATGCCACGGACACTTCTGGTATTTGTCACTCTCACTGCATTGATGATCCTGTTTTTGCTGTTCTTTTTTCCGTTTCGTAACGCCCCGTTGGGAATGATATCGATTGCGATTACAACCATGCTGCTTTTCTTTGCCCAGTTTGTGCTGACCGACCTGGACAATCCCTTCGAAGGCACTTGGAATGTTTCTTCCACACCGTTCGCGGAATTGGCGACAAGGTTTCGGTAGCTTTCTATCCTGACAATTATTTCGTACGGTGTTATGTTTTCGCTATGGCGAACGAGGGTGGGACAACGATGACCGAACCGACAAGCACTTGCCTCTTCTGCCGCATCCTCCGCGGCGAGATTCCCTCAAAGAAAGTCTATGAAGACGACCACGTTTTCGCTTTCGAGGACATCGACCCAAAAGCGCCGACGCACGTGCTGGTAATTCCAAAGAAACACTTCGCCGGACTAAAAGAAGCACAAGCTGAAGATGCCGAAGTGCTCGGCCGCTGTCAATTGGCGGCCGCCGAAATCGCACGCCAGCGAAATATCGAGCAGGGCTACAGAACAGTCCTCAACGTCGGCCCCGGAGCAGGGCAGTCTGTGTTCCATCTCCATGTGCACTTGCTAGGCGGGCGGCAGCTCGGTTGGCCGCCGGGATAGCGATAGCGCTCGACAGTGAAGGGAAAAGCAATAATCCTAAGCGGTACCGTTCGTTAAGCCGTGCCTTCATGGGCAAGAGTGCCCGCGCCACAGAAAGCCCTACTGCACGACCGAACTTCCATCCTCCGGAGCGCCATGCCGCCGCAGTAACTGCGGCAAGTTCTGTGAAAACGCCGAACGTGGGAGAACCATGTCACAGCCCACTTCATGCGCCTTCTGCTTCAGGTCGCCCTGCACGTGAGATAGGAATCCGATGATCGAAGTCCCCTTCTTCAGCTTCGCTTTCAGCTTGGGAATGAGCGTAAGTGGCTTCGCGTTCGCATTGTTCAAGTCGAAGATGATCAGCGACGGCTTCTCTTCTCCGTTCTGCTGCATGCGCTCGGCCAGGTCCTTATCGTTCTTTGCGAACTCGACCTTCACATTCAACTTGCGAGCCGTCTCCTGAATCTTGGCGGCAAAAAACAAGTCATCCACAAAAGCAAAGATTCGCGAGTTGGAGTCTTCACGAACCGGCAAAGGTTCGGGTTCGATGGGCGCGAAAGGCGCTGCAAAGCCGGGACGCGGTCCGCGCCGCGCTCCCTGGCCATTGTTATTGCCTGCCAAAGCGGCACGATAGCTGTGATCCATGGGCGCAGTGTAGATGCCATCCTGGTTGTGGCGCGCCTGGCTGGGGCCTGCGGCTCGGGGTCCGCGTTGGTTGTTGGGGCGGCGTCCGCGACGCCGTCGGCTTCTGCCTCCGCCACCGGAGGGCCTTCCTGGTCCTGCGTTCATAGTCCTCTTCTACTGTGCCGGGTCTTCGACTGAAGCAGTCGACCTGGTGCAGTGTTGCAAAATCTGGCGATTTCGGGTTCCCCATTGGGTGCGTTGGGCTCGAAGAGCGTTGGCGTACTGCCAATTTTATTGCGGGCTTCCGCTGCCTCAGTCACACCCGGGAATTATTCACTCGCACGAGGGCATTCCACTAGCATGCTTCGACATCCATGCAAAGTTACGGGTTGGGCTGGACGCACTCGTGATTGACCGTTACTCGGTGAAGCAAACTCGTACTGGCACAAAAATCTAAGATGATACGTATCGGTTATCCGTTATCGGAGTCCGTCGCGCCGCCGGGAACGGCCTGGGGCGCGGAAGGCCTACGCGGGAACGTGGCCAATGAGAACAAGATAATGGTACTCGCCCTCGCGCAGGCGCGCAAGAGGCAATGCCCCGCCGTTTTGCACAGGGGTACATGACTGTCAGGCTTGCGGCTTCAGACTACACATGGCCGACCACCCCTCTTGAACTCTTGAACCTGCCATTCTGAGCGTTCATTACATATGTTCGAATAGAACCGGACAAATGTGTGCTCCACTTCCAAGGCGAATAGCCGGGTTGGTTTACTTACCTCGACGCACGAATGTGTACGTCGTTTCGAAGTCCTTTCCTTCCTTGCGCCAGGTCCAGCGCTCGATGAGGTGATCCTTGTCCTGAAATTGCACGACGAGCTTGTGCTGATGACCGATCGCTGAATTTGGAAGATTCGTAGCACCCTGGAATGAGAAGATGATTTCCTTGGGATCTTCCTCGCCGGGGATCGCTCGCATACGAGGCTGATTGTTGGTTGGGCAGTAATGGACGAGTGCAATTCCGTCCCCATCGACCGTATACAGAGTTAGCATCTCCTCCATACCCGCCGCCGTTAGCGTCTCCATCACCGCAGTATTTCCTGCGACGACTTTGAAATTCGTCTCCGCTTTATTTCCCTGATCGTCCTTACCTACCCAGTCGCCGGCCAGAGCCTGAAGTTTGTGGAATGCAGGGCCCGGAGCCGAATGGGGAATCGATAACACTGGGCGTGCAAGAGAGAGTGTCAGTATCAATAGAGCAAAGAATTTTGTCATGGTGTCCTGACCTCCACTAACCGCACCGATGGATTTCTGTCGGTGGGCACAGTATCGACCCGTGTTCTTTTGGTCGCCAGAGCCATTGCTGCACGGAGCGGGCGATTGGCTGCTTTTCTGGTCTATTCGACGGGAGTCGTAGAATACGATGTGAGCATGGATGGGTCCGGCACACTCTTCGTACCGCCGCGGTGGTTCTGGATTGCCGCAATCTGGCTGGGTGTTGGCCTGTTCGATGCGACTCAGACCGTTTTTGTCATGCGCGCTGAAGGCATGCACCATGCCTGGCTGCGGCTGTTCGTAACCATTCTGCTCTCCTGGCTGACCTGGGCTCTGGCGACGCCGATAGTTCTGAGCCTGGGCCGCCGGTACTCCGGAGCGCAATGGAGATGGCTCTCTACGTGGAGTACGCACCTGGTTGTCTGCGTCGCGATTGGGCTCGTTTCCGCGGCATGGATCGCGGCCATGGAGGTCCTCCTCAATCCTTGGGCTGTCTCCCCGCCCCCGGGTCCGTTTTTTCATCATTGGCTGCATAAGTTTTACAACGGGCTGCTCGCTTACGTGATCCTCTACGGTGTACTCCTCATCGTCGGCCACCTGCTCGACTTCGGCGAGCGACTGGCTCTTCAACAAACTGAGACCGCGCGTCTCAACGAACAACTATCGAAGGAACAGCTCAACGCTCTCCGCAGGCAAATCGAGCCGCACTTTTTGTTCAACACGCTGAATGCAATCGCCGGACTCGTCCGCGAAAAAAGAAATGACGCAGCCGTGGACATGATTGCAGGCCTTAGCGATTTCTTGCGCCACGTTGTGGAAAATTCCGACCGGCAGCAAGTGCCCCTTGCCGAGGAACTCGAGTTTGCGCGCAAGTATCTGGACATCCAAAAAACGCGATTTGGCGATCGCCTGGACGTCAGCGTGGATGTTCCCACGAACCTTTGGGCCGCTCAGGTTCCCAGCCTGATTCTGCAACCCATGGTCGAAAATGCTGTTAAACACGGCATCGCGAAACGCGTCCAGGGTGGCGCGATCCGCATCGCCGCCTTTCAATCAAACGGAACGCTCACCCTTCGCGTCTATAACGATGGCCCCAATTTGCCTGTGAGTTGGGAGAAAACAGGAATCGGCGTCGGCATCTCCAATGTGCGAACCCGCCTGCAGACCCTGTACGGAGACGCATTCAAATTGAGCATGCAAAATCAGGACCCGGGCGGCGTCGAGGTCTCAGTCTCCTTGCCCTTCAATCTTTCAGTAAACTCACTACCCGTCGCCACGCTTTCTTCGAGGCATTGATCGGTCGAAGAATGTTGGAAGGATTGTTTGCCTGAAGGTCAACCGATGCGCTCGCCAGAACACACTGCAAAAATTCGCACCCTCATCGTGGATGACGAACCGCTGGCGCGCAGCAATATTTCGCTCCTGTTGCAGCCTGATCCCGAAATTGAAATTATCGGCGAGTGCGGCTCCGGCGCAGAAGCGCTGGCGGCAATCCGCAGCGCGAAGCCGGACTTGGTCTTTCTCGACGTTCAAATGCCCGAGTGCGACGGCTTCGACGTCCTTGAAATGTTGGGAAATACCCCGTCGCTAGTCATCGTCTTCGTGACAGCCTACGATCAATACGCCTTGCAGGCTTTTGAGGCCGGGGCCCTCGACTACATTCTCAAGCCATTTGACAACGCCCGATTCGAGCGCGCCCTGGGCCGCGCCAAACAGAGAATCGTGCATGACCATGGCAAAGACGAAAACAACAAAGAAAAAGACAAGGGAAATCCGGACCGCATTGCCATCAAGAGCGTCGGCCAGGTGGTGTTCATCAGGGTCTCTGACATCGACTGGATTGAGGCGGCCGACTACTACGCGTGCCTGCACGTAGGTTCCAGAACGCACCTGCTTCGGCGCACCATGTCAGAACTCGAATACGAACTCGATCCTCTCGTATTTTCCCGTATCCACCGTTCCACCATCGTGAATCTGGATCGCGTGAAGGCTCTGAAACTCGGCGAAGACGGCGAATACGAAGTGTTGCTCGATAGCGGAGTCCGGTTGCGCCTGAGCCAGCGTTACCGCAAACAACTGCACTCCCGCCTGGGGATGCGCGAATCGCGCTAGCTCTCATCCCCGCGTCGCGATCCTATTGCGACGCTGCGCACGGATTGTTGAACGCCGCTTGATAGGTCCCCGAAAACGAAGAATCCGATGGATTCTTCGGTGTGTAGTTCGGATCGTAAGCCAGATACAAATCAGCCATCAGCGGTTCAAGAATCGTCACATGATGCGACACCGCCAGCGGTATCAAGTCGGCTAAATTTCCAGTGGGATTCGTCGGATCCGATCCGCTTGGATTGCTGGGGTTCGCCTCCTGCAACTCCAGCGGCACCTGGCCGGCATACTTATCGAACATTGCGCACCAGTCTCCCGTACAGGGCATATTCGATGCGGAGTTCGTTATATCGCTTTTCTGCAAGCCATTATTTCCAAATCCAAATCCATTCGAGGCCGCGGTCGCCGCCTCAAAGTCCGGCACGCTTACGTACGTAGGATCGGTATCCAGATGATTCAACGATTGCATGAGCTGAATCGGCGGCGACGGCATCACGCTCTTTTCGAAGCTCTCCATTTCCGAGATCCAATTCTCCCAGATCGTGGTGCCGACAAGAGTATTGGGCGCCGGGAGAGCCTGCAACTCCGCCGCGCAATACGCGTAGGTTTCATTCCCCACCGCCAGCCCGAACCGCATATAGCCGATACTCGAATTTCCCTTGTAATGCTGCAGCACGGCGCTGATGAAATTCTGGTACGCGACTTTGAACGGCGCCTCATAGACCACCGGAACCCCAGTGGGATCGAAGCCGGGAGTATTCGCATTTGCGAATGTTTTAATGAACGTCCCGTTGCCGGGATACGGATCGCAGTAGGTCACATCCAGCGGCGCTGAGGGAGGATTCAATGAACCAGCCCATGCCGTCGTGAACACGTACGAAGGCGTCAGCGTATTCACGCCGCCCGGAGGATTATTCACATTGCTGTAACTGATCGGCTGAAAAATCAGATTGATGGTCTTGCCGGGATAATTCGCAAACTGGCCATCCAACGAAGAAAAGTCATATTGCCCCTGCGCGGTCTCCACCGAGTTCCAGGGAACGTTCAGATTCATTCCGTGAATGGCAGGGTTCGGCAGAACGTACTTCTGGAAAGCATTCCAATTGTTGCCGCCCGGTGCTGGAGGATCAAACGCATTCACCTGTACCGAACAACTCGGAGTAGGCGTCGGATGGCTGGACGATCCTCCCCCGCAAGCGGTCAACCCCACAAAACCGACTCCGGTCGCGGCCATCAGAACAATTCGAGAAATCGATTTCACTCTCATCTGGAACCGCGCTCCTATTCTGTAAACGCTGAATTTTTTCACGCGGACTCTAGTGGACGAGGTACTCCTCCCCTTCTCCCAAGCGTAGTGAAACAAACACCAGGCCTCTGGAGAAGTTGTGTGGTTAGAGACCGAATGGCAAAAAACGGTTGGCGACACGATCCGGTGTGTCTATGCACCAGTTTCCGTCAAGAGTGCTACGCTGGGAGCGTGATCAGGCGGCTGGCAAACTACCCACTCTTCGCTACTCTGATTCTGAGCCTCTTCATCGTCGCAATTCCTGCCGCGGCTGCAGACTGGAGCGTGCATGTACAGCCCGCGCGCTTGGCAAATGGCTCTCCCGTGCTGTTCGCAGTCAAGTCTCGTGTGCGCCTCAAAGGCCTGACCGGAACCTGGCTGGGCCATAACATTTCCTTCAGCTTCGATCCAGCCAGGAAAACCTGGTACGCCCTGGCAGGGGTCAGTCTCGAGACCACCCCCGGAAGCTATCCTCTCGACCTGGCTGGCGAACCCCTTGCCGCAAGAACACCCGGAGGCCAAGTTTCGTTCAAGCAGAATTTCACCGTAGGCCGGGGCAAATATCCGAAGATCGCAGTCAAACTCAGCGTCGAAGGAAAATTTACCGAACCCACCCCGGAACAGCAGAAGGAAATTGCCGCCGCCCAGGAGATCAAGAAAGACTACCTGAACCGCGTCACCCCTGAGCGCGAGTGGTCCGGCCAATTCGCCACACCAGCCGACGCCGCCATCTCTGATGTCTTCGGCTCCGAGCGCGTCTTTAACGGAAAAACCTCCAGTCCACATCTTGGCCTGGATTTTCGTGTCCCCACTGGAACTCCCGTCGCCGCAATGAACGCCGGCACTGTGCTGCTCGCCCGCCCACTTTATTTTGAAGGCAACTTCGTCGTGATCGATCACGGCCAGGGACTACTCACCCTGTACTTGCATTTGTCCGAGTTCAAGGTGAAGGAAGGAGATCAAGTAAAGCGCGGCCAGGAAGTCGGCCTGAGTGGCGGCACCGGCCGCGCCACCGGCCCCCATCTGCATGTAGCCGTAAGATGGCAAGGCACATACCTGGACCCAGCCACCCTGGTACGCCTAAATCTCCCCTAAAAACGACCGAGGAAAAGGGTTCCTCTGTGATCCCCTGTGTACCCTGTGTTTAAGGTCTTTGCCGAACTCCGAATCCGCTATTAAGCGTGTCCGCCGGAAAGCCCGCCAAACGCCCGTCCCTGGACATCCCGCAAGGCATCATTCAAACTCTCTTTCAATTCCAGGTTCCGGATCAGGCGATGCAAGTAATTCGGATGCACTCCCAGAATCCGCGCCGCGTCGGCATAGCTCCCCTGGGTCTGTTCTACTGCGTCCAGAATCAGTTGCTTCTTCAGTTCCTTCACCGCCGCGTGATATTTGGCCTCCGTCATCTCGGGTGCAGGTATGTGTTCGAGTAACGATTCGGGCAGATCTTCCGGCAAAATCATCTCGGACGACCCCAATACAAGCGCCCGCTCAATCGCATTTTCCAGCTCCCGAACATTGCCTGGCCAGTCATGGTTCACCAGGCGCGACAGGGCTTCCCGCGAAATCGGACGCGCCTTCACCTTGCAGCGCTTCGCATGTTTCTGCACGAAATGCCGTGCCAGCATGGGAATATCTTCCCGGCGATCCCGCAGAGCGGGCATAGTGATCTTCAAAACGTTCAAACGGTAATACAGATCCTGCCGGAACCTGCCCGCGCGCTGCGCCTCCTCCAGATTGCAGTTGGTCGCCGCGATCAACCGGATATCCAGTTTTATGGGATGGGTCCCGCCCACGCGCTCAAACTCGCGTTCCTGCAGCACTCGCAGAAGTTTGGCCTGCAGCGCCGGGGCCAGTTCCCCAATCTCGTCGAGAAAAACGACCCCTTCGTCGGCCACTTCCAGCCGCCCTTTTTTCTGGATAGCGGCCCCCGTGAACGCACCCCGCTCGTGCCCGAACAAGTCGCTTTCCAGCAGAGTCTCAGGAATCGCGGCGCAATTGATGGTTACAAACGGCTTGCTTGCCCGCGGACTGTTGCGGTGCAACGCCCGCGCTGCCAATTCTTTTCCGGTCCCACTTTCACCCTCAATCAGTACCGTCGAATCGGTTGGCGCTACCCGCTTAATAAATTGATAGACCTCCTTCATGCGCGCGCCGTCGCCCACGAGGCTGCGCTCCAGGCTGACCTCAACCGTCAGCCGCTCGTTCTCCTGTTCCAGCCACTGCAACCGGCGCGCATTGTCCAAAGCCACCGCGGAGATGCCTGCGATCGCCGTTACCAACTGCAAATGCTCTTCGTGAAGCCGGTCAGTCACACTGTCGCTGTCCAGATAAATGCATCCAATCACGCGTTGAAAAACGGTCAACGGGACACACAGCAGCGACCGCACTTGTGCCACCGCCAGGCTCTCGACCTCGCGCAAATCGTCGCTGCCGGCAACGTCGCTGCCGAGGATCGCGATCCCCTGCTCCAGCACCTGCCGCGCAATAGTACGGCTCACTTTTACCAATTGGGTTTGCCCTGGCTGTCGCGTGCGTGCGAAGAGCGAATTGAACTGATGTCCCTCGCTGTCGGATAACAGAATCGCTCCGCGCCCCGCCGGAGCAACCTCAAAAATCAAATCCAACAACTGCCCTTGCAACTCTTCCAGGCTTCGAATCGCATGCACGATGCGGCTGATCTTCAAAAGCGCATTCAGATTGCGGGCTACTCGCGAGCTCGCGGGCAGTTCCCGCAAAAGCCGGTCCGGTTGCAGATACACCGCATCCCTGGGATGAATGATGGTCGTTTCCGCATTGAACTGCGCGTCCTCGAACTCCACCCGCCCAGTGCCAACAACCGCGGCCCCTTCATCTTCCAGCAAAAAGAGAAACGATGAGTCTCCGGTAACGATCTCATCGCCGTGTTCCAGGCATTGCTCAGCAACGGCCGTTCGATTGACGTGAGTTCCGTTCCGGCTCTCGAGGTCGCGTACCTGAAATTTTCCTTCCCGGTAGCTGATCAGACAATGTCTTCGCGAAACCGAGGGGTCGGCAATCGCAATCCCATTGGATGCCTCGCGCCCAACCGTAATTTCGCCTTCGGGCAAAGGAATCGTCGATTCCTTCAAGGGTCCTGAAAGCACTAATAGTCTAGGTCGCAAGCGATTACCCCGCGCACTACATATCACACTTTCGCGCCAAATTTATGTCGAACGTAATCCTGTTCCAATATCCGAACAGATAGTCACCTATCCGTTCGGATAGCTCAATCCGGACGGCCCTTCCCGGATTGAGCGCCGAATCAGGCTTTGCTGGCGCATAAACACTTTGCCTTGAGACAGTTGGAAGCTTGTGAATTTTTTGTTCACGGCCGCCTTTATTGGCACCACGAATGCAATTAGGTACTCGCGAGTAGGCTTGGTCAAAAGCGATGGGGGAAGCGCTTTTGAAATGACTCTGGCCGAACCTGCGCAATCAAGGATCCGAGGGGCCCCCTCATCGGATCCTTTGATTTTTCCGCTCGAATCCGAACTATCAAGACCTATCTGAGGTCCGACCTGAAACGGCCGCGGCCCAGCTCAAAGTCTGGCACATCTGCTGCTCACCGCAAGCAGTTTGCTGAAAAATGCTGTTTTCCTGCAGGCGTTGAAAGGGCGCGGCTTCAGCCGCGCCGATGAGTTCTAAAATCAGCGGCGCTTTAGGCCTGAGGTCTTACCTTCCTGCTGCTAAAGAAGTTTTCCCGCAATCTCCAACATCAGCGCGTCAGCCAAATCAACCCTCCCTTTTGTTCCCTACGGCGCCAACAAAGCATGCACCTGAGTTTCATTATCGGTCGCTCCATTACCCTTTCTGCCGTAAATTACAACAACGCAATCTCCCGAATTCACCGCCACTGGGTCCGGGAAAATTTTCTCGACTGGCTTCTGCAGCGTTGTCTCGCCGGTCCCTCCCAGCGGAATTCTATATTCCATGGGCAGGTTCTCCAGATGCACGGCATCGCTTGGGAGCCAACTATAGAGCGTCGAAAGCAACACCGGATTCGGGAAGCCCTGGCTGTTGAGGTTCGTCCCAAATTGTCCGCATCCTCCGGGAAGCAAGTAGAAATCGTTGAGCGCCGCCCAAGCTCGCCCCGTCGGAAGCGGCCCGAAGTTCTGCGTCCCGTCGAACGTACTGTCGCTGATGTTTCCATACAGCTCCACCAAATGCCCGGCCTGCTGCATCGTAATCGGAACGCCAAATCCCATCTGGTCGTCCGCCGTGGCGTTTTGGCAACCCCAATTCTGTCCAAAACAGTACTCGCCCGATAGATCGATCACCGTGTTTGCGTTTGCACTCGACGGCGCATAGGTCAGGTCCAGACCGGCCGACATCTTGACCTCGCCCGCAACCAGCGGCCCTCCACCAAAAACAAAACCTACACATCCCGTCATCGGCAAGGGATGCGGAAAATGCAGGTCCACCGTAAACTCCGAGGTCGACTGCGAAGGATTCTTCAGAATATCGCTCCAAAGAAAATTCGCGCCCGTAAGCTTCTGATCGTTCACCGGACACTTACCGTCCCAGTAGGCAATCAACCACAGCACTTCGCTGAAATTCGAGCTGTAGTTCTCCAGCGAAATCTTCCCCGTCAGCGCCCGTGCCTCCGCCGGCGATTTCGCCCCGTCCAGCACGTGATACATATAAAGAAATTGCGGAAAGCCGGTTTTCGACGTGGTTACAGAATGCTGAATATGCAGGACAGAAGTTGTCCCCGCACTCTCCTGCCCCCACAAATTGCACGTTGCGAAGACAGCCAGAAACAAAGCCGTGACGAGAAGGACGATGTAGCGAAAGCGGCGCGATTCCATGAAAGATCCCCGTTGTTTCCATTGAGAATGAATGAAGCGCTTAGAAGAACCTGACTGTCGTTGAGGGGAGGACAGAAATCCGGAACAGCCTAATCAGATTCTAAACGACCCCGCAAAATACGAACCCGTCAATCCGCCAAATGTCGCGCAGGAACGATCCGTCAACAGATGAGAACCCAGTCGAAGCCATGGCAGGTGATCCGTCAGCCGAGTTCACAGCCGACAGGGAACCAAGCGTGAGGCTCCTAAGCCCGCGCCCATACGAAATTTCTTTGCTAAAACCAGCCCAAACTGTGGCAGAATAATTGCGTCGGAATTGGTGGTCTGGGGGTGAGTATGTCCTACCGGAAAGCCTGCCTGATTGCTCTTCTCGTTGCCTCTACCGTCTCTTTAGCCCAAGTTTCTCATTCGGAGCAGGTGCAGATCATGCCGCCGCTGGTGCGCGCTATCGATCCGCCGGCGCCCGACGCGACCGCCGCCGATCTGGAGCGGCAGGCCGATCAGTTGCGCGCCCAAAAACTCTTTCTCGACGCGATTGACTATTACCGTGCCGCGCTCGGCAAGTCCCCCCATGACGCCCGGCTGCTGAACAAAATCGGCATCGTCGAGCTGCTGATGCAGCGTTATAAAGACGCGAAGAAATCCTTCGAGCGGGCGATCAAGGCCGATCACGCCTACGCCGACGCCTACAACAACCTGGGCGTTATTTTTTATGAAAGCAAGAAGTACGGTGCTGCCGTAAAAGAGTACGAGAAGGCGATTGCAAAGGACAGCGGCTCGGCATCGTTTTTCAGTAACCTGGGCGCCGCCTACTTTGCCAAGCGGGAGTTTGAGCGCGCGGTCACAGCCTATCAGCGTGCCATGGAGATGGATCCCGAAGTCTTTGAGCGCACCTCCAGAGATGGAGTGCAGGCCCAGTTGCCCAGTCCCGAAGACCGGGCGCGCTACGATTACACCGTGGCGAACTCTACGCCAAGATGGGTTTGTCAGACCAGGCGCTCGAATATCTGAGCAAGGCCATCGAGGCTGGCTACAAGGATTTGAAGAGTGTCTACAAAGATGTGGAGTTTGCCGAAGTAAGGAAGAGTCCGCGCTTCACGGAGTTGATGGCGTCGTCGAAGACGCTGGCTATTCCGGATTAAGTGTGTTGACGATTAATCGTGACAATGGAATTACAAAGCTTTACAAAATTCGACGGAACTTCACGGGTTTCTGGGGTTTAATGAATTCAAATACTCCTGAAAACAACAGGGTGAGTAAGGAGAAACGGTAGCCCATCGGATGCTGACCCGAGCACGCCCCAAGCAAGCATCCGGTGGGCTTTATCTTTGATCCCTGCTGACGCACTTGCTGGCACCTAACCTCCCTTGCAGTTAGCCTCCAATATATTTCTCGACTGCTTTTTTCCACTTCCCTTGCGCTTTCAAAATGAATTCGACCGCATCGCGCAGGGCGCCTTCGCCGCCGGCGTGAGTCGTAACGTAGTGGGCTTCCCGCCTCACTTCGGCGCGGGCATTCTTCACGGCGACGGCGAATCCCCCCGCGCGCATGGCAGGAAGATCGACCACGTCATCGCCGACGAATGCAGCCTGGCCGGGAGTAAGCCCCGCTTTTTGCACGATGTCGAGGAGACAGGCGCGCTTGTCATCGACGCCTTGATAGACGTATTCAAGCTTCAGGTCGCGGGCCCGAAGCGCAACGGTTTCCGAGGCGCGTTTGGTTATCAGCCCCATCCTGAGTCCGCCGACCCGAGCCAGCGAAACCGCAACCCCGTCATGCGCATGGAAGCCTTTGAACTCAATCTGGTCTTTAGCGGTTCGCGGCGTTTGGCGATCGTCCGCCTGTGATTGATGGGGCAGAAAATATAGCTTGCCATCCGTGAGAACGCCATCTACGTCGAAAAGAAGCAACTTAATCCTGCGGGCTCGAGCTTGCGGGGAGAGTTTGGCCATCCCGAGGAGTCTACCACTTGACAGTATCCGGAGTGCTATCAGAAACGATAGAACCTATGCTATCATCGCAGCAGTCATATAAGAAGGCTCTCATATGTCCCTAGCCGCCCGCCGAGAATATCAGAATACGACAGTCCGCCTGCCGAGGCAGATGTATGAACACGTGAAGAAAGTTGTCATTCAGTCGCAGGCTGCAAGCCTCAATGAATTTGTGGTTCAGGCGATTGAAGAGAAGATGCGGCGGGTAACCGAAGCGGAAATCGACGCGGCCTTCGCGCAGATGGCGGGCGATATCGACTATCAGCGCGCTGCGATTGAACTGACGCGTGAGTTTGAAAAGAGCGACTGGGAGGCACTCGACTCCGTCTCCCGGTTGCGGCGTTCTAGGAATCAACAAGCCGGGAATAAGCAAAGCAGGCATGAGCGGCCAACGATCCACACCTCAAAACCCCGCACTTCCAAAACCCGTTCGCGGTGACGTTTTCAGCGCCCGGCTCGATCCGGCCGAAGGCAGCGAACAGACAGGCACGCGCCCGGTCGTCATCGTAAGCCGCGACTCCATTAATGCGAACAGTCCCGTCGTGGTCGCAGTACCCCTCACTGATGCCGGCAACATGAAGCGGACCTATCCCAGCCATGTCTATCTGCCCAGGCACTCTGCCGGACTGAAGATGGATAGTGTCGCCAAGACGGAACAGATTCGTGCCATTCAGATCTCGCGCTTCGTCGGCTACTACGGGCGCCTGGATACTCAGGCACTCGCGCGGTTGGAAGAGGCGCTCAAAATCACCCTGGCGCTGCGGTGAGAAGCGAACAATTTACGAAACTCCCCACTGCGGCTACAATATGCCAATGCCGTCCCTTCCCGCCTCCCTCGCCTGGGCCCATCCTCTGGTCGCGGAGTGGTTTGTCCAACGGTTTGCCACTCCGACCGAGCCGCAAGAACAGGGCTGGCCGCACATTCTGGCGGGGCGAACGACACTGATTTCTGCGCCTACGGGCTCGGGCAAGACTCTCGCCGCATTTCTTGCTTGCATTGATCGGCTGGTACGCAAGGCGTTGGCGGGCGATCTGGCGGATCGAACGGAAGTTCTCTATGTTTCTCCGCTGAAGGCGCTGGGAAACGATATCCAGAAAAATCTGGAAGTACCTCTGGGAGAAATCCTGGCGATGGCGGGAGCGCGCGGACTCCTCATGCCTGAGATTCGCACCGCGGTGCGCACTGGCGACACGCTGATGCCGGAGCGGCGGGCGATGCTAAAACGCCCCCCGCACATTCTCGTGACCACCCCGGAGTCGCTATACATTTTGCTGACGGCGGAGAAGAGCCGCGCCATTCTGCGCGATGTGGAGACGGTGATTGTTGACGAAATTCATGCTGTCGCCGACGACAAGCGCGGGGCGCATTTGACGCTGTCGTTGGAGCGACTGGAAGCGCTGACCTACAAACGGCCGGTGCGGATTGGGCTCTCGGCGACGCAGAAGCCGATTGAGGAAGTGGCCCATTTCCTGACGGGAGCGCGACCTGACCCGGTGATCGTCAACATTGGGCACAAGCGAGAGCTCGATATCGCAGTGGAAGTTCCGTCGATGCCCCTGGGGCCGGTGGCTTCGAACGAGATGTGGGACGAGGTTTACAGCCGCCTGGTAACGCTGGTCGAGCAGCACCACTCGACGCTGGTGTTCGTGAACACGCGGCGCATGGCCGAACGCGTGGCGCATCAACTCGGCGAACGCATTGGCGAGGAGAACGTTGCGGCGCATCACGGTAGTTTGTCGCGCAAGCTCCGGCTGGCGGCGGAGAAGAAGCTCAAAGAAGGCCAGGTGCGTGTACTGGTGGCGACGGCGTCTCTGGAACTCGGAATTGATGTCGGCACCGTGGATCTAGTCGTGCAGATCAATTCGCCGCGCGCCATTGCAGTGACCTTGCAGCGGGTGGGGCGCTCCGGTCACTGGCGGGGCGCGGTTCCCAAAGGTCGATTGTTTGCAACAACGCGCGACGACTTGCTGGAGTGCGCGGCGCTGGTCCGGGCCATCCGGCAAGGGGATTTGGATCGGCTGATGATTCCAGAGTCGCCGCTCGATGTGCTGGCGCAGCAGATTGTAGCGGCCTGCGCCGCCGAAGAGTGGGACGAGGATGAGATGTTCGCTCTGGCGCGGCGCGCGTATCCCTATCGCAATTTGGCGCGCGAGACTTTTGATTCGATTCTGGAAATGCTGGCAGAAGGGATTGCGGCGAAGCGCGGCAGATATGGCGCATATATTCATCGAGATCGCGTGAATGGCAAGCTGCGGGCTCGGCGTGGAGCGAGGCTGGCCGCCATCACCAGCGGCGGAGCGATCCCGGACAATTCGCTTTACGCGGTGGTGGCGGAGCCCGATGGCCTTGTCGTCGGAACGGTGGACGAAGACTTTGCTGTGGAGAGCAATCGCGGCGACATCATGCTGCTGGGAAATACTTCGTGGATGATTCGCCGCATCGAAACTAATGCCGGACGCGTGCTGGTGCAGGATGCGCATGGCGCACCGCCGAGCGTGCCGTTCTGGCGGGGCGAGGCTCCGGCGCGCACAGAAGAATTGTCGGAGCACATCGGAGCTTTGCGGCAAACCATCAGCGATATGCTGCCCCACACATCGCCAGTTGGATTTTCGGCGACTCAGCCGGAGGTGGCCGCGGTTGTGACGTGGTTGAAAGAGAATTGCGGGCTGGATGATTCCGGCGCGGAACAGACGGTCGAATACATTTTGCAGGGGCGGGCGGTACTGGGGGCAGTTCCAACACAGACGACGGTGATCGCCGAGCGCTTTTTCGATGAGGGTGGCGGGATGCAGTTGGTAATCCACGCGCCCTTCGGTGGACGCATCAACAAGGCCTGGGGACTGGCGCTGCGCAAGCGCTTCTGCGTGGGATTTAATTTCGAGTTGCAGGCGGCGGCGACGGATAACGGCTTGAATATTGCTTTGGCCGAGCAGCACAGTTTTCCCCTGGGTGATGTGTTCAATTTTTTGCAGGCGGCGACCGTGCAGCCGATTCTGGAGCAGGCGGCCCTGGATTCTCCCATCTTCGCTACTCGCTGGCGCTGGGACGCCAACCGGGCTCTGGCGCTCCTGCGCTTTCAAAATGGGAAAAAAGTTCCGCCGCAGATTCAGCGCATGCGATCGGACGATCTCCTGGCGTCGGTTTTCCCCGATGCAGCAGCGTGCTTTGAGAACATTCAGGGAGAACGCAAAATCCCTGATCATCCGCTGGTGGGCGAAGTGATGAAAGACGTGCTCACCGAGGCAATGGATATCGAAGGGCTGAAGGCATTGCTAAGCGGCTTGGCGGACGGACGAATCCGTTGCATCGCCGTGGATACGCCGGTTCCGTCGCAGTTCTCGCATGAGATTCTCAATGCGAACCCGTATGCCTACCTGGATGATGCGCCGCTCGAAGAGCGCCGCGCGCGCGCAGTGCAAATGCGGCGGATGCTGCCGGACTCCGTGCTGGAAGAAGTAGGAGGGCTGGATCCGGCGGCGATCGAGCAGGTGCGGGAAGAAGCATGGCCCGACGTGCGGGATGCGGATGAGTTGCACGATGTGCTGCATACGTTGGTGGCGCTGCCACAAGCCAGCCGCAGTTTTGGAACGCAGCAGTGGAAGTTTTATTTTGAGCACCTGGTAAATGAAGGGCGCGCCGCGACAGCGACCTTCGAAGGGCGGATTTACTGGGTTGCGGCGGAGAGGGCAAAAGCGTTTTCGTTGCTCTTCCCGGATGCAGACTACGAACCGCGATTGACTTCGGTCGCTACGCCAGACCTCAGTCGCGAGGATGCTTTGCTCACCATGGTGACCGGATGGATGTCCCATCTGGGCCCGGTTACGGCGACTGACCTTGGTGCCACTTTGTGGGTTTCCGCGGATCAGATCACCAACGTTCTGCTTCGGATGGAATCTAGCGGAACTGTTCTGCGGGGAAACTTCAGTGGCGCTGCCTCGCGGGAGAGGGCGGCTGTCCCCACACAAGCTTTTCCTACCCAGACTGCCCCCACATCGGAATTGGAGCCGGAATGGTGCGAACGCCGCTTGCTGGCGCGCATTCATCGCCTGACAGTGGCTACACTCCGCAGGCAGATCGAACCGGTGACGGCGGCGCAGTTTATGCAGTGGTTGCTGCAGTGGCAGCATGCAGCTCCGGGGACGCAGGTGGTGGGTGAGCGCGGCACGCTCGAAGTGCTCCGGCAGTTGCAGGGATTTGAAGTTCCAGCAAATGCGTGGGAGCGGCAAGTCCTGGCGCGGCGGGTCGTGGATTACGATCCCAAGTGGCTCGACCAGCTCTGCATGTCTGGAGCCGTGGGATGGGGAAGACTGTCGCCGCATCCAGCGACACTGGATTCGATGCATCCCGCCAATGGACCGGCCGAACCGGGCGCGGGACCACCTCCACGGCACCGGCGCGTGATTCCGACCAGCGTGGCACCGATTACATTTTTCGTCCGTGAAGATGCCGACTGGATGACGCCGCGGCATCCGGGAGCGGAACTTTCGGAAAATAATGGCCTCAGCCATGGAGCGCAGATTGTGCTGAATTTTCTGCGGCAGCGCGGCGCATCGTTCTTCGCCGACATCGTGCGCGGAACGGAGAAGTTGAAGGCGGAAATCGAGACGGCGCTGTGGGAACTCGTCGCTGCGGGGCTGGTGACGGCCGATGGCTTCGACAACCTGCGTTCGCTTATCGATCCCAAGCGCCGGGCCGGGCAGGGAAATGGACGAACCTCGCGTCCGCGGCACAGCATGGGACGATGGGCTTTGCTGCATGCCGAGCAGGTCGTCGAGCGTCCGCGAGCCGTGGAAGCGGCGTGTTGGATGCTGTTGCGGCGTTATGGAATTGTCGTCCGCGATGTGCTGGCGCGGGAGGCGAACTTGCCGCCGTGGCGCGAATTACTGACCGCATTTCGGCGCCTCGAAGACCGCGGCGAGATTCGCGGCGGCCGCTTTGTCGATGGATTTCTCGGCGAGCAGTTCGCATTGCCGGTAGCCGTGGAGTCAGTTCGAGCGCTGCGCAAGCTCGATGCGGTGCAAGGCACGGTAACACTGTCGGCGGCGGATCCGCTGAATTTGGTAGGAATTCTGGTTCCGGGCGAACGCGTGCCGGCGATCTCTGGGAACAGTGTTACTTATCGGGATGGTGCGGCTGTTGCCGTGCCAGTAGTGGCGGCGAGAGACGAGGCCGTGGCGGGTTAGTCAGTTACTCGCTGATTGTATTTCCACCAATAGAACTTCGGGCGGCAGATCGAGCTCGATCGACTTGGACGTGATCGCGAAAGTGTAGGCTGAGGTCGGATTCACGCCGGTTGGGTCGTTCGGGGCAAACACGGTAAAGTTTTCGGGATGCCTGAATGTGAGTGTAATCGGAATCTCACCCGGATAGAGGTCCTTCCCAGGATGCTGCTGAGTCGCTACCCGGTACACAGAAACGTCGTTCCAAATCGCCAGGTAGTAGGCGCCGTTTGATTTTTGCAAGAGGGCGTACCTCATGGTCTCGGGCGCGCCGGAAAATGTAACCGGTAGCGACTGCATCTGCAAATTGTCCTGCCCGGAATCCCGCAGGAGAGAGATAAGATTCTTCATCGCCGTATAGGCCGGCTTTGGACTGCCATCGTAGTTCAAGAGCCCGTAATGATTTTCTCCGGAGCCGCTCGGGAGCTGTAGATCAATCCTCTCGTCGATGAGTTCATACGCAAACGTGCGAATAACACCGAGCCGAAATCCGCTCAGGAAAGCGATGGGCAGATAAATCGCGGAGGCGCGCTGCGAAACCCCTTGCTGCTCGCCATCGCTCAGGTAATTCGTATTGTTGTGATACCCCATCTCCGTGGTCCAAAGCTTCTCGCCGCCAGTCAAGTCTTGGCTGTGTGGGATGTACCAACGGGTCAGGCCGGCATCTCCTACGCTACCGCCCTGGTAGGCGTGCATGTTGCCGAAGTCGGCGTAATCAATCGGGGGCGGAGTAATGGCGCGCAGCTTCAGGAAGTCCTTGGCGTTGCCCTCCGACATGACCACCACAGGCAACGACCTGATTTCGGCACTGTCCTTCACAATCTTCCACAGGTCCTTTGATTCTTCAATCGCCCCGAGGGGGTAGGTCGCTCCACTTGGCCCGTAGACGAAGGCTCCGTCATCGGGTTCATTCGGCCCTTCAACAGCTTCAATCGTCGGTTCCAGGTTCATGATCATCGGAACAATCAGGGCGGGATCGAGTCTCGTACCGAGGGGCGGGTAGTCGTTTCCCCCTTCAATGAGGCCGCACAACCTGTAGCCCAATTGGCCGATGGTATTGATTTCGCTGACAAAAGAACTATCAGTGTCGTTGATTTCGTCTCGAATATGCCGCATGCCCAGTGCGCTTAGCCGGCTGTTGATCAACGGATAATTGCCATAAGGGCCGTGCGTCATCTCCAAATGGACATTGACGCCCATGCTGTCGAAAAATTTTTCTGCTGATTGCGCTTGAATATGGGTTTGACTGTCTGGCAGTGACGAAATTGGGCCTTCGGTCTGCGCGCTTGCAGTCGCGGCGACGACAGCGCAAATCGACATCGCTAGTGAAAGGGTCGCCAGAGGCGAAATAAAATATTCGCGCAACCTTCTCGAACGCCGCAGGTTTGAAATCTTCCGGGTCGCGCTTTCGACCATGTACGGCTTCACGTCGAACTCCAAATGTCCCACCATTCAAACCCCACGCAGTCACGAATGTTTCTGCGTGAAAGTCAGTTAGTGAGGCGCCGCTTCGCTGGGGTCTGGCGGCTTGGGCGGCGGAGGGGCAGGTGTCTTGTCGTCCTTGAAAATCCCTGCAATCTTTCCGAAGAATCCTTTTTTCTTCTTGGCATCTTCGGCAGCCTGATCATTGGCCGCCAGCGTGGGAGGCAACGGCTTGCTGCCTCCGCCGAAGATTCGATTGAAAAATCCCGCGACCGCTCCGGGTTGATCGCAAGTCTCGCGCGGTTCCGTGCCCGCCACGAAAGCGACCGTGTAGTCGTCGGGACAGGTTGGCGTAGCCAGGCGGTTCGTGGCTTTGTCGAGTTGCACGTCGACTACGCCGGTCGGCTGTACGAATGGTTTCATATCAGAATATTGCGAAAGCGTGGCCGCCTTCTTCATGAATTCAGCCCAGATGGGCGCGGCCGTTTGCGCTCCGCTCAACCGCAGATCGCTATAGTCGTCGTAACCCACCCACACGATACACAACAAATTCGACGTGTACCCCGCGAACCAACCATCGTGCGAACTGCCCGTTTTGCCCGCAGCCGGCGGAGTGAATCCCCGCAGCCGAACGGCGGTGTACCCTAATCCATTGTTGATCACGCTCTCCATCATCGTGGTCATGACGTAAGAGATTCGCGGGTCAAGCACCTGCCGCTGGTCCGTTTTATAGTTTGCCACCACATCGCCCTTGGCGTTCCGTACCGAATTCACCAAAATCGGCGACAAGCGCGTGCCACTATTCGAAAATGAGGTGTAGGCTCCGGCCATATCCAAAGGCGTCGCGTCGTAGGAACCCAGCGCCATCGCCGGCGTTGCCTTCACTGAGGCAATTCCCGCGTTCTTGGCCAGGTCGGCCACTTTGTCATAGCCCACTTCTTCCGCCACTTTCACTGTTGCGTTGTTCAGCGACATCGCCAGCGCATAGCGCAGCGTCACATCGCCGTGATATTCCTCTTTGTAATTCCGCGGCTCGTAGATCTGATCTCCGTACGCAAAACTCGAGGGCGCATCGGTCACCATCGACGCCGGAGTAATCACTGTCTGGGACCCGTCGAGCGCCGTATTCATCGCGGCCGCGTAGACAAAGGGCTTGAAGATCGAACCGGTCGGCCGCTTCGACAAGGTGTGATTCAGCTGGCTGAAGCCGTAATCTCTTCCACCCACCAGAGCCAGCACCGCTCCGGTGTGTGGATCCATTGCCACTAGCGCCACCTGCGCCTGCGGCCCCGGCGCAACCTGCGTCTCAATTTTCTTGCCGACCTTCTTCTTTTTCGTGCGCAGCTTTGTGACCTGTTCATCCACGAGTTTGATGCCTGTCTCTACCGCCTGGGCCGCGGCCTTCTGCAAGTCGGGATCGAGCGTCGTATAAATACGGTAGGACTGGTCGTTCAAATCGTGCTCGGCAAATTTGTTGATCAGGGTGTCGCGCACCATATCCACGAAATAGGGTGCGTCGCTCGCCTCAACGTTCGGAGGCGCCAGCTTCAGCGGCGAAGCCTTCGCCTTGTCGGCCTGCTCGCGCGTGATAGCGTGCGTGTCGACCATGGAATCCAGCACCAGATTGCGCCGCTCCAGCGCGCGCTCAGGATGCCGGTAAGGCGATAGCCGGCTCGGCCCCTGAATAATTCCTGCCAGCAATGCCGCCTCGGGCAGCGTGATGTCTTTCAAATCTTTATTGAAATAAGCGCGGGACGCTTCCGCGAAGCCGCTGATCGCAAACGATCCACGCTGACCCAGGTTCACCCAGTTGCCGTAAAATTCAAAGATTTGCTGCTTGCTGAACTTCTGTTCCATTTCCTCGGCAATCAACATCTCGGTGAGTTTGCGCCGTATGGTTTTTTCCGGTGTTAGAAAAAACCCGCGCGAAAGCTGCATCGTGATGGTCGAGCCGCCCTGCTCGTGGCGTTGCCGCATCACATCCACCCACCCCGCCTCGAACATGCGGATGAAATTCACTCCGCTATGCTCGAAGAACCGCCGGTCTTCAATGGCGAGAACGGCATCCACCATCACCTTGGGAATCTCGTCGTACTTCACCACCTGCCGCTTCGACCGCTGCTCGGCGTCGAACAAAGAAGTCACCAGTTGCGGCTCCAGTTCGTAAGCGGAAAGATCGCCGCCTTTGCTGCTGATCTCTTGCACCTGGCCGTCCTGAATCTTGATACGCGCTTCGTCCTGGCTGTGATAGCTCTCCGGTCCGGGCTCAATATCGATTCCATCCCTCATCAGCCGGAAGATGCCTAAAGCAGACTGCCCATCTTTATCGGAGTACCCGGCGCGCCGCAGTAGAGCGGCAATCTCCTTGGCCTCCGCTTTGTCGCCGTCATGCACCGTCCGGGGCAGGGCGTAGATTTTTGCCGAATTCGTGAATACCGGTGTGCGGAAGCGCTGCGCAATGATGCGGTCGTACTTAACGTAGAAATAACAAAAGAATGCGCCAAAGCCCACTGCGACGGCCACAAACACCACAATCGCAGCTCGAATCACCGGATCCCGCGGCAGACCGCGCCAACCCCTGCTGCTCTTGCCGTTTTTCGGAATCTTGATCTTGATCGCCAAGTTTAGGTCTCGCGCCCGCCGGGCAACCGCCTGCTGGTCAGACGTTCCGGTGCTGGAAAAGGTTTGACGTCTACTTTCGCTGACTTCCCCCACCATCTCGCCGCGAAGGCGCAGTCGCGGAGTGTTGTCCCATTGTACCGCTCTGGAGACAGGCAAAAAGAAACCCGCTATCTAAGCGGGTCTCAAAGCTGTCAATAGCGCTGCAATTAATCCGTTATGGCGAAGGGAGAACCACCGGAGGTTAGATCCGCAGTATGGGTCAGTGCGCCGGTTGTGGGACTCGCCGTCAGCACAGACATTTCCGACGAGCCCGAATCCCGGCAAACCAGTGTCACACCCGCCTGGTCGAATTGGCACTGCGTAGGAGTAGGCAGAGACGTGAACGGTGACCCCGACAGTGCCGTCAGTGCACCGGTCGTCGTATCCATCGAGAAGCCTTCAATCGGATCGGCTGTGCTGAGGGCCACCCCGGTTCCTACCGTGTAAACATACTTGCCGTTCGGCGAGATGGCAAAGTCAAACGGCACCATGGTGGTGGCGAACGGCGAACCGGTCGCTGCGGTGGGAACACCGGTTACCGAGTTGATCGCATAGACATAAATGTGCGGGTCGGTTGCGTTCACGCCACCACCCGCATCCTGTATCTCTGCGACTCCCAGAAGAAATTCCCCAGTCAGGCTGGCGTGAATCTGAGCCACGCTGAGGTTGAAGGGGCTTCCTGTGATCGGGGTGAGAGCTCCAGTCGTCTGGTCAATGAGAAAGCCGGCGACGCCCGCCGAAGCACTACCCTGCCCGACATACAGAAACTTTCCACTCGCGTCGACAGTCATGATATCGGCGCTCGATATCCCCGTCGTAAATGGTGATCCTACCGTCTCGGTCAGTACTCCGGTTGTG
>Ga0210400_10001464_pt1 | contig 23475 bp, 32 predicted proteins | sample IncBWH26MmetaG_FD_155456 | JGI IMG/M metagenome (GOLD analysis project Ga0210400, IMG submission 155456) | Forest soil microbial communities from Barre Woods Harvard Forest LTER site, Petersham, Massachusetts, United States - Inc-BW-H-26-M | ecosystem: Environmental > Terrestrial > Soil >...
CGGCCCCAGCAGCGGCCCAAGTAGCTTCTGCATCCTTTCGGACTGCTTGCAGAGTTGGCATTAGTGAAGGACACTGCACGAAGTCCGTGATTTCAGGTAAGACTTCCAATAGTGCGGCTTGATCGTTTAACTTTGCAAGCCGCAACCAAGCCGGAGTATGAACACGGATGAGCCAATCCGCCGCCATTGTAGCGCGACGATGTTCGACTTCTTTAGTGGATCGCGTTCCTACAAGCTTTGGAATGAGCGGCTTGAGAAGCCGGTCACGTTCTGCGTTGTTCGGGAGCCCGTCATTCCAGGCTACCATGAACGCGGTCAGAACTGGGCAAGTGCATTCCGGGTGGTCGGACCAGGGCTCTCCTGCGACATAGGCGACGGCTTCCATAACGCAAGCTTCAACGGTACCATTGCCGTTAGGTGGATGAGAACCGTTGTAGAGGGTCTGGACCTTTGCCAGACGCTCTTGATTGACTTGGGCTTCCATTTTTGTATCCTCCTATTCGGTTACAGAGCTATCTCATCAGGTTATGGCTGCTCAATTCCACAACGACCCCGGTAATTAAGCATACCGGGGTTTCGATTTTAGCGCAGGTATCCTTCCGACCAACAGGCTTGCCAGCCACACTTCCTGCTGTAAGCCCGCTTCAGCTTGGTCATCTCGGCCTTGTTGTCGTCGCAGATTTCCGTCCAGATATCATGCCAGACGATGTTGAAGTCTTGACCCTTCTTGGGTCGCCAAGTCAGGGCGTCGGCTTCGATGATCTCAACCCGCTGTCCCGCGAAAGTAGGTGCAACAAGGTTAATCACGTTTGGAGATTTCTCGATGATGGTAACGCGCTCAACCTCCGGTTTGGTCAAGATTGTCTTGAGGGCGAAACCAAGACCCAGACCATTGAGCAGAACTTTGCCTTCCGCCATCGTGAAAAGGCGGTTGTGTTCGTGAGCTTCGGCCGGGGTGTCGGACATGACTGTGCCTTCGCCCTTGCGGACCAATTTGGTATATGTTCCAGGCGGGACGATTCGATGGCTTTGACCATCACGGATTAGGCGTAGGTTGAACAACCCCGCTTCCTGCGCTGTGACTTCGAACTTCTTCACCGGACCAGTCTCCGCTGATGCCTTCCGGAACGTCAACTTGTGACCAGCCCTTGGGGTGGATTGTGGAGATGGTCTTTTCGGTCCAGGTTTATGCGATGAAGTTGATTGCCTGTTAGTCTATCCATTTTGTATTCCTCCTATTAAGAGTGGCTGGCTCATCAGTGGCGCGATGCCAACCCGCGCCAGACCGGGAAATTGCTCTCCCGGTTTCGCCTATCGGCATTTATGCAGCCATCGCTAGCTCGCGCCAATCGCTCTTGGCGAGTTCGATGATTTCACCGCCCAGCGCTTCGAGCTGGGAGGCGCGGTCATAGCTCTCGACATCTTCCGCTGCACGGGTGACGGCCGCGTGCAACCCGTAGCGGTTCAGCGTGCCGGCTTGGATCAGGTGCTTCAAGACCGCATTGCGCTCGGTCTCCTGCAACCCGAACTTCTTGGCCGTGATCTCAACGACCTTGATCGGGTCGCCTTCGATCTTATCGGCCGTCGCCGCCTTCAGCTTCTCCACCTGGGCGTCAAACCGGGCAACGTTGAAGGCACCAGAGACGACATCCTTCAACTGCGCCCAGAGCGCGGCGTCCGTCAGCTTCTTGGTGGTGTCACTCAGCATGCGGTAGACCTCGTCGCCGAGCTCGTGCCGCCCGCCGATGTGGTATTTGCGCATGGAACGCTCCGTGATCACCATCAGGTTGGAGCACCCTCCGGTCCAGACCGAAGTCTGTACGTTGAGCGCCCCGGAGCCAACCTCCGAATTGCTCAGCACCAGCGCCGGAGAGACAGTATCGAACCGCTGGTGGCCTCGGTTGGTAGGTGTCCACTCAACGGGCAGGTCGCGCTTGATCCGCTCATCTACGACCTTGACGTAGAGCTTCGTGTCCGTCACCTGCGTGGACATGACCGCCACGCCCATATCGAGCAGCGGCGGGAGGGCCGCTTCCAGCAAGTCCGAGTTGTCCAACGGCCGGTAGCGGTCGCTGAGGAAGCCGCGCGCCTTACCGTCCAACGTACGGATCATGCGCGGTTGCGGGTCCTTACGGAACCAGGCGTTGACGTTGATCGCCAACAGATTCGGGTCCTGCGTCCGCATCCGGTCGTAGTACTGGGCCGGGATCTTGGTATGAGACCCGATCTGGTTGTGGGCGTGGTCGTTGACGCCAACGGAAAGGCGAGTTGCATCTCCCTTTTCGCTGCCGATGATGAGGGCAAGGTCAGTCCCAACTTTGTCTACAGGGGCCTCCCAAGATGCGTTGGCAGCGGTTGAGGGCACGAGACTGATATGGTCCGTCGCGGCCACGAAGTCGCGCTTACTCTCTTGCTGACGAACAACCTCGGCGAGAAGCTCTTGTAACGTTCTTCCGGTCTTCATGATATTCTCCTCCTATTCAGGATGGTACGGGATCGTACCGCGACGCCCTTCCCGAAGAAAGGGCGCTCCGCTACGGTCTACGCACCGGGAAATGGGCTATCCCGACGCCATGGATCGACCACGTAGTCGTCCTTTCGCACATCATTAACCGCCCATTGCTGGCCATCACGGTAGGCATCAATCCACTTTGACGCCAAATCGATCGAAGTGGTCCGATAAAGAGATGGATTATGCAGAAAGCGGGGATCAAACACGTCCACTTGACCGCTCAAACCATCTGGTGCAGGACGTACCGTGATTTTATAACCGTTGTAAGTATACATCGCCAATTTCTTCATACCAACCTCCTGCTGATGTTTAAGGCATACGCCTCGGCTTCGACTTCCCAGGGCAGGCGCTTGTACTCATCATAGCTCTGCGGCTCGCGGTACTGCCTACCCTTCCAGACCGATACGCCCCGCACCCGCTTGAGGTCGCCCCGTAGCATTTGCGCTACGTGGACGAGCTCATGGATGAAGGTCTCGATCAGCTGCGGCGTGTTGAAGCTGAACAGCTGCATCTTTGCCACATTGCCGACCAGGCGGTCCAGCGTCTGGCCCATTTCCGCGTCCACCCGTTGAAAGTAGCCTTGGGGCGTAGCGAAATTGGAGACCTCAGCCTTCCCTGGCTTGACCTGACAGTGGACTTCGGCAGCGAAGTTGGCGATGCCGAGGGCTTTGGTTGTGACGCGGAACGCGCGGTTGAGTGTCTTTGCCGTTTCCGGCGCGGACACTCCCTTGAGGACGAGCTTCATTCTTTCCCTCCTATCAAAAAGGAAATGGGTGCGTGAGTACACCGTGAACGGGCTCCGAAGAGCCCGTCTGCGCTGAACTCAGGCTTTTGTCTGTTTTGGGTGTATCCGTTTCCTCGAAGCAAGTCGTTGCTTGAGATCGTCAAGAATTCCGTAAATCTCGTCGGTCGTGTAAATCACGGAATTGCAAAAAGCTTGCGTTGCATCGCTAAGCTGCTCCCAATCCCGCATGGATAGCGCGTTTATTCCCTTCGATAACACCGCAAAATATGCAGGATTACGGGGAGCCTTTTTGACTTTCACGAACCGGAGCAACTCGTCTTCGACGGTTGGCGGTTTCTTCACTGCTTTAGGTTTCCGCATTTTCTCCTCCTGTTACGGACCACACGGTCCTTTCCTGTAGCCAACGGCCGTCACGTGATAGCCGTGGGTCTCATGGGTGAAAGCGGCTTCCGTAGCTGTGAAGTGAACGATTGCGTCGTTCATCTGCTCGGGGGTGATGTTCCAGGCGTACTTGATGAAGGCGTTGATCGGGGCCTTCCAGTCGTCTGGATCTGCTACCAGCTTGAAGAGCTGCTCGCGTTCGGGCTGGAGGGCGTTCTGATCAAGGTCGCGGCCGATATTGCCAAGTTGGGAAGAAATATGCCGCACACCATTTGCGGCGCTTTCCTCTCCTGCTCCGCGCAACCGGGCCGCAAGAGCTTCCAGTTCGTACGCCAACCGGATCAATCGCTCTCCCGATCGTTTGATGTTGGGTTTACGCATTTTTGGTGTCCTCCTATTTTCAAGTTCACCGTGATGCTCTCCTTGTGGAAGGGAGAGCACTGCGCTGAACTCAGAACTGAGCAAACTTCCACCAGTTCTTGACCCACTTTCCGGCCAAGCCTTTCCACTTCATGGCGCGGTCAAGTTCAACCGGCAAGATTGACCGCGTGTCACAGAACTCACCGTGGCTGATCGCGACGTAGTGTCCGGTGACATTCACGATGTAAGGCCCGTCGTGGCCGTGCTCGGCAGCGAACTCGCCAAGCGTACAAAGCTTGGCGCGGGACGCGGCCATCAGTTCCGCCCGGTCCCGCCAGGCGTCTTCTTCGACCACTTTCCAGCCAAGTTGATCCATCGCGCCGAGCATCTCGACGTTATGTAGGCCCATGATTGGCATGTAGCCGCCGTCAGAGCGCAACTCAGGCCCGCGCTCCTGGCGGATGGCGTCCCGTACCTCTTCCAGGCTTGCGCCAGTAACTGCGGCTATAGCCGTTGGACCGCAGAACTCACGCCGCGTACCCCGGTATTTGGGGGTGTAGAGCATTTGTATCCCTCCTATCAATTGAAGCATACTGGTGTTTAAGCGCACCGCAGGACGCCCCATTTGCAGGGGCGCAAGGCGCTACGCTCCTAGGCTGTATATTATCTTGTTACGGCATTTCCGCCGTTCCCAGTAGCGGGCTGGCTTTAGTCGTCAAAAACGGCTGCGTCGTCTGTCGTGTGATCGTTGATGAGTGCGGCGATACCAAGAGCACAAACGTCAGCGTCGTGTTTGGTTATGCCGTACAACGTCCAGTTGCCGAGCTTCACGTCATAGACTTTCGAGCCGTCCGTCAGCGTCTGGGGTACAACATAGATTTGGTACTTCATATTGTCCTCCTACTGTTTGAATTGCACCATGGGACGCACCGTTCTGGATGCGTCCCATGGTGCAATTCAAACATATTTGGGAGGGGCTTAAACCGCGCGTGCAGGCTTATTGAGCAGAAACGGGTGTTTCAATTACCGTAACCGCTCGCGTGCCTGATACTTCGTGCGTTATCCCTGGACTGGAGCTAAGTGCTTTTGGAAGGCACGCCACCGCTGGCGCTCCCTCTCCCGCTGGACTGCCCCCGTGCAACTTTGGCGTTACCGCTACAACCGGGCGCTGGGTGGTCCAGAGGCCATAGAGACTGGGGTATCAACGCCCTTCCGCGTTGCCCATCTCTAGCTAGGGCCTGGAGGGTGAGGGCCGGGGGGAGTTTTGGAGGCTCCCGCTTGCGGTCCCTTCCTCTATGCTTAATATAGGGGGTATTGCGTAAAAGGCAAGGGGGTGCGGCAAATTATTTTACGCAAGTAATACCTGACCCGCGTAAAACGCGGGGCTCACTCCTCCACCGAGAAGAGGTCCAGCCCTACGCTCAGGTAGCGCCCGTCGGGGCTGGTATCCTTGGCAGGGCGGCCATTGGGCGGACCCCAGCGCTCCACCATTGCCTTGTGACGGGCCTCAGCTTCGGTCTTGGCGGTCACGGTGCGCTCACCGCCCGCGCCCTTGAAGGTGAATTTAGGCATGGAAAGCCTCCCTGGGGTTACGTTAAAAGCATACGCTTGCTTTATATAGGCGCTCTTGCCGTAAAAGCAAACCCTCGACCGAAATCATTAGGGCTTTTCGGCTCGGGGTCGGGTCAGGGGTCGATAACCTCCGGCCCTGAGAGCCTCGCTGGTAAGTTATTCTAGCCGAGGGGTAGCCAAGTAGCGGGGCGAGGGAAGGTCTCTCTACGGGCTTCCCTATCGTCGTAAGGTTTAGGTTGCCTCGGGGCGAAATCGGAGGTATAAAGGGCCTTGGTCAACTGTTAAAAAGCGTGCGGCCCGGTTAAGGGGCTGTATCCCACCGGGCCGCCGTAGAAACCTTGCGCTGGTCAAAAACGTAGGGGACGTACTGATCACCATCAGTGGGGGTTCTTATACCCCCGATCAGCGCCCCAGGCAAGCGAAAAGTTTTGACCAGCGCATTACATGGTAAAGGCCCAAAGGAGGCCGACCAAAAATGCGCGCTTCGGCTCTACGAAAAGAATATTCGCCTGTAACTTCAACGACTTCGCCAAAGGCTGCTCCAAGACCGCTCTTCAACGGGGTCAATCTCAACAAGAATTTTCTCAATTACCCTTTGGCCCAAGACCCTAGAACCAGGGCGAAATGGGGGCGGGACGAAAGTGGTAGATGGACTGCACCACTCCCCAGTGACCCACATATTCAAATCAAAAGCAAGACACAACGATGTCCTTCTGCCCTGGACATGAACGTGCTGTTCCAAGTATTGGCGGAAGCGCAACACTCTCACTCCAACAAAATCATCTTCCCCTCCTTTGCGAACTTAGCGCGGCGGGTAGGCCTCAGCCCACGAGACACAAATAGGGTAAGGCTCCACAACTCGCTGGATTATCTGCAAGAGCTCTCCCTTGTCTACTCACGGTGGTGGGCTAACGGTCATAAGGGTGTGGAGGGGAAAGGCCACATCCAACGTACGCTTCCACCACCTTTGGTAAAGGTTACTCTTCCTAAGGGCAGTAACCGGATCGAGATTGTTGTAGAACGAGAATGGATCCAACTCAATACGGGGTTCTATGAGCCAACACCGCTACCTCTATCAGGTGAGGCAACCACACAGAGGCTAGAGCTGTTACAATTGAACTCGATGAACAGCAAACACTTTAGCGATGATGGAACAGAGTTCAACTACAAACATGGAAGACGTGGGCTGACCCGCAAACTGGGTTTGAATCATCATGCTAGAAATCAGGTGCTGGATAACAGCCTAAGGCGGATGAGTGACTGGTTCAAAGCTCATCAAGGCTCAATGGAGGCTTGGCCTCTAAACGATAAGATTGTGTTTATTAAGCGCAAACCTAAGGTCCCTAGAAAAAGCGGACCCTCAAGCGGGCCTAAACCGGACCCTCAAGCGGGGGTCCAGAAGCCAGAAACCGGACCCTCAAGCGGGGGCGATCTATATACGAAAGAAAGTAAGATACTTACGACTTCAAAGAATGAGCCCGCTTACGCGGCCGAAGAGGACTTCGTCCTTGATGAATTAGGTGAGGACACCAACCTTAGAGGATCAATCCTAGCTTGGCCTCAGTCTAGGAAAGACCCTAATCGGTTCGGTCCGTTCCGGGCTTATTCCTATTGTAACCTGCCCGACGAGATGATATCAGACCCTTATGCGTATTAGGCTAGCGGTATGCTTGAAATAAAGAGGGAGAACACAAATGAAGTTTCGAAGTATTGAGAAGACGGAACGTGCTCGATTTCGTCGTCTTCTGCGGCGCGGGCTTGCTGAGCTCTATTCCATAATTCATGAGAATGGAACCAGGGCCGCGACTAGCCGAGTGTTTTATAAGATGTTGGCCAATGTCACACCTAAGAAGGCTAAGCCAAAAGCAAGCAAAAGAGACTTCAAGGTATTCCTGGAGGGAATTGAGGAACAGTGATCTACAAGATCAACACCACCGTCAAGTCCGTGGAGTTCCTGCACCGCAACGTGCGCGGGCGTATGGTGGATAAGGTGGCCGTCATCGATACTGAACCGCTCGGCTGGTTTGCTTTGAAGGTTCCTGGGAGCGGCTTCATATGGGCGATGAGAAGCCTACTCTCGTCAAGGGTCAGAAGGTCGAGATCACCATCAAGGGGTTGTGAATGATTGAGAAACATTTTGTGACGTTCTATAGTCCAGGTACATTTGTTGCTGAAACCAGTGAGAGAACCTATAAACTCATGGGATGTAGACCAGGCACAGCAAATGGCGCATGATATTGTCGAGCGTTACAATGCCACGCCCTATGGTTTCCAGTTTACGACCAGAACGCGTGGGGAGTACGATCTTGATAGTCACGAGAGCGCCCGAAGCCCTTTCTACCATCTTGGAGGCCGCATCGAGACACTGGCCGACGTGAAGACTAGGAACGACCTGAAGGAGCGCATTCTCGTTTCCAATATGGAATGTAATGGTTGGGACAAGATCGTTGTGAACGACAATTCTTGGCGATCAACGCGACCGTTCGGTGCCACAGATATTATTCTTGATTGGAAGCCTAAGATTTGTGTCTAAACCTTCAGAACTTAATACCGTGCTTAAGCTCATCCCTAAGCTCAACCCCAAGGAGCAGCTGGAGATCAAGCAGAAGCTAGACTTCCTTTTGCAAGGTATCAAGACTCACCCCAACCGCCCGCTTGATGACTGGCTGACTGAAGGTATTGTGACCGAGCTCGTCCGGCGTGGCTTACTACACAAAGGCATGGACTGGAAGCGGGTTGCGCCTTCTGGGTATCAGCAGCAGTCAGAGTCTATCCGCACGCTACTGAAGGCCGCTACGCGCCGCCCGTTGACCGCTGGCGAGCAGTATGCTTTGGGTAGGCTAGTTGCCCGTGCGCTAGCCGACTATCTACAGAACACTCCTGGCTTCGGGCTCAAGGTCATGCTACAGAACATCTCCAAGGTGTCTGAAGCCTTGGAGAATTCCTACCCTGGCTATCTCGTGGCCGGTATGTTGGGCATGTTGATCAAGGTGAAATGATGAGTGGAGGAAGCTTTAACTATCTTTGTTTTGCTAATGACGTGGAGGAGTTGCTAGCCAAGCGTTCAGATCTTGAGCAGATGGCAGCACAGCTAACTTCTTTTGGGTACAAAGACGCGGCTTTGGAAACTGAATCAATCTTGGCTTATTTAGAACATGTAGAACGGCAGGTTCAAGCACGCTTGGTTCGGCTTCAAGATGTGTGGAAGGCAGTTGAGTGGAAATGTAGTGGAGACTACAGTCTCGATCAAGTTGAAGAAGCAATCAAGAAATACCGAGGCGCTTAGGTGTGTCCGAGGACACTCTTCCTCCATCTTTACAAGAGAGTCTGCTCGCGCTCCTTGCCTTCAACGACAAGCAGGGCACGGTAGTCGCGGCGCAGGTTAAGCCCGAACACTTTGACGCTCCCTATCAGGAAATTGCTACTAAGCTTCTCGCTTACCGTCGTGAGCAGGGCCGCGCACCGGGGCACGCTCACCTGGATGACCTCTTCGGTTGGGCACTGGAACGGGGTGACCGCGCGCCCCGTCTCCGTAAGCTCCTAGCCGGAATTACCGAGCTCGGCCGGGGCCTCAATGCGGGTTATATTGTTGGCCAGACGCAAAACCATATCAGGCGGCAGTCGATCAAGTCGGCTGTCATGCGGGCCAGTGAGCTTTATGGAGCTAATACTGAGACGGTTCAGATCGAGCAGGTTCTCTACAATGCCTTGAAGGCTCAGACTCAGGGTATCAGTACTGGTACGCGACTGAACGATAGTAACTTCACCTTCCTGGATCGTAAGCCTGTCGATATTCCTCTCGGAATCAAAGAACTGGACCGTATCGATTTTGGTTTGGCGTACAAGCAGATGCTTTTGTATATTGCTCCCAAAGGTTCAGGGAAAAGCTGGTTATGCGTTCATGTTGGTAAACAAGGCCTTCTCCATCGGGCTAAGGTGTTGCATATTTCCTGCGAGATGGACGAGGCTACCGTGGAGGGGCGTTACTATCAAGCTCTCTTCGGTGTGGCGCGGCGTCCTGTAGCCTACCTGCGGACGAAGTTTGAATACGACCAGCTCCGGCGGCTTGTTGGGTGGGAGAGTCAGAGTGTCAAGCCGCGTATGGCGTTTACCGACCCGAATATAAGAAAGTTCTTGCGCGAGAAGCGTAAGCCGCATGGGTTGCGGTTGGGGTCAATCATCATCAAGGAGTTCCCTTCTGGATCGCTCACGCTCTCGAACTTGCAGTTTTATCTAGACTACCTGGAATCCATGGAGAAGTTTGTTCCCACGCTCGTGATCATAGACTACCCTGACCTGATGAAGCACGACATGGACAATTTGCGTATCAGTATTGGACAGACTGTGGTAGGCTTACGGGGTCTAGCTCAACAGCGGAACTTTGCGCTGTTCGCGCCGACACAAGGTGGTCGGGGCTCGTTAGGTGCAAAGCGGGTGCGGTCGAACATGGTGACCGAGGACATCTCCAAGGTGTTTACGGCAGATAACACCTTGACGTATAGTCAGACCGAAGCGGAGAAGCGGTTGAACCTCGCGCGGCTCTATGTAGACCATGCGCGTAGTACGGAAGGGGGGTATGAGATCGTGATCAGTCAAGCGTATTCGATCGGGCAGTATGTCTTGGAATCAGCGTTGAAGTCTTCCATGTACGATGAACAGTTGCGAGGCGAAGATGGAAACAGCGAAACTTGATAAATGTCGCTATTGCTTAAAAGACATTTCACCGTACGAACCAAAAATAATTTTTGGTATTGATTGGTATCGGAGAAGATGCCTAAGTTGTGCACGCTGGTCCGATTTTAGATTGACTAATGATCCCGCAGTCGGCGATTAAAGCCTTCCTCAAGGCTCCTCGGGATGATCATCGCTGGCTCAAGGAATTCTCTGACGCTGACCTCGACGCCGCGCTCAAGTCCATCAAGCCGCTACCTCAGCTAAACCAAGGTTTGCGTAAGAGTCAGAAGGTTGGGTTCCTGCTTGGAGTAGCCTACCCGCAGTTCTGCTTCTGGTACGACATGGGTACTGGAAAGACAGTACTTTCCCTGGAGCTCTTGCGCTACTGGTGGGAATGCGGTAAAATACGCCGCGCCTTGGTTTTCGTCACAAGTGACAAAGCCTTTCCAACTTGGGAGAAGCAGCGTAGCCACTGGAATATAGACATTCCATATATTGCACTTTCACAACCTAGCTCAAAGGAGAAGTGGGAGGCTCTCGAGACTTTCAAGGAAGGCTTGATCTTCATTACGTACCCGGCCGCTGTAAATATGACGACCTATTGGGTCAAGGGTAAGCGCGGTAAGAAGGGCGGCAAGCCTAAGAATCATATGAAGTTGGACCCCAAGCTTGTCGCTCAACTAGGTAAGAATGTGGACGCTTTGATCCTGGACGAATCAACACGCGCGGGGCATTTCCACAGTCTTACAACCAAGCTATGTGCAAAGTTGCGTGAGAACGTTCAGTTCTGTTATGCCCTCGCGGGCCGTCCTTTTGGCCGTGAGCCTATGATGCTCTGGTCGCAACACCACATTGTGGACGGTGGTGAAACACTAGGTGAGACGCTTGGGTTATTCCGCGCCGCGTTCTATTCTGAGCAGGACAATCCCTGGGACCCAAAAGGTTTTGCCAAGGATTACACGTTCAAGAAGAAAATGATGCCACAGTTGATGAGGATTGTGCAGCATCGTTCTATCGCGTATTCGGCGGAGGAGTGCGGGATCAAGTCTAAGTTCATTCCGATCATTGAGGAGGTTCGCCTACCTGAGGAGGCTAGCGCGTATTACCGCAAGGTGGTTGATAACATCATTGCGGCGAAGGGCAACCTTCAGGAGATGAAGAATGCCTTCATGCGGATGCGGCAACTGTCTTCCGGCTTCCTAGGCTTCCGCAACGATGAGTCTGGCGACCGGGTAGAAATTGGCTTTGCGGAGAACCCTAAGCTGGACCGGTTATTGGAATTGATCGAGGAGATGCCTGATGATTCCAAGGCTGTGTGTTTTTATGATTTTACGCACACAGGTAGATGCATTTACCATGATTTGAAAGAGGTTGGACACGACCCGATTTGGCTCTGGTCGGGCAATAAAAACTATGCCGCAGACTTGAAGATGTTTATGGGTGATGAGGCCTGCCGGGTTGCAATCATAAACAACAAGATTGGAGCGTATTCGTTGGATGGTCTTCAGGTGGCTAACTACTGTTTCTTCGTAGAAAGCCCAGTTGGAGTGCTAGATCGAGAACAGGCTGAACGGCGGCTGCGGCGGCAAGGTCAGCAGAAGGTTGTGCTTCAGTATGACTTATGTGTAAGAGGCACGTTGGACGGTAAAATCCTTCAATTCCATCGCGAGGGTGATGATATTCTCGCGGCGCTCCGGGCAAATCCAAAATCGTTATTGGAGGCGTTGAAATGATCCAAGTTACTGTTAACACGTTAGATGCTCCGAATAAGTGTGGAGTGGAACACGAGTACAGTAACATCCACGGCGATATTGAGGATGTTGTTGCTGCCGCTAAAGTTCTTCACCCAGATTGGTCGTCTATCCAGGTCATTGAAACTCGGCCTGCTAAGCATAAACTGGAAGACGAGGATTGAAATGCGCCACTCTGAAATCGATAAGCGTGCCAAGCGTAACCGCCCGCGTCAGTGTCTCTCGGACTATGGATATAATGCGCACAAAGACGCTCCCGCCCGGAAAGGGTCTGTTGTTGAAGCCTTACCGCCTTCTAGTAGCTTCGTCCCGCTAGCCGATGAATTGGAGCGGGTGTTCCGTGCCGTCCATGGTCCAGACTTCGACTTGCTTTAATCAGGTATTAAAGCACTTGCTTTCTAGTCAAAGCTCAGGTATGGTTGCTTTGCCTGCGCTGAAGAGTTCAGCTACTTCTTGTAAATGAAAGATGCTGAACTCGCTGCTTGCCAGGCACCTTTGCGGAACCGACGCTGTAGGAAACAGTTGCATCAGCCTTGTAAGCTGTGGGGAAACCCACGCATGCTGTTTCCGCTTCTTGCTCGGTTCCGTTTGGGTGTTCGGGTCTGTAGGCTCCGCCGATAGCGGGGAGAACGCTGAAGAGAACGGTTACTTCCTTCAGGAGGACGAGGTCGTTGGTTCGAATCCAACCGGCTCCACAGTTTGGGGCCAGTAGCTCAGGGGTAGAGCGCGTTGTTACCGTTTTCGTTGCTTGCTTCTCCTCGTTATCGGCCGACTAACGTAACCGTACCCATAAAGGAGCTTATCATGGCCCGTACGAATGTAGCTGCCCGCAATAAGAACTTCACGCATGAAGGCGGACCTGCCGTCCCGGCGCTCTCGGTTGAGAAGCAGCTATCTGGGTCGTGCGGTTGACGCAGCTAATACGCTTGGCTACGACCGCATCATTGTGATCTCAGATGAGCAGACGGCCGACCGCGTTTCGGATCCGATCACGAAGAAGGCGTACATGATCAATGTTGCCTCCAACAAGCACGGTGTCGGTTATGGCCCCTGGACGCATATCGACGGCTTCTCGGAGCAAGTCCTCCGTTATATCCACGAAGTCGAATGCTGAAGTAAAAGATGACTTCCAAACAATAGCCTGGCGCGATTTCATCTTGTGGGCTTGGGAACAACCCGAAATGCGCCAGGCCTTCGAGGAGGCCATGGGCTTGAAGGAGTTCAAGCCCGCGACCACCCCGTTGGAAGCTTTGATCGACAAGGTTACGGACTACCCAAATAGTGCTTGGGCGCAGTATGTGACAGGCTTTTTGGGTTGGGTCACGATCACGCATTGGGGGCTGGAAGAGGCCCCGTTCGCCTTCCAAAAAGATTTTGCTGAAAAGGCTAAGAAAGGGCTTGCTTTCTATCCAAAGAAGGGGTAGAAAGGGTGGTCTGGTCGGGCTGACTTGTTGTGCGTACCCCGATCTCCTTGTTCTGGGAGGTCGTTCCCGTGTTTGACTGGCTCCGCTTCCTCAATTCGCACGGCATTCCGTACGTAACCTCAGGACCTAACACGTCCAAGGGGCGTCCGGCAATAAAGTGCCCCTATTGTGGCTCAGCCGACCCCTCCGAACATCTCAATCTTCATAGAGACGGCCACTGGCGCTGTTTCCGTAACCCACGAGCCCACTCAGGCCGCTCCCCGATCTGGCTTATCCAGGCCCTTCTCAACTGTTCTCAGGAGGAGGCTAAGCGGCTAGCGGGGGAGGAAGCCTCTCCTCCCCCAGCAGACAACGACCTTGCCGCTCAGGTCGCGAAGAATATGAGGTTGGAGCCTACTGCCACCGCGCGCCCGCAGAAGCTGGAGTTTCCGCCCGAGTTCAAGCCTTTGGCTGAGCAAGGCGTCCGCCCGCTTGCGGCACCGTTTTGGAACTATCTTCTTCAGGACCGTGGGTACACCACGCCGCAGGTTAATTGGCTTGTGTTCAACTACCGGCTTCACTATGCGGTGCGTGGTCCTTACCGTTACCGCCTGATCATCCCGATTTATGATGCCGGGGAACGCCTCCAGACCTGGACGGCGCGGTCCATCGTGTCGGGTGAAACGTTGCGATACAAGACCCTGCCAACTCATCGGGTTGAGGGATACGACTACGATGGCCTGCTGGCGCTCAAGCCCCCCGGCCAGTTGCTCTTAGGGCTTCCACTGCTTCTTCGTGCTCCAAATCCACAGACGCTTGTGCTTTGTGAAGGTCCATTTGACGCCATGCGTATAACGGCTCTGGGTCGGCAAAAAGGTGTCTATGGTACCTGCCTCTTTGGCCTGAATATCTCCGAGGTTCAGGTCAGCCTTCTGGACCGGCTGATGTCACGGTTCAATCGGCTGGTACTCTTACTCGACCCCGATGCGCAGTATCTTACGCTGCGGATCAAGGAACATCTGACGCCACAGGTCGTCACGGTGGGTAAGCTGCCTGAGGGTATAGAAGACCCTGGTGCGCTGCCGGCCGTACAAGGACATGAACTAATTCAATCTTGGGTGTAAATCCATGCAATAAGGCAGAGGAGGAATGGGTTCTCACAAGCATGGAACCTCCGGCTACCCCAGGGCACGGAATGCACGTTACAAAGCTATCTGGCAGCTTGATGATTATAAGGAGCAAGAAGAGAACCGGAGAGTGCGGAAGCGGTTCCGACCTAAGCTTAAGAATGTGACGGTACGAGAACTGTTCAAATGAAAACCAAGGGAGTAGGACGATGGGCGATAAGATGGATAAGGCCGATCCCTACCTGGACGCAGGCTTGCGGGGTTGGCTAGTCAATGCGGTGCATAAACACCATTGGAAGGTGGCATCCTGGTTTGACTTTGATGACCTGCTGCAGGAAGGATATCTCTGCTTTGCGAAGTGTAGGGCGCGGTTCGAGCCAATGCACCCCGAGTTCGAGGCTCATGACGAGGACCGTAGGCGGTTCATGGCTTACTTCCAGATGGCGTTCAATAACCGCATAACCGACCTGCAGCAGAACCCGCGCTCCAAGTTGCAGGAAATCGGTTACGCGCAGTTGTCAGACACTCAGGCTGAAGGGATTGAAGCCTGGACCGAGTCCGCCGCCGAGCTCAGCGATGCTTCTCTGGCTACGCTCCTTGCCAACGCCCCGGCCGAAATTGCGGATATGCTCAAGCAGATCCTGCTCGACGGCGTGGCTGATGTGCCCTACCTGCGAACCCGGCTGCGTAAAAAGTTCTTGCCTGGTGTGGCAACTCCGCGTATAGTCAAGGGCAAGCGCAAAATCCGAGAGACTACCGAGGAGCACTATGACCGCTGTCTGGGGCAATCAGGCGTCATCACAAAGCTACGAGACTATTTTCTCGGTGACGAGAGTGATCCTCTGATCGATAAGGCGGTACGTTGCCTTTTTAGCCAAGGGCAGAGTGCTGAAGTATGTTTGAATAGTCCAGATGCAACTTTGGAGTAGAAACTTATGTCTACCGTACAAGAAGAGCTCCTCGCGCTGACGAAGGTGAAGCCCAAAGCTGGGGAGTCCGCTGAAGACTTCACCGTGCGGGTCTTCAAGAAGGCTGATGCCCTGGCCGACGCCGATGCCCAGAACTGGGAAGCCCTCTCGGATGATGCTCAGGTTTGGGTGAACAAGAATAAAGAGGCGTTGGAAAACGAAACCGAGCTTTATCAGCCGTTGGAATTACCGGAAGCCGAAGACGAACCGGAGGAGAAGGCTGAGGAAGCTGCCTCTGGAGAACAGGAGAAAGTTGTGGCTAAGACTGTAAGTAAGAATGGAAAGGTTGCTGCGAAGCCGAAGTCTGGGAAGTCCACGAAAGTGACTGCTGGTCGTGGTCGCAAGCCGAATATTGGACCTCTGGATGCGAAGATCAAGGTTCTTTCTGAGCCGCCCTTCCGTAAGGGTACGCTCCGCCAGAAGGTCTTTGCAAAATACAAGCCGGGTATGACTGTGGCTGAGGCGCGTAAGGCTGGGATTCCGTTCAACCACATGAAGTATCATGTGGATAACGGGTTTATCTCGCTGGGGCGTTAAAAGCCCTCCTCTGCGTTTCTCTCAGAGAAGGATGACTGGAATGCTTTTTCCGGAATATGAGCGCACGCTTGTAGAGCAAGCGGGGATAAAGTGCTATTTGCGGGAGGGGACGTCTGACTTTGATGTCTGGCGGGAGAACATTACTGATGCTGAAATCGCCAAGCATTTGATAATCACAGAAGGTCAGAAGTGGCTGGATATTGGAGGTTACATTGGCACCTTCGCGTTGTTTGTATTGCAGCGTAAGGCACAGGTAGTGTCCTTTGAGCCTTGGGATTTGCATGTGAAGATTTACAAGGAGCACATGCTTTTGAACGGTTTTACTGCTAATATTGTGTCATTAGGCGTGCTGCAGACCCCTCCTAAGTCGAGGAAGACTGCTCTGATATTGGCAAAGCCTCATCGTAAGGCCGGTAAGCCGTTTATTAATTTGGCTAAGGCGACGGTCATAAATCGGTGGAAGAGTGCGCATCCAGCTATTGAAGTTCCGGTAATTTCTTTCAAGGAGGCGGTGCGCCTTGCGGTGAAGGGTTTAGGTAAGACCGGTAGCTGGAATTTGAAAATCGATGCCGAAGGTCCTGAAGGTGATATTTTGGAATTTGGAGACCTTTCGCTTTTCCAACAGATATTTTTTGAATATCACTATCAGCAGGCTGACCCAACTTACGAGCGCGCTCCAAGGATAATCAAGCGCCTTGAGGAGTTGGGGTTTGTTGTGAAGTTGAGTAAGCCACTCCACAAGCCGAAGTGGTGGAGTGATACAGCTTTCTTGTGTTGGGCAAAAAGGAGTTCATGATGGTTGACCCGATTCGAGTTGGCATTGTAGGTGTAGGCAATTGTGCAAATTCCCTACTTCAGGGGCTGCAATATTATGCTACTGATGACCTCCCGCGAATGGGGTTGGTGCGGCCAAAGGTTGGCCCATATAGCGTGCGGGATATCAAGGTGGTTGCCGCTTTCGACGTGACGGAGACCAAGGTTGGAGCCGATTTATCAGAGGCCATTTGGGCGTACCCAAACAGCACGTTTCAGTTTGCGGAGGTTCCTCAGCAAGAGGTAGAGGTTCGGCGGGGGCCCACCCTTGATGGAATTGGACAGTATATCAAAGGGTGGGTGAAGGAATCGACTCGGCCTCCATGTGATGTGATCAAGGAGCTAGAGGCTGTTAAGGCCCAGGTTCTAATTAACTATTTGCCTGTGGGCTCTGAAGAGGCAGCTTGGTTCTATGCGAAGACGGCTATGGGAGCGGGTTGTGCCTTTATCAATTGTATGCCGACGTTCATCGCGAGTAATCTTCACCGAGCGCAGGAGTTTGAGAAAGTAGGGCTTCCGATCATAGGTGATGATATCAAGTCTCAGGTGGGGGCAACAATCGTCCACCGTGTTCTTGCGCAGCTGTTTCGTGACCGGGGTGTTTTATTGGATCGCACGTACCAATTGAATGTGGGCGGGAATGGAGATTTTCGCAATATGTTAGAGCGTGAACGCCTCGTCAGTAAGAAGCTCTCGAAGACGGAGGCAGTTGTCTCCATTTCAGGGGTAGACTTTGCCGGGAAAGATGTCCATATTGGTCCTTCTGATTATGTGGAATGGCTTGGCGATAAAAAGATTGCGTATATTCGTCTTGAAGGGCGAGGTTTTGGTGGAGCCCCTTTGAACGCCGAGGTAAAGCTCGAGGTTTGGGATTCACCCAATAGTGCTGGAATAGTGATAGATGCAATTCGCTGTGCAAAGATTGCCTTGGATCGTGGTCAAGGTGGGACTATTGAAGAGCCTAGTGCGTATTTCATGAAGCGGCCCCCGAAGCAGTATGATGATGACGTCGCGCTGGATATGCTGGAGGCGTACATTACGGGGCTCCCCGTCGCGGCTGAGTAGATGCGTCTGACTTTCACCACGGAAGAGCACTGGAAGTTCCTTTCCGAATTCGCGCGTTGGGAGTGTAAGGCTGGAGGGCCTGACCCGCATATGGTGCTCTCAGGAGAAATGAGTAAGCATCTTCCATTGGAGGAGCGGCTCTGGCGTGGAGGGTGTTACATAGCGGTCTATAATTCTCCATACGCCGAAGTCCTTTGGCGTATGTGGGATTGGGAGAGGATTCAGAAGACTAAAGAAGCTGAGCTCTTCAACTGGCTGACGGCTAATTTCAAGCGCATCACGATGCGGCGTGAGCGACGATGTGTCCGCCGCCCTGATTGGATGACGGAGTACCTCCAAGGCTATGCACGATTTGTGGTTACGCTTCCGGAGTTGATAGATTCCCTTGATGGCTCTCCGGAAGAGAATTTCGAGCTCGTCTGGGATGCAGTATTGACTGTCACTCGGCTTGGGCGCTATGTTGCTATTAAGCTTTTGGAATACTACCGCCGTTATTGTGGAGCTGATGTTAGACACCCAGATATCCGTCCGGCTGGAGGGATTTCGCCTCGTGAGATGCTTGGTTATCTTTGGCCCGATTATCCTCAGGTTGCTGAGCATGACGATTCGCCGGAAGTCTTGGCTCTCGTCAACAAGCTTGTATGTATCACGCAGAAGCGATTGTTGGATGAGTTCGGTGTAGATCTTGATATGTTTCAGTTGCAGGTTATGCTCTGTGATTATAAACAATCTTGGAAGGGCTTGCGGCAGTATCCAGGGCGCTCGATCGATTCTGAAATGGTTTATGCATTGAAGATGGAGCAGGAGTGGAATACAACTTCTGAGATTTGGCCTATCCGTAAGAGGCTTTTCCCGCATGAGCATTTGGGTGAGTTGCAGGGTTGGGACGTGGTACGGAAGGATGTAGCCGAGGTTCTTGGGACGCAGGGGTATACTTGGACCGACCTGAAGTATGACTATAAGGCGACAAAAGATCTTTCCAACCCAGTCAAGCGATTCAAGTTACCAACGATGGTTGTGCACGAAAAAGGTGTCTACGAGATCTTGCCTGATCAGCTTTACCAAGCCGGAAATTGGAAACGGTATGATTTAGCTGGTTGTAAGGCGAGGATCCAGCAGTTCGGCTTGACGGGTGTGGTCAACCTTTGGCAGGAAGACCTCCGGTTGGAAAAGCTCTTCAAATGGTATCGTCACACACCAATTCCGGATGGAGCTAGTTTCCCAGAGGAAGACCTAGCTGATCTAGTCCAGGAATTGATTGAGCATTTGCAAGGTGGTGGGCGAGTTCTGGTCATGTGTCATGCGGGTCGTAACCGTTCCGGGCTTGTTTCTGCGCTCGTGGTGCGAAAGTTTTTAGGCTGTTCGGGCCAGCAGGCTCTGCAATGGGTCAGAGCGGCCCGCCCGCGCGCCGTAGCGAATGAAGCCTTTGAAGGGTACCTGGCTGGATTGGGCGCTCAGCGGGCTGTTAGAGCCGTCCCTATACAGGCTCCAAGGCCGGGGTATTTGTTTTGATTCTCAATCTCAGATCTACAAATGGAGGAGGAAAAAGCACGCTCGTTCGGGGTGTCTTAGACCGCTTCCCGTCGCGCCCTATATACGGTATTCTTGGCCCGCGTAAGCCTGAGACCTATCAGCTCAACCTCTCTAGAAACCGCTCGCTCGTGGGGAAAGGATTCGGTCTGTCTGTTTTTGGATACGTCTTTTGAAGAGTGTGTTGTTGCGGTCAAGCAGCGCCGGTCTGAGCGCGAGGATGGACGTGAGTTCAAGCTGAAGAATATTACGCAAGCCTACAAGGGATTTCAGCGGGTTCGTAGAACTTTAATACAGGAAGATGTGGTTCGCTGCATGGACATTTCCAGGCAGAATGGTTTGCAGGTAATCCTCCAGTTATTAGAGGAAGCATGATTTTGAACCTTAGGGGCAATCATGCTTCGGGAAAGACGACCGTTGTGCGTAAGCTCTTGGCACATTTTCCTTCCAAGCCAATATTTGGGGCTCTCGGTCCGAGAATGCCGGAAGCATATTTATGCGAGACTGGGCGCTGTCCGTTCTATATTCTCGGCCCTTATAATGTCCCGGGGATGGCGGGGTGTGATTATGTCACGATGCGGGGAATGGCTTTGATGCTTGAGCTTTTGGACAAGTATGTGTCCAAGGGTGATATTCTCTATGAAGGTGTGCTTCTTTCGGTCAGGATCTTGGCTCCGACTATTGGTAAGTGGTTACTGGAACACAAAGACGATGTGCGTATTCTGATCTTGGATACAACCTTGGAGCAGTGCCTTGCGGCGCTGAAGGAACGGCAGGATAAGTCTGCGTATCGTCCGGGAAAGGATGATACGTTGCTCCAGGTTCAGCAGCGGCAGTTCGAACGGGTGAAGAAGCATTTGCAGGGGCAAGGCTTCGGTATTGAGTATGTGTCACGGGACAAAGCGGTTAAGAGAATCATCGAATGTCTGAAGCAGCCCCACTGATTGAATGGGTAGCCGCGCGGGAAGCCTTACGCAAATGTAAGGAGTCTGGTGCTCCGCCGCCGTGGACAACAGATCCAATATTGCAGCAGTACAGGTTTACGAATATTCGGAGAAGAGACGACCGCGTCAGTCGCTGGCTTCGACAGAACGTTCTAACTGAAGCACATTTAAACCAAGGCTTCGCGTCTTTCATAGAGTTTACGGCATTCTGCCGATGGTGCAACTGGCCACCTACGATTGCTGTAATTATGCAGGAAGGTTTGTATCATCCTGTGCAGAAGATTGATTGGAAGGCGGTTGCGAGATGTATGGACCGTTTCAAGAAAGAACATAAGAAGTGTTGGACTTCGGCATATATGGTGATTGGTCCGAAAGGATCCAACAAGTCAAAAGCTCACTTTATTGCAACGAAAGTTGTTGGTAAAAGCATTGGTGGAGCTCTTGACCGAATTGAGAAAGCTCTCCAGACTAAACAGCGTCGAGAAGTATGGTTAGTTTTGATGAGCCTGATGGGTTGGGGAAGTTTCATGTCTGGGCAGGTGGTTGATGATTGGTCTTGGACACCGTTACTCGCTGGTGCGCAAGACGAGAATCTTTGGGCTCCGCAAGGCCCAGGGTCTATTCGGGGGTTCAATCGGCTGAAAGGACTCCCGCTCAAGACTTGCCATAAGGAAGAGGAGTGGTGTGCTCAGCTTCAAGTTTGGCGACAACAAATAATAGACGCGCTCGGTTCTGAATTTTCAGACTTGTCACTGATGGACGTTCAAAATACACTTTGCGAGTATTCGAAATATAGCAAAACCCAGTTGGGTGAAGGCCGACCGCGTTCCAGGTACAAGCCGGAGACTGCGTTTTGACCCGCGATGAAGTCTTTGCTACACCGCGTTTGGCAGGGCAGGTACAGAGGTATCATACGTGGAGTATGCACCGACAGCAATCGGTTGGCGAGCATACTTGGCAGACTATGCGAATTTATTGGCAGATTTGGGGGCCACTTCCGCCCGACGTTTGTACGCATTTGATTTGGCATGATGCTGGGGAGCTTGTTCTTGGTGACTTGCCCTTCCCGGTCAAGAAGAACAACCCGCGTTTGAAGCATGAGTGTGATGTGATTGAAAGGCAAGCCTTAGTTAAAATGATTGGAGGCAATATTGAAGACCTTATCATTTTGTCTGAAGAGGAAAAGCATCGGGTCAAGATTTGCGATCTGATTGATATGCTAGAGATGGGGCAGACTGAGTTCAAGATGGGCAATCAGTATGCTCTTCCTATCATCAACGACGTGCGTTCTGAACTTGGAAAGTGCTTAGTGAATTTCAGTCATACCGAGCGCGAGAAAATCATGTATTATGTCGAGAGGTTTGCGTCGTGAAAGTCTTACACGTCCGGAATGTTAACCAAGCTTTACAGGAAGGCTTGAAATACCTCTATGAGCATGGCGTTCGTGAGGATAGCCGCGCCGGCCCCGTACTAGTCTCTCCGGTTCCGGTGACGACGGTCTATTCTCATCCGCAAGAGCGTGTGTTGTTCTCTGCTGCCCGCGATGCTAACCCAGTATTTCATTTGATGGAAAGCCTGTGGCTTTTGGCTGGTAGGAACGATGCTCGGTGGCTGGATCAATTCGTGCATGATTTCTCTTTGCGATTTGCTGAAGAGGATGGCACACTTCACGGAAGTTATGGATATAGGTGGTTGCATCATTTTGAAATGGAAGGTGGAGGACATCCTAATCCGAGAATGCCAAATCAGTTGAGCATGATTGCTTCTATGCTCACGAAGAACCCGCAGGATCGTCAAGCTGTGTTGACCATGTGGGACCCCGTATCTGATCTGGGTATCCCGGTTCGTGACAAGCCTTGTAATACGCATTGCTATTTTAGAGTTCGAAGAATTCACTACTTATCAGATAATTCGGATAATAGAGTTCTTGACATCACCGTCTGCTGTCGATCAAACGATTTGATTTGGGGGCTTGCCGGTTCAAATGCTGTGCAGTTCGCGTTTTTGCAGGAGTATCTCGCAGCGCGAATTGGTGTGGGCGTCGGAACTTATTATCAAATCAGCAACAATTTTCATGCCTATCTGGATGTATTGGATAAGCTTGAAGGCAAGGCAATTCTTGAGGAAGGTTATACCAAGGACTACCCTGGCGAGGTCGTCCCGCTTGTAAAAGACCCAAACCGCTTTGATACAGACCTTCATCGGTTCTTTGCTGAAGGGTGTGTTGCAGCGCACACGAACGGTTATGCCAACCCGTTCTTTACCAACATCGCGGTGCCGCTCTATTGGGTGCACCGGAACTGGAAGGTGAAGAATATCAAGACTGCGCTGGCGCTCTTGGAGACGGTTCAAGACTCGGATTGGAGACTATCTGCCGAGCAGTGGATTTCACGACGTATGAGTAAGAAGGCAATGAGGTGAGGCTTCCGATGCCGGCTAATGACGAACGGGTTCCTAAACATTATCGTTCGGATGGGTATATTCATTGGGATCTGATTATCGAAACACACACAGAATATCTTGCGGCGAACGCAACAAAGTACATTTCGCGTTGGCGTAAGAAGAATGGCCTCCAAGATTTACAGAAGGCGGTGCACTATATCGATAAGTTGATTGAGTCAGCAAAGTTGGGGTTTATTGAGTCTCCTATGCGCGTATTGCCTGAGATAAATGAACCCGATTTTGCAGAAGTTGCGAAGTTCTGTTTGGCTAACAATCTTTCGGAGCGAGAGCAAATTGCGGTTACGGAATTGATTTTATGGAGGAACACCGACGATTTGGAAAATGCTAGGGATACGGTGAATTTATTGATTGAAGAAGCTCAATCCAAACCCGTCCCCGCAACTGACTCTAACAAACATGCCGACCGCGCTAAGGACCCAACAGGATGGTAAAGTATGAAGCTTGAACGTAAGGAGCTTATTGCCGCGCTTGAACGTGTCAAGCCCGCGCTCCAGACTTCGGGTTCCATCCCCGCGTTGAAGCATATCTGGTTGGACGGTAAGTATCTCTATGCCTACAATGGTGCATTAGGTATCCGTATTGCCTGGCCTACGCAGTTACAACCTTGTGGTATTCCTGGTGGTGTTCTGC
>Ga0210400_10001465_pt1 | contig 23434 bp, 23 predicted proteins | sample IncBWH26MmetaG_FD_155456 | JGI IMG/M metagenome (GOLD analysis project Ga0210400, IMG submission 155456) | Forest soil microbial communities from Barre Woods Harvard Forest LTER site, Petersham, Massachusetts, United States - Inc-BW-H-26-M | ecosystem: Environmental > Terrestrial > Soil >...
GGCCAAGAATCTCTCCCACGATTTGCCGCTGACGGTCAACGACCAGGTTTTGTCTTTCCTCAATTTCTTTCAGACACCGCGAGGCCGCGCCATTGTGGAGACGGGTCTGCGGCGCGCCGGCCGATATCGCGACATGATCTCGCGGGTGCTCCAGGAAGAGGGCTTGCCGCAAGATTTGATTTACCTGGCGCAGGCAGAAAGCGCATTTCAGCCGCAGGCGCTGTCGAGGGCCGGTGCGCGGGGCATCTGGCAGTTTCTGGCCTGGCGCGGCAACGAATATGGGCTGCGGCCCACCTGGTGGGTGGACGAGCGGCAGGATCCCGAGAAAGCCACGCGCGCAGCCGCCAGGCATTTGCGCGATCTGTATGGGAAGTACGGCGACTGGTACCTGGCCATGGCGGCGTACAACTGCGGACCGGGAAACGTGCAGAAAGCCATCGAGCGCACCGGCTATGCGGATTTCTGGGAGCTTTACAAACGCAACGTACTGCCAGGCGAAACCAAGAACTATGTGCCGATTATCGTGGCATTGACGCTGATTGCCAAGGACGCGGCGCACTACGGAATTCAAGCCGATCCCGAGCCGGCGGTGCCGACCGACGTTGTGAAACCGGGACGCGCCATTGATCTGCGGCTTGTGGCGGAGACGATCGACGTCGACGTGGAGACGCTGCGCTCAATGAATCCTTCGCTGCTGCGCCTGGCGACGCCGGACGATCCTGCCTTCGAGCTGCATCTGCCGGCCGGAACCGCGCAAAGATTTTCCGCGGAAATCGCCGATATTCCGGCGGATAAATGGGTGAGCTGGAGAAGGCATCGCGTGGAAGCGGGCGAGACGCTGACATCCATCGGAAAGAAATATCACGTAACGCCTGTGGCGATTGCCGCGGCCAACAATCTGGAGCATGGCGCGGCGCTGGATGCCGGAGAGAAATTGATTATTCCGGCCACGCAGTCGCAGACCGAGATCAAACGGCGATTGGTGAGTTATCGCGTGCGGCGCGGCGACACGCTGCTGGGGATCGCGGATCGCTACAGCGTGAGCCCTGACGACGTGCGCAAGTGGAACCGCTTGCGTTCGAATCATGTAAATCGCGGCATGGTGTTGCGAATTTACGCTTTGGGCGGGGCACCTGAAGCACGTCCCGCGCACGCGCGGTCGAAGAAGAGAAAAATCTCGCGGCCCGCAACCAGCGTCGCGCAGGCGTCTCCGAAACCGGAAGCAAAAAACTAAGCCGTTTATTGTCAATATCTTACAGGCCGCACAGCACTCCTGCCCAATGGCTGGCTCATCGTGGAGGTGAAGTAGGGCACTGGACAAGGCGCGTCGCGTGTTACGAAACCTCGCAGAATGCTTGACAACTCTCGGCGAGTACGATAACAACGGCGCAGGCATTGGAGCGCGCATTTACTCCGGCCGCACAGCGTCCTGCCCCGAACTATCGGGCAGGATTCCCCCAGGGGAGGATGGAATGGATCTCGAGAAGGATAATTTTGAAGACGACAACGAGCTGTCAGGGCTGGAAGAAGACGACGAACTCGCTGGCGAAGTTGTGGAGACGGAAGAGGAAGAGCTGATCATCGGCGAAGAAGAGCCGGAGACAGCGCCTGCTCCGGCCGTGAGACCGGCGGCTCCCAAGCCGGCCGCAAAGAAGCCGGCGAAGGCGGCACCCAAGAAGAAAGCAAAACCCAAGGCCAAAGCCAAAGCCAAACCAAAGAAAAAGGCCGCGAAGAAGCCGGCGAAAAAGAAAGCCAAGCGGCGCTAAACGGGAACGGTCGGCAGCCGAGGCCGGAGAACGATTTTGGCGACGAGGACTCCAGCGAAGAGCTGGAGTCCTTTCTTTTTGTGCATGCGCTGAGTTCCGATTTGGGCCGCTTGGCGGAGATGGGAAGATTCCATAAGGGATTTCAGGTGCGTACAAAACGGGAATGGGCGCCTCGAATGGATTTTTAAGGCAGCCGATGCTTGCCTGAGAGAGTAAGTATCTTTAGGATAAGCGCGATGCTATTCGCCACGGAGCAGATACGTCGGATGCGCGGCGGAGCGCAATCGCACCTGATGCGCTGCTCGGACGAAAACTATTACGTCGTCAAGTTTCAAAATAACCCGCAACACCGGCGGATATTGGTGAACGAGTTGCTGGGAACCAGGCTTGCCGCGCGGCTGGGGCTGCCGACCACGGCCGTGGCAATTATTCACGTCAGCGAAGAACTGATTCGTCTCACACCGGAGTTGTGCGTGGAGATGCCGCGCGCACGGATTCCCTGCCAGGCGGGCCTGCAGTTCGGGTCACGTTACCCCGGCGATCCGCGAAGGCTGACGTTATTTGACTTTCTGCCGGACGAGCAATTGCGCGCAGTGGGAAATTTGTACCAGTTCGCGGGCATGCTGGTGTTTGACAAGTGGACCTGCAATACGAACGGGCGGCAGACGCTGTTTTTTCGCGAAGAACTGCGCCCTCCGCATGCGCAGGGGAACGGCCACGAGGCCAACGAGGACCGAGACAGCGAGTACGAGACGGTTATGATCGACCAGGGTTTCTGCTTCAACGCCGGTGAGTGGAATTACCCGGATGCGCCACTGCGCGGATTATACGCGCGGAATCGAGTCTACGAGGGCGTGACTGGGATGGAGTCTTTTGCTCCCTGGCTGGAACGCCTGGATAGGAGCATTACGGGACGGGTACTGGAGGAAGTCCGCCGCGAAATTCCTTCAGAGTGGTATGAGGACGACTATGATGCGGTGACGGGGCTGCTCGAGCAGCTTTACCGCCGCAGAACACGCGTTCCGGAGTTGCTGCTGGCCGCGAAGAACACTACGCGGCAGCCGTTTCCGAACTGGCGATGAACCGCAGAGCTTAGGAACGAGCAGGGCGAGGAGGCAGGCCACGGCGAAAGCAATGCAACACGGCCTTGGGTAGGACTGGCGGTAAGGAGGTGGAGTCATGGCGGAAATAATTGAGATGGCGACACCGCAGCCATTGGAGCGAGTGCTGGCGTACCACTTATTACGCTACGTGCCCAATCTTGTGCGCGATGAATGGGTGAACATCGGCGTGCTGGTATTCAATCCACGGACCGGCGCACGGCGCTTGCGGCTGATTGAGGACCAGGTCGAATTCACCCGCATCCGGAGGCTGCATCCTTCGGCGGATGAGGCGGTGCTGCGAGGTCTCCGCGATGAACTGCAGGATCGCTTGGATTCGTGGGCGGACAAGAGTCCCACGATGCCTTTACAGGACATTCTCAGCAAGTGTGACGCGACCCTTTCCACCGGCCTGCAAATTGCGCCACAAAAGGGAGTTTTGGCCGATGACCTGGATGCGGAACTGGAACGGCTTTATACCGATCACGTCGCTGTGCCGCGCGTTTACAGCCGGGTCGGACAACCAGGAAACCGCGCCACTATTCGCGCGTACTGCGCGCAGGTGTTCCGGCAGGCACGCATCTGGGATCGCATAGAAAAGTCTGTTCGCGTGGCGGAATTCACGTTTCCCGGCGATCCTTCCAGGATGGACTACAGTTATCACCGCAACGGCACGCGCGGATTCGTTCATACACTTTCGGTTACGCGCGCGCCTCAGGACGCCAAGTCTCTGTCTTATAACGTGAGACACATTGCCGAGAAGGCGCGCTATCATACGGAATTCGCCGCCGTCACGGATGTCGCTCTGTCCCGTGACAACGACCGCCACCGCTTCGTCCTGGAAACCCTGCGCGAGGTAGGCGTCGAGCCTGTGCCCATGGAAGGCCTTGCCGTTTGGGTGGCCAAGTTGCGGCCTTCTTTGCTGCAGTAGAGGATTCCACCACAGAGGGCACAGGGCACACGGGGAATGCTTTATTTGCTGCTGTTCTGTGCCCTCTGTGGTAATGCTCTTTCCGTCTTGCCCTAAAGTTGCGGCCCGCGCGGGTGGCTGCTAAAATTCACAATTCATCGCGAAACGGTCCTTCAATCAGGCCCGGCCGCAAACGTTCGATCAGCCTGGTTCCCATTGGCACTGAGACAGGTTTTACCTCTCCGGAAGGGAGATTGCGCGTGGCAAAGTACGACGTAGCGATTATCGGCAGCGGTCCGGGGGGCTATGTCGCCGCCATCCGCGCTGGCGAACTGGGACTGAAGACCATCGTGGTGGAGAAGGACCCGTTCCTCGGCGGCACCTGCCTGCACGTCGGCTGCATTCCCACCAAAGTTTTACTGCACCATGCCGAGGTCTACGACCATTTCAAAAACGGCGCGGAGCTGGGTTTCGAGGTCAGCGGCCTGAAGATCAACTGGGGCAACGTGCTGGCGCGCAAGGACAAAATCGTCAAGAAGCACGCCAAGGGCATCGAGTTCCTTTTCAAGAAGAACAAGGTCGAATGGGTGCAGGGATGGGGCCGCTATGAAGGGCCGGGCCGCGTCAGCGTCGAAAAGGACGGGAAGAAGTCGCAGATCGAAGCCTCGAATGTTTTGCTGGTGAGCGGCTCGGAGGCGCGCGCACTGCCCGGCATCGAACCCGACCACAAGACCATCCTCACCAATCGCTCCATCCTGGAGCTGCCGGAAATTCCCAAGACCCTCATCGTAGTGGGCGCGGGCGCCGTGGGCGTCGAATTTGCCTCTATCTACAATTCCTTTGGGACACAGGTGACCATTCTCGAGGCTTTGCCTCGCGTGGTTCCCGTGGAAGACGAAGAAATTTCCGTCGAGCTGGACAAAACCTTCCGCAAGAAAAACATCAACATCTTCACGCAAGCCATGGTCAACTCGGTGAAGAAGGACGCCAAGGGCGTCACCGTCACCTTCAAAGACAAGGACGGCAAGAGCCAGACGCTGCAAGCGGAAAAACTGCTGCTAGCGGTTGGCCGCAAGCCTATGACCGAAAACTGCGGCCTGGAGAAATCAAAGGCCAAAGTCGAGCGCGGCGCCGTGCACGTTGGCCCGTATATGGAGACCGCGGAAAAAGGTCTTTATGCCATCGGCGACATTGTTTTTGGCCTGCCCCTACTGGCGCATGCGGCCATGATGGAAGGTATCTCCGCGGTGACGCACATTGCCGGAAAACCCGCGCCCGCCATCGTCAAGGAGCGCATACCCAACGCCACCTATTGCGAGCCGCAGATCGGTTCCATCGGCTTGACGGAAAAGCAAGCGCGCGAGGCGGGATATTCGGTGAAAACCGGCAAGTTCCCCTTCGTCGGCAATAGCAAGGCCACGATTCTTGGCAACCATGGCGGCTTCATCAAAGTGGTTTCCGACGAAAAGTATGGCGAGGTGCTGGGCATCCACATCATCGGCCCGCTGGCCACGGAGATTCTGTCCGAAGCCGCCGCCGTCCTGCACCTGGAAGGCACGATCGACGATATGATGAACATGATGCACGCGCATCCCACGGTGTGGGAGGGCATGGGCGACGCCTTCGCCTCCGTGCGCGGATTGCAGATCAACGTCTAGTTGATGGCCACCTGCCTCACTGTCGATCTTGGTCTCATCGGCTATGCCGACGCCTACGCTTTGCAAAGACGCATCGTCGCGGCGCGCAAGGCGGGCGCTATCGAAGACGTGCTGCTGCTCTGCCAACATCCTCACGTAATTACGCAGGGGCGCAACGGCAAGCGCGAGCATCTGTTGGCCGGCGAAAATGTGCTGCGCCAGAAGGGCGTCGACTTCTACGAGACCAGCCGTGGCGGGGATATCACCTACCATGGCCCGGGACAGATCGTCGGCTATCCCATTCTGAATCTTGCGGCGATCCGGCGCGACGTCGTCTGGTACGTGCGCATGCTCGAAGAAGTGATGATCCGGACTTCCGCTGATTTCGGCATCGTCGCGGCAAGAGAGCCAGGGAAGACCGGCGTGTGGATCACCGCCACCGGAAAAGATTCACCACAGAGCGCACAGAGGTCACAGAGCGGAATAGAAACTGCCGAAAAGCTTGGGGCTATTGGCGTACATATCAGTCGCTGGGTGACTTCGCACGGGTTTGCCTACAACGTTTCGACCGATTTGCGGTTTTTCGATCTGATCGTTCCCTGCGGCATTGCCGATCGCAAGGCCACATCGCTCGAGAAGCTTCTGGGCCGCAGCGTCGATGGCCGCGAAGTCGCCACGAGCTTGCGGCAACGCTTCGCGGAAGTCTTCAGCGTGAATATGCGAGTCGTGTCGGTCGACGCGCTGTTGGAAATATTGCGCCAAGCGGAGCTATCGCAAGAAGCCGCAGCGCCAACGGCTGAGCCCATCCTGGCCGTGCAGGAGCGAGTTTGAACGTGAACCGTCGCCCCGCCGCCGGAGAACGCACGAAGAAGGGCCTGACCCGCCAGCAATATCTTGACCTGTACCACTACATGCGCCTCAACCGCGCGGTGGAAGACACCATGGTCAAACTCTTTCGCCAAAATAAAATTGTTGGCGGCCTGTACTCCAGCCTCGGCCAGGAAGCCATTTCCGTGGGCAGCGCCTATGCGCTCGAGAAAAAAGATTGGCTCGCGCCCATGATCCGCAACATCGGCGCGCTGCTCGTCAAAGGCGTGCCGCCTCGCGATGTGTTCATGCAGCACATGGCCAAGTACGATTCCCCAACCAAGGGTAAGGACGGCACCAGCCACTTCGGCGACCTGGACAATCTGCACATCGTCTCCCCGATTTCCATGCTTGGCGACCTGATTCCGGTAATGGCCGGCGTGGCTATCGCCGGGCGCTATCTCGGCCAGAAAATCGTGGCCATGACGTGGATTGGCGACGGCGGCAGCTCCACCGGCGTCTTCCATGAAGGTTTGAATTTTGCGGCCACGCAAAAAGCGCCACTTGTGCTGGTCCTGGAAAACAATCTTTGGGCTTATTCGACCCCCGTGCGGCGCCAGGTGCCGCTCGAAAATCTTGCGGACCGCGCCAAAGCCTACGGCATTCCCAGCTATATCGTGGATGGCAACGACGTTGTGGCCATGTATAAAACCGCGAAGGAAGCGGTCGACCGCGCCCGCGCCGGCGAAGGGCCCATTCTGATCGAAGCCAAGAGCTTCCGCCGCATGGGCCACGCGCAGCACGATCCCGCCGAATATGTTCCCAAGGAGATGCGCGCGTACTGGGAAGCCCGCGATCCGATTCTGCTTTATGAAAAATTCCTGACCTCGGAAAAGCTGCTGGACGCCAATGGCAAAAAGGAAATAGAAAATAAGATCGACGCGCTGCTCCAGAAAGAGCGTGATTTCGCGGAAAACTCCCCCATGCCTCCTGCGGAGTTTGCCGCCGAGGGCGTCTATTGCACCGGCGATGCCTGCCACAAAATTCAGCCCAAATGGGAACGCGACAAGCGCGAAGTTATGCCGCCTAGATCCAGCGTGCAGGCGGTTTGGACCGTGGAAGGGTTTGGCGCCGGGAAAGGGTCGAGCGGCGGCATCGCGCCCATTCATTTTGGCGATACGCCTGCTGCCGCGGAAAAAACCGAAAACGAGGAGAGACTGGCGCCTAAGTCCGCGCCGAAACCCATCGCGAAAAAGAAATCCGCCAAAGCCGCCGCCGTCGCAGCCGGTTCGCGAAAGGCCCGGAGGTAATCGTGGTCGCTACCAACGCATCCAAAACGAGCGCCGACCCGGTCACGTTCTTGGAAGCCATCAAGCAAGCTATGTTTGAGGAGATGGAGCGCGACCCTGCGGTCGTGGTCATCGGCGAGGACGTCGGCGTCTACGGCGGGGCCTTCAAAACCAGCGAAGGCTTGCTCGAGCGCTTCGGCTGGGAGCGCGTGATCGACACGCCCATCAGCGAAAGCGCTATTATCGGCGCGGCCTGCGGCATGAGCTATCTCGGCCTGCGCCCCATCTGCGAGATGCAGTTTATCGACTTCATTGCCTGCTGCTTCAACCAACTCACGAATTTCGTCGCCAAGGGACACTATCTTTGGAACGCGCCGGCGCCCATCGTTGTGCGCGGCCCGTCCGGCGGCGGCGTGCACGGCGGGCCGTTTCACTCCGCGAACCCGGAAATGTATTTCGTGCACACGCCCGGCCTCAAGGTCATCTATCCCTCAACACCGTATGACGCCAAAGGTTTACTAAAGGCCGCGGTGCGCGATAATAATCCCGTGCTCTTCTTTGAACACAAATTCCTCTACCGCCGCATCAAGGAACAGTTGCCCACGGAAGACTATACGGTGCCCATTGGCAAGGCTGCCGTGCGCCGCGAAGGTCGCCACCTCACTATTCTTTCTTACGCCGCGATGATGCACACCTCGCTCGAAGCCGCCGAAGCTCTCGCCAAAGAAGGCATCGAAGCCGAAGTCATCGATCTGCGCACCTTGCTCCCTCTCGACGAGGAAACAATTTTGCAATCGGTGAAGAAGACCAACAAAGTCCTGGTCGTCCACGAAGACACCAAGACCGGCGGCATCGCCGGCGAAATCGCGGCCATCCTTTGCGAAAAGGCTTTCGGTGATCTCGACGGCCCGCTCATGCGCGTCACTTCGCTTGATACGGCAGTTCCCTACTCGCCGCCGCTCGAGGAATATTTTCTGCCCAACGCGCAGAAGGTTTTCGCCGCCGCTAAGGAGCTCGCGCGCTATTGAGAAGATTTCTTTGCCACGGAGGCACAGAGAACACTGAGGTAAGTGAGGAACACAAGATAGGAAGCGACATTACGCACCTTTTCCTTTCCCTCTTCGTTCTCTGTGCGCTCTGTGCCTCTGTGGCAAATCTTCTTTGCTGTCGACTGTAAACTGTAGACTGTCGACTAGAATCTTCGAGGAGAACCTAAAATGGCAGTTGACATCGTAATGCCCCAAATGGGCGAAAGCATTTTTGAAGGCACCATCACGAAGTGGCTCAAGAAGCCCGGCGACAAAGTCGAGCGCGACGAGCCGCTGTTCGAAATTTCGACCGACAAAGTCGACGCCGAAATTCCGTCCCCCTCGGCCGGTGTACTGAAGGAGATCAAGGTCGGCGAAGGCAAGACCGTGCCAATTCAAACGGTGGTGGGCGTGATTGACGCCGATGGCTCCGGCGCGGCCAAAGCGGCGGCCCCTGCTCCGGCAGCGGCATCGAAAGCTGCGGAGCCCGCGAGAGCCCCTGCTCCCGCGCCTGCCGCGAGGCCACAAATTGTGCCGCCAGCGCAGGCTGTCAAGCCTGCCGCCCCAGCACCCACCCCCGTTGCGGTTTCGGCGCCAAGCGCTGCGCCATCTCGTCCAGCCGGAGAGCGCATCCACAGCTCGCCGCTAGTCCGCCGCATGGCCAAGGAGCACGGCATCGACCTTGCCTCCGTCCCCGGCACCGGCGCGGGCGGCCGCATCAGCAAGCAAGACATCGAAGCGTATCTGGCCGGTGGCGCTCAACCATCAGCCGAAGCTGTCGAACCGGCCGCTGCAGAATTTGCACCGACGGCTCCGACTCCGCAACGCGCTGTCGCTCCGCCACCACCGCCGCCAGCCGTTTCCGGCGGCCAGACGCATGTGGCCTTCGAGTCCGCCGTGCCGCGCGAGAAAATGTACTTCGGCAATTACGAAGTGCAGCCCATGAGCATCATGCGCCAGCGCATCGCCGAGCACATGATCGCCTCCAAGCACGTCTCACCGCACGTGTACTCCGTCGACGAAATCGACATGACTAAGGTCGCTTCCCTGCGCGCCAAGTCCAAGGATGAGTTCGAGAAGCGCTACGAGACCAAGCTGACCTTCATGCCCTTCTTCGTGAAAGCGGCCGTCGCTGGCTTGCGCGCCTTCCCCACCATGAACGCCTCGCTAGACGGCACGAATGTCATTCTCCACAAGGAAATCAACATCGGCATTGCCGTCGCGCTCGATTGGGGCTTGATTGTTCCGGTCATCAAAAGCGCCGATGAGAAAAACATCCTCGGCATTCAGCGTAACTTGAACGATCTCGCCGAGCGGGCCCGCAGCAAAAAGCTCAAACCGGAAGAGGTTCAGGAAGGCACTTTCTCCATCACCAATCCCGGCGTCTTTGGCGGCCTTTTCGGCTTGCCGGTCATCAGTCAACCCAACGTCGGCATCCTCGGCCTCGGCGCCATCGAAAAGCGCCCGGTCGTAATCAACGACTCCATCGCTATCCGCTCCATGTGCTATGTGACGCTGAGCTATGACCACCGCGTGGTCGACGGCGCCATCGCCCATCAATTCCTGCATAAGGTGAAGGAAACGCTGGAAAACTGGAGCGAGCCGCTCCTGTAACATCCGATTAGGCCGGCCACCATGCATCGCTCTCGTTGGGCGTCCGTTTTTGGCTAACTGCAGGCGTTTCGGCCGGCCTCAGCCAGGCTTGCAACGATTTCTCAAGAGCGCTAAATAGTATACTTGCATTTGTATTTACTAACAGATACAATCTGGCTCCTTCGAAGTGGCGCGCAGAACACCTGGCGCGCTCAAGGAGCGACCATGCGCATGAAGACAGAGGACCGTTGGCATTGCACCAATCCGGCTTGTCGATGCGAGGTACAGGTCGAGCAAAGCGCTGCCGTAGAGGGCGAAAATCCCCGCTGTTCCTGCGGCGCGCCCATGAAAAAAAGATACGCGTCGCCGGCGCTCAGCTATCTCGATTTTCTCCGCCTGGACGAAACGCCCAAGGTCGCCGCGCGCAAGGAGTAGACGGTGCGCGGCTACCTCTTCGGCTTCTTGCTCGGGACCAGCTCGCGACCACCGCTGACGGCCCGCGGCCAGTTGCGGAACACCTTCGCAGGCCCCGGGTTCTGTGTCGGTTTGTCGTTGCTCGCGCTTGGCGGCTATCTGATTGCGGATCAGTTCGAGAATCCGTTTGAGGCCCAGTCGATAGGATTGCTCTTTGCCGCGCTTCTGATCGCCACGGCAATTACTCTGTTATTTTGCCTGCTGCATCCATCTTGGAAATCGCGGTACCGCGTCTCCGTCTGGCCGGCCACAGCTTCATGGGAAGAGAAAACGGTTGTTATTGCTAGACGCAGTACAGGACGGAGTAATGAGCACACGGACGGCGGCCCGTTGCATGGCCGCTACGTGGACCGTGCCCGCATCCGCGTTCGTCGCTAAACACGATTCAGGCGCGCGGAATCGCCGGGAAGTACCGCTCCTCCAGAATCTCCCGGTGATGCAGCTCGTGCCCGGCCACAATGAACGCTAACGCGCGCACGCTGACTTCGTTCTTGCTGGCCACACCGCGCCGCTGCCAAGCCTCTTTCTGCAGCGACTTGAACAGCGCGATGCTGGCCGCACGCACCAGCTCGAACTCTTCGGCCAAGTCCACCAGTGTGCGCTCCGCGAAATTCCCGCCTCGCACGTAGTCATTCTGCTCAAATGCGGGAAGCGGCGTCTGGTCGCCACGCGCAATGCGCAACGCGCGATAAGCAAAAATGCGCTCGGCATCGTTCACGTGGCCCAGAACTTCCTTCACCGTCCATTTGTCCGGCGCGTAGCGAAAATTGCCGTCGCGCTCGCTGCGCGCGGCAAAAAGGTGCGCCATCTGCAGCCTCTGCGCTTCGAGGGTGCTCACAATGTCGCTGCCTTTAACTTTGGAGATGTACGTCTCGTAGTACGGCGCGTACTCGCCCGGTCCGGGCCTGTTTGCTGCGGCTTTTTTTGGTTCCATATGCTTAGTATACCGCCGCCGCCCGCCATGAGTTCAACGTCATTGCCGAGGTGACGGCCCTCCAAACAGATGCGTTAACCAGATAATGTTAAGAGGTCGGCGCTGGAGTCGCACCAATCTGCTGCTGCACGGCGCGGCGGAACTCTTGCGGATGCGCAATCATTAAAAACGGCTCGGGCGTGCCGCCGGTGCCCCGCACGATCACCGAACCGTAGCCAAGCATTCTTCCGGCAGCGCTTTCTTCCACGCCGATGCTCTCGACGCGCGATAGCATCAAGTCCAGCGTGCGCCGGTGCCCCGCACGATCACCGAACCGTACCCAAGCATTCTTCCGGCAGCGCTTTCTTCCACGCCGATGCTCTCGACGCGCGATAGCATCAAGTCCAGCGTGCGCCGGCTCATCATGCCCGTCTTGATCAGCACGCGCCGATTGGTGACCGCCATCTCCGTGGCGTTCCGCTTGGCGACACCGTAGCTAAACGTGATGATCGCCGCTACAGCCAGGATGGCACCAATAATGGCCATTACTTTCGGGCTGATCGTAGAGTTGCCGACCACGAGCCCGGCCGATTCTCGCGTAACGATGGCCTCCAGCAAAAGCGCCACGCCCGGCACAAGCAGCGACAAACCGCCGACGACCGGACCCACCAGTACCAACCAGTGATGCCGGGTCCGATAGAGCAGCGTCTCTCCTGGCACGAGATTCCTATCGACGTAGCCCATTCCCATCTCTCCGAGCGTCTCAGTCCGTAAATTCCACTTTGTTTCCGGAAGCTGCGCGAATCATACTTGATGGCCGCCCGTTGTCAAAATGTTGGATGCTGCGCGGGTAAGCGCGGAACGCGGACACTGACGAGGGCACGAAACCAAGAACACGAAACCAAGAAAATGGGGCGCTCATTGCAAGCAAAAGACGAAAAACTTCGAGTCGCATTCCAGGGCGAAGCCGGCGCGTTCAGCGAAGCCGCCGCGGTGCAGTTGCTGGGCGAAGAAATTGTTACCGTGCCTCGCCCTACCTTTGACGCCACGTTTCGCGCCATCCCCGAAGGCACTGCTGATGCCCTGCTCGTTCCAGTGGAGAACTCTTTGGCCGGGTCGGTGGTTCGCGTCTACGATTTGCTTTTGGATAGTCAGCTAACCATTAACGCGGAAACGATTCTGCCCATCGAGATGAACCTGATTGCCTGCCCAGGCGCTTCGTTAAGCGACATTCGCACAATTTCTTCGCACCCCATGGCGCTAGCGCAATGCGAGCGCTTCTTCGGCCAGCATCCGGGCATCAAGCGACTGCCCGCGGAGGACACGGCCGGGAGCGTCCGCGAAGTCATCGCACGGGGCGACAAAACTCACGCCGCGATCGCCGGCAAACGCGCGGCGGTACGTTATCACGGAGAGATCGTTGCCGAGCGAATCCAGGACAACACGGAAAACTTTACGCGCTTCGTATTGCTGCAACCCGCAAAGCAGACCGGGAACGCTCAGCCGCCGGAAGCGCGCAAAATGTCCATCGCCATGCGCCTCGCTCATCGCCCTGGCTCGCTGCTCTCTTCACTCGAGCCCTTCGCGCGCAATGGCGTGAACCTTCTAAAAATCGAGAGCCGCCCGATTCACGGCCGCCCCTGGGAATATCAGTTCTTTATCGATGTGGAGGCCGACACCGTCGCCCGCCTCGAACAAGCTCTACGCGAAGTGCGCGAAGCCGCCCACGAAGTCCGCGTCCTGGGTTTATATCCAGCGGCGCAAAATCCGTCCTGAAATGCGGAAGGCCGGCGCACGCGCGCCGACCTCTCGTTATTTCATCACTTCCTTGCTTCCCTGCTTCAATTACTTCAGCAGTAGCTGCACGCTTCTTCGCCCATCATGCCCGTGCTGTTGCCGTTTCTGCCGGTGACGTCGTCGCTGATCCGGCGCAGGCGACGTCCGAGCCGCTCGGCAAGCTGGTGACGCGCGCGCCACAAGCGAGCCTTTAGCGTGTTTTCTGTCACGCCGAGTTTCTTCGCGGCCTCACCCGTGGAATAGCCTTCTACTTCGCGCAGCACAAACGCCGTGCGCAACAGCGGCGAGAGCTCGTCCAGATTCTCACTGATGATCTCGCGCAGTTCCGTCCCCGCAAATACTTGCTCCGGATTCGGCCCCTTCGCGGCGAAGCGTTCGGTCACCGGCAATTCGTCCTCGCGCGGCGTCTCGTCCAGCGAAACGGCCGGTCGGGCCTTGGCGCTGCGCCGGCGCATCAACGCCGCGTTGATCACGATGCGTGTCAGCCAGGTGGAGAATTGCGAGCGGCCTTCAAACCGCTTCAAATTTCGATACGCGGACAGCATGCCATCTTGCAAGGCATCCTCCGCATCTTCGGCGTTGCCGAGCACACGCAGAGCGGTCTGAAACAGCGGGCGGTGATAGCGGCGAAACAGCGCCTCCACCGCTTGCGAATCGCCCCGTTGGCCGTCGCGGATCAGCTTCTCTTCATTGAATTGCAGTCCCACTGCCACTTGCGTTGCCATTTGCTCCCCCATTTACTTCAAACTCTTTAGACGCACGTCGTGCGCCTCCGATTCAATGCACCGGCACATTGCCGGATTGTCTGCTCGGCTTCTTCAACAGTAAAAGCACCGGAAGTACCACGAAGAAAACCGTGCCCAGCATCTTGAAATTGTCGATAAATGCCAGCATGGCCGCTTGTCTCTGCACCGTGCCGTAAATCATCTGCTGCGCCTGAGTGGCGGCGTGCGCAAGGCTGGAGCCCGCTGACACCAGCTTCATCTGGGTGCCGTTCAGCATGTTGTGGTACGCCGCACTGTAGGTGTTCACGTGGTCGGCCAAACGCACCTGATGCGCTTGCGTCCGCCGCTCCAACATGGTTGTGACCGTGGCGATCCCCACGCTCGCGCCGATATTGCGCGCCAGGTTGATGATGCCCGTGCCCATATTGGTCTTCTCTCGCGGCACGTACGCGAACGCGGAGACATTGATCGGGATAAACAAGAACGCCAAGCCAAGCCCCTGCAACATGCGCGCGCGTACCGCGTGACCGTAGTCCAGTTGCAGATTCCAGCCAGCCATCACGAAAAGAGAGGCGGCCACGACAATGCAGCCAAATCCAATCAGCAACCTCGTGTCTATTTTCGACACTAGGAAGCCCACGACCGGCATCATGCACATAATCACCGCGCCACCCGGCGACAGCGCGAGTCCCGCGAGTTCCGCCGTATAGCCCAGCATTTGCTGCAGGAATTGCGGTATCAGCACCGTGCTGGCATACATCACGAAGCCAAGGAAAAACATGGCGGTTGTGGCGATCGCGAAATTGCGGTTCTTCAGCATGTGTAGATCGACCACCGGTTCCTTCTGCCGCAGCTCCCAGAAAATCCCAGCGATGATACCGATGAGCATCAGCACAGCGAAGACGCGGATGAAGTTGGACGACAGCCAATCTTCGCGCTGTCCCTTGTCCAAAATAATTTGCATGCTGCCCAGACCCAGGCTGATCAGTCCAATGCCGATGTAATCGACGCGGAACCCGCTCTTGATGCTGGCGCGCTTCATGTACGGTGGATCGCTGATCAGCACGGAAGTCAGCAAGAGCGAAATGATTCCCACCGGCACGTTGATGTAAAAAATCCAGCGCCACGAAAAATTGTCGGTGATCCAGCCGCCGAGCCACGGCCCGATTGTCGGCGCGACAACCACCGCGATCCCGTACACCGCGAAAGCCATGCCGCGCTTTTCCAGCGAAAACGTATCGTTCAAGATCGCTTGCTCGCTGGGCTGCAAGCCTCCGCCGCCGGCGCCTTGCAAAATACGGAACAACACGAGCACGCCCAGGCTCGGCGCCAGACCGCACAGAAACGAACTAACCGTGAACAACGCCACGCAAGACATGTAAAAGCGCTTGCGGCCAACTAAAGACGAGAGCCATCCAGAAAGCGGAAGCACAATCGCGTTGGACACCAGATACGACGTGAGCACCCACGTCGATTCGTCCGCGCCGGCAGACAAGTTGCCGGAGATATGCGGCAGCGCCACGTTGGCGATGGAGGTGTCCAGCACCTCCATAAACGTCGCCAGCGTCACGGTAATCGCGATCACCCAGGGATTGATATTCCCTTCCGGCGTCCGCAATCTGGCTAAGATCCTGTTCAACATTGCCGCGCTTCTCGTCCTCGCCTCTTCTTAATACGCTCCAACCCCTTGCTTTATTCCATCCGCGCTTCGCTTCGGTTCCCGTCACTCCGTGATGATGGTCGCGTCCACGTTCATTCCCGGACGCAAAATCGCTTTCTCTTGCGGGATCGGATCAAGCACGATCTTCACCGGAATGCGTTGCACCACCTTGACGTAATTGCCTGTCGCGTTTTCCGGCGGCAGTAAACTCAGCATGGCGCCGGTCGCTCCGGCAATGGAATCCAGGTGGCCGGGGAAGGTTTCTCCGTAAGTGTCGACGTGTACGTAAGCCTTTTGCCCCGGGCGCATTTTGCGAAGCTGGGTTTCCTTGAAATTCGCCGTAACCCACACATCTTGCAATGGCACGACAACGAGCAATCCCTGCCCCTGCTGCACGATTTGGCCGGGCTCGACTTGCTTGTGCGTCGCAACGCCCGCTACCGGCGCGACGATTTCCGTGTATCCAAGATTCAGTTCGGCCGCTGCCAGCAGCGCGTGAGCTTGTTGTACCTTCGCGATTTTCCCCTGTGCGTCGGAGGTGCGCATGCTGATCTGCCGCACGTCGGCGTGCGCCGCGGCAACCCCTGCTTTAGCTTGCTCGACGCGCGCGCCGGCCGCGAGCGTCTGCGCCCTCGCGATATCGACTGCGCGCTGCGCTTGCGCCAACTTTTCCTGATCGGCTCTTAGCGCGCTGGCGGTAGCATCGGCATTGGCTTTCGCCGCGTCGTACTGCTGCTTGGAAATTTCGCCCTTGTCTAGCAGCGGCTTGTACCGCGCCAGGTCCGCCTGTGCCAGCTCGGCATTCGCTTTACTCTTCTCGATATTGGCCTGCGCCCACGCAAGATCGGAAGTGCGCGCCTGCTCATAAGTGACCCGAGCGCGTTCGAGATCGGCCACCGCCCCGGCCAATTGCGCGTCCGCGCTGGACGTTCCACTTGCGACATTCTCGCGTGTGCGCGGCACGTCCACGCCCGCCGAAGCAGCGTCGCTATCTGCCAATGCCAGCGCGGCCTTGGCTTCGTCCAAACTAGCCTGGTAGTCGCGCGGATCGATCCTCACCAGCACCTGGCCGGCTTTCACCGGCTCATTGTCCTTGACCAAAACTTCCGCAACGCGACCGTAGATCTTCGAAGCGATCGGAGTGATGTGCCCGTCGACCTGCGCATCATCCGTCGTTTCGCGATTGTGGTAGTAAACGAACAATCCAGCCACCACAGCGAGCAACACCAGGCCCGCGACCGCGAGCACGCGTTGCACCGCGGGACTCTTTAATCCCTTCGGCGGCTCCTCCAGTAAAATCTCCTCCGGGATCGGCCCAACCTTCGCTGCGTTTTCTAACCCGACCTCGATCTCAACACTCATTCGTGTCCTCGTCTTAGTCTTACTTCGCGTACACTTTTTCCATCTGGCCGATGGCGCGCGCCAGATCGGCACGCGCCTGATTGAAACGATAAAGCGCGGCGATCTGGTTATCGTTGGCACGCGCCAAGGAATCCTGGGCTTGAATCACTTCAATGTTGTTGGCCACCCCTGCGTTAAACCGGTCGCGCGCCTGGTCCACCTCCTCCTTCGAAAGCTGCACGCCGAGATTGGCGACGCGCACCTGGCTCCGCGCGGAATCAAGATTTATGAGCGCCGTCTTTACGTCCAGCGCAATCTGATTGCGCAAATCCGCTTGCTGCTGGCGCAACTTCTGAATATCCAGGTCGGCGCGCACGGTTTCAGCGCGAATGCGCCCACCGGTGAACAGCGGAACGCTAAGAGTGCCCGAATAGTTGTAGGTGGGGATTACCCCGGAAGGGTCAGTGCCGAGTTGCGCCCAATTTCCGTTGAAGTGTATCGAGGGCAGGCGCTCGGCGGACGCCGCCTTCTTCTGATTTTCCGCGGCGCGTATTTGTTCCTGCAGCGATTGCCATTCATGCCGCGCGCCCAGACCTTCTTCGATGCTGGCTTCCACGTCGGGCTGCGGCGTCTCAAAGAAACTCAGTGAATCGCCGAGCTCGATTTGCTGCCGCGGATCGAGATTCAGAAGGCGGCTCAAGCCAAACAGCGAGGTTTCCCGCGTAGCTTGCGCTTCCAGCAACCGCTGATTTTCATTCTGCAACTCGACATTAGCGCGGAGCGTGTCGATTCCCGTACCGACGCCTTCCTTCTGCAGGTCCGCGGCCTGGTTGTACAGCGCCTGAGCCAAGTCCACGCGCGACTGTGAAGCTTCGACATCCGCTATCGAGCGCAGAGTTCCAATGTATTGGGACACCACCAACAGAATGACTTGCTCGCGCGTGGAAAGACTGTCCGCTCTGCTGGCCTTCGCCACATTCCGCGAAGCTTGGTAGCGCCTGAACAGCGTGAGATCGAAGACCTGTCCATTAAAGGAGGGACCCGCGGAAAAGACAGGGTACGGTCCGAGATGTCCCGGGAATCCCGGGAAGATTCTCATGCCGCCGAATTGCGCCACGAGGTTGAGCCGCTCCCACTGCTCGGTCACACCAACCTGTGCTTGAGGCAGCAGTTCCGATAAGGCGATCTTCTGATCCTGCTGGCTTTGCGCTGCGGTCAGAACCGCAATTTGCGCGGTGGTATTTTGCTTTAGCGCAAGGCTCACCGCCTGGTCGAGCGTCAAGCGCATCACGCCGGCAGGCACATCCGCCGCCAGCGAACTTTGCTGACGGGGGGATTGGGGCTGGGTTGCAGGCTGAGCCGGCGTTAGGGCGGGAAAAACCAAAAGGCTAAAAAGAGCGATATAGAAAATAATGTGCGAGCGCTTGGGATCTTTTTTTGTATCGGCTTGCTCGCTGCGTTCGGCCTCGCCGGTAATTTCCTTGACGGTCTCCTGGTTCAGGCATCCCTGCGCCACCAAACGCCCCCCCTGACGATGGATTTCCTTCAGCAGCGTCTTCCCGGCCGCATCTATAAAGCTGACGCCGCAAAGGTCAACGCTAAACTTTTCGCTCGGCGAACCACCGTGCAATTCGCGCCAGCACTGCTCCAAAGTGGAAACCGATTCCCCCGCCAGCCGTCCCTCGACGGTGAGCAAGATCTTGGAGCGCTTCTTCTGGGTAGTGATTCTAAACATGGTTGATTGCCAATTGCGGGAAGGTAAAGTGCACGTCAGCCTCCAGGAAATGCAAATTTTTGTTAATAATGTAAACCTTTTATTTGTAATGTCTTGCAGGAAACATGGCGCTTCCAGCGTTCATTTTGTCTGCCCATAGGTGGTCATATGCGCTCGTTTAATGGCACAAACATAAGACCATATATGGGCACACAGATAAGGGCGCGAGTCTATTCCGCGCTAGGTCTGAATGCAAGCAGGTCAGGGGGACGTCGCGGTCGGCGGCGCCGAGGAGTTTTCCGTGCCCTCTTTGCCGGCGGCGGCACGGGAAATTTCGGAGACAATCTTTTCGGTCCGCGATCTGCTTACAGGGCAATTGCGGTCGTAGATGCGGCACTGCGCCAGGGTGAACTTGCATCCACACGTGCAGCCTTCCGCATTGAATTTATGCAGAGCGATTTGCTTTTGCTGCGGAGTGAGACCGGAAAGATTCACACCCGGAAGTTCGCTGGCGCGATCGGCGTGCGCGAGAAAGATTTGTCCGGTGTCTTCAAACGTTTCCACGCGCGCATCGATCGGCAAGCCGAGTAACGCGCGGATTTCCGTCTCATAGAGAGCTGGATCGCGCAACCCTTCGTGCTTCTGCACCACGCGACCTTGCGTGTCCAACACAAACGACGTGGGCAGCGCCGCGATACCGCCATATTGCATACGCACTTCCGGAGGGGACATGGCCACCGGATAGTTGATGCGCGTTTCGGCGACAACTTCTTTGATCATTGAGGCGGCGTCGTCATCGACCGTTAACCCGATTATTTGTAGCTGATCTTTATATTTCTCTTGCAAGACAATCAGATCAGGAATTTCCGCACGGCAGGGGCCGCACCAGGTAGCCCAAAAATTCAACAGAACGACTTTGCCCCGCGAGGCTACGAGACTTAGCGGCTTGCCGTCGAGCGCATCCAGCTTGAAGTCCGGCGCGGCGTCGGGGTTGCGAACGAAGCGAATGACTTTGCCTTGCTGCGGCGGCCTGGGGGACGCTCCGCAGGCAACCGGCAAAGACGCTCCAGCGGCGAGAGAGACGCCAATAAGCAATAGGAGTCGCGACCACTGCGTGTGCCAGTTTCGGTTCATGACGCGTCAACTTAGGAGAACACAAGGCTGGGCTCCTTGCCAAGTCGCAGAGTTGTGTCTTCCCGCGCGATGTGGGGGGGCAGCTAAGGCGCGGCAGCCCTTTCTCATGTTTCCGGCGAGCCCTGCGCGTAGGCGGGATGCCGTGCGAGAGCGCGGCGCGGCAACTCGCGTTCCAGCTTGCGCAGCCATTTCAGCTCGGCGCGAAATTGCTCAATCACGAGAGTCACCATCCACACCGCCTCGTGGTACGGGTGCCCGACCTCCTGCAAAATCGAGCGCAAGGTCTCCTTCTCGCGAGCTAGCTCTTGCACAACGAACTGGCGGCGCCGCCGAAGCTGTTTCTGGAAAATGCCGGGGCGCGCGAGCCAAGAAAGCGCGAGCCAAGTGGGAAACACAGGATGATCCCGCTGGGTGGTCCAGTCTTCGCGCTCGAGTGCGATGGCCGTCGCAGCACGGCCGGCGGCAGTGGTCTGAAAGATGGCGCGCTCCGGGCCGGAGGCAGGTTCGCTGCTCTGCGTCTTACGAATGAATCCGGCGGCGGCAAGCTTCTCCAGGGAATAGTATATCTGCGGGCGAGAAATGGCTGCCCAGTCGCGAATGCAGCGCCGCTCCAGTTCCAGGTTGGCTTCGTAGCCGTGCATGGGGCGCTCGGCTAGAAGACTGAGCAAAACGAGATCCGGAATGGTCAATATTGCTTGTCTCTTCTGCCCCACAGCTACCTTGCTTCCGCGGCGCGCTGAACTCTCATCTCAAGGCGCTTGCGTTCGCGGCTCCAATACCACCACTGACACTGTTCAACCGGAAGTCGCGGGTCGCGCGCCTGGGCCACGGCCGCGCGAAAAACGTCCAGGCAGCAGATGTCCTGGTGCTGCGGCGCAACGCGGCAAAGCGATTCATACAGTCGCCGGGGATTTCGCCGGGCGAGTTGCGCGACGCTGCGCACGCCCAGAATCTCGAAATCGCGAAGCATGGCGGGGCCGACCGAAACCAAATCCGAGAGTTGGCGAGGGTCTGAGCGCATAAACAATCTCCTTGACGCGCGACTATCGTGGATTTAGAGTCTAGTCTAATTTGGACTACCAAGCGAAGGCAAGCAGAAAATGCAAATGCGCGCGGGTAACACCGCGGTCGCCACGGCCTTAGTCGCATCCCTGGGCTTGCAGCAGCTGCACCATTCGGAGGAAAGGAAAGGCATGAACACGAACGTAACACGCATCACTGCGGTCCTGTTTGTACAGGAAATCGAGCCAGTTTTGCCCTTCTGGGTGGAGCAGCTCGGCTTCACAAAGACGATCGAAGTTCCGCAAGGGAACAAAATCGGATTCGTAGCCCTGCAAAAAGGAAGCACCGAAGTGATGTATCAGAGTTACGCGAGCGTGGCGGAGGACATGCCACTGATCGCGGAGACTCGCAAAGGGCCAACGTTTCTGTACATCGAGGTGGACAATCTGGACGCAGTTCTCAACGCGCTAAAAAGCTCGAAGATCGTTCAGCCGGAGCGAACCGCGTTTTACGGCATGCGCGAGGTCGGCTTCCAGGAGCCCGGCGGGCACTACGTCACGTTCGCGCAACCGCTGGCAGCCGCGCAGCACTGAAACCGAAGCCGCCACTTGGGCGCGAACGGCGCTAGCCGGGCTGGCTTGCTTGCAGGGCAGCGCCGCCCGCTGAAGCTATTCTTCGTGGTCGAGCGGCTTGCCGTCGGGGCCGACCTGGACCTCTGATTTCTTGCCGCCCTTGGTTACTTGCGCTTCGTAAGCGACGAGCTTGTCTTTCTTGGTGATGGTTTCAACCTTGACGAGCTTGCCTTCGCCCGCTTTGGACTGCAGGCCGGCTTTTACTTCCGCAGGCAGCGCATCCATTGCTACTTCTTCTTCAACTTCGACGATCGCGCCGTTAGCATCCATCAGTATGTCTTTGCTGCGTCCATTCACAACCATCTCTGCTTCGTAATAGGTCTGCCCCTTTTCCTTTTCTTTGGAAAAGCCCTTAACGGTGGCGCCGGCGCTTTGTGCGGCAACGGTTTTTTCCACCGCGGGAGGGAGATCGGAACGCCTGATTTTCCTTTCCTGTGCGCCGGCTGAAGCTGCGAATACAAGGCCGGCGATGAGAATGACAGCATTGGCGCTTTTCGTGTTCACGGGGCAACTCCTTGATTTGTGTCGTTTGTTTTGCGAATGCCTAAACAGTGTCGCCGGGCCGGCATAAACGAGGGATAAACACACCAAAGTCACCCTCTTACGTGCCGGACCTTTGGCTCTTGATGGGAGTCGCTTGATTTGCACCGGTGTGCCAACACAATAGAGAAGAAAAGGGTGAACGCGCTGCTCGCTGGTATTACAGAGCAGCTTTCTGTGCCGTGACCGTAAGCTTCTTGCGAGCGGTCGCCAATTCGGGGCGCTCGTCGCCAACGGCGATTTGCGTGAGCTTGTGGAAGTATTCGTTGGCGGCTTGTGTGTTGCCGGCGGCTTCAGCGGCGCTCGCGGCACCATAAAGAGCATTAAAGCGGTTGGGAGCGACCTTCAGCACGGCCTGATATTCCGCCAAAGCATCCTGCGGATGATTCTGCTTGCAGAGCACCTCCGCAAGCATCTCGCGCGCGGGGGTCACCGCGCCGGGCGTGACGGCGTGCTTATCCATGCTCTCTTCGAGCTCCGCTGCCGAACGGAGTTGCGCGATTGCTTCAGGGCCTTTGCCGCTGGCCTGCTCAATCCATGCAGCTACTTCGCGGCGCTGCACCTCGACCTGATTCGACCAATATGTATTGTTCTGCTTGGCCGTAACATCGCGGAGCGAGGCGAGGTTCTGCTCGGCCTGGGCGGCACGTTCGAGGTTTCCGCCGCGTGCTGCGCCGACGCCAATGGCCATCCAGGTAATCGCTTGGGTCCACGGGGTGCCTTCTTCTCGTACTTTCAGGCCGCTCGCTTCTGTCCAACTGCCGAGTTCGACAGCCAAGCGCGCAGGGGTTGCGGCCAGGGCGTAGTCACCGGTGAGGGTCAACCCCGGAAGCGGAGGCAGCGAGCGCATCTGTTCCAGAACCGCCTTCGCCTGCTGAACGCGCCCGCTCTGCAGATACGCATATTCCAGATAATCCATGGCGTGAAGGCGCTGGTCGCGAGCCTCGCCGTTGGCGGATGTGGCTTCAGCGGCGGCGGCCAGTTGCGCAGACTTCAGGTTGGAGCTGATCGATTCGTCCCAAGAGCCGACGCGCGTGAAGAGGTGCGACGGCATGTGATTGGCATGCGCGGAGGCTGGCGCGATTTTGGCGTACATGCGCGCGGCCCCGAGGCCTTGTTCGGCGAGCACGGGATTGTCGTAGCAATGAATGATGTAGTGAGCGATGCCAGGATGATGCGGTTGCTTCTTAAGGAGGGGCTCGAGGATCTCGCCACACTTGCGCTGATTGGCGAAGGTCTTGTCGGTCTTGGGATTGGTGGCGGCGACAACATCGAAAGCCAATGCGTGGAAAATAGCGGCTTCGCTGTCCTCGGGATAAGCCGCTTGCAGGGCGCCCATCTTCTGCTCGAAGGCGTGAGCGCGCGCAGCACG
>Ga0210400_10001466_pt1 | contig 23434 bp, 21 predicted proteins | sample IncBWH26MmetaG_FD_155456 | JGI IMG/M metagenome (GOLD analysis project Ga0210400, IMG submission 155456) | Forest soil microbial communities from Barre Woods Harvard Forest LTER site, Petersham, Massachusetts, United States - Inc-BW-H-26-M | ecosystem: Environmental > Terrestrial > Soil >...
CTTTGCGGTCGCCATGAACGCCTTGACCATGATCGCGTTGGGCTGCATGCCTACGGGAATCAAGGTCAGCAGGGAATATTCCGATGTCTCCAAGGTGCGGTGGGGCGTCCGCTTCTGGATTACGGTTACGTCCCCGGACTGGGTGTCGAGCACCAGAAGATAATTCTGGTCCGGCGTGAGCGCGAGGCCGTCGGGACGGCTTCCGACTGTTAGCGTGGCGATGCGGCGGCCCATATCAATATCATAGACCGCGACGCTGTTGGAGCCGAAGTTGGTTACGTAGAGGCGGGAGTTGTCGAGTGTGACCGTGGCGCGGGATGGGTGCTGGCCGATTTCCTGGCTGCTGCCGACTTCGTCGTTTCCGGTTTCGATGATGGAAATGCTGTCGGAGTCAAAGTTGCACACCATCATCTCGCCGCCGTCGGGCTTCAGCGCCAGGCTGACGGGAGTGCGGCCGACGTCGAGCAGCGCGAGGACGCGGTCGTCTTTCTTGTCTCCCACTTTGTCGCCGATTTTCTGGCCCTCGCTTTTTAGCGCAATCGAAGCGACCTGCGAAGAGCCGGAGCAGGCGACGAAAGCTTTGCTCGAATCGGGCAGGATTGCGATATCTTCCGGTTGCTGGCAGACGGGCAGCGTGGCGCGCACGCGCAGCGCCTTGGCATCGATCAGGGTAACAGTGTTGTCGACGCGATTGCTGACCACGACCGTCGAACCATCCGGCGAAACCCGCGCCAGGCCCGGCGCGGAGCCCACGCGAAGATTGCCGATCACCAGGCGCTTCTCGAGATCGATCACGCTGACGTTGTTCGAGCCCGAGTTGGCCACGTAGGCGCGGCGGCCGTCCTCGGCGACATCGATAAAGTAGGGGCGGCCGTGCACGCCGATGGTTGCCACTAGGGTGTTCGACTCGGCGTCAATGACGCTGACGTTGTTGGAGTTGGAGTTGACGACGTAGATTTCATTTTTCTTGCTGTTGGCCGCGAGTCCGCTGGGCTCGCTGCCGACGGCGATGGTCTTGGCCAGCGCCATGGTGCGCAGGTCAATCACACTGACCGTGTTGCTCTTGCCGTTGCTGACGTAGGCATACTCGCGGAAAGCGGGCCCGTAGTTGGGAAATGCCTGCTCGCGGAAATACCACCAGCCGAGGCCGGCCAGGACGGGGAGCAGAACAGCGATGAAGAGGAGTTTTCGCAAGGTGGCAGACAAGGAAGCTTATCAAACGCATAGGCGCACCGCTATGGAGCGGAAATCGGGGTGGAGGGGACTTCCGGGGATACAACCTGCGCCCGAACCTGTTCCCCGTCCAAACGGAATTCGACATTGACACGAACTCTGTCTTCAACCGCCTTTCCATTCATGCGGGCCGGATGAAAAGTCCACTTCCGGATGGCAGCGGAGGCGGCCTCGCCCAGGAGTAGGCTGCCCTCGAGCGGAGTAACGCTCTTGACGGTACCATCAGGGGCAATTTGTGCTTCCAACCGAACCATCCCCTCAACCTTGTCGTCACGGCCCTTCTTGGGATACTTGGGCAGGCCGGAGTCTTCGACACTCTTCGCCAGCACGGCGTGCACGATGGGAGTGGCTGGCGAATGCTTGCCCGCGGCTAGATCGGATGCATCTGGGTTGTAATAAAACCGAAGACGAAGCGCGAGATAGGGGCCGGTGAAGGCGCTGGGCAACGCTTCGAAAGGAATCGCTGCTGTAACTGCGCCCCAGGCCGCTCGATCCAAGGACAAATCTCCGGAGGCTGAGGCAAGATGCAGATTCGTGATACTGCCATCTTTGTGGATCGCGAATTCGATAGCGAGATTGCCCTTTTTCGTTTTCGCGTCCGCGGGAATGAGCGCATACCAATTCTTGCGGACCGTGGCGAGGGCATCCTTCAGGTACGGGCCGAAGTTCACGCCTTGGGTGTCGGTAAGAACTTCGACGTTGCCAGCGTTGCCCGGTGCGCCATAGATAGTTTTGCCCGCGTCGCCCTTCGGGTGATCTCGAGGCACGTCATGAGCCGCTGCCTTGGCTGCATCCTGGATGGCCTGTCCCGGGCTGGCAGGCGCGGGGAATGGCTTGGAGTCCTGGCCGGCGAGAACTCCGCCGACGATCAGGACCGAAAAGATCCGGCAAATTGAGGCCCAAGGCTGGATCACTTTAATCTCCATCGGCTAGGTTATAACCGGGCCCGACCTTACTTGCCGACTGCCACGGGCTCCCTTGCTCCAATTGCGGGCACGGTGCGTCCCACCACGGCGGCGATCTGGCGCACCTGCAACATTAGTTCGTCGAACTGGTCGGGGTACAGCGACTGCGGGCCGTCGGAGAGGGCCTGATCGGGGGCGTGATGCACTTCGACCATCAATCCGTCGGCACCGACGGCGACTGCGGCGCGTGAAAGCGGGGTCACCTTATTTCGTTTGCCTGTCCCGTGGCTGGGGTCGACCAGGATCGGCAGATGGCTCAGGCGCTGCACCGCCGGGACCACGCTCAGGTCAAGCGTGTTGCGAGTGTGGTCGGCGAAGGTGCGGACGCCGCGTTCGCAGAGCGCGACGTTGTAGTTGCCTTCGCTCAGGATGTATTCGGCGGCCATCAGGAATTCTTCGAGAGTGGCCGACATGCCGCGCTTCAGCAGGACGGGCTTGCGGGAGCGTCCGGCGCGCTTGAGCAGGGAAAAATTCTGCATGTTGCGGGCGCCGATTTGGATCATGTCGGCATATTCTTCGACCAGGTCGAGGGACTCGTGATCGACCGCCTCGGTGATGATCTTCATGCCAAACTGCTGGCGAATTTCCGCCATGATGCGTAGGCCTTCCTCGCCGAGTCCCTGAAAGGCGTAGGGCGAGGTGCGCGGCTTGTATGCACCGCCGCGAAAGAACTGCGCTCCGGCGCGATGCACGCGTTCGGCTGCGGCAAAAGCCTGTTCGCGGCTCTCGATGCCGCAGGGGCCGGCCACAATCGCCAGGCCGGGGCCGCCGATAGTCGCGGCGGTGCCGGGGAAAATGATGACGGTGTTGTCTTGTTTGACGTCGCGGCTGACCAGTTTGTAGGGCTTCGAGACCTTGATGACTTCCTGCACGCCCGCCATTTCTTCGAGCGATCCGTGTTCGAACTCGCCCTGGTTGCCGGTGATGCCGATGGCGGTGCGGGTGGCTCCGGGCATGGAATGCGGACGGAAGCCAAGCTTCTCGATTTTTTGACAAACCGCGCGCACCTGCTCTTCGGTGGCGTGCGCCTTCATGACTACGAGCATAATTTCACCTTGGTAAAAGATTTATGTGGGGACAGCCGCCCCCGGCGGTCCGTCGAGCGCGGCTCGACCTCTTGCATTTTTAAGCGCGGTCGCAGGAGAAGCCGCGCATTTCAATCCTCCGTCAAGTCTACCGTTGCCCACACCTGCACCGCAAATTGGGCCGTCTGCGGCGATTCGGTTCGATGGAGAACAAGAGCGCCAACCACGAAGGGCACGAAGGATCACGAAGGGCTTCGCTTCCACAGGTTCCTTCGTGCATCTTCGTGTCCTTTGTGGTGAAGCCTTCAAGTGAGCCTCAGGTTTGACGGATGGCGGAGAAAAGCCGGATATTTTAGTCGATTCCTATGCCGGATGATGCTGCGAAAGAGAAGCTTGGAGAGCTGGTCAAGCCCGCGGAGGCGAGCCTTGCGGACTTGCTGCAATTCAAGGAGCTGAAAAAAAATCAGTGGTTCATGCAGCTGTCCACAAGCGGCAATGCTCGCGGCTGGGAATTTCTTACCGCTGATTCCGCCAGGAACGACCGGATGATCAAAGAAAAGATTGCGGCGAGCGAAAAACCGGTCACCGAACTGGTGCTTGCCTTCGTGGGGATGTTCGAGTGGAAAGGAGGCAAGCGTCTGATGGCCTATCTGCAATTTTTTCGATCCGATTGCGAACTGGGCCTATTGTGCTTTCACCATTTGAAGGATGGATTGCCGGAGGGCAAGCTTGAAACCTCCGGAAATTTGCTGGTCGCCAGCGGGTGCAAGAATATTTGGATATGAGTTTGAGTTGTGTGATTGGAAACGAAGGCCGATACTCTTCGGCATGAAACTTTACCGCTCTCATCACGGCATCGTTGCCGAGCACGCTGACCGCTTTTACGAGTTGAATTCTTTCTCGTGGGATCAGTGCGTCACACGCGAAGACCTGTTCGATTACCTCACCAATCTGATTCGCAACGGGAATGCCTCGAATGCGGCGCCGCGCGAACTTCTTCCACCCATCGGCAGCCAGGAGGTTTGGGCGGCAGGGGTGACGTACTATCGCAGCCGCGTTGCGCGCATGGAGGAATCGAAGAGCGCCGGCAGCGGAGACTTCTACGACCGCGTGTATCATGCGGCGCGGCCGGAGTTGTTCTTCAAATCAGCGCCGCATCGTGTAGTTGGACCCGACGCGAAGGTCGCGATTCGCGACGATGCTGCGTGGTCGGTGCCGGAGCCGGAGTTGACCCTGCTGGTCACGCCGGGAGGAAAGATTTCCGGCTACACGATTGGCAACGATATGAGTTCGCGCGACATCGAGGGAGAGAATCCTCTGTATCTTCCGCAGGCGAAGGTTTATGACCGGAGTTGCGCTCTGGGGCCGTGTCTTCTGATCAGTGATGAGGCCTTGTCCGCCGCCACGGAAATTGCGCTGGAGATTCGGCGCGGCAGCACAGTCGCATTTTCCGGCGCGACCACGCTCAAAGAAATGAAGCGTAAGCCGGAGGATCTGGTTGAGTATCTCTACCGCAACAACAGTTTTCCGCACGGGTGTTTTCTTTTGACCGGCACGGGCGTCGTGCCTCCGGAATCGTTTACTTTGAAAGTAGGCGACGAAATCCGCATCACGATTCCTCCGATTGGGACGCTGGCGAACGTGGTGGGGTGAAAGTTGTGGTGGAAGCCGATCCGCAGATCAGGATTCCCGCTACAACGTGTAAAATAAAGGACTATTTATCCGGTGCCTTCCGACTATGGCGATCGAAGAAAAAACGGCCAATGGCGTGATGAACGGCTCTGAATCCGCGACGCCGGGGCCTCGTCCCAACGCCGATCGTCCCAATGACGAGCGCTATGACGCGCAGCGAGTCGAGATGAAGTGGTTTGAGCGCTGGAAGCAGGATGCATCTCTCTACGCGGCCGAGCCGAATTCGACCAAGAAAAAATATTACGTGCTCGAAATGCTGCCCTATCCGTCGGGCGCGCTGCACATGGGGCACGTGCGCAACTATGCCATTGGCGACGCGCTGGCCCGCTACATGTGGATGAACGGCTACAACGTGCTGCATCCTATGGGCTGGGATTCGTTCGGATTGCCGGCGGAGAATGCAGCCATCCAAAACAACACGCCGCCGCGGCAGTGGACGCTCAACAACATCGCCAAAATGAAGGCGCAATTCAATCGCATGGGCTTCGCCTTCGATTGGGCGCGCGAGGTCACCACCTGCTTCCCGGAATATTACCGCTGGAACCAGTGGTTCTTCCTCAAGCTGTTTGAGCGCGGACTGGCTTATCGCAAAAAGAGCAAAGTGAACTGGTGTCCGAAGTGCGCGACCGTGCTGGCTAATGAGCAGGTGCTCTCGAACGGCTGCTGCTGGCGGCACGAAGACACGATTGTGGGACAGCAGGAGCTGGAACAGTGGTTCGTGCGCACCACAAAGTATGCCGACGAATTACTCGACGGCCTCGACAAGCTGCCGGGCTGGCCGGAAAAAGTGCGCACCATGCAGCGCAACTGGATCGGGCGCAGCGAGGGCACGCTGGTTGATTTCAAACTCGACTACGCGGAGAACCATAAGGGATTCGGGCCCGGGGGTTCGACGATCACGGTGTTCACCACGCGCGTGGATACGATTTTCGGCGCAACGTCGGTACAGCTTGCGCCGGAGCATCCCATCGTCAAGGATCTCGCGGCGGAGAATCCCGAGCTGCGCGCGAAAGTCGATGAATTGATCGCCGAACAGCGCAAGGCGCGGGAAGCGGGCGACATCGGCGAGATCGAAAAGCACGGCGTCTTCACCGGACGCTTCGCCATTAATCCGTTCAACAGCGAGCGCGTGCCGGTGTGGGTCGCGAATTATATTTTGATGGACTACGGCACGGGCGCCATCATGAGCGTGCCGGCGCACGACGAGCGCGACCACGAATTTGCCACGAAGTACGGCCTCGAAATCCGTCTGGTGATTTTGCCGATCTCGAACGATCCGGAAGAGACCATGGCGGAGCCGCAACTTCCGTTTGTCGGGCACGCGGGCATGGTCGTTAATTCCGGGCGATTCAGTAATCTGTCCTGCGACGAAGCCATCAAGACGATGTCCGCGTACGCGGAGGAACACAAGTTCGGCAAAGCGACGGTCACGTATCGCCTGAAGGACTGGGGGATTTCGCGGCAGCGCTATTGGGGCACGCCCATCCCGATGCTTTATTGCGAGAAGGATGGGATCGTCGCGGTGCCGGAAAAAGATTTGCCGGTGATCTTGCCGGAGAATGTGGACATCACGCTCACCGGCGGTTCTCCGCTCAGCCGCGTGCCGGAATTCGTCAACGTGACTTGTCCCAAGTGTGGAGGCCCGGCTCGGCGTGAGACCGATACCATGGACACGTTCGTCGATTCGTCCTGGTATTTCTATCGCTACACCGACGCGCACAACGATCACGCGCCCTTCGACGGAAAGGTCGCGCAATACTGGTTTCCGATCGACCAATACATTGGCGGAGTCGAGCATGCGATCTTGCATTTGATTTATTCGCGCTTCTGGACGCGGTTCATGCGCGACCTGGGCATGATCACTATTGACGAGCCGGTCGAGCGATTGTTTACGCAGGGCATGGTGATCAAAGATGGCGCGAAGATGTCGAAGAGCCTGGGCAATGTGGTCTCGCCCGACGAGATGGTGGCGCGCTACGGGGCGGACGCTGCGCGTCTGAACAGTTTGTTCGCTGCGCCTCCGGACCGCGATCTTGACTGGCAGGATTCCGGGGTGGAAGGCATCCAGCGATTCTTGGGGCGTGTGTATCGGTTTGTGGTGCGCAATGCGCGGCCGGATCTTCCCGAATGGCACACGCCGTTGCCACCCGAGTTGCCGCCTGCGGCGCGAGCGATTCAGCGCAAGCTGCACCAGACCATCAAGCGCGTCAGCGACGACTTTCAGGGCCGCTGGCACTTCAATACCTGCATCTCGGCCATCATGGAACTGGTGAACGTGTTGTACGGTGCGGAATACGCGATTGCGCGGAATGAAGTTCCGGTAGCTTTCTTGAGTGAAGTCCAGCGCAGCCTTGTATTAATGCTCGCGCCGTTCGCGCCATATCTTGCGCACGAGCTTTGGGAGATGCTGGGCGAAAAAGGAAACCTGCTCAAGGCGCAGTGGCCGCAGTACGATGCGGCTCTGGCCAAGGAAGAGGAACTCGAGATCCCGGTGCAAGTGAATGGCAAGCTGCGCGGCCGCATCGTTGTGTCTGCTGATGCGACGGAGGCGATGGTCGTCGAACTTGCGTTGGCTGACGAGAAAGTGCGTGCCGCCATTGCCGGAAAGCAGATCGTGAAGACGATCTACGTCCCCGGCAAGCTGGTGAACATCGTCGTAAAGTAAACTCTTCTTCCAGCGTTTGTCATCCTGCGCAGTCGAAGGATCCCTACCAGCCTGCCGCGAAGTAAATTCTGTTAGGCATTCTTACGACGAAGCCTCGAATTTCTGACGCTCCACTTCGCGGAGCCGTTGCCAAGCTCAGGATGCCAGGGGATGGAGTATTCTGAAAGCCATGGCCATCTCGCCCACCGCCGAGGGTTTCCGCGCTGCGTTCCGGCGTCCGTCGCTTACGCTGGCGGAAGTTGCGTGGCGGTGGACTGCGGGCGCCTCCGTGGCCGTGTTGTTCCTGTTCGGGTTGAGCGAGTATCTCCGGACACTGCCGGTAACCAACGGCGAACTGCTGCTTCTGCGGACGCGGCATCCGTATCTGGTCGGGGAGGCAATCGCGCATATCCTGCGCGGCAGTCTGAATCGCGTCGTGATCTCGGCGTTGCTCGCGGCCTTGATGCTGGGTTTTCTGTGGGTCTTTGCTGCGTCTGTGGGGCGGATGGCTACGGTTCGCGGTCTGCTCGATTATTTTCGCAGTAACGTTGGCGGCAGCACTTCTCCTAGCGTCCCCGCGAGTGATAGCGAGAGAGGCGCTGCAAGCCACGTCTCTACGGACAGCGTGGGCGACAATAATGTATTGCCCTCCCTGCTGCGGCTTAACTTTCTGCGCGCGACTGTAGCGCTGGCCGCGGCTCTCGGTTTTCTGGGTGCGTCGATTCTGGCGGGGTTCGCCTCGCCTGAGGCTCATCCTAAGCCCGCGCTAGCTTTCATCATTTTTCTGCCGCTGGCGGCGCTCATCTGCTTGGCATGGTGGGCGCTGAATTGGATACTGTCGCTGGCAGGGATGTTTGCCGTGCACGATGGTGAGGACACCGTGGACGCGATCGTCGCTGCCGTGGGCTTCTGCCGCGACCGCACGGGGCGGGTTTTTGCGGTCACCATCTGGACCGGACTAGCGCATCTGTGTGTGTTTGTGGTAGCGACCACGGTGGTCTCCATGCCCATGGGTTTCGTCGCCTTCGTGCCGTGGCGACTGGTGGTTGCGGTTATGATGGTGGCGACCGTGGTCTATTTCGCCCTCGCCGACTGGCTTTACATGGCGCGCCTGGCAGGATATGTCTGCATTGCGGAAACGCCGGAGGCATTGTTGTCGCCCGCCCCGTTACCGCCCGCGCCGCAGCCCAATCCAGCGCCCCCGCTCCAGACCACCATCGACCGCGACGAACCGATTTTGAGCGACCTGCCAAATCTCGCCGTAGAGATGTAGCTGTGTGGAGCGGCACTCTTGCCCGCTGTTCTTGACCTTGGTGGTGTTATTCTTTCCTGGTCGAGCGCGAACTCAAAAGTCAAAGGCAGCGAGCAGGAGTGCTCGCTCCACACAACCGAGTTGAATCGCTTTACACTCACTCCCCGAATTTGAGAAACTCATCTGTGGAAACCCAATCCCCGCACAATCCATCTTCTATCGGCCAGAGCATTGTTATCCTCGACTTTGGCGCGCAGTATACCCAGCTCATCGCGCGGCGCATTCGCGAGCAGAATGTTTTTTCCGTGGTGCTGCCGTGCACGGCCAAGCTTGAGGAGGTCAAGAGCCATGCGCCCGCTGGGATCATCCTCTCGGGAGCGCCCTGGTCGGTCTACGACAAAGACGCGCCGCCGGCCGACGCGCGTGTTTTCGAACTGGGGTTGCCCGTGCTGGGCATCTGCTACGGATTGCAGTTCATGGTGCACACACTCGGCGGCAAGGTGCGTCCCGCCGACAAGCGCGAGTACGGGCATGCGGAGATTGACATCGTTTCGGACTCGATTCTTTTTCAGGGCCTGGCCAAGAAACTTGCCGTATGGATGTCGCATGGCGATGAAGCGCTCGAACTGCCGCCGGGCTTTGAGTTGATGGCGAAGACGCACTACGCGGTGGCGGGGATTCAGAACACCGCGAAGAGATGGTACGCGGTACAGTTCCATCCGGAAGTGCACCACACGCCGCAGGGCACGCAGATGCTGAAGAATTTCATCTTTCAGATTTGCGGCGCAAAGCCGACATGGACTCCGCAGCGCTTCATTGATTCGACGGTCGAGCAGGTCAGAAAGCAGGTCGGCAGCGGACGGGCCATCTGCGCGCTTTCGGGTGGAGTGGACTCGTCGGTCGCAGCGGTCCTGGTCGATCGCGCGCTGCGCAACTCCAAAGGCGAGTCGCGGCTGACCTGCGTCTTCGTGAACAATGGCGTCCTGCGCAAGAACGAATTCGAGAAAGTGCAGAAGGTGTTGCGCGACAAGCTGAAGCTGCGCCTGGACGCCGTCGACGCCTCCGACCGCTTTCTCAAGAAGCTCAAGAGTGTCACCGATCCCGAGAAGAAGCGCAAGATTATCGGCAACGAATTCATCAAAGTATTCGAGAAAGAAGCGCGCCGCGTCGAGAAGACCGAAGGCAAGGTGAAGTGGCTGGTGCAGGGGACGCTCTATCCGGACGTGATCGAATCGCGTTCCGTGCGTGGGCCGTCGCAGGTGATCAAGTCGCACCACAACGTGGGTGGCCTGCCGGAAAAGATGAAGCTCAAGCTGATCGAACCGCTGAAAGATTTGTTCAAGGACGAAGTCCGCAAGATTGGCCGCGACCTCGGCATGCCAGAGGAAATTCTGCAACGCCAGCCGTTCCCTGGTCCGGGCCTTGCGGTGCGCGTGCTGGGAGAAGTCACGCCCGAGCGCGTGGCGCTGCTGCAGGAGTGCGATGAAATTGTGGTCAGCGAAATTAAAGAGGCCGGACTGTATACCAAGGTCTGGCAGTCGTTTGCCGTGCTGCTGCCGGTGATGTCGGTGGGCGTGATGGGCGATGCGCGAACCTATGCGTACACCTGTGCGGTCCGCGCGGTGACCTCTGAAGACGGCATGACCGCCGACTGGGTGCCGCTACCGCACGAAGTGCTAAAAACCATCTCCACGCGGATTGTGAATGAAGTGAAGGGCGTGAACCGCGTTGTGTATGACGTGACGTCGAAGCCGCCGGGGACGATTGAGTGGGAGTAGGAAGAAGCTCTTGGCCATTAACTCTTGGCCTTTGGCTAAACCTCATCGACAGTTGCTCGTGGGCGGATACTCTGTCCGCCAGCAGACTGGCACGAATGCGAATCGGGAAGGGCACGAGTTCCACTCGTGCCGGAACCTGGGCTCTGATATGAAGGCGGCTTTAGCCGCTGAGGTATGCATTTGGAGCGCCCTCAGTGGCTAAAGCCACGCTTCCTTAAGGGCTCCCTTCGACACGACTGGAAGTCATGCCCTTCCCGGTCTCTTCCCCCTCCCAGCGCACTGTTCCTCGAAGTCGGCGGATGCTAGTTTGACCGTGCACTTCGATCAATAGCCGCAAGGCTGCTTCGACGACTCCCTTCTTGGTGCGGATGCCGCTGAGGCGCATCGCCTCACGCAGCAAGCTCTCGTCGATGTCGATTGTGGTTCTCATGGATTTTTCGCCAGCTTTCCGCCAACTATTTATATCGACGAGAATTCCTGATCTGTGAATCACTCGTCCCGGTGCACCGCCTCCATCGAGAACGCGGGCAGGCAGACGGCGATGTACTCCGCGCCGCCTTGCTGCGGGGTGGAATAGCGGATCCATTCGCCAGCGTTGGCGACGACCGCCTGCCCGGCAGCGACGTCGAGGGTCCCACTCTTATGCTCGACCCGCACCATACCTTTCAGCACGATCGTGAACTCGTCGAACTCTGGAGTCTGGCCGGGCTCGATCCAGCCTTGCGGGCTGCGCATGTGGGCGACGCTGGCGCCGGAGGTTTTGGTGTTGACGCGCCCGACATATTCGTCGATGAGTTTGGGCTTGTTGCCGGCAGAGGTGATGCGCGTGGGCTGCGGGATCAATGTGGGCATGGAGTTGGCTTTCGGTTTTCCGCTTCCGGTCAAGAGTACAACAAAAGCCTTTGACTTCGTGGGCGAGGTAGTAGGGACCCCTTCGACTTCGCTCAGGGCAGCCACTCTCCGCTCAAGATGACATTTGCGGTTGGATGTGCTTGCTTCGCTTCGAGGGACCGATGAATGCTTTCGTCTCCGCGTAATCTGGGGTGCAAAAAAAAGAGCGCGGACGAGTCGCCCGCGCCCACACAATTCGTCTCGACTTACGCACTTACTAATTCCACGCCGTACATCGAGTGCCAGCTGGTCGCGGCTTTCAGCTTGTCGTTGACGTTGTTGATATTTTTTACGCCTTCAGTTTCCAGCCACTTGCGGAAGGCGGCTGCGCCTTGCTTGGCATAGACTGGGATACCATCTTTCCACGTTGCCCGGCCACAGAGCACGCCGTTGAACTTCACTCCGGATTCTCCGGCAAGTTCGAGCGTCTCACTGAATTCGGCATTGCTCACGCCCGCCGACAAATAAATGAACGGCTTGGTCGCAACGCTGGCGGCTTTGTGGAACAGGTCGATGGCTTCCTGCTTGCTGTAGGCCTTTTGCCCGCCGAACGATTTGGTGCCTTCGACGAACTTCATGTTCACCGGTACTTCCACCTTGAGCACGTCGACGCCGTAACGGTCTTTGCTGAACTCGCGCATGCTTTCGGTGACGATGTGCGGTTTTTTCTTCGCGTATTCCAGACCCTTCTCGTCGGCGCCTTCCTGATAGCCGACGAACTCCAGGAAGTAGGGGATGTCGTTAGCGCGGCATTCATCGCCGATGCGCTCGACCCAGGCGTGCTTGGTGTCGTTGACGGATTTCGGATCGTCAGGAGTGTAGTAGAGCAGGATCTTGACGCAATCGGCGCCGGCTTCTTTCAGGCGGCGGGCCGACCAGTGGTCGAGCAGATCGCCGAGGCGGCCGGGACCAGTTTTGTCGTATCCGGTCTTTTCGTATGCGAGCAGCAGGCCGGCGCTTTTGGCGCGGCGCTTGGAGGCGGGCAGTCCCCACTCGGGGTCGAGCAGGATGGCGGTCGCGTGTGGGGTGAGAACTTCGGTGACCAGCGTTTTGAATTCTTCCATCATAGCGTCGGTGACTTCGCCGCCTTTTTCCTTGGCCAGCGATTTCTGCAGCGAGCCGCGCTGGTCCATGGCAGCGGCCGCGATCACGCCGCGTTCGTTGGAGACCTTCTTGAGACCGGCAAGTTTGCCAGGGGTGAGCTTCATGAGAATCCTCCTATGTAGTGCGGATAGGGATGAGTGATTGGAACGGATAATTGTAAACCTAATGACGGCGAAAAGCGGCTTCCGGGGAAATGTTTCAGATTCAGAAAGCTTCTCGAGAAGTTCCAGCGCGGCCCGTGACATTCCACCTGCGCAAGGAGCCGACGAGCGCGACCGGGTTCTGGTGCGGAAGGCGAAAATCTCGCCTCGGCTGGCGCGCACCACGATCATTCGCTATCGGGATACGTATCCGCTCGTCGAAACTTCTTCTGGAGTGTTTCTATCCCCGACAGATCTCGCCGTCGATCACAAGATCGGTATTTGGGACGCGGTGATGTTCGCTGCGGCCGCCGAAGCCGGTTGCCGTCTCTTGCTGTCTGAAGACTTGCAGGAAGGATTCACCTGAGGCGGTGTGACCGTGGTGAATCCGTTTGCGCCGATGGTTCATCCGCTGCTGACAAAGACGTTTGCGCCTTAAGGCGTTACGCGGCCCAGTTCTGCACCTTCAATCCGCGCACGCGGCGGAATTCTCGTTCGTCATTGGTCACCAGGGTTAGTCCTGAAGCTAAGGCGTGGGCCGCGATCCAGAGATCATTGGGCCCGACCATCTCGCCCCGGCCTTCCAGTTCTGCGCGGATAAATCCGTACGCCTCGGCGGCATTCTCGGGCAAGGGCAATGGAGGCACGATACGGATGAACTCTTGCACAGTTGCCAGCGAACGGGCACGCTGCGCGCTCTTATTGGCTCCGTAGAGCAATTCTCCATAAGTTATGACCGAGATGGCCACGTCTCCGGAACCTACTCTGTGGAAGCGCTCCGAGACTCGTTCCGGCTTCTTCTTACGAATGTAAATGCAGATGTTGGTATCGAGCAGGTAGCGGAAATCAACGGCCATCACAGTCCCTTGCGCTTCTGGGGCTTTTCGTTCTCGCGGCCAGGAAGATCAAAGTCGTCCGGTAAGGATGCCAGCAGATCGAAGGCGCGCACGAGATTGGTGGCCTTTTCTCGCAGGACCACTTCATCGCCACGGCGGAACACTTCGACCTCCTTTGCCTTGAAGCGGAACTCTTTGGGTAGCCGGACTGCCTGGCTGTTGCCGGAGCGGAAAACTTTGGCGGTGGTCATCGGAATGCCTCGTATATACATGCAGTATATACACCGATCGGGCTTTCGACAAGATGAAATTTTGCAAGACAGCCTGCTGCGTTGTATTGATTACTGTGCTCGACAGTGACGAATGGCAGACCGTTCTTGTTATATTGGGCTTGCTTACTTTGGAGAGACTGTCATTATGGCAATTGCGACGATTAATCCCGCCACCGGCGAAGTCATCAAGGCATTTCAGCCGCTGACTGAAGCTGAGATTGAGAAGAAACTGCAACTGGCGGTCGGCACGTTCAAGGCGGAGCGGAAGACTCCGTTTGCCGTGCGCGCCAAGCGCATGCTGAAGGCGGCCGAGATTCTGGAGCGCGACAAGGACAAGTTCGCGCACCTGATGACGCTCGAGATGGGGAAGACTTACAAGTCCGCCGTGGCTGAGGCGGTGAAGTGTACGACCGCTTGCCGCTACTACGCCGAGAATACCGAGCGCTTTATGGCCGACGAACCGGTCGAGACCGGGGCGAAGAAGAGCTTCATTCGCTACTTGCCGATTGGGCCGATTCTGGCGGTGATGCCGTGGAATTTTCCCTTCTGGCAGGTGATCCGGTTTGCCGCCCCGGCGCTGATGGCGGGGAATGTCGGATTGTTGAAACATGCTTCAAATGTGCCGCAGTGCGCGCTGGCCATCGAGGAGCTTTTTCTGGAGGCGGGATTTCCCACGGGCGCGTTTCAGACTCTATTGATCGGCTCGGGGCAAGTGGATGCGCTGTTGAACGATCGGCGCGTGGTGGCGGCGACCCTGACTGGCAGCGAGCAGGCGGGCATTCAGGTGGGGATTGGAGCGGCCAAGCGGATCAAGAAAGTGGTGCTCGAGCTGGGCGGAAGCGACCCGTTCATCGTGATGCCGTCGGCCGATCTCGATCTGGCGGTGAAGACGGCGGTCGAGGCTCGCATCCTCAATAACGGGCAGTCGTGCATTGCAGCGAAACGCTTCATTGTGGCGGAGTCGATTGCTGCCGAGTTTGAGAAGAAGTTTGTGGCGCGCATGGAGAGCCTGCGCATTGGCGATCCCTTTGACGAGAAGACTGAATTGGGACCGCTGGCTACGGCCGACGCGGTGACAACGCTCGATGCCGATGTGCAGAAATCGGTGAACGCAGGTGCGAAGTTGTTGACGGGCGGGCATCCGGTGAAAGGGAAGGGAAATTATTATGCGCCGACGGTGTTGACCAACATTCCGAAAGATTCACCGGCGTATGGCGAGGAATTTTTCGGGCCGGTGGCTTCGATTTTTCGCGTCAAGGATCAGGATGAGGCGATCCGCATTGCCAACGACGTGCGCTTCGGGTTGGGCGCCAGCGCCTGGACGAACGATGATCAAGAGGGCGAGCGCTTCATCAACGAATTGGAAGCGGGAATGGTGTTCATCAACAAAATGGTGGCGTCGGATCCGCGGATTCCGTTTGGCGGGGTGAAGCAGTCGGGGCACGGGCGGGAGCTCGGCGCGGTGGGGATTCGCGAGTTTTTGAATGCTAAGACGGTGTGGGTGGCATAGAACAGCGGCCAGTTGCCAGTGTGGAAAAAACCACACGTCGATCTTCACTGCCTCAGCGTTAGAGTTTTCAGGACAGACTGCTGCTTGGCGATTAGCGACTGCACGCCTTGCTTGGCGAAGGCGATCATCTTAGCCAGTTGCGCGTCGTCGAAGACCTGGTGTTCCGCCGTCGCTTGCACTTCTACCATTTTGTGGCCGGCCGTCATCACGAAGTTCATGTCCACGTCGGCGCGCGAATCTTCTTCGTAGGCCAAGTCGAGCAGGATTTCTCCATCCACTATTCCTACGCTTACTGCTGCTACAAAATCCTTGAGCGGAACTGAGGTTAGGGTTCCTGCATCCACCAATTTTTCGAGCGCAATGCCCAGGGCAACGAATGCGCCGGTGATGGAGGCGGTGCGGGTGCCGCCGTCGGCCTGGATGACGTCGCAGTCGATCCAGATGGTGCGTTCACCGAGGCGCGTGAGATCGGTGACGGCGCGCAAGCTGCGGCCGATCAGGCGCTGGATTTCGTGGGTGCGTCCGCTCTGGCGACCCTTGGAGACTTCGCGCGGGGTGCGAGTCAGGGTGGAGCGCGGGAGCATGCTGTATTCGCTGGAGATCCAGCCTTTACCTGAGTTGCGCATGAACGATGGGACGGACTCTTCGATCGATGCGGTGCAGATAACGCGGGTGTTGCCCACTTCAATCAGGACGGAACCTTCGGCGGTGGTGATGAAATCCGGGGTGAGGATGACGGGGCGGAGTTGGTCGGGGGAGCGATTGTCGGAGCGATAGAACATGCAGTGGGATTGTAAATGATGGGGCTTCCGGCTCTCGGCTTCCGGAAATCGGGCGTTCGCGGAAGTGGTTGAGGGGAGACGGAGGTTGTTTTACTTGACAACAGATATATCTATAGATATACATAAAGCATGATTGATAGCTATACCGACGGATTGCTGCTGGAGGGACTAGAAAGCCGAGTCGAGTTTCGGACGGCAGTTCCCGACAGTGAAACCGAGGTCTATCGACTTAAAGGAGTGTCGAGTATGTACGGACGATGTGGAAGTTGGTGGCGTGGAGGATTTGCGACGCCGTTTATGGGGGGAGGATTCCCTTGGGGACGTGGTGGACGGTGGGGGCGGTTCTTCGGGCCGGGAGAAATCCGTCTGGCGCTGTTGTCGATGCTGGAAGGTGGATCGAAGCACGGCTACGAGCTGATGAAGGAACTGGAGACCAAGTCGGGCGGGATTTACAAGGCGAGTGCGGGCGCGATTTATCCGGCGCTGCAGCAATTGGAAGATGAGGGGATGGTTACGTCGGACACGGCGGCGGGGAAGCGGACGTATTCCCTGACCGAAGCCGGCAAAGCGGAGTTGCAGCGCGAGGCCGAGACGGTGAAGAAGATCTGGCATCGCGCCGAGCAGGCCGGAGACTGGGCGCCGTGGATGGGGATGGAAGGCGCGGAGATGATGCGTCCGGCGGCGGAGTTGATGAAGACGGCGCTGAAGGCGGCGACTCGGGGGTCGCACGATTCGGCGAAGATCGCGAAGATTCGCGAGATTCTGGAGCGGGCCAAGCGCGAGATCGAGGGACTCGAGAAACAAGAGTAGGAAACGGATTTCACTGTCCGGACCTCGGACCCCGGTGCATCGTGTTCTTCGCGATGCTTTGCGACGTGGGGCTCGGCTCAAACCCAAAATACAGCGGGCGCAGAGACCCGGGGATGGGTCTCTGCGCGGATAAAACGACGTTGAGCAAGTCGAGGAGTCTACTGCTGGTTCTGGTTCTGGTTGGAGTTGGGGACGGCGCCGTCGACGAACAAGCTGGAAAGATCGGTCGCATGTATAGCGTCCCCCAGGAAAAAGGGCTTGGTCACGTTGAAGATTTCCTGCAAGGTGCGCAGATCGGAGGAGTGTGTCAGGGGCACGGAGCTGGCAAACGGCAGTCCACTCACGTTTGGATGCGCGAGGGGAGAAATCACGATCTCACCGATCGTGTGGTTGAAGTCATCCGCGTTATCGCCTGCGGCGTCCCCTTCCGATTCGTCCCACCAGAGGATAATCGCGCCGTTGTTCTTGTAGGCTTGCGAGGCCATGATCTGGGGGATGATGAGGCTCAGGAAGTTGTCGCCCTGCTTGATGTTGGCGGCGTCTCCGGTCAGACCCATGAAGCCCGCAGCAAGGGCCGTGTGCATGTCGTTGTACTGGTCGGGCGTGATCCAGTTGTAGTCGGCCACGGCGTTGTTAGCCAGATCGACGAACAACTGCTGCAGCGGGGCGTACTGGTGCGACAACGGATTCGCCGTTGTAGGATCGTCGCCGCCGTTGGTGTCCGTAAAGAACACCATGGGGTTGTGCTTCACGGCATAGTTGTACTGGGTCGAGCCGTTGAACTGATTAACGCCAGCGGCAAAGTTTCCGGAGAAGCTGGTGATCGGAACCGTCCACTGATTGCTCGGCAAGGGAACGTTGGTGAGCTGGCCGTTCACCGTGGTCAGGTCAACGTCTTCCTGATATGACTTCCAAGTTCTTCCTGCCTGAGTCAAGAGGCCGGCAAGGTGCAGTTGATTGTCCAGATTGTTGACTTGGTTCGTCGTGCCATTGGGGACAAACGGATCATCGTCGTTGCCGATCCTGAAGTTGTAACCCGCTTCCGCCCAAACATAGTTCGGCTCGGAAGGGTGGACATGGGCGTTGTTGCCGCTGGCTGTGGCCAGGACATTGTTGTAATTCGAGGCATAAGCCACGTGCTGGCTGAGGTTGACCTGGCGGCCATTAATCGTGACGACTGCCGTTCCGTTGACCAGGCTGTTGATGAAGGGAGCGTTGGGATTCTGGAAAATCTGCTGGATGGGACCGGAGAACTCGTTAGCGGGCTGAGTCCAGTTGTGATTTTCCAAGGCGATAACAAAGACCTTATTGATCTGGCCACCGTCTTGGCCTTGGGTGTTTTGTGCGCGGGCTTCCCACCGTCCCGCTAGACTCACCAGGACAAGCAAGCCCAACACGCGGAAATGTTTGCTGTGCGACATTCACTACCTCCAGACATGGATTTACGAAGCGGCTATGACCGATGCTTTCTAGATAGCAGGTCTTTTTTAGAAGAAGGTGAACAGAGTGTTACTTTTTGATGAATGATTCAACTGGGCGATAACAGAAGACTGTGCAGCTGCCTGCACGGCGAATCGGAGGCATTCCCCTCCGCTGAGGTTGCGGCTTACTGCGCGGGCTGCAGCTGTGTGGCGAGTTGATTCACGGCGGTTACGTCGTAGAACGAGATGAGGTCGGCGTGGCCGGCGAGGGTTTCGCGTTCTTTACCGTCGACCAGGATTTTCACTTTCAGGATGCCGGGGGTGTTGGCGGAAATGGTGTGGATGAGCGAGGTGACGGTCAGTTCTTCGACCAGGACGCCGGAGCGGTGGGTGTCGGCGAAGGCGGAGTTGAGGTCGATGACGGCGACTCCGGGGTCGACCAGGAAGACGGTGCGGACGTCGGCGCCGGAACCGAGAACGTGGGGCGAGGACTTATCCAGATAGATGGACAGGACGGCGCGCAGAAGTTCTTCAGCGCGCTGTTGACGTCCGGAGGGCAGGGGAATCAGGGCAGGCTCGGGGCGCAGGCTGCCATCGTTGTCGTGCGCGACGAAGAGAGTGACACGTTCGGTAGGGCCGGCCACCGGGGGCGCGAGCGGGCGGGTATCGGTCGATGCGATGGGTGTGGAGGCAACGGTGCCGCGCACGTGCCAGGCGTAAAGGCTCAGGCTGAGGGCTGCGACCAGGAGGACGGACATCGCGATCAGGAGGTGGCGGGGGATCATTGGGCGGCTCCCAGTTGATCGCGGGTGGCGGCGATGGCGGTGGCTACGGCGCTAGTGACCAGTTGCTGGTAGTCGGGGGCGGTGAGTTGGGTTGAATCGGAGCCCTGGGGTGCGACTTCGACGGCGATGGCGGGGCCGAGGACATTATTCAGGGGACGCAGGGGAGCGGTGAGGGTGCGAACCGGGATCTGGCGTCGTTGCAGTTCGGCGGCAACTGCGGCGGCGGCGCTCTGGCTGAGCGGCAACGAGGCGTGCTGAGCGGTCGACCAGTTGCGGAAGGTTCCGCGATCGTCGCCGTCGAAGGGGAGCAGCGCGGTGTAGACGCGCACTCCGTGACCGTTGGAGGCGGCATGTATGGCGATGTAGATGGCCGAGTGATCGGTGTTGGCGAAGATGGCGCGCTGATCGAGCGAGAGATTCGCGTCAGAGTCACGCAGCACCAGCGTCGGGATGCCGCGGGATTCCAGTTCCTGGCGCAGACTGCGAGCGAGCGCGACGGTGACGTCCTTTTCGAGCAAGGTCGAGCTGAGAGTTTCTCCGTGATCATCGCCGCCGTGGCTGGCGTCGACTACGGCGAAATAGCGGCGCGTGGGTGAGGGCAGCGGGGCCGCGGGATTGGGCAGCGGCGCCTCGCCTGGCTGGGCTGGGTTGGTCGGCGGGGCTCCGTTTGCGGCGGTTCCGGGAACGGGCGGGGTGGTGGTTTGCGGGCCTGCGGTTGCGATGGCGGCAGTGGAGGAAATTGTTATGGTGCGTCCGTCGCCACTGAAAGTGGCCATCACCGGAATGGAGGCGTTGACGGTCACTACGGCCGCGCCATTGCTCTCGCTGTAGATGGCCGAGGGGATGGTTCGATTGCCGAAGGTCAGCGTGGGCGAAGCGGGCGCTACCAGCGGCTCACGGGAAAAGGTCATGCGCAGAGCGCCGGGTTCGGTGGCTACGCTTGGGTTCACGGGCGCGGTGAAGTGGAAGATGAGCCGCGGAGGATTTTCGGCGGAGAGCGCTGCGGTGAAGTGAGTGCCCACGCTGCCGATGAACAGGCGTCCGGAGGCTTCGTGCAGGGTGACCGGGCCGCCCAGAAAGCGCGGCAGCAGGGAAGGCAGCGAAGCTACGGGGACCAGGCCGCGGTTATTTTCTATCAGGAATCTTCCGCTGAGGTCGGCGTCGCGGCCTTGCACCCGGGCGTGGGTTTTGCCGATCTGGAAAACGCCTTCCGCGTTGTTGTTGTAGCGCAGGCGCCAGTGCGGTCCCTCCAGCTTGGCGCTGACTTTGCCCAGCGGCTCGAGGAATTCGAGTAGGCCTACGTAGACGCGGCCTTCGCGCTGGACTAGAGGCAGGGAATAGTTGGCGGCGATGGAGAAGACAACGAGATGCTTTTCAGGGGGAGCGGCGGAGAGAAGTATTGCGCTGATTAGGGTTGCGCCGACAAGCGTAAAGGTGAAGATCAGGAAGAGTCCACCTGGGGGGAGCGACGGAGCGGGAGACGCGCTCCGGACAGCCGGCGGGACGCCGGCCCTACGAGAACCGTTAGTCCAGCGCATAGGCGGTCAATCCACTCATCAGCTTGGGGTAGAAATCGGTCGACTTCTGGGGCATGACTTCGCCGGCGAAGGCCACATCGCGGACCTGCGAGACTGGGCAAGGGTTCATCAGGAAGGCGATATTGGCTGCGCCTTTGCGGACTTGATCCAGCGCTTCGGAGGCCTCGCGCAGGTAAGACAAATTCTGCTGGTTGCGAATCGATTCTTCGGAAAGCTGCAGTACGCCTTCGAGAAGACATTTGTGGAGTTGCACGACATCGAGCGCTTGCTGACGAGGCGAGAGTCCGGCCAGGAACTGCTGCGCCGCTGGTTTGGGGGAGGTCAGGACGAAGGCGCGATTGGAAGTGACTGCGAGCAGAGCAGTGCCGCTGCGGCCGCGATCGCGGAGAATCGCGGTGGCACGGGCGGCGTCGAGAGCAGGGTCGATCTCTTCGACTTCGAAATAGGCGCGGCTGGAGTGCTGAAAATCGTCCGCGGAGAATGATTTCAGCGAATGCACCACGCGATGCGTGGGGAGGACGAGTAGCCCGGGATCGTTCATGTTGACGAAGGTCATCACGACGAACTCGTAGGGGGCGTCTGGGTTCCGGGCGGACCCGGCCGCCCGACATTCATCGCGATAGCTGAGGGCGGTTTCGTAGCGGTGATGTCCGTCGGCGATGACCAGCTTTTTGTCGCGCATCTTTTCCTGCACCGACGCGATCATGGTGGGGTCGGAGATCTGCCAAACCCGGTGCGCGACTCCGTATTCGTCGGTCACCTCGATGGTGGGTGGCGGTTGAGTTGTCAGCAGGGAATCGATCTCGCCGGCATCTTCGTACAGCAGAAAAAGCTGTTCGTAGTGGGCGTGGGTGGCGCGCAGCAGGTCGAGGCGGTCGGCCTTGGGCTTGGATAGGGTTCGCTCGTGGCGGAAAACGACTTTCGCGGAATAGTCTTCCACGCGACCGAGGGCGATGAATCCGCGGCGCTCGAATTTGGCTCCTGACGGAGCGGTGAAAGTCTGAGAATAAGAGTAGATGGACGGCGTTCCATCTTGGCGGAGGATGCCCTCGGCGCGCCACGCCCGGCCGTAGGCGGCGGCGCGGGTGTAGACATTGTTGCTGGGCTGGTCAGGGTCGCGGTGGCCGAGGATGATGCGCACCAGGTTGTAGGGGCTGGCGGCGTAGTAACGCTCCTGCATCGCGGGCGTGATCTTGTCGTAGGGTTGGGTCACGACCTGCGATGCGGAAACTCGCTGCAGGTCGTAGCGGAGAGCGCGGAAGGGAAGGATGTCTGCCATGGAAACTTTTGATTGTAACAAGATGGCGCGCGTGCTCACTTCTGATTCTGCGTCAGGAGGTTTCCGCTGCCGAGGTGTGCTCGACCCTTCGGCAGCGCTCTGTCGAAAAAATTTATTTCCTTGTGGTGGGCTGCAGGCCCATAGCCGGGGGCAGGTGTCCCGACACACATTCCTGTTTGCCCACCACCAAAACAACCTATTTGAAACAAATAACAACCAACGTGCAGTTTTGGGATTTGTCTCCGAATTTTGACAAAATCTCTGCGCGGCGGGGCAAAAGCTGTGCTAACATCCTGCCCCAATGAGGTAATTATGGCCCGCCTGCGAACGGAAGAAGGGCGCTGGTCATCTCACCCGATGGCCGGATTTCGATGTGGCTATCCGGTTCTCCCCTGGGACCCGACTCCAGCCCGGCTGCGTAAAAAATCCCTGGCCGCAAAATCCGAGCGGCGGTGGATGCCCCTCATTTTTCTGGGACTTGCCTGTCTGGTTTTGCCTGTGTTCGGGCAGACCGACGTCAATGACGTGCATGTCACGCCCCGGGAAGTAGCCAAGCCCGATCCTCCGAAGCCCGACATAGTGGCATCGACCACGGGCCTGACGGCGCGGGTGCGGCCGCTGAAGGTGGACGTGGACCTGGTGCTGGTTCCGGTGACGATTACCGACCCGATGAACCGGCTGGTCACTGGTCTCGACAAGGAAAATTTCCAGCTTTATGAAGGCAATTCCACGCAGGAGATTCGAACCTTTTCCAGCGAGGATGCGCCGGTGTCACTGGGCGTGATTTTCGACTCCAGCGGGAGCATGGCCAGCAAGATGGACCGGGCCAAAGACGCGGTGATCGAGTTCTTCAAGACGGCGAATCCGCAGGACGAGTTTTTCATGATCACCTTCTCTGACGAACCCGAGGCGGTGAGCGATTTCACCAGTTCAGTCGATGAAATCCAGAACAAGCTGGTGTTCGCCGTGCCCAGGCATCGTACCGCGCTGCTCGACGCTATTTATATGGGCGTGACCAAGATGCGGCAGGCCAGATATCCGAAGAAGGCGCTGCTGATCATTTCCGACGGCGGCGATAACCACAGCCGCTACACGGAGGGCGAGATCAAGTCGGTGGTGAAGGAAGCCGACGTGATGATCTACGCCATCGGAATCTACGACCGCTACGCTTCCGCCACGGAGGAGCGGCTGGGTCCGCAACTGCTAAGCGAAATCACGGAACTGACCGGCGGACGGGCGTTCACCATTGATAACCCGAACGACCTGGGCGATGTGGCGACCAAGATCGGGGTGGAGCTGCGCAATCAATATGTCCTGGGCTACCGTCCTGCGAAGGTGGTGCGCGACGGCAAATGGCGTAAGATAAAAGTGAAGCTGCTGCCACCGAAAGGATTGCCGCCTCTACGGGTGTATGCCAGGACGGGATATTACGCGCCTCAGGAATAGGGCCGCGAGGGTTCTGCTCTTCACGTTCGTG
>Ga0210400_10001467_pt1 | contig 23411 bp, 13 predicted proteins | sample IncBWH26MmetaG_FD_155456 | JGI IMG/M metagenome (GOLD analysis project Ga0210400, IMG submission 155456) | Forest soil microbial communities from Barre Woods Harvard Forest LTER site, Petersham, Massachusetts, United States - Inc-BW-H-26-M | ecosystem: Environmental > Terrestrial > Soil >...
GCACGGCGAGATGACCGGAATCCTGCTGATTCGCGCTTACCTGCAATCCAAGGGAAATCCCCGCAAGAAAATTCTCATTCCCGATTCTGCTCATGGCACCAATCCGGCCACCGCGGCCATCTGCGGCTATGCCGTTGAGAACCTGAAGTCAAACGCCCGAGGCATGGTCGACATCGAAGCTCTCGCCGCGCAGATGAATGAAGATGTCGCCGGGCTGATGCTTACCAATCCCAATACCCTGGGCATCTTTGAGCAGGAGATCCACAAGATCGCAGATATCCTGCACGATAAAGGCGGCTTGCTCTACATGGACGGCGCCAACATGAACGCCCTGGTAGGCAAGACTCGCCCGGGCGACTTTGGTGTGGATGTAATGCACCTGAATCTGCACAAGACTTTCTCCACGCCGCACGGCGGCGGCGGTCCCGGCTCTGGCCCGGTTGCCTGTAAGAAGGCCCTGGAGCCTTTTCTGCCGCAGCCGGTTATCGTCCAGAGGGCCGACGGCACGCTGGGGTTCGACTACAACCGTCCCCAGTCAGTTGGCCGGGTACGCATGTTCTACGGCAACTTCGGCATGCACGTCCGCGCCCTGGCTTATACCATGGCCAACGGCCCGGATGGTCTGCGCCAGACCACTGAAGACGCAGTCCTCAATGCCAACTACATCCGCAAGAAACTGGAAGGCACTTACGATCTTCCTTACAAGAGCGCATCCATGCATGAAGTGGTCTTCAGCGACGATCATCAGACCGGCAAAGGCGTAAAGACAGGCGACATCGCCAAGCGCCTGATCGACTACGGCTTCCATCCTTACACCGTCTCTTTCCCTCTGGTAGTGCATGGCGCGTTAATGATCGAGCCAACAGAAAGCGAGTCCCTGGAAGAACTGGACCTGTTCATCGACGCCATGAAGTCCATAGCCCGCGAAGCCCAGGACGATCCCGAATTGGTAAAGGGCGCCCCCCACAGCACCCGAGTCTCGCGCCTGGACGAAACCGCCGCCGCCCGCAAGCCCGTGCTGCGATGGAAGCCCGCCCAGGCAAAATCCGCCGGCGAGTGAAGAAAGGATTCACCGCAAAGGACGCTAAGGTCGCAGAATGAAAGAAAGTGTTTGCCGCGAATTTGCGCGAATGAACACGAATAGAACCAATAGAATGAAACAACCAAGAACGACGAAAATAAAAATGGTTTCGTGATATATGAGGGCGAAAAAAATCGGGCAAGATATTTCAATCCGTATTTTCCGATCAGTTTTAATCAGCGCAAATCAGCGGTAAAAATTGTTTTGACTTTTCCGATCAGTGGCGTCAGTGAAAATCAGTGGTAAAAATTTTGTTTGGCTAATTGCCAACTGCTATTTGCTAATTGCTTGCCGGCGCCCTTTGCGGTGAAAGGTTTTGAGTTTTTGATGTCCTTACTCGACGACAAGCGCGACGAACTCGAAAAATACGAATTCATGATGGGCATCCCCCGTGGCCGTCTCGCGGTTGCCCTCGACCTGCTCACAGACGCTCTAATCCTCGTAGGACAGCACGGAGTTTACTGCCAAAGCAGCCGCCAGCCCGGAAAGCCTGCCATGGACCTTCAGATCATCCTGGAGGCCATCAACGGCTCCAAGGAGCTGATCAGCGGCGTCATGGAGGAGCTGAAAGATAAGAAAGGTTAAGATTAGTAGGCGCTCACCAAAGGTAATTTGGCGGTGTCTAAAGGATCAAGGTAAACTCAAGCAATCATGTCATTTTCCCGGTTTTTGTGTTTCGGAACGCTTTTAGCCTCGTTTTTGGTTCCCGTCGCCTCCGGCCAATCCAGCCCAACCACGAATCCCGATCCGGTCCTGCTCACCATCATGCAACAGGAACTCAATCGGGCCATGTCGTCGTTGAGCAAGTCCGATCCAGTCCCGTACTTCATCAGTTATGAAACTACGGAAGAGTTTTCGTCGATCATCATCGGCAGCAACGGCGCATTGATGGGCACCCTGAATCGCCATGAACGCTCGGCGGATATCACGGTGCGTTTGGGGAATCGCGAGCTTGACAATACCCACGGCGAAAACCGGTTTAACGCCGTGACTACCGCTAGTTTGCCGTTGGAAGATAAGCCGGACGCTATTCAGCGTGTGCTTTGGCTCAATACCGACCGCATGTATAAAAAGGCGAGCCAGGCTTTTCTGGAGGTAAAGACCAACACCAAGGTCCAGGCGGACGAAGAGGATGGGTCCGCTGATTTTTCGGTGGAGAAGCCTCAGGTATTCATCGGCAAAGCGGCCCTGCCGCCTAATTTTGACCAACATGAGTGGGAAGAGAAGATCAGGCGCTATTCCGCCATCTTCAGCAAGTATCCGGAGCTTGAGAGCTCCACGGTCATGCTCATGGTCACCGCGCCCACCCGGTATTTTGTCTCCACTGAAGGATCACGCATTGTGACCTCGCGTCCTCTGATTCGTATTCTTGCCGTGGGAAGTTCGCTGGCCGATGATGGAATGCAATTGGCCCGGTCGGAGACGTTTGATGCTTCCTCTTTCGACAAGCTTGCTTCCGAGCAGGTTATTACCGCCAAGATCGAAAAAATTGCCGACGATGTGAAAAAGCTGCGAAAGGCGCACGTAGTCGAGCCTTTCAACGGCCCGGCATTGCTCTCCGGACGCGCCGCCGCTGTCTTCTTTCATGAAGTGGTGGGCCACAGGCTGGAAGGCCAGAGACAGCGCGGGGAAAATGAAGGTCAGACTTTCACCAAGAGGGTGAACCAGGCGGTCTTGCCGCCGTTCCTCAGCGTGGAAGATGATCCCACCCTTTCCAACCTCGGCGGAATTGAGTTGAGCGGAAAGTATGATTTTGACGAGGAAGGGCAGAAGAGCGAGCGCACCGAGTTGATCAGTAACGGTATCTTGAAACAGTTCCTTATGTCCAGAATGCCGGTGAAGGGGTTCCTGCATTCTAATGGGCATGGTCGCGCCCAGGCCGGCCTGATGCCGGTAGGCCGGCAGGGTAACCTGATCGTCCACTCTTCCAAGACTGTTCCCGATTCCGAGCTTCGCCAGAGATTGATTCGCGCCATTAAGGACCAGAAAAAACCCTACGGCCTCTATTTTGAAGACATCGCCGGGGGGTTCACGCTCACCACCCGCAACATGCCGCAGGCTTTTCAAATCATGCCGCTCATGGTGTGGAAGGTCTATCCCGATGGACGCCCGGATGAACTGGTGCGGGGCGTGGACATTATTGGAACGCCGCTGAACGCCCTGAACCGGATCATTCTTACCGGTCAGAAGGTGGATGTCTTCAATGGCGAGTGCGGCGCTGAATCCGGCTCGGTCCCCGTCTCCGCAGCCGCCCCAGCCATGCTGTTTTCCGAGATAGAAGTACAAAAGGTCGCTCAGGGACACGAGCGCCCGCCGGTCTTGCCTCCACCGGGTTTTGACAAAGCAGAAACATCAAGTCCGCAGAATTCACGCCAGGGAGGCCGCTAATGCGCAGATTTTGGGTACTTCTTCTTGTATTGGTGGCTTCATTCGCTGGCCTCTGCCGGGCTGACGATCGCGCCCCTTCCGTCTCCATCTCGACCCATGATCACGGTGACCCCATCTTGAAGGCCATGCTGGCTGAATTAAGACGGTCCCAGGAAAAACTTCAGCTCGGCCAGCTTCAGCGTCCTTATTTCATCGACTATCAACTGACCGAGCTGCATGACTACAGCTCAGACGCCATCCTGGGAGCTATCCGTAGCGACGACTTGAATTCCGGACGCCTGGTGCGCGTAGTAGTTCGCATCGGCGACTACAAGCAGGACAGCTATTTCGGAGAAGGCACCGGCACCGTGGAGATCATGCCGATGGATAATGACGAGATGGCGCTACGGCATCAGCTATGGCTGGCGACCGATAAAGCCTACAAAGCCGCCCTCTCGGGACTTACCGCAAAACAGGCTGCTCTCAAGAACGTAGTGGTAGACCAGGAGATCCCTGATTTTTCGCACGAAAAACCTGCGGAGTCCGTCCACAGCCTGGTCAAGGTTGAGCCTAACCTGGAAGTGTGGAAGAAGATGCTTCGTTCGACCTCTGATCTCTTCCGCAGCGATCCTGATCTGGACGCCTCCGCCGCAATCTTGCACTTCCGGGTTCTCAACCGTTACTACGTCAACACCGAAGGCACGGTCACCCGTAACGGGACCGGAACTTATATCTACAGCTTTGCCGGCAGCTCCCAGGCCCCCGATGGAATGCGACTGGAACGCAGCCATGCTTATGTCGTTGGCAAAGAGGACGAACTTCCCAAGCCGGAAGTAGTGCAGAAGGAGGCCAAGGAGCTGATAGGAACCTTTGCAGAGCTCCGTAAGGCCCCGCTCATCGAAGATGACTATCATGGCCCGGTTTTGTTTTCTGCGGATGCCGCTACGGCGCTTATCGAGCGTTTCGTTGTGCCCAATATTCTGGGAATCAGGCCGGAGCTGGGAAATCCCGGCCGCACGCGCGGCGAGTTTTCCTCTTATTACAAGAGCCGCGTATTGCCCGAATTCCTGACGGTTGTGGATGATCCGCGCTCCAAAAAAGTGGACAATATCACCCTGTTGGGCAGCTATGACGTGGATGACGAGGGCGTAGAGGCCCATCCCGTAACGGTCATCGAGAAGGGTGTGCTGAATCACTATCTGCTGGGACGCGAACCTATTCGCGACTTTGCCAACTCCAATGGTCATGGCCGCACCTCGCTGGCCGGCGCGCCCCGCCCCCAGATATCCAATCTTATCGTCAAGGCCTCCAATGGAATCCCGTTTGAAGACCTGAAAAAGAAGTTGATCCAGATGTGTCGCGACCAGGGCCGTCCCTATGGGTATTACGTGGAAACCACCGTCGGCCCGCAGGTCACGCCGCGCTTGTTGTGGCGTGTCTACGTGGATGATGGCCACATGGAGTTGGTACGCGGCGCAATCTTCAATCAACTCGATACGCGCTCCATTCGCAGTGATATCGTGGCTGCCGGCAACGACCAATATGTCTACAACCGCTGGGACCCTCTTCCCAGCTCCATTGTGGCCCCTTCTCTCCTGTTTGGAGACCTGGAGCTTCAGCGCGCCAACCGCACAAGGGAGAAACTGCCCCAATACCCAGCGCCGCCGCTGACCTCAGAAAAGTAAACCACGTAGATCCAGGCCCGAAGTGAGAGACTTCAAAGGTCTGGCGTATCTCAGGAGCCCAGAGTAGTAATGGAGTATGTAAAGGGGGGATATCCAAGCCCCGGAGGGGACTTAATTATTGAGCCCAGCACGTAAGTGCTGGGGAGTGTGCAAGATATGAGCCAAGTCCCAGAGGGGCGACACATGATTTTCTTCCCGGCTATGCTTAAGGGAGAATGTTATGGATACAGCCCCGGAGATACATAGCTCCTGCGGCTACGGCTTTGGGCAATGGGCATTTTTCGCAACAAAGTAGCCATGGCGTATCCATGGAGTATCTAAAAGGGGTGGGTTATATATTTAGTTACGGGAAAAGCCAGTCCAGGGCTGGCACACACCTGCACACCGTGGCCAACCCTGGCATTTCCACTAAACCTGTTCAACTCAATATTCAGTTGTCAAAGAGCCTATTCCCACATCCCTAGGGAGGGGTTTGTGCATGATTCGAAAAAACGCCATTTCATCCGTGACAGCGTGACAACCCGCATAAACATTGGCGATTTGCGGCACGGATAAGTTGACTTACTCGTGCCGGTAACGCCATTGCCACTCCCGAGCCTTACCGGTGTTTTCCTTCTGGCTCCATCGGGCTCGTCACCCACCCTTCGCAAAAACCGCGAAGGATGGGCACCCGACCTTAAGTATGGGTACTCATCCGGCTTCAGCGAAGGGTATTCGGCCCCAGGCGCTTTTCATTCGTCTTTGGCATATTAGCCAGAGTTGATCTACACCAGCAACATTACGGGGTAAATTTGGGTGAAGCTGAAACAGAGGCCCTCAGACGTCAGCTACAATAATCCTTCTCATGGGGCGAATCCACATACTTTCAGAGCATGTAGCCAACAAGATCGCTGCGGGCGAGGTGGTGGAGCGCCCGGCCTCGGTGCTCAAAGAGCTGCTGGAAAATTCGTTGGATGCCGGAGCCACCCGCATCAGCATCCAGATTGAGGGCGGCGGCAAAAAGCTGATCCAGATCACCGATAACGGATGCGGCATGATTCGCGACGATGCTCTGCTTGCCTTTGAGCGCCACGCTACCTCCAAGCTCAAGGATGCCGAGGACCTGCTGAACATCGGTACCCTGGGCTTTCGGGGAGAGGCGCTGCCCTCCATCGCCTCGGTGAGCCGGGTATTGCTTCAGACCAGGGCCCCGGAAGATCCCAGCGGAACGGTCCTGGAAATTGCCGGAGGCAAGATCCTCAGGGTGGAAGAGGCAGGATTGCCGGAGGGGACCTCCATCGCGGTGCGCGATCTCTTCTTCAACACTCCGGCGCGCAAGAAATTTCTCAAAGCGGAATCCACGGAGCTATCTCATCTTGCATCCCTGGTAACGCACTACGCTCTAGCCCACCCGGAGAAGCACTTTGAGCTGCATTCCGCCGCCAACGCCATGCTCGTCGCCGCCCCGGTAGAATCTCACGCAGATCGTATTTATCAGATTCTGGGCCGCGAAACCCTGGACCAGCTTATCCCCGTGGCTGCCTCCATGAAGCTGGATCGCGTGGGACTGCCGGAGCCGCCACCCTGGCGCAGAGATGAAGAGTACCAGGCTCCTGTGCCCGGCGATATTCGGGTGCATGGATTCGTTTCCAAGCCGGAGATACAGAAGCTCAATCGCAACTCCATCTTTATCTTTGTGAATGGCCGGCTGGTGCGCGACCGGCTGGTTCAGCACGCGCTGATCGAGTCCTACCGCAACATCCTGCCGCCTACGGTCTTTCCGGTAGTGCTTCTCTTTATCGACCTGCCCAACGGCGAGGTGGACGCAAACGTTCATCCGTCAAAGACTGAAGTGCGCTTCCGCCAGAATTCCATGGTGCATGATTTTGTTCGTGACACGGTCCGGTCGGCCCTCATGAAGGCCCGCTCGGTGCCGCAGTTTACTCGCGAAATCACAGCTCAGCCGAACGCCAGCCCTGGTTTCGCAGCCAATCGACCTGGGGCCAATCGGTCCGCGTCTAATGGTCTTGTGCCGGACATGCTCGCCGCCGATCCTTTAATGCAGCCTGGTGTTCGAACCGAATTTCAGCTGCAACCGCCCTCCCCGCTAGCCGTCAGCGGACGCCTTCAATTTACCGGCGACGCGATTCCAGTTGAAGCCAACGCCGCTCTGAGCGGTTTTGGTCCGGTGGGTGCGCCGATGGTGGAGAATGTGACGGCATACAATTCGTGCGGTGGCCAGCTTCTGCTCACCGACGAAATGCAAGCCGAAGAGAGCCTGGCGCTCGACAGTCTCAAGCCTCTGGGCCAGATTCGGGACTCGTTCATCCTGGCCGTGAATGGCGATGGATTATGGATCATCGATCAGCATGTGGCTCACGAGCGGGTATTGTTCGAAAGGGTGCTGCAAGAACGGAGTAAGGCCGCCGTTGAAGGCCAACGCTTGCTCATGCCGCTGTTGGTGGAACTCACGCCTGGACAGCAGGCGGTCTTTACCGAAATTTCAGACGAGTTGGTCCGCAACGGCTTTGAGGTTGAACTCTTCGGCGCGCGGACCATCGCAGTCAAGACCTCTCCTGCGGGCGTGCAGACCGCGGATATTCAAAAAATTCTGGTGGAGCTTCTCGAACAGTTCCAGCAGGAAGAACAACTGATGAACCTGGAAAAGGTCCGAACAAAGATAGCCGCCAGCATCGCCTGCCATGCCGCCATCAAGATCAATACGCCTTTGGAGCAGAACAAGATGGAGTGGCTGCTGGCGGAGCTGGCAAAGACCGAATGCCCAATGACGTGTCCCCATGGACGCCCGGTAGTCCTGCGGTATTCCATAAAAGACATTCAGCGCGCCTTCAAGCGAATATGAGGGGGATTTCACCGCAAAGGAGCAAAGGCAAGGCATTAATCGCAGAGCGCGCAGAGGCCGCAGAGAAAAAATATTTGCCGCGAATTTACGCAAATGAACGCGAATAAAGCCAATAGGATTAAACAATCAAGAAAACGAAATGAAAATGGCTTCGTGATTTCTGAGGGCATAAAAAAATCGGCGCAAGATATTTCAATCGGTATTTTCCGATCAGTGTTAATCAGCGCAAATCAGCGGTAAAAAGGTTTTGACTTTTCCGATCAGTGGCGTCAGTGAAAATCAGTGGTAAAGTTCTGTTTGGCCAATTGCCAATTGCTAATTGTTTGCCGGCACGGTGGTGTCCTAAATGAAAGGACAGTACCGCCGGCACCCCCCTTGCAGTGAAATGCTCTCTATAGTGTATGGTGATTAAGTGACCGAACAAGAACTCCAGCAGCAGCGCGCAGTCAAGTGGCGGGTGGCCGGCAATGCCGTCCGCACCCTGGAAGATGCCAGAAGCTTTCTTGAAGATGTGGGCTTCTGCCTGATGCATCCGGTTCGCTCCTTGCCGCTGGTTCCTACATTCATGGGGGCGTATGCCGGTTCGGCTGAGGGACTGCCCGAAGCGAAGCACGCCTTCTCCGATCCACGGACACAACCGGCAACCGACTTGATGGTGCGGCTCCTGCGCGAGCGTATTGCGCTGGAAGTCAATCTGCCCGGCGATATCAGCCTTCTTATTTCTGCTCCTCTATTTCCTTATTTCTATGCGCTGGTTGGTGACCGGAATGCTAAAGCGCCGCCCAAGATCAAGGCCCAGGGGGCCAAAGTTTCTCCGCTGGCGATCAAGGTCTTCGAAGTGCTGCAAAAGAACGGACCATTAAGCAAAGGAAAATTGCGCGAACTCGTAGGACACGAACCGGCCCATGCTGCGCTGGATCGGGCCTTGAACGACCTCTGGGCCATTCTCAAGATCACCCGCGTGGATTACCGGAAAGAGGAAGGCGCCTTCTGGGATGTGCTCTATCGCTGGGCTCCGGAGGCGATCGACCAGAGCGTAGGTGTTACGGCGCCGGGGGGCCTCACGGCCTTGCTGAGCAAGTACCTGGAAGCTGTGATTGCCGCTGATCAGGAAGAAATCGAACGGTTTTTCTCAACCCTTGCGCCCCGCCAGAAGATTCGCGAGGCCATCCATGCTTTGCAGGCGGCCCGCGAATTAAGTTTTCTTCCTGTGGGAACCAAGACACTCATTCGCATGACCCCGGTCGTGGAAGAGCCGAGGACGATGAATACTCGAACCATGAATACCCGGCCCATGAATACCCGTCCCACGAATAAACGCTCAACATTTTCGAACAAGACTCCCCTGCATCAGAATTTTGAAAAGAAGAATTTTGAAGACAAGAGCCCTACAGGCAAGAGTTCGATAGACAAACGCCCCGCCGATAAAGGGAGACGCCTTCGTGGATAAGAAACGGATCATCATCGCCATTGATGGTCCAGCCGGCTCAGGCAAGAGTACCGTGGCCTCGCTGCTGGCCCGCAGGTACAACTACATCAACATCGAAACGGGTGCTATGTACCGTGCGCTAGCTCTGAAGGCCCTCGAAAGCGGTGTTTCACTCGACGATGAAGCTGCCTTGGCCGATCTGGCTGGCCGCTCCCGCATCGAACTGGAGGCGCGCTCGGAAGGGAATCGCGTCGTGCTCGATGGCAAAGATGTGACCGACCGTATTCGCCGGCAAGATGTCACCGAAGCCGCTTCCAAGGTCTCTGTACATCCACGCGTGCGGCAATGGATGGTGCAGAGCCAGCGCAAGATGGGCGCGAATGGTGGCGTCGTGATGGAGGGAAGGGACATTGGTACCCAGGTCTTCCCCAACGCCGAGGTCAAGATATTTCTGGACGCCGACCCGGAGGTGAGGGGTGCGCGGCGCTTTCTGCAAAATCCTGCCGCCACTCACCCGGAAAAGTCCGTGCTGGCCGACCTTCGCGAACGGGACCACCGCGACCGTACCCGCGCCAACTCTCCGCTGGTACCCGCGCCCGATGCTCTGATCATCGACTCTACAAACCTGACCCTCGAAGAAGTTGTTGCCAGGGCAGTAGAGCTGATTGAATCGCGCCTGGAACAATCGCAAGATCAGTCGAAGGTCAAATCGACAAGCTAGATATTATTAAAGTTCTTGATAAATTCATAACCCTTGTCATCCTGAACGGAGCGCCACGCAGACATTACGTCTACCTTACTGAAAGGCGCGCAGTGAAGGACCCCGAGATGTTTAACAAACAATGCAGCTTCAGGGAGTTCTCTCTAGAGTCTGCATTGAATGTTGATATGCCGTGGCGCTTCGCTCAGGATGACAGATCGCTGGGCGCCCACGTCAACGACAGATCATTGTCATGGCTTGGCATAAGCCAGCGTGCTCAGGTCAGCTCTGGGCACTACATGGACCTCAATCGATCCTTCCTCCGGCAAAGCGTCCAGGGGCAAGCGGTCACGCCATAGCGAAAAGCGTATGCGCAGAAGTGTCCCGAGATTTGCTGCAATCATTTTGAGAGGAATCTGGCATTCAAAGATACTCTCCTCGCGGAGCCGGACGCAGATTCCGGCTTGTTGAGCGGCGCCGTTGCCGTTTTCCTTCAAGCCCCAGTCACTGATCAAGATGCCAGACCCTGTACTTGGGGAGATATCGGCTTCAAGCCGGTAGGTATGTTTCTGATCGCCTATCGGGTCAAGAGATTCGATGGTCGTGACCAGCTTGGTCTCCGCGGTAGACCACTCCGAAATTTTCTCCATAAAATCCAGGCGGCAGTAGAGATTGCGATCATTGATTCCGACATACCCGGTATCCAGCAAAAAGACCTTGCCGTGCATCGCGGAGGATCGCCGTTCCGCCGTGTGGCTGGCGGCCCCGAGCCAGTCGAAGTAGCCTGAATGTGGGCCCTCCAGGCGGGGTGAAATGTAGTCCGTCTGAGGGGTGAAGCTGGGCTTAACGTGGCTGCCGATAATGGGCTGGGCCAGCACGTCTGGCGGTGCGGCGCCCAGGGCCTGATAGACATTCGACAAGTGCTTGCGGTAGAGCTGGTCAAATTCCCGATCGTTGGCGGAGTGATGTTCCGGTCCGTACCACCAATTCCAATCGCTGCCTTCGGCAATCAAGAGTTCTTCAAACGCCAGATCTCTCTGCGGGAGGGAAACCTGCTCGGCATTTTTGCTGAAGAAATCCCGGGCTGCACTGAGATGGTCCCAGGCCAGGTTGTCTTCAGGAGCGCCGATCCAAACGTCGAAGTTGGCGTTGATCCACGAGCCGGGAACCACGGACGGCATGCTCGCCGCTGACTGTTCGCGGGTGATAGCTTCCGACATCGTGAGGGCCTCAAACTGCTTATCTTTCTGAATCGTATCGTAGAGACAACGCAGAAATTCGCGGCCTGAGTGCGGATAGTATTCCCAGGCATTCTCGCCATCCAGGATAATAGGCACGACAACATCTTTGCCGGCCGCCAGGAGCGGCGCGGCGCCTTCTTTTACGCGGCGAATAAAATCCGAGGCGGCTTCCCGCGCGGGCATGGCAGCGTAGACAAATCCAATCAGGTCGGAGAGGGAGTGATCGCGGAACAGAACCTTCATGGTTGCGTCACCCTGGTCCCATTGATAGATCCGGTAGAGCCTCTCCGCGCTGGCGGTACTCAACTTGCCGCTTTCACGCTGAAAGATCCAGCCCAGGGACCGCCCCAACACACCTTCATCGGTGGCCACCCAGCGGAGACCTGCAGTGTGCGCAAGGGCCAGCACATCATTGGAAACGCTTCCCTCGGAAGGCCACATGCCTTGAGGACGGATTCCAAAAATCTCCTCGTGCAGATCCATGCCTCGCACGATCTGCGTGAGCGCATCTTCAGGGTGGCAAAAACGCTGCCGGGGCAAAGTCAGTCCCGGATGGGAGACTGCGCCTATGTCCGTGTCGCAGACCAGGGGAAGAATGGGATGGTAAAAGGGCGAGGTAGATATCTCGATCGTGCCTCGGCGGGCGGCTGCGGCATAAGCGGGCAATACCTGCGCCAGCATCTGCCGTTGCTTGTGTATGACAAAATTCTGGTCTTCCAGGGTATAGTTGCGCCCTTTTTTCACCAGCTCCCGGAGTTCGGGCTCCTGAAGAAAATATTCATCGAACCAGGCAATCTGCGAGAGTACCTGGAGGTCGGTGATGTCAGCTTCGGTCAGCAGGAGCGCGACCTGCGCCACGTCGCTGGCCGAGCTGTGAAAACGCTCCCATAGCTCGTGGTACCGGGGATAGCGTCCAATCATTCTGTCGAACTGGGCCTGGAACAGATATTGGAGGGCAAATTGCCTTTCTGCTGGATTGAGTTCGGCGGCGGGCTTAGCGGCTACGTCGAGAAAAGCATCGCGGGCGCTGCCGTTGACGTAGTCCTGTATCTGGACCATGAGTGAAGGAACCAGATTGAACGTCTGGTGCACCCCCGGGAACTCGTCCAGCAGCTTGATCATTCCGTAGTAATCTTTGAGTGCATGCAGGCGGACCCAGGGCAGACGGTACTCTCCCGTCACCAGGTCTTTGTAATACGGCTGGTGCATGTGCCACAGAAACAGAAGGTGAATAGCAGGCATAATCTCCGGTTATCATTAATAACATACAAGCGGCATCTGTTAGACTTTCTTAAGAAAAACCGTGCGCATTTTTACGCGCTACATCCTGAAGGAAGTACTCTCCCACGGCCTGATCGGGGTCGCCGTGTTCACGTTCGTCATTTTCATGCGCGACGTGGGCCAGCTTCTCGAACTTCTGGTGCGCAACACCGCGCCCATTCCCAGCATTGCCGAGTTCTCGTTTCTGATTCTTCCTAAAGCCCTCACGGTGACCATCCCCATGGGAGTGCTGGTGGGCATTCTGATTGGGCTGAGCCGCATGTCTGCGGATAGCGAAATTACCGCGATGCGCGCCGCCGGTGTGGGCGTCCACCGGTTTGTCTGGATCATTGCGTCTTTTGGAATTGGCGCCTGGCTCCTGGCCATGGGCAACAGCGTCTTCCTGGCGCCAAAGTCGGCCGCCGCTCTGGCCAGCCTGCAAAATAATCTGGCCAGCACGCTGGCGTCGGTAAAAATCCAGCCGCGCGTGTTCTACGAGGATTCCCCGAACACCGTAATTTATGTTCAGGACGTAAGCTCGTCCCGCGAAGGCGGTTCGGTATGGAAAAACGTTTTTCAAGCCGACATCAGCAAACCGGGAACACCCAAGATCACAATTGCCCAGCAGGCCCTGGTCGGTGGCGTGGACAAAGATGCGATCCTGCTGCACCTGGTGAATGGCGAGGAACACCAGACCGATGTCCATACGCCTGACCAATACATCATCTCGTCGTTCAATGAGACCGACGTCCGGCTGAATCTGCCTCCCGCGCCTAAGCCGGTCCAGGACGTTATTCCCGTGGCGCAGCTGGGGACTCGTGAACTGCTGCAACAAACTTACCATCCTAACAAAGACTTTGCCCGCTGGTATTGGATCGAATTCAATCGGCGGCTCGCTTTGCCCACCGCCTGCCTCGTGCTCGTTTTGATTGGGATTCCCCTGGGACTCTCTTCTAAAAAAGGCGGCAGGGGAGCTGGATTCGTTTTGACCATCGTCCTGGTCTTCATCTACTACTTCATTTTTCTGACCGGCATACAGTTTGCGCGCAGCGGAAAGCTGCCCCCTGTGCTGGGCGTCTGGATGGCGAATATTGTTTTCGCCGTGATTGGTATCCTGCTGCTCTGGCGGGTAGATAAGATGCCGATTGAGCTCGGATTGGGAGTTTTAGGTACTGACTTCAGAAACTGGATACAGAAGCAGGTGATGGCCCGGAACGGGGACCGTGCCGCGGTGCAGCGCCGCCGTTTCTTTCGCACCCGTTTCCCCCTGATTCTGGATGATTACGTGTTGCGGAACTATCTTGGTAACTTGTCGCTGATCCTGGCCAGTTTTGTGGTGCTGGTGCTGATCTTCACGTTCTTTGAGTTGCTCTCCGACATCTTGCGCAACCATGTCTCTGGGATTGTGGTGGGCGAGTATCTTCTCAACGAAATGCCCACCATGCTTTACACCGTCACGCCTCTGGCCGTCCTGCTGGCGGTGCTGGTCACATTCGGGCTGCTGCAGAAATCCAATGAGATGACCGCTATGAAGGCCACGGGCATCAGCATCTACCGGACCACGGTACCGGTGCTGGTAATTTCCGCCGTTCTTGCAGGTGGCCTGTTTCTGCTGGAGGAGTCCTATCTGCCTTATGCCAACACCCGGGTGGAAACACTGAAAGACTTCATCAAGGGAAAGCCGGCCCAGACGTATCTCCGTCCCGGGCACAAATGGATCTTCGGCCAGAATAACGTGATCTATTATTACGAGTTCTATGATCCCGACCGCGACCAGTTCGGCAACATCTCGTCATTTGAGTTCGATCCCCATACTTTTCAGATCACCAAAAGGGTCTATGCGGCGCGGGCCCGTTGGGCGGAAAGCCTGCAAAAATGGGTGTTTGAGAGAGGCTGGGAATGCACATTCCGAAAACGCGACATGGACGAGCGCTCGTTTCCCGCCAAGCCTCTTGAAAAATTCAGGCGCTTTGATGTTTCCACGTTTGCCGAACTGAACGAGCAGCCCACTTATTTCAAGAAGGAGGTCAAGCAATCTTCCGAGATGAATTACGAGGAGTTGCGTTCCTATATCCGTGACCTTCAGCAAAGCGGCTTTGACGTTGTGCGGCTCCGGGTGCAGCTTCAAAAGAAGCTGGCCTTCCCGCTGATCACGCTGGTGATGGCCATCTTGGCCATTCCATTCGCTCTTTCCGCAGGACGCCGGGGTGCGCTGACCGGGGTGGCCGTGGCTGTGCTGATCGGGGTCGTCTACTGGCTGACCTCAAGCCTGTTTGAGGCCATGGGGAACGCCAGTCAGTTACCGGCGGTGCTGGCTGCCTGGTCGCCGGACATTATTTTTGGCACGGCGGGCGCATACCTGGTGCTCAAAACTCCCTCCTGAAAATATTGTGAAGAACCTGGGCTGGTAAAATCATCTAGTAGTCTTCATTGCTGAAATAATTTCCATGTTCAAGCACCTGCGACCGCTCTGGCCTTATCTTCGGAAATACCGGGGGACCCTGGTGTTGGGAGCGATTTCCGTCCTGCTCACCAACGGCATCTGGGTCCTGTTTCCGCAGGTTGTCCGGCGAACTATGGACGTCCTGAAACAGGTCGATTCCCAGGACGCCGGGACAACACGCCATGAACTCTTTATCTGTTGTCTGCTTATGCTGGCGATTGCCTTCACCAAAGGCATATTCCAGTTCCTGACCCGCTGGCTGGTGATTGGCGTTTCACGGGACATTGAATACGATCTGCGCAACGATATCTTTCGCCATCTCGAGTCGCTCTCGCTTTCGTATTACCAGAAAAACCGCACTGGCGACATCATGGCCCGGGCCACCAATGACTTGAACGCCGTCCGTATGCTGCTGGGGCCTGCGATCATGTATTCAGCCAACACGCTGGTGTTCACCATCGCCGCGCTCATTTTCATGTGGCGCACCAGTCCCAGGCTCACGATGTATGCGTTTGTGCCGTTGCCGCTGGCCTCTGTGGCCATCCAATATTTCGGGCGGAAGATCCATGAACGTTTCGAGAAGATCCAGGCGCAGTTTTCCGAAATCTCCGCCCTCGCCCAGGAGAACTTCTCCGGGGCCAGGGCCATCCGTGCCTACTCTCAAGAAGAGTCGGAGATTTCGCTGTTCGAGACCTCCAACCGCGAATATGTAAACCGGGCTCTTCCTCTGGCCCGCCTGACGGGCATGCTCTGGCCCAGCCTGGAACTGATGCTGGGGCTGGGCGTGGTGGTGGCGTTTTGGCTGGGAGGGCGTGAAGTAATTCTGCACCGCATAAGCCCTGGGAACTTCGTGGCATTCCTGACCTACATCGTGCAGCTTACCTGGCCAATCATCGCCCTGGGGTGGGTCATCAATATTTTCCAGCGGGGCACGGCCTCCATGGGGCGGCTCAACGAGATACTTGTTGCCCAACCGGACATCACCGATGCTCAAGTAGCCGCCGACCTGCGCAACAAGGAAACCATCGCTGGCGACATTGAATTTCGCGACCTCAGCTTCAGTTACAACGGCGTGCCGGTGCTCCACAACATCAACTTGCGCGTCCCGGCGGGAAGCAGTCTGGCGGTGGTAGGGCCAACCGGGTCGGGCAAGACCACCCTGGTCAACCTGATCCCGCGAGTTTACGATTCCAATTCAGGGACCATGCTGGTGGATGGCCGGAACATCCGCGAGTATCCGTTGGAAACCTTGCGGCGCAACGTGGGATTTGTTCCACAGGAAACATTCCTGTTCAGCGATACCGTGCGCGAGAACATCGCCTTTGGAGTCGAGGGCGCTACGGATGAGCAGATCCGGGCCGCGGCCGAGGCTGCCAACATCGCCGGAGATATTGAAGGATTTCCTGAGGGCTATAACACGCTGGTGGGCGAGCGCGGCATCACTCTTTCCGGCGGGCAAAAGCAGCGCACCGCCATTGCCCGCGCCATCATTCGGAACCCGCGCGTGCTTGTGCTGGATGATGCTCTTTCCAGCGTGGACACCTACACCGAAGAGAAAATCCTGAACCACCTGCGCGAGATCATGCGCGGCCGTACCACCATCTTTATCTCGCACCGCGTCTCCACGGTCCGCAATGCGGATAGAATTGCCGTTCTGCACGAGGGACGCGTCGTAGAGCTGGGCACCCATGATGAGCTCCTGCGTCGCGATGGCTACTACACCGATCTATACAATAAGCAGCTTCTGGAAGAAGAGCTGGCAAGGGTCTAGCCACACGGTCTGACAACTATGAAACGCGTTGTGGTCCCTGAACTCCTGGACAGTGATACCGGCACGCCCCGCGAAGTTGAGGATTCCTTGAAGGACCTGCAGATGATTAATCGCCGGTTCGGGGGCGCGCAGGTCATGTCCGATCTGCTGCACCAGGTGGCCGTCCAGCGGCGGCTCGAATCAATCGCATGGCTGGATGTTGCCGGAGCATCCGGCGATATTGCCACGCTTGCCCAAAAGGCCCTTGGTCGCAAAGGAGTGAGGCTGGAGCCTATCCTTCTGGACCGGGCTGCCTCCCACCTGAGCAGCCGCTATCCCTCGGTTTGCAGTGACGCACTGGTTTTGCCTTTCCGCGATGGCAGCCTTGACGTAATTGGATGCTCCCTGTTCGCGCACCATCTGGAGCCGAAGCAGATTACCCAGTTTGCTATTGAAGCCTTGCGTGTTGCGCGTCATGCTGTAGTGATCAGCGACCTGATTCGCCATCGTCTCCATCTGGCTTTCGCCTATGCCGGATGGGCGTTGTATCGAAGCCGGCTCACGCGGCACGATGCCCCGGCCTCGGTCCGCCGGGCTTACACGGTGGCGGAGATGAAGAGCATCTTGCAGCGGGCGGGCGCCTCCGGCATGGAAGTCCGTCACTTTTATCTATTCCGCATGGGAGTGATTCTTTGGAAAAAGCCGATTATGACCTGATTGTGGTTGGGGCAGGTCCGGCTGGCTCGGCTTGCGCTATCACGGCTGCCAGGGCAGGGGCCAAGGTCCTGCTGCTGGAAAAGGACAGGCTGCCCCGCCACAAGGTCTGTGGTGAGTTCGTTTCTCCGGAGTCATTGCGGCTGCTGGCTTCTCTGGTGGGAGAAGAGCGCTTTGCATCAAACCCTAAAATCAGTTCGGCGCGAATTTTCTATGGGGCCAAGCTCATCTCCTTGCCCATTGAACCGCCGGCCCAAAGCATCGCTCGCTTTGATCTGGATGCGGTATTGCTCCAGGCTGCCCGCGATTGCGGCGTCCAGGCCGAAGAAGGTGTAACGGTGCGCGAGGTGATGACTGGAGAGGTATTCCAGGTCAGAACATCAACGACAACATCAGATAAGACAATCATCGCCAGGGTGTTGGTCAATGCAAGTGGCCGCTGGTCACAGTTGACCCAATTCCCGCACGGCAACGAGAAGTGGATTGGATTGAAGGCGCATTTCTACGAGGATGCTCCCCCCGATTCGGTTGACCTGTATTTCTTTGATGGCGGCTATTGTGGTGTTCAAGCCGTAGGACCCAACACCGTGAATGCGTCCGCCATGGTGCGGGCCGATACCGCCCGGTCTCTGGAAGAAGTTTTTGCCAGGAATACCGAACTCCGGCGGCGCAGCCGGAACTGGAAAGCGGTCTTCAGTCCTGTTACAACCTCGCCGCTCTACTTTCGCCGTCCACAGACTGAGGACAAAGGAATGTTCATGGCGGGCGACGCCGCCGGATTCATTGACCCATTTGCAGGAGATGGCATATCGCTCGCCCTGCATAGCGGTACACTTGCCGCTCAATCGTTCATTCCCTTCGTACAAGGCAAATGTTCCATGGAGCACGCCCATCACCAATACCAGGCCGGTTATGCTAAACATCTGGCTCCGGCCTTTCGCAATGCCGCCCGCGTGCGCATGTTTTTTTCCGCTCCGTCATTCCTTCGTTCGATGCTGCTCAGCATCGCTGGAACAAAGCCTTTTTCCAGAGCTCTGGTGCGAGGAACTAGAGTGAAGACCGGGCAGGCTTGAGATGGCAAAGTATCTTATGCAGCCTGGTGATTCAAAAAATCGTCTTGGCCTCCAGAGGCTGGGCAGCAGCCAGCAGAGTGATTCTCGTATACCTGAAGAGCAGCGGAGCAGTTCCTTCGCTGCCGCTCAGGATGACACTCATCCTCTTTGTACGTCTGGTAATCTTCGCCACAGGTTTGTCTCGTTGCATTTTGTTTAAAGCGCTCCGCTTCAAACCGGGGCTACTTCGGATGTGCCTATAGCGTTTGAGCGGCAACTTTGCCCATGCGCAGCACGCGCCTCACAATCGCTAGCAAATCCGGAATTTCAAACGGCTTCACCAGGCAGATGATCTTGGTGGCATCAACAAAGACCCGAACGCCAGGATCGGAGATGTTGGAAAGCACCAGTACAATTTTCAATGCCTGCTCCGGGTGATACTTCTGCAGCCAGCGATAAATGTCTTCACTGCTGCAGGCTCCGGGCATCTTGCTGTCCAGCAGGACAACATCAAAACTTTGCTGCTGCAAGCACTCCATAGCCTGGTCGCCGGAGGTGGCAACGGTCACGTCCAGGCCGGCAGTGGTGAGCACCTCGCGCTCGTAGTCCAGCACAATCTCTTCATCATCCACCAGGAGCACGCGGCCTTCCAGCCGGGATTCGCGGCGAGCCACGATGCGCTCGCGCTCGGTCAAAGGCTTTTCTCCTACCGCAACCGGCAGCCGCACCTTCATCATGGCGCCACCATGAGGATGATTGTGCGCGGATATATCTCCGCCATGTTCCTTCACAATGCCATAACAGATGCTTAATCCCAGCCCTGTGCCCTTGCCTACGCTCTTGGTGGTATAGAACGGATCAAAAGCATGTTTGGGATCAACGATGCCCGGGCCGGTATCGTGGAATTCGCAGACCACGTGGTTGTCCTGGCTATAAATTCTGATGGTCAGCAGGCCACCTCGTCCGCCCTCCAGCATGGCGTCGGCGGCATTATTGATGATGTTGAGATAGACCTGCTCCAACTGGTGGGGATCCGCAACCACCGAAGGCAAAGTAGGCTGAAAGTCTCTCTCGACAAGAATGTTGTTGACCTTCATTTCGTAATCTCGCAGGGCGATGGTGTCTTCCATCACGTTGCGCAAGTCCACGTGCAACCTGTGGGGCTTGTGCTGCCGGGCAAATGACAGCAGGTTCTGCACGATCTTCTGCGTCCGCTTGGCCTGCTTGTGGATTTTGTGGACGAACTCCGCGTTGCGCGGCTCCATTTCTTCGGTCTCCAGCAACTGGGCATATCCAATAACGGCGGTCAGCGGGTTGTTCAGTTCATGGGCGACCCCGGAGATCAATTGCCCCACCGCCGACATTTTTTCGCTCTGCAGCAGTTGCTCCTGGGTGTGGCGAAGGTCTTCGTAGGCTTTCTTGGTTTCGTAATAGAGATGGATTTTCTCAATGGTAGTGGCCAGCTGGCGTCCTACGGCGATCAGCACGTTTTCGTCAGAGCCGCTGAACTCCCGTGCCGAGCGGGAACTGGTGCCGAGCAGTCCCAGGATCTTCTCCTTGCGCCACAGGATCACCCAGAGCCATGAGTTGAGTTCCTCGAGCTGGACGAATCGTTGAACGATCTCCGGAAGGCTGCCGATGTGCTGGCTGCTGATGATCTCAATGCGGCGATCCTTGAGTTCCTCCACGAACTCGGGCGGCAGCACGAACACCTCGTGGCTGGTGACCCAGGTGCTGCGGTGACCGTATCCGGCCTTTTTACGCATGGAGCTGGTTTCTTCGTCGAAGAGATAGACTCCGGCAGTATCGCTTGAAAACAGCTCTACAATCTGGAGCATCGTAAGCTGCAGGATTTCGTCCAGATCGGAAGATTGGTTGAAGGTGACTGCTATATTATTGAGGGCATAGAGTTCGCGGTTGCGGCGGCGTACCTCGTCTTCGGCCCGCTTCTTCTCCGTCAAATCCAGCACCACGCCCTGGTAGCGTTCAATCTCTCCATTTTCGTTGCGCGTGGCAAAGCTGCTCTCAATTACGTAGACTTGCGTGCCGTCCTTGCGCCGCAGGGCGTATTCAAAGTTTCTGACAAAGCCATTCTGCCCCATCAGCCTCAAGAACTCGTCGTGGTCCCCCTGATTCGTGTAGAGTGACTGCCCCACGTCCAGCTTCAAGAGCTCTTCTTTGTTGGCATAGCCCAGCATGCGGACAAATGCCTCATTGCAATCCACCAGCTTGCCTTCGGGTGACGAGACAAAAACGCCTTCCTGCATGTGGCTGAACAGCGTTTTGTAACGCTCTTCGGCCACTCGTATTTCCGTGGTGTCTTTGATCACGTGGACGGTGCCGCCCTGGCAGCGATCTTCCGCCGAGTAAGCCGAGGTGGAGACAACGGAAAAGCCGCCGAAGCAAGGATCGCGCTCAGTGGCGGGAGAGATCTCAGGGAACTCGCAGTAAGGACACAAATTCCAATTGACTCCCGCACCGGGTAGCACCGCCTGGCAGGGCCGTCCCAGGATTTCATCCTGGCTGCGCTTCAGCCGGTGCAGGAGAGACCCGTTGGCGCGGATAATGCGATAGGCCGAATCGTGGACCAGGATGTAATCCGGAATGGAGTTGAAGGTGCTGGCCCATTCATTGCGGGAACGGACAAGCCGCTGCACAAGCTGGCGATTCTCGGCTGCCAGCCCAAGCTGGTTGGCGGCGGCTTTCAGGAAGCTCCGGTCATCTTCCGTATAACGGCGGTGATAGGACATCCCCAGCACAACCACGCCGATGGGAGAACTTTTACCCACCACCGGCACTACTACAATGTGGTGCAAGCCTTCGGCAACCATCAGCTCCCTGACCTGTGGAACGGTCTGTTGAATAGGCAGAATTCCGATGGTGCCGTCCCCGAGGTGGCGGCGGCTTACGCTCTGGGCGATGTCAATGGAAGGGAGATCCGAAACAAACGTGGGCGAAAGATTTTTGTGCGCCGCCAGGCTCAGCCGGCCGTTTTCCAGAATCCTGAACCACGCGGAACGGGCGCCGGTGACCTGTAGCAGCTCTTCCAGGGCAATCTCAAGAATGGGAGAGAATTCTTCTGAGCCGGAAATTACTTGGGTGATGCTATTGAGCACGGCAAGACGCTTTACCTGCAACCGGGAACCGTCCAGCACTACCATCATCATGCTGATGCCGAGAAGCAGATCAAGCAGGATGTCAAGATTGTGAAGGGTGTGCCAGTTCGAGCGCGGATCTACATGCAGAAAAAATAACATGGCAGCCAGTAGCCAGACGCTGAAATTGCCTCGGCCGCGCGCAAACATGGCCAATTGCCATGCGGCGCTCCACAATATCAGTGTCCAGCAGATCCAGAAGCCCCAGACAGATACTTTTGAATCCGGAAAGCGCGCCGCCATCGTCACGCCGAGCAGCACCGCCATTCCGGCCAGTCCCCATACCCGGAGCAGCCACTGTTTGTGCTCAACGTAGATAAAGACAGCGGTGGCAAAGAGGGCCGCAGCCAGCGGAAGAAGAGCATAGGTCAAGGCCATCCAGACCCAGCTCCGAGGGTAGAGGATACTGACCGCCATAAACAGCTTGGAAAGGCTGTAGGCCGTCCAGCCCGCAATCCATGGCGCCAGGTACTTTTCGCGAAAGCTGAGATAGAGAAAAATTGCAACAGCCAGCAGAATAAGCAGGGCTGAGCCCTCTGCCACAAATGCAGATTGCAATGCGATGTCCATGGTCGGCGTTGCGTTTTCGAGGGATTGCGAGGGTTCCTGTATATCATGAATCGGTTGGTATAATGTGTTTTTTCTGGAAAGATTTGTATTTCCCGGCCCGATGGTTTAAATTAAAGGTCCCCCCACAGGTATAGCGTCTTCATGACAACAGAGCGCATTCTGGTGGTTGATGACGAAGAGCCGATCCGAGAGATCATCTCGTCTATGCTGAATGCTGCCGGTTTTAAGACCCGGCAGGCCTCGTCCGGCATGGAAGCGCTGACCATCCTGCACACCACCGGTGAGTTCGAACTCATGCTTTCCGATCTGATGATGGCTGAGTTGGACGGAATCGCGCTGCTGGAACGATCCAAGGAAAGATTCCCGGATATGCCGGTGATTATGGTGACCGCCGTGCACGATATCTCGGTGGCCCTGGCTGCTATCCGCAACGGTGCTTACGACTATCTGCTTAAGCCCTTTGAGCGTGAGCAGCTTCTGGCCATGGTGCGCCGGGCGCTGGAGACTCGCCGCTTAAAGCTGGAAAACCGCGCTTATCAGTCCAACCTTGAATCTCTGGTGGCCGCGCGCACCGAACAGCTTCGGCAGGCAATGAACGATCTGGTTCGCTCCTATGACATTACCCTTGAGGCGCTTGGCGATGCGCTCGACCTCAAAGACTCGGAAACCGAAGGCCACTCCAAGCGCGTGACTGCGTTTACCATCGCCATTGCCCGCGCCATGGGCCTTTCCGCGGAGCGTGTTCATGTCATTGCTCGTGGCGCTTTCCTGCACGATATCGGCAAAATGGCCATCCCGGACGTCATTCTGCGCAAGCCCGGTTCGTTGACGCCGGAAGAGACCGCCACCATGCGGGAGCATTGCTTCCGGGGCTACCAGATGCTCAGAAAGATTCCTTTTTTGTCGGAAGCCGCGGAGATCGTTTATGCCCACCAGGAGCGCTTCGATGGAACAGGTTATCCCCGAGGGTTAAAAGGGGATGAGATCCCGCTGGGAGCACGCATATTCTCCGTGGCCGATACGCTCGACGCAATGACGTCAGACCGCCCATATCGCGCTGCCCAGCCCGTGGCGGCCGCGCGTGAAGAAATAAAGCGGTTTTCCGCCCGACAGTTCGATCCT
>Ga0210400_10001470_pt1 | contig 23385 bp, 25 predicted proteins | sample IncBWH26MmetaG_FD_155456 | JGI IMG/M metagenome (GOLD analysis project Ga0210400, IMG submission 155456) | Forest soil microbial communities from Barre Woods Harvard Forest LTER site, Petersham, Massachusetts, United States - Inc-BW-H-26-M | ecosystem: Environmental > Terrestrial > Soil >...
AAGCGCCCGAACCAACCTGAGGAGAGCCACGATGAGTACCCGCGATTTCGTCGGTTACGGGGCCGCGCCGCCAAACCCGCGCTGGCCCGGCGAGGCGCGCGTCGCGGTCAATTTCGTGATCAATTTCGAGGAGGGCTCGGAGCTGTCCTACCCGGCGGGCGACGGCGTTTCGGAGACCGGCCTGATCGAGAGCGCCAGCACCGATGCCGGCAACCGCCGCGACCTCGCCGCCGAAAGCATGTTCGAATACGGCGCGCGGGTCGGCTGGTGGCGGCTCCATCGCATCTTTACCGGGTTCGGGCTGCCGGTCACCCTGTTCGCCTGCGCCCGGGCATTGCAGGCGAACCCGCCGGCCGCCGCCGCGATCGCCGCGACCGATTGGGACATCTGCGGCCACGGCTATCGCTGGATCAAGCATTACGAGCTGGGCGAGGCCGAGGAGCGCGATCAGATCGCGCGGGCGGTCGCGCTGATCCGCGAGACGACCGGCAAGCCAACCCTCGGCTGGTATTGCCGCTACGCCCCCTCCGAGAACACTCGCCGGCTGGTCGCCGAGAGTGGCGGCTTTCTCTATGACAGCGACGCCTACAACGATGAGCTGCCCTATTGGTTGCGAGTCGGCGAAAAGCCGCACCTCGTGATCCCCTACTCGCTCACGACCAACGATGTGAAGTTCGGCCGCGGCGCGTTCGGCCCGGGCGAGGATTTCTTCGCCTATCTGCGCGACAGCTTCGACCTGCTCTACGAGGAAGGAGCGCAGAGCCCCAAGATGATGTCGGTCGGGCTGCATATGCGCCTGACCGGCCATCCCGGCCGCGCCAAGGCGTTGATCCGCTTCATCGAGCACATCCGCGCCCGCGACGATGTCTGGATCTGCCGCCGCGAGGACATCGCGCGGCATTGGCTCAGCCATTTCCCACCCCCGTGATGCCGATACGGTTGGTCGCTTTCGACGTCGGCGAGGTTCTGGTCGACGAGACACGACAGTGGGGCGAATGGGCCGATCGGCTCGGTGTGTCGCGCCTGACCTTTGCGGCCGCGCTGGGGGCCGTGATCGCCGCCGGACGCCACCATCGCGACGTATTCGACATGCTGCGCCCGGGTTTTGATCTTGCCGCGGCGCAGCGCGAACGGAGCCCATCCGCGCTCACCCGTGATGATCTGTATCCCGATGCACTCGGATGCCTCGTGCGGCTACGGGCGGCAGGCTACCGAATCGCCATTGTCGCCAATCAGCCGGCGGTACGGCTCTCGGAACTGCGCCGGCTCGGCGTCGAAGCCGATCTGACGGCCTCCTCCGAGGCGTGGGGTGTCGAGAAGCCCGCGCCTGAGTTTTTCGCGCGGCTGATCGAAGCCGCCGGCCTGCCCGCGGCGGAAATCGCTTATGTCGGCGATCGGGTCGATAATGACGCGCTGCCCGCGAGCCGCGCCGGCCTGGTCGCAGTCTTCCTGCGCCGCGGACCCTGGGGCGTGATTCAGGCGGGCTGGCCGGATGCAGCGCGCGCCGACCTGCGCATCGAAAGCCTCGACGAATTGCCTGATGCGTTCAGGAGGCTGTCTTCAGCTGCGGCCGGCGGACGGTAAAGCTCCCGAGATCGAGGCCGCGATCTCGCATCAGGCCAGCCAGATTATCCCGCCGCACCATCATGCTGACGCCGTCGGCATGCACGACCATGCCGTCGCCGGCATGGATCAGCACATGGCCGGGCATGTACAGCAGATCGCCGCGCTGGAGATCGGCTTCGCCGCCGATCGTCACCGCCTCGCCGATCGTGTCGCGCTGCATGTCGGTGTCGCGCAGCACCGCGGCGCCGACATCGCGGAAGGCATTCTGCACCAGTCCGGAGCAGTCGATCCCGAAGAAGCTCTTGCCGCCCCACAGATACGGACAGCCGAGATAGCGTTCGGCTGCGGCGATGATGTCCGGCGAGCGCGGCGGCTGTGCTGAAAAGCAGGCGCGCGGCGCGAAGCCGCCGCCATCGAGCCGCGCATATTCGGTGCCGCGAGTCAGGATGCCGGTTTCGGAGACAATGACCGCGCTATGGCGCGGCAGGAAATCGCGCGCGGCGGACCGCAGATCGGGGACGTCGTACAGGTAGGTCCCCATCGTCGCGACGAAATCGCTCGGCTCGGCCGCGATTCCGGCCGCGATCTGCTTGCGTTCGACATAGCCGACATAGCCGTCATCCAGCGACTGGCACCAGGCCCAGTCGCCGGCTTCCTCGAACACCAGGATCGGCTCGCCGTAATGGTAGAAGGTGTCGAGCGGAGAGCCCGGCTCTGCACCGCGGCGCACCGGGGCGCGCCCGGTCACGACCCGCGCCGGACGACCCTCGACAAAACGCCGCGCGGCCACGCGCCCGCGCAGCCGCGCATCGGCGAGATCCTCGCGATAGGCATGGAGCCGCGGGTCGAGCATGCCCGGTTCTAACATGGCCAATCCTGAACGGATGGCGGGGCGCCGCACTCGGTCACGGCATATTGGTCGGCGGGGCCGGCAGCATTTCGAGGATCTTCTCGGCGATCAGCTCGTAACCCGGCGCGGTGAAATGGATGCCGTCATCGGCCCGCATCCGCTGGGTGACGCCGTCGCGGTCCTTGCCGAAGGCGGCATAATGGCCCTCCTGATCGGCGACCGCATTCCACAAGGGCAGGAATTGCGCGCCGAACTTGGCCGCCTCGGTGGCATAGATGTCGTTGATGTAGCCCATATCGGCCGAATAGGTGCCGCTGCGCGCGATCGGGTTGCCGCACCAGATCACCTTGAGACCCGCCCCGGTCATCGCTTTCAGCAATTGGTCGATCCGCGCGGCATACGCCTCGCGCCACTCATCGGTGCGGAAATGCAGATTGGTGCCGGGCGGGTCCTTCAGATCGAGGCGGTCATTGGCGCCGAACATCGCGACGGCGATGTCGGCCTTCTCGCTGGCGGCGAATTTCTGGATCGGTCCGAGCCACTCGCTCTCTCCGTGGACGAGCGCCGCGCCGGCATGCGTGCGGTTGAGCACGCGGTAGCGCGTATCCTCGATCAGGATACGCTGCAACCCGCGCGCCAGGCCGGCGGCCTGGCTGTCGCCGAAGATGACGACCGTCGTCCGATTTGCAACCTCCTCGGCGAACGAATTGCCGGACGCCAGGACGATGCTGAATAACAACAGTGCAGCGGAGCGTGCGATCACGCCCGCGGCGCCGCAAGTTCGACCGAATCCCCGCACCGCACCCGCCCCGCGCTCGACCCCTGAAGCGAATTTTTACCGGTTATTGATTCCGATGCCAATTCAATCGCCGCTTCGCCTGGCACAATCGCGATAGGCCGCGCCCAGCCTGCCTTGCCGATCGTCCGCTTGCCCATCGTCGCGCCAAACGGTAGAAGCGATTCGGAAGATTTCATCGCAAAGGTAAAGAATTCGCTTTGCCCAAAATTGGCGCTTCTCTCCGACCGCTTGCCGCTGTCTGAGCCCCGATGCTGTTCCCGACCCTCGGGTTCTTGCTGTTCTTCCTGGTCGTCGCGGCGGCGATGGCGGTGCTCGATACCCGCTTCATGGCGAAGAAGGCGGTGCTGGTTGCCGCCAGCTATTATTTCTACGCGCAATGGGATTGGCGGTTCTGCTTTCTGCTCGCCGGCAGCTCGGTCGTCAGCTACCTCGCCGGGCAGCTGATCGATGCGGCGCCGGACCGGCGGCGGCGCCAGATCATCCTGGGGATCGCGGTCGCACTGCATCTCGGGCTGCTTGGCGCCTTCAAGTACTTCGATTTCTTTATTTCATCGGCGAATCAGCTGGCCCGCCTGTTGGGCCTCGAGCACGAGCTGCCCTTCATCGAGATCCTGCTGCCGGTCGGGATCTCGTTCTTCACCTTCCACGGGATCTCCTACATCACCGACGTTTATCGCGGCGATGTCGCGGTGTGCTGCAACCCGCTCGACATGCTGCTGTACATGTCGTTCTTCCCGCAGCTGGTCGCCGGGCCGATCGTGCGGGCGGCCTATTTCCTGCCGCAGCTTGCCAGGCCGTCGGCCGAGCCGATCCCGATCGGCCCGGCGCTGCTGCTGATCCTGGTCGGCCTGTTCAAGAAGGTCGTGATCGCCAACTACCTGGCAACCGGCCTGGTCGATCCGGTATTCGCCGCACCGACCAGCTATGGCGGCCCCGATCTGCTGCTCGCCACCTATGGCTACGCGGTGCAGATCTACTGCGATTTCAGCGCCTACAGCGACATGGCGATCGCGTTGGCGGCATTGCTGGGCTTCCGCTTCCCGGCCAATTTCAACCAGCCCTACCGGGCGCAGCGCCTGCGGGAATTCTGGCAGCGCTGGCACATCTCGCTGTCGACATGGCTGCGCGACTATCTCTACAAGCCGCTCGGCGGCAACCGCGACGGCCGCGTGAAGACCTACCGCAATCTGCTGCTGACGATGCTGCTCGGCGGGTTGTGGCACGGCGCCGCGTGGAAATTTATCGCCTGGGGCATGCTGCATGGCGGCGGGCTGGCGGTCGAGCGGATGCTCGAACCCTGGATCGGCCGGCGCTCGCTGAGCCCGGTGGCCAAAATCATCGCCACGCTGGTCGTCTTCCACTTCGTCTGCCTCGCCTGGATCTTTTTCCGCGCCGAGGATTTCGCGCTGGCCTCGCTCTACATCGGAGGGTTGGCTTCGGGTTGGCACGACGGGCTGCAACAGGCCGGACCGTTCATGGTGGCGCTGATCGCGCTGGGCCTCGCCGGGCAGTTCACGCCCGATGCGCTGTTCGACCGCGCAGCCACGGCGTTCGCCCGGGTGCCGAGCTGGGGCCTCGGCGCGATGGCTGGGGTGGTTGTCGCGCTGATCAACGCCCTCGGACCCGAGGGCGTCGCCCCGTTCATCTATTTCCGGTTCTGAGCCATGGTCGCCGTCGAGCGCGAACGGAGCGAGACACCATCGGCAGCGCCGATAACGGCCGACGCGATCCCGCTCGCGCTGCGCCGCCGCGGCGCCTCGCCGCGTCAGGTACTGGCGATGACCTTCGTCGGTATCCTGGTGCTGGCGCTGTTCGCCTCGCGCGACCTGCCGTCCTGGGCCGGGCGGCTCGGCGATGGGCCGCTTGCCGAACGGGCCCTTGCCCTCGCCACCGAATGGGACGACGCGATGCAAGGCCTTGGCCTGGTCCGGCCGCACGAGGCCTTGCGCGACACGATTCGGCGTCTGCTCGACGCACAGTGGTAGCGGCTCAGCGGAGAAGACATACTCGTTGCCGCCGCAGCCCAGGAGACCCCCGTGTTCCCGACCCTGACCGACGAGCAGCGCCGTTTCGTCTCGACCGTGCGCGAGCTGGCCCAGAGCGAGTTCCGCGCGCGCGCCCAGCGCTACATGGACGGCACCTTTCCGTGGGAGAACATGAAGCCGCTCGCCGAGCTGGGCGTTCTCGGCATGGCGGTGCCCGAGGAGTATGGCGGGCTCGGTCTGCCGGTGTTCGATACGGCGCTGGTGCTCGAGGAGATCGCCAAGACCTGCTACGTGACGGCGATGGCGGTGCTGGGCGAGGTCGGGGTGCAGACCCGGATCATCGCCGCCTACGCTCCCGAAGCCATCAAGCGGCGCATCCTGCCGGCGGTGTGCAGCGGCGAGTGTTTGCTCGCGATCTGCATGACCGAGCCCGATGCCGGCACCGACGTCGCCAGTTACAAGACCAATGTCGATCGTGTCGGCAACCGGCTGCGTCTCAACGGCGTCAAGACATTGATCAGCCGCGCCGAGGAGGCCGGCATGTTTGTGGTCTTCACCCGCATCGACAAAAAGCCGGGGCGCGAGGGTATCGGCTGCGTCCTGGTCGAGAAGGGCACGCCCGGCTTCTCGGTCACCGGCACCTATCACACGATGGGCGGCGAGAATTTGCACGAGATCCGCTTCGAGGATTGCGAATTGCCGCCCGAGAACCTCGTCCTCGAAGACGGGTTCCGCAAACTGCTCAACGCCTTCAACACGCAACGCTGCCTGAACCCGAGCATCTCGCTCGGGCTCGCCGAGGGCGCCCTCGAAGAGGCGGTCAAATACGCCAAGGAGCGCAGCGTATTCGGCCGAGCGGTGGCCGATTTCCAGGGCATGCGCTGGAAGATCGCCGAGATGTACCGCGAGGTCGAAACCGCGCGCAGCATCCTCTACCGTGCCTGCGCCAGCGCCGATCCGTTCCCCGATCCCTTATTGGCGGCGGTTGCCAAGGTGACGTGCAACGAGATGGCGCTCAAGGTCACGAGCGACGCCATCCAGGTGCATGGCGGCTACGGCTTTACCGACGAGTTCCCGGTGTCGCGATTCTACCGCGGCGCGCGCTACGGCACGCTGGGCGGCGGCACCTCGGAGACACTGCGCGACCTGATCGGCAAGCGGGTCATCGCCGGCCTCGACCCGGTCGACGGCATTCTCGGCCTCGGGGCGTTCTAAGCCCGTCGGCATCGCGTCGTTCGACGACCTGGCGAATTGCAACAGTCGCTCGAACGTTAATTTTGGTTGCACGCGCGAATATTTTTTTGACCCGCGCGCGATCCCGCGTCATTCCTCCTCGATGGAATGGCTCGTCGGCCTTTTGGTTCTGCTCGGGCTGGGGGCGCTTGCCGGCCTCGTCTGGCTGCATTTCGGGCGCACCTCTGCCGTCGCGCCGCCGGATGCTTCAACGCGCCGGCCTGCCTCGGGGCCGCCCGGCGGCAGTGCCGAACCCGCCGAATTGTCGATCACGATAGGGTATCTGCGACGGCGCGCCTCGCATTACCGCGACATGGCGGTCAAGGTCGACGATGCCGTGGCCGGCGCCCGCTGCTGGGATCTTGCGCGGCTGTTCGACCGCGCCGCCGAGGCGCTGGGGAACATGCCCGAGGACGATCCCGCAGGCCGCGAAGGCTGAGCCCCAGGGTAACTCCCGGGATCGCTCCATCGGCAGGCGGGCTTAGGTATTACGGGAGTCGAGATAGGCCGATCAGTGGGTCTGGCGTAGCGCGGATACCGCGGCGATGAACCCGTTCCAGCGCTCGCGGCCCCCGTCGGCGTTACCCATCGCGACGAGGATCTTCTTGACTCGCGCCGCCCCCGCATCGATGGCCGGGTCGAGGTTGCAGCCGGCGGCGGCGAAGAACTTCATGTTGGGCAGCTGGTACTCTAGATACTCGCCGGCATTCGTGTCGAAGCCCTCCGCGTTCGCCTCCTTGATCAACGCACCGTTCAGGGCGTTGCATAATTCGGGCGTGGCGGTGATATCGAGCCGCCACAACTCCCGCAGCACGAACAGCTGCGGTTTTTCCGTCAGAAGCAGCTTGGTGGCCTCTTGCTGGCGGCTCGTCGCTTGGCGCGCCCTGGCGATCGATGTCTCGTGCTCGGCCTCGGGGAGAGAGTATGCGTTGATATATTCGAGGTAATCGGCGAACGGCGATCCGGGGACCAGGCGGGCGAATTTCTCCTGCTGTTCGCGCTCGTGCTGCGCGCGCTCGGCGTCGCGTTCGGCGATGATCGCCTCGTTTTTAGTCTCATATGCCGCGACGCGCGCCGGCATTTGCAGCTGATCAAGAATGTTGAGCGGAATCATCGCCGCGCAGGCGAGCGCGACCGCGCCGAGGCCGGCGACGCTCGCGCGGTCTGCTGGAACCAGTGCGCGCAGCCCTGGGGTGCGCACCCAGATCACCCAGCAAGCGATCAGCAGCGGCAGCAGCGTTGGCACCAGGATCGACCAGCCGCCGGGAAAGTCGAAACTCGCCGCGCCTGCGAAGCACGCCGCGATGGCGGAAATTGGCAAGAGGGCGCCGGCGGCAATGCCCGCCGAGCGCGGAACTCCGGCCTTGATGCCGATGACTGTCAGGATGCCGAGCACGATCCACACCAATCCGCCGATGAGGATCGTGTAGAGCTCGGCTAGGGCTTCTGCGAGCCGGCTCTCGCCGCCGTATTGCGACGGGTCGCCGCCTGGCGGGCCGTAGATCAGGGCAAGGATTAGCAACGAATAGGGGATGCATCCGGCGGCCGCGAGCGCGATCGCACCCGCCGGTGAGGGCTGCGGAGCGGGGATGGGGCTCGACACGCGGCGGGAAACCTCTCACTCCATCGGCAGTCCCGCGTGGGTGTTGCGCGAATCGAGCGAGGTGAAGCCGTTCGCCAGTGCCGGCATCGCCACCTCGGCGATCGTCTCGGGCGTCCAGCCGCCATTCCGGTGCACCATCCGCACCGGCCGCATATGGCCATAGAGCGACAATTCACCAGCGCGCTGGTGGAACACCTGGCCGTTGACGTAGCCGGCCTGCTCGGAGGCGAGAAACACACAGAGCGGCGCAATCGCGTCGGCCCGGCTGCGCCGCAGCCGCTCCTCGCGGATCGCGGCCGCCGCCGGGTCCTTCGGGGTCGGCACCGAGCGGGTCATGCGGGTATCGGCCGAGGGCGCGATGACATTGGCGGTGATGCCCTTCGACTGGTTCTCCATCGCGATGATCCGCGCCATCGCGACGACCCCCATCTTGGCCGAGCCGTAATTGACCTGGCCGATATTGCCGAGCAGTCCGGACGTCGACGACACCAGGATCATGCGGCCGTAATTCTGCTCACGGAACAGGGTGATTGCCGCCCGGTTGAGGTTGAAATGGCCGGTCAAGTGGACGTCGATGACCGCCTGCCAGTCTTCCGGGAACATGTTGTGGAACATCTTGTCGCGCAGGATGCCGGCGGCGTTGAACACGATGTGCAGCCCGCCGAAGGTCTCGCGCGCCTGGCTGACCATCTGCAGGCAGTCGTCGAATTTGGCGACCGAACCGAAATTGGCCACCGCTTCGCCGCCTGCCGCCTTGATCTCGTCGGCGGTTGCCTGCGCCGGCCGGGTGTCGCCGCCTTCGCCGGCGCCGCCGACGCCCGGATCGACGACGACGATCTTGGCGCCTTCCTTGGCCATCAGCTTGGCGACTTCGGCGCCGACGCCGCGCGCCGCCCCGGTGCAGATCGCGACCCGTCCCTCCAACATGCCCATCGCTGCGGCCCCTTCCCGAATGTCGTTCAGGTCCGCAGTTGACCCGCCGCCCGCGGGCTTTGTCAATTCGGTCCTGCGCGTCGTTTTCGGCCGTTGTCAGGTGAAATAATGCGGCACGTAGCGGCTGGCGTTGGTGGTCACCGGGTTCGCATCCTCGCGCAACCCGATGCCGGCGGCCTTCCCGCCGATAATCCACGACCCGATCACTGCGTGCATGCCGTCGAACACCGGCAGCGGGCAGGCCATCTGGTAGATGCGGTCATCCTTGCCGAGCCCGGGTTCGCCGGCTTCCAGCAGCCGCACCTCGGCGCCCTCGCGGCCATGCACCGGCTTTTCGACACAGGCGCCGGGGAGCTTGTCGCGCGCGAGAGCGGCCGGCAGCAGATTGGGGTGCCCCGGGAACATCTCCCACAGGATCGGCAGGATCGCCTTGTTCGACAGCAGCATCTTCCACGGCGGCTCGATAAAGGCAGCGCAATCGCGCTTGAGGTATTCGGCGAACTCCTCGCGCAGCAGCCATTCCCAGGGGTAAAGCTTGAACAGCGCCTCGATCGGCCGTTCGGCGAGATCGGTGAAACGGCGGCCGTTCCAGCCGATCTGCGCGATGTCGAGCTGTTCGGTCGGCCAGCCCGCCTGGCCGCACACATCGCGCATGTAGTCGAGCGTGCGCAGATCCTCGGGCTCGTCGAGCACCCCTGCGAAATGCACCCGGCTCGTCTGCGGGTGCAGTCGGCGCAGTTCCGCCCAGGCGGCGATCAGCTTTTCATGAATCGAGTTGAACTGGTCGCAGCCGGGTTTGACGTCTTCGAGCCAATACCATTGCACGACCGCGGCTTCGAGCAGGGCGGTCGGGGTGTCGGCGTTGTATTCCAGCATTTTCGGCGGCCCGTTGCCGTCGAAGGCGAGGTCGAAGCGGCCATAGAGATCGGGGTCGCGGCGCCACCACGATTCGGCGACCCAGGCCCAGAATGGCTCCGGGATGGCGAGGCGCGCGAAATCCCCCGCCGTGACCAGCCGGTCGACGGCTTCGAGGCAGAGTTGGTGCAACGTCTCGGTCGCTTCCTCGATCACATCGATCTCGGTCGCCGAGAAGGCGTAGCACGCCGCCTCCCACCAATAGGGCTCGCCGCCATTGCTGTGGAAGTCGAGACCGACCGCCTCGACCTTGGTGCGCCAATCCGGGCGCGGCGCCAGGGTTTCGCGGCGCACCGTCTATCCGATCGCGCGCATCGCCGATCCGAGCCGGCCGAACCCGCCGCGCATGCTGGTTTCGGTGCGGCTGATCTGACCGGTGCGGCCCGGCCCGGGATCGCCGACGGCGCCGGGCGCCGAGCGGCTGGCGTAATAGTAGGGGCCGTGCCAGCCGCCGCCCGCGCTGCCGCCGCGCGGGGTGCATTGCTGCGCGCTGTAATCGCGCTCGCAGCCGGCCTGGTCCGGATAGAGGTTGCGCCGCATCTCCTGCGGCTCCGGGATCGCGTTGGCGACCCCGATCACCCCCAATGGCAGGCCGATCAGGGTCAGCGCGACAACCTTCGAGCGCCGGATGGCAGCCACCGGTCATCCCGCCATGCAGGCGGCGTCGAGGATACCGAGCGATACCGAGAGCCCGGCGAGAAACGTCGCGTCGGCCAGGTTTCCTTCCTCGATCGCGCGCGGCAGATGCGGCAACACCAGCCGGGCGGCGAGAAAGCCGCCGAGCTGGATAAGCAGGGCGATCACTCCCCAGACGAGGACGTCGACGAGGCTGGCGCTATGCGAAATGACGCTGGCAAGCGGCACGACAAAGCCCAGCAGCGCACCGGTGAGCGCGATCGCTGCCGCGCCGTTGCCGGCGCGGATCAGCGCGAATTCGCGCTGCGCCGTCACATTGACATAGAGAAACACGAACAGCGCGACGAGGGAGGTGCCGCTCGCGAAGTAGGCAACAAAATTCGGAAACGTCGAAAGAGTGCTGCCCAACCCGGTCACCGGCCCGACTCCAATGCTTCATCGGCCGGCGTATTTTCCTCGGAAGATGGTAAACCGCCGCTTAATCCGTGGTTCAGCCCGGGCGGGCCGAGGCGGCGGCGCGCAGGTCGAAGCTGTCGTCGGCGGCCTGTTCCGGGGTCACCTGCCGCCCGGCCGACAACAGGCGGCGGGCATGTGCGTGGTCGGCCGGTCGGTTGACCGACTCGATGCCGAGCAATGTGCCGGCGCGGTAGCAGAACACCGAGAATTCGCCGGTCTCGACCGAGCCGCGCAGCACGGTGTGGTCGTGGCCGGCGGTCAGCCCGGCGATCTGCAGCCGGAGCGGCCCCTGCTCGCTCCAGAACCATGGCAGGGCGGTGTACGGGTGCGGCTTGCCGAGGATCCGGTCGGCGACGCAGCGGGCGTGATCGGCGGCGTTCTGCACCGCTTCGAGCCGCGTCATGCTGCCTTGCGCATGCACCGACGGATAGGCACAGCAATCGCCGATCGCCGAGATCGCCGGGTCGCTGGTCGCCAATTGCTCGTCGACGACAATGCCGTTGGCGACCTCAAGGCCGGCCGCCGCCGCCAATTCGCCATTCGGCACGACGCCGATGCTGACCAGCACCAGATCGGCCTGGAGCCGCTCGCCATCCGCCAATTCGAGATGATCGACCCGCCCGCCCTTGCCGGCGATCCGCACCGCCTGCGCCCCGAAGCCGAACTCGACGCCGTTTTGGCGATGCGCGGTCGCGAAGAATTCCGAGGTCACGGGGCACACGACGCGGCCCATCACCCGGTCGGTCAGTTCGAGGATACGGACCGGTTTGCCCTTGCCGCGCGCGACCGCGGCGAATTCGAGGCCGATAAACCCGGCGCCGATGACGACGACATGCTCGGCCGCGGCGAGTCGTTGGCGCAGCTCATCGGTCTCGGCGAGGTTGCGCAGATAACAGACCCCGTCGAGCTCGATCCCCGGCAGGGGCGGGATGCGGTTGCGCGCGCCAGTCGCCAGCACGAGGTGGTCGTAGGCGAGCCGTTCGCCCGAGGCGAGGCAGAGCTGCCGCGCGGCGCGGTCGATCTCGACCGCCCGCGCACCCGGGCGGTAGTCGATCCGGTGGTCGCGGTAGAACGCTTCCGGCCGCATCAGCAGAAGGTCGAGACCGATCTTGCCGCTGAGGTAATCCTTGGAGAGGGGCGGGCGCTGATAGGGCAACACCGGGTCGTCGCCGAGCAGCACGATCGAGCCGTCAAAGCCGCCCTGGCGCAGCGAGGCGGCGAGCTGAAACCCGGCGTGCCCGGCACCGACGATGACGACTCGCTGCTCAGCCATTACTCAGCGTTCCCCAACCATAGGTCCCGGCGAAGGCCGGGACCCATTCCTGCCGAGGGAAGAGCGGCTGATAAATGGATCCCGGCCTGCGCCGGGATCTGTTTTGAGGGTGGGTCCCGGCTTTCGCCGGGACGCCGGTATGGAGAGGCCGGACGGGCATGGAAGAAATCAGGTCTGGGTTTCCGGCAGATAGACGACGAGCCCCTCCATTTGCGGCGAGACGACGAGCTGGCAGGAGAGGCGGCTGTTCGGCTTGCGCGGGCTGGCGGTGCCTTCGAGCATCGCATCCTCGTCGGCCTGCATCGCCGGGGGTAGCGCCAGCTGGTCCTCGCGGACATAGACATGGCAGGTGGCGCACATGCACGAGCCGCCGCATTCCGCGACAATGCCGTCCACCCCGTTAAAGACCGCGGCCTGCATCACGCTGGTGCCGACCGCGATGTCGAGCGTGGTCTCCTTTCCGTCCTGGGCAATGTAGGTCACACGCGGCATGGGGCTTGTCATCCTCGCTGAACCGGGGGGCTGAACCCTGGCGGCGAGCGTTACGCGATCTGCTGCCTGGGGTCGAGCATTTTCCGCTGGGCTGCAGGAGGCGTTTCCGCGCAGCCGCGCCCGGGTGTATAGAGAACACAAGAGGCTATGGAGGGAGGCGCGTGATGAAGAACGGGTTGCGCGTATATGACGCCGACACGCATGTCGAACCGTCCGCCGAGGTCATCGACAAATACGTCGATCCCGGCTTCCGGCCGCGCCTCGAAGAGCTGGCGCCCTATCGCTTTCCGGTTCGCGCCGGGTCGCCCGGCAGCTCGCCCGGTCGCCACGTCTACCGCTATGGCCAGATCTCCTATAAGCGGATCCTCGGCGAAGCGGCGCCGCGCGAGACCCATAGCGGCCGCGACACCCACTGGATGGGCAGCAAGCAACCGCGCCCCGGGGTGCAGGACGACGCGGCCGAGAGCCGGGTCCGCGACATGGACGACGAGGGCACCGATGCGCATTTCCTGATCCCGACCGCCTGGACCAGCCTGGTCGGCCATGACGACCCGACCCTCGAAGTGGGGGTCATCCGTGCCTATCACCGCCATCTGTCGGATTTCTCCAGCCAGTACCCCGACCGGCTGAAGAGCATGATCGTGGCCTCGGCGCGCGACGTCGACGCCGCGGTGCACGAGATCCGCGAATGGGGCAAATCGCGCTGGGCCGTCGCGGTCATGCCGCTCGTCACCAACGCGATCCCGGTCGATCATCCCTCGCTCGACCCGATCTGGCGCGCCGCCCTCGATCACGACCTGCCGATCGTGCACCACAGCTTCACCTGGACGCCGCCCTATTTCCCGGGCTGCTTCGATTTGTGGGACAATATCTTCCTCGGCCGCCTCGCCTCGCACCCCTGGGGCGCGATGCGGTTCATCGCCGGCGTCATCGGCGGCGGCATCATGGACCGCTACCCGACCCTGCGCGTCGCCACGCTCGAATGCGGCTTTGGCTGGCTGCCCTTCTGGGGCCGCCGCATGGATGAGCAATATGCCTATGTCGGCTCGACCGCCGAGCTCAAGATGAAGCCGAGCGAATACCTGTCGAGCGGCCGCTATTTCTGCAGCGTCGAGCGGCACGAAGGCGCCGATATGTACGACGCCGTCACTCGCTTCCTCGGCGACGGCGTCCTGATGTACGCCTCGGACTATCCGCACTCGGAATGCCAGTTCCCCGACACCGTCGACAATTTCCTGAAGTGGGACCTGAAGCCCGAGGCGCGGCAGAAGCTGATGGCGGGCAACGCCGACCGGCTCTTCAAGCAGACCTGACCGGTCCGCCGCGCGTGGAGGCGGACCCCGCAAGACTGAAGGCGGCGACCACCTACAACGCCGCCGCAGACCATTTCGACGACGCACCGCTCGGCTTCTGGGAACGGACCGGGCGGCGCACGATCGAACTCGCCGGGCTGATGCCGGGCATGAACGTGCTCGATGTCGGTTGCGGCAGCGGCGCCTCGGCGCTTCCCGCCGCCGAACGGGTCGGGCTGCAGGGTCAGGGTCCTCGGCGTCGATCTCGCGGAACAGCTGCTCGCGATCGCCCGGGATAAGGCCGAAAGCCGCGGTCTCGGCAACATCCGGTTCGACACCGGCGACATGACCAATCTCGGTTTTCCGGACGGGCATTTCGACGCCGTCATTTGCGTCTTCGCGATCTTCTTTGTCCCCGACATGGCCCGGCAGGTGGGCGAATTGTGGCGCATCGTGCGTCCCGGCGGTCATCTGGCGATCACCACTTGGGGCCCGCGGGTGCTCGAGCCGGGGGCTTCGGCCTGGTGGGACGCGGTCGAGGAGGTGCGGCCCGACCTGGTAGCCCGCACCAGCCCATGGGACCGCATCACCGAGCCGGAGGCAGTGCGCGGGCTGTTGCGCGACGGCGGTATCGCGGATGCCGAGATTGTCGCGGAAGCCGGGCGGCAGCCGCTGCGCTCGCCGGACGATTGGTGGACGATCGTGCTCGGTTCGGGCTTCCGCTGGACCGTCGAGCAGCTTGGCCCGGAGGCGGCGGAGCGAGTACGGGCCGCCAATCTGGCGCGCATCCGCGCCGATAACATCACCGCGGTCGAGACCAACGCGATCTACGCGATCGCCCGCAAGCTTGGCTAGGCCGGCTGGGCGCGCCTTGCCGCGCTGCGCAAGGTCTCGCGCCACAGGATGTAGAGACCGGAGGCGACGACGATCACCGAGCCGAGCAGCAGGCCCGGTGTCGGCACGTCGCCCCAGACCGCAAAGCCGAGCATCGCCGCCCAGATCAGCGACAAATAGTTGAACGGCACCACCGCCGAGGGGGGCGCCAGCGACAGGGAGCGGGTCCACCAATATTGCGCGATGCCGTTGCCGATCCCGGCAAGTGCGACCATCAGCGCGTCGGTCCAGTGCGGGGCGCGGAACCCGAATGTCAGCAGGCAGGCGGTGCACAAGGTCATGATGCCCATCTGATAGAGCGTCAGCGTCTCGGTTGATTCGGTGGCGCTCATGCGGCGGATCGCGATCGCGACGGTCGAGATCAAGACCGCGTTGCCGAGCGCGAACAAAGCCCCGTAAGTCAGCGTGCCGGCGCCGGGATGCGTGATGATCAAGACGCCGACAAACCCCACGATCAACGCGGACCAGCGGTGTATCCCCACCTTCTCCTTCAGGATCACGATGGACAGCAAGGTCGTGAACAATGGGGCGGCGAAGCCGATCGCGGTCGCCGAGCCGAGCGACAGCGCGCTGACCGCGAGGAACCAGCACAACATCGAGCCGAATTGCGATAGACCGCGCTGCAGATGCTCGCGGTAGCGGTTCGTGCGCAGCACGGCGAGCCCGGCGCGCGGCAATACGATCGCCGCTACGGTCAGGAATGCGAACAGGGTGCGCCCGAACGCGACCTCGCCCAGCGGATAGCTGGCAAGCTGCCATTTCACGACCGCATTGCCGCCGGCGAACATCACGGTCGACAGGACCATGTACAAGATGCCGCGCGGGATCTGATTGCGCCGCGCGACGAGCGGATCTGGGGCGGTCATCGAGCTTTATTCTGCGGCGGCGCCGATGGGGTAAACCGTTAAGGGATTTGCCGGCAGGCTGGTGCGGCGGGAAATACACTTTATGCTCGCCAAGCGCCTGTGTAGTCGGCGCATATCGGCGCAGAAGGTGGGGAAGGGGACATGCATTTCGATCTGGCGCGGATCGCGCAGAGCGACGCCTACAAATTGCTGGTCAGCACCGTCGTGCCGCGGCCGATCGCGCTGGCGACGACAGTCGATTCCGCCGGCAACGTCAATGCCGCACCGTTCAGCTTTTTCAACGCGGTCAGTTCGGTGCCGCCGGTCGTCGTGCTCGGCATCAGCCCGGGCGATTCGGCCGGCGACGGCTGGAAGGACACCGAGCGCAACATCCGCGACACCGGCGAGTTCGTCGTCAACCTGGTCGACGAGGCGCTCGCCGAGCGCATGAATATCTGCGCCGTCGATTTCCCGAAGGATATCGGCGAACTCGAAAAGGCCGAGCTGCATCCGGTGGCGTCGGTCGAGGTGAAGCCGCCGCGCATCGCCGAGGCGCCGGTCAGTTTCGAATGCAAGCGCATCACCGGCCTGTCGCTCGGGGCCCGTTCGACCCTGGAAGTTGGCCGGGTCATCCATATCCATATTCGCGACGATCTGGTCGACCCCGAAAAGTTCTACGTCCAGACCGACAAGATGCGGCTGATCGGGCGCATGCACGGGCGCGGCTGGTATGCGCGCACCAGCGATCTGTTTTTGATGGACCGCATCAGCTTCGCCGATTGGAAAGACGGCAAGCGATGAGGCTTCGCTGCTGGGCCATCGCCGCCGGCCTGGCGCTCGCGGCGGCCATTGCCGGTCCCTCAGGCGCTATTGCCGAGCCGCCGCCCGGCTCCAGGAATTTCAACCCTCCCGTTGCCGTGCCGAATTATTTCAGCAACGAAAGCGGCCCGATCCTCGGAACTCCTGCCGCGCGCCCACCCCAGCCCGCCCCAGTGCCGGTTATCGCAGCCCCCGCGCCGGCGCCGCGCCGCGTGGTCGTCTTTGAGCGCAGGGCTGAGCGTCATTCGGCGGCGAAGACAGCGAAATCGCGGGACCAAAGCCGCACGACACAGGCGAAAACCAGGGCGACCGACAAACGGAAGACCGCGGTTGCTGGGTCGGCCAGGAACGCCAGGGCGACCGGCCGAGTCGTTGCCAGAAGCGACAAGCCGCGCGCGGTGAAGCTGGCGCATGCCGAACCGCACGCCGCAAAGGCACAGCCGGCCGCGGCAAAAGGTCAGCGCACTCGGGCCGCAGAGAAACGGGCCGGCCGCGGCTAGCGGCCCCGACTGAACCCAGCGGCTGCGTTGGACATCGCCGTCCGGCCCGCCATATAAGCGGCGGCATGGCGCAAATCCCCTTTCGCAAGATGCATGGGCTCGGCAACGACTTCGTCGTGCTCGACCGGCGCCACGACGCTGTCGCGATCGATGCCGCGGCGGCCCGGAACATCGCCGATCGGCGCACCGGCATCGGCTGCGACCAGCTTCTGCTGATCGAGCCGCCGAGCCAACCCGCGGCGCAGGTGGCGATGCGCATCCTGAACGCCGATGGCGGCGAGGTCGAGGCGTGCGGCAACGGCACCCGTTGCATCGCCCGGCTGGTCGCCGAGGAAACCGGCGACAGCCGGGTACGGATCGAAACAGTGGCCGGGCTGCTCGAGGCGGAGCTGCTGCCGGACGGCAACGTGGCGGTCGATATGGGGCTGGCGCGCACCGGCTGGCGCGACATCCCGCTCGCCCGCGAAATGGACACCGAGCGGGTCGATCTGGCGCTCGGACCCTTGCGCGAGCCGGTCTGCACCAATGTCGGCAATCCGCACGCCACCTTCTTCGTCGCCGATGCAGGGGCGATCGATCTTGCCGCGCTCGGTCCGCGCCTCGAACACGACGAGCTGTTTCCGGAACGCGCCAATATCGGCGTCGCGACGGTAGAGGGTCGCGAGCGGATCCGTTTCCGGGTGTGGGAGCGCGGCGTCGGCATCACTCGCGCCTGCGGCACCGGCGCCTGCGCCGCGCTGGTCGCGGCATACCGCCGTGGACTGACCGAGCGGCAGGCGATTGTCGCGCTCGACGGCGGCACGCTCGACATTCGCTGGCGCGACGACGGGCACGTGATCATGACCGGGCCTGCGGTGCTTGCCTTCGAGGGCAGCTTTGATGTTGCGGCGCTCGCCGGATCGAGCCGATGAGCCCAGGGGACAACACCGAAATCATCACCTTCGGCTGCCGGCTCAATGCATTCGAGAGCGATGTGATCCGGCGCCTCGCCGATGACGCTGGGCTGCGCGACACGATCATCGTCAATACTTGCGCGGTGACCGCCGAGGCCGAGCGCCAAGCGCGGCAGACGATCCGCCGCGCCCGCCGCGAGCACCCCGCCGCCCGCATCATCGTCACCGGCTGCGCCGCGACCCTCGCGCCCGAGCGCTATGCCGCCCTCGATGAAGTCGATCTGGTGCTCGACAACGACGCCAAGCTGCGCCCGGAGAGCTACACCCGGGCCGGCGCTCCGGAATCCCTCACCTCACCCCGACCCTCCCCGCCCCCCGAGGCGGAGAGGGAGTTGCCGCGCCGCCATGTTCCCTCTCCGCCCTTCAGGGGGGAGAGGGAGGGGCCCGCGCCGAAGGCGTGGGAGGGTGAGGTGGGCATTGCCGCTCAGACTGAGCGAAAGGTTCGCTCCCGCGCGTATCTGCAAGTGCAGCAGGGCTGTGATCATCGCTGCACCTTCTGCATCATCCCCTATGCGCGCGGCCCGAGCCGGTCGGTGCCGCTCGGCGCGCTGGTCGCGGAGGCGCACGCGTTGCTGGCTGCCGGCTATCGCGAGATCGTGCTGACCGGCGTCGATCTGACCGCCTATGGCGCCGATCTGCCGGGCCGGCCGAGCCTCGGTCAGATGGTCAGACGATTGCTCTCGGCATTACCCGAGCTGCCGCGCTTGCGGCTATCCTCGCTCGATCCGAGCGAGATCGACGACGAGTTCTGGCGGCTGCTCGGTGAGGAACCGCGGTTGATGCCGCATCTGCATTTGTCGTTGCAGGCCGGCGACGATCTGATCCTGAAGCGGATGAAGCGGCGGCACAGCCGCGCCCAGGCCATCGCCGCGGCGCGGCAGGCCCGCGCGCTGCGCCCCGACATCGCGCTTGGCGCCGATCTGATCGCCGGCTTTCCAACCGAAACCGAAGCGATGTTCCGGCATAGCCTCGACATCGTCGAGGAATGCGGCATCGCTTTCCTGCACGTGTTCCCGTACAGCCCGCGGCCGGGGACGCCGGCCGCTCGCATGCCGCAGCTCGATCCCGCCGTCGTGCGCGAGCGCGCCGCGCGGCTGCGCGCTGCCGGAGCGGCGGCGCTGAAGGCGGAGCTTGCGGATCGCATCGGCGGTGACAGCGATGTGCTGATCGAGGGACCCGGCCGGGGCCGCGCCGATTGCTACGCCATGGTGCGCTTTGACGGTGCGTTGGAGACCGGGTTCGTGAAGCGGATGCGCTTCACCGCCGCAGATGGCAATAACCTGATCGGAGTACCCGCGGCATGAGGTTCTGGCGTCGCGGCGTCGCGGACGAAACCGCCCCGGATGCCGATACCCTTCCTCCCGAGGCTACGGAAGTCGCCGCGGCCGGACCGGCCGCGGTGACAGAAGCGCCCGTGCCGGAAGCCCCGCCGGACGCAGAGGAGCCGCGCGGCTGGTTCGGGCGTCTCCGCACCGGCCTGTCGCGCAGCTCGGCGAGGCTGAACGAGGGGATCAACACGATCTTCCTGAGGCGCCGCCTCGACGATACCGCGCTCGGCGAATTGGAAGAGTTGCTGATCGCCAGCGACATGGGGTTGGGCGTCTCCGCCGAGGTGGTCGAGGCATTGCGGCGGACCCGCTTCAACCAGGAGGTCGCGCCCGAGGAAATCCGCGCGGCGCTGGCCGAAGAGGTGATCCGGCTGGTCGAGCGGGTGCAGAAGCCGCTGCGCATCGACCCCGGTAAGCGCCCCTTCGTGATTCTCGTCGTCGGAGTCAACGGCAGCGGCAAGACGACGACGATCGGCAAGCTCGCCAAGCAGTACCGCGACGCCGGCAAAAGCGTGATGATGGCGGCCGGCGACACGTTTCGCGCCGCCGCGGTCGAGCAATTGCAGATCTGGGGCGAGCGCGCCGGCTGTCCGGTGATGACCCGCCCGACGGGATCCGACGCCGCCGGGCTCGCCTATGACGCATTCGAACGGGCGCGGCAGGAGGGCACCGAGATCCTGCTGATCGACACCGCCGGCCGGCTGCACAACAAGGCCGACCTGATGGGCGAATTGCAGAAGATCGTCCGCGTCCTGAAAAAGGTCGATGCCACCGCGCCGCAGGCCGTGCTGCTGGTGCTCGACGCGACGGTCGGGCAGAACGCCCACGCCCAGGCCGAGATCTTCCGCGAAATGGTCGGGGTCACCGGCATCGTGATGACCAAGCTCGACGGCACCGCCAAGGGCGGCGTCCTGGTGTCGCTGGCCGAGAAATACGGCATCCCGATCCACGCGATCGGCATCGGCGAGGGCGCCGAGGATCTCCGCCCATTCGAGGCCCGCGCCTACGCCCGCAGCCTCGTCGGCCTCGACGCTTAACCCAAAACCAGCGTCCCGGCGAAAGCCGGGATCCACTCATCCGCGCCCGAGACGGCTGACGAATGGGTTCCGGCCTTCGCCGGGATCACATGACATCAGCGCGTTACTCGCCAATCCCGACGGTGGGATCGGGCGGCGCGCAGCGGGTCGTCAGATCGCCGCTCGCCAGCGCCTCGCGCTCGTGATGCAAGGCCCAGCGCACCGACGGAAACGCAAGATTGTCCCATGGGATCTCGTCCCAGCCGAACAGGCGCACTTCGAGGCTCTCGGGACCGGCCGCCACCGCCTCGTCGAGCAGCCGTGCGCGGTAGATCAGCTGCACCTGGCTGATCCGCGGGATGTCGTAGATCGCCAGCAGCCCCTCGATCTGGATCTTGGCCTGCGCCTCTTCCCAGGCTTCCCGCTCGGCGCCGGCGCTGGTCGACTCGTTGAGTTCGAGGTAGCCAGCCGGCAGGGTCCAGAAGCCGCGGCGCGGGTTGATCGAACGGCGGCACAACAGGACCCGCTCGCCCCATCGCGTCACCGAGCCGACCACGATCTTCGGGTTGTCGTAGAGCACGAAGCCGCAATCGGCGCAGATCATGCGCTCGCGATTGTCGCCCTCGGGAATGCGGCGCACCGACGGGCCGCGCATATCGCCATCCGTCATCGAGCGGGATAATAGGTAGCGCCCTCAACCCCGACAAGCTGACGCCCACTAGCCCGCTTCGGTCTTTGGGTTTGCCTCTCCATAAGCCAATTCGGCGAGCTGCGGTGGCGCGATCGCATCGGAGCCTCGATGGCGCAGGCGCAAAAAACGCCGTCATGGTTAAAGGCCACTAAACCGACCTTGCATACGATTGTATCGGAGCGACCCTTATTTGCTCTTCCGCGGTTGCGAAATGCAACAGCACGCCTTGCGCTCCGGGATTTCCGGCGGGGCGCCTGGAAAAATCGCGAGATCCGGGGAAGCGCGCATTATTTGTTGAGAATTTTAGGCTTCAATAGGCGTGTCAAATCGAACTCGGGACCAGTCCAGATGGAACTTGCAGCACATACCCCTCGCCCCCCGGCGGCGCCGCCATCCGCGCTACAGCAGACGCAGCACACGGCAGACGGCGCGGAACGGCGCATCGCCCCTCGCCGGCGCGTGTTGAAAAATGCCTTGATCGTTTTCAACAGCCGCTACTGCACGCATCGCTGCTTCATCCTGAACATGTCCGAGACGGGCGCCCAGCTGATGCCGCAGGACGTCGCCGAATGTCCCAGCGAGTTCGTGCTCAAGCCGCAGATCGGGCAGGAACGCGATTGCGAAGTCGTTTGGCGGAAGGGCGAGTTCGTCGGCGTTCGTTACGTCTGACCGCCAAGATCGATCCTCCGCCCGGCGCAACATCGCGGGGCGGAGGCTGCAGACCTGTCGCGTTACGCCGGCACCGGCATCGCCCGCTGGTTGTACATGACCTTGCGGATGCGGGCGCGATCCTCGTCGGTGAGGCTCGCCGGATCCGGCGGCAGGTCGGTGCCGGCCGCCATGCCGCGCTTGACCGCCGGCCGGTCGCCGAGCTCCTCGAACCAGCGCTTGAAATGCTTGAATTCCTCGATGTCCTGGCCCTGCGCCTTCCAGTTGACGGCCCAGGGATAGGAGATCATGTCGGCGATCGTGTATTCGTCGCCGGCCAGGTACCGGCTCTTGTAGAGGCGATTGTTCAGCACGCCGTAGAGGCGGTTGGCCTCGTCGGTGAAGCGGCGGATCGCATAGGACAGATCGCCTGCTTCCGGCCCGGCGCGCCGGAAATGGCCGCATTCGCCGAGCTTCGGTCCCTGATTGGCCATCTGCCATGTGACCCATTGGGTGACGTCGTATTTGCCGCGCAGATCCTGCGGCCAAAAGCGCCCGACCTTCTCGGCGATGTACATCATGATCGCACCCGATTCGAACACCGAGATCGGCGCGCCGCCGCCCTTCGGGTCGTGGTCGACCATGACCGGCATGCGGTGGTTCGGGTTCATCTTCAGGAATTCCGGGGTGAACTGATCGCCGCGCTGGATGTTGCAGGGGACGATCTTGTACTCGAGACCGCATTCCTCTAGCAGGATCGTCACCTTCTTGCCGTTGGGGGTCGGCCAGTAATGCAGATCGATCATCGGATACGCCCTGGTTGTGTTGGCGAACGAGGGATTGGGTGTGTGCGACACTAGCGCAGCGCGCTGACGCTGCCTAGCGCGCCCCCGCGCCAGGATGTCGCTGCGACGACGGTTCAACCCCCGGTAAACGGATTGACGCGAGCCTGCATATAGAAAGGGAGGCGAGCGAATCCGCGCGCGGGAAGGAGGGCGATGTCGGTCATCAAGCAGCTGAACATTAGGGACGCCGTGCCGGTAACCGGCCCGGTAGACGGCCCGCCGCCGCTCAAGGTCGGGGTCCTCGTCGATCTCGCCCTGACGACCGAGGCCGGCGGTCACGTCAAATGCTGGCAGCGGCTCGCGGAGGCCGCGACCGGCTACGGCGACCGGCTCGATTTGACGGTGCATTTCAACGGCCCGGAACCGCGCCGGATCGAGCTGTCTCCGTCGGTGCGCTACGTGTTGCTGCCGCCGGTGTTCAGCACCGCGCGGTTGATCCGCCATGTCCCCGATCACACCGATCTCGCGCCATGGCATCCCCGGCTGGCGCAGCTGCTCGCCGGCTATGATGTGATCCATACCACCGACGCGTTTTTTTGCTACGCGCGCACCGCTGCGCGGTTTGCCCGCCGTCGCGGCGTGCCGATGGTCAGCTCGATCCATACCAACACGCCCGAATACGCGCGGATCACCACCGCCAGATTGCTCGAACGCACGCTCGGGTGCGGCATGGCTTACCGCGTCGCCAATGACCGGCTCGGCCTACCCGACAGGGTCAGCAGCCTGTTGGAGCGTCGCCTGATCCGTCACCTCGAGAGCGTCACCTTCGCGATGGGCAGCTATGGCGGCGACCCCGATACCCGATATGCCGTG
>Ga0210400_10001473_pt1 | contig 23357 bp, 24 predicted proteins | sample IncBWH26MmetaG_FD_155456 | JGI IMG/M metagenome (GOLD analysis project Ga0210400, IMG submission 155456) | Forest soil microbial communities from Barre Woods Harvard Forest LTER site, Petersham, Massachusetts, United States - Inc-BW-H-26-M | ecosystem: Environmental > Terrestrial > Soil >...
CAAGATTCTGTGCCGTCCCACCCCTGTATTGCAGTATTGGATCTTGCCTCAAATACGCTTACCTGTGTGGAGACCTTGAAAACACCAACTGAAACCGGTGTCGAAGGTTACCACTCGATCCGAAGCGCAAGATTTGTAGACGGAAACAAGCGCCGGATAATCGTAACTTTTCAAAATTCCGGGAGCTCGTCATATGGCACCACTGAGTACGGGCGGTCCGTCGAGGGTGAGTGGAAAGTTGCCCGGCAATTCGAGAAGCCGCCAGCCGCGAGGCGCGGCGATCTCGAAGTCAGCGTGCAACAAGGGCTCAACGATCCTCCGCGGCTAGTCGCTACGTACAACCAGAAATCACGAGTTATGTGGGATCCCAACCCCCAGCTGCAGAACATTGAACTGGGCGAGGCCCGCGTTTACACCTGGAAGGACCTGCGAGGGCAGGACTGGAAGGGTGGACTCTACCTTCCGACCGACTTCAAGCAGGGTCAGTCCTATCCACTGGTAATTCAAACGCATGGCTTCCCTGAATCGGAATTTCAACCGTCGGGCCTCTATCCGACAGCACAAGCAGCCCGAGCGCTGGCTGGCGTGGGCATAGCGGTACTTCAGGTTCGAGAGCGCTGTCCCGCGCTTACGCCCGACGAGGCTCCCTGCGCCGTCGCCGGTTACGAAGGTGCTGTGAAGAAGCTGATATCGGAAGGAATAGCAGACAAGGACAAGATCGGTATTATAGGGTTCAGCCGCAGCTGCTACTACGTGATGGAGATGCTTACAACCAGCTCCCTAAATATCAAGGCGGCCTCGATCACTGACGGCCAAATGATAACTTACCTTCAATACATGAATACCCAGGGGTTGGACGGCGATAGTATCGGCTATCAATTTGACTCAGTAGTCGGCGCGCCACCCTTCGGTGTGGGGCTGCAGGAATGGTTGAAGCGCTCGCCGGGCTTCAGGCTTGATAGTATTAGGGCGCCGTTATTGGTTGTTGCAGCAGGTAGCGAAAGCTTGCTCTACATGATGTGGGAACCGTACGCGGGACTTCGCTATCTACATAAGCCGGTGGATCTAGTCTTACTTAACACCGATGAGCACGTTCTGACCAACCCAGCCGTACGCATGGCATCGCAGGGCGGATCGGTGGACTGGTTCCGTTTCTGGCTGCAGGATTACGAAGACCCCAACCCCATTAAGGCGGATGAATACACGCGCTGGCGGGAGCTGCGAGGGCTGCGAGCGGAAAAAGAGAAAGCAGTGGCTTCTCAAGGTGCTCCACATTAGACCTGTTTTAACCTTGGTGGATGTGGGAGAAATGAAGTGAGTCGTGGTTCGCGACAGAGGCTGATTCGATCAATCGTGTTGTTGGAGACGTATGGATAACAATCAAACTGCCGGAGCACCCGGTATTTCGGATGCTCCGGCAAAGGTTACTTACTCCCAGTCCTGATACGCCGAAGCGATAGGTTCTTTGTGGCTACTATCTACGTCAGGCGTTGTCAGCTTGGCCGTTTGGATAGCACTGATCGCAGACGTTTCTGCAATCAATTGTGGCTCTTCGTATCTCATTGTTGTCACCTCCTCTCTTCCAGAATTGACGTGCACAGCTAGCTAGCTGAATCTCTGCGCTTAAGCGTGCGAGCGAGGTTCCGCAGCCTTGAGAGATGACGGGTAGTGGCCTTTCTCCCAAGAGGTGTTAGTTGTCAGGACTCCTTGGATCAGCAGGTGGCGCAACCAGGACTCAAGTATCAGCGTGCTCTTCAGGCTATCGATCGGAACTTCGTCTGCCCACTCAACGTTGTGCCGAACGTTCTGCAATATTTGCAAGAATAAACTTGGATCTGTGACTCCCATGGCGCTGCTGGTTGGGTATTCACCTACATCAACCAAACTGGGCCATTCTGTCGTGGAGTGTGCTCTCGACTCTGGTGGGATGAATGCTTTGCGCCTTCTATTCAAGAGCTGTTCTGGGACGATATTCCGAAGCGCTCGCTTCATCAGCGAGCGCCGCTGACCGAGGCGAACGATCTGTTCTCGGGGAATTGCGTATGTGAATTCCAGTAGATCTCGGTCGAGATACGGATACCGAATCTCGCGGGGCAGATCTGACTGGAGCTCGAACGCCGCCACCGTTCGCCGTAAGACATCTAATGTAGCAATGTGGTGCTGGAAGCTTGGCAGTGAGCCGAATAACTTGACTCTGGATGGATAACCACAAAGTGCATGGTAATTCCGACGGATGAATGCCGTTTCCAACCAAAAAGCCGGGCGCATGTTCTTGGGCGTGCCTGTCCCAATAAGGGAGCACACAAAAAATCCTCGAAGAGCTTCCCAGAGCAAAGGCAGACGAGCTGTTCTCATCTTGGCCGCCCAGGCGCTCAGTTGAAGAGCAAGGGTATAAAACCGGGCTCTGGCCAACAGGTTTTGGAATTCCGGAATCGGCGTTGGGACATCACCACCTGTCACCTCATCACCTCCGATTCCAGAGAGTACAACTCGATTCCCTTGGGACATCATGTACTCTGCATATCGCTTGAAGAATTCGGGGAAACCACGATAGGGGCTCGGAACCAACGCAAACGGATCATTTCCGAAGTCGGATTGGAATGATCTTTGTGGATCGACATCCCTTAAGGAAGCAGTATTGATGTGGTAGCCGGTATGGCCGCGCAGCTCTTCGACTTTGGTGAAATAAGGGCGTTCATTGAAGTCGGGTTCGATGTCATCGTAGGAGTCGTTGTACCACGAGATGGTGTCGAGACGAGAAGTCTCCGCGGCTCCGCGGGCAATCACCGTATCGGCCATGCAGACGATCGAAGACGAATCCATTCCGCCGCTGAGTTCGGCGAGCACAGGGCGATCGGAACGGAGTCTGCGTCGCACGGCGTCTGCAAAGACGACTCGGAACTGTTCTTCGTATTGGATGTCTGTTCGGTAACGGATCGTCCTCGCAGGATCAAAATCCCAATATTTGCTCACAATATGCGTTCCCGGCCCAAGCCGGACATAGGAGGAAGGCGGGACAGCGTGGATTCCGACGTACGGAGTCAGATGCGCAGCGGGATAGTACGAAAACCAGCCTGCGACGTACTCTTCATTGAGCGTCATGGCCTTGCGAGCAAACCGGATAAGTGGATCGAGGATGGTGCACCACGCGATCTGATCTTTGTCGATTGAGTAGTAAAGATGGCGCGTGCCGATCGGGTCCTTAGCAAGAATGAGGGAGTGATCGATCGGATTCCAGATGGAAAGCGCCCAGTCACCAATGAGCTTCGCGAGGCAGTTGGTGCCCCAGTTCTCATAAGCTATGCCGACAATTGCCAAGTCCGTAGAGTCAGGGGTTAGGCCATTTCGCAACTCACTCACGAGTTCGGCGCGATTATCTAGGCGACCGTCCCAGGTAATGACTGCGCCGGAGATGCAAATATGTGGTTGAGTTTCGCGATGCGATTCTTTCGTTGTGTGGAAGGCGCGGTAGATGATCCATATGCCGCCCTTCGAATACGATTCGCTGCTGTCGGGGCCGCAGGAAACGAGAGCTGCGCTGACTTTCTCGATGTAGCCCGGGGTGGGTAGCTGGCCTTCGAAATTCCATCTTCCAAACTGGGCACTCATGATTTGCTCCCTTGCTTCCCGTTCGATCCCCACATGTTTCTCGTGGCTGTTTTTGATAGCCTTATGTGCGCTAGTCTTGGATAGAAGCCTGCCATCTCAGCTTGGGCTTCAAGGTTGTATCCAGGTTTATGATCCCCAAGGCGCGAAGATCCTTGAGCCAACCTTCGAGGCAGAGCGTACGGCTCAAGGTGATCATCTGAACTTCCTCCCCCCGCCGAACCTTCTGCAAGGCCTCCGAGATACGCTCCGGGTCAACAATCCCGAGCGAATTGCTAAGCATGTTCTGAGTCATCTCAGCGAAATGAGCCCAGTCGTGTGAGATGGCTACCATCGGCGATCGGGCAATAAATGCTTTTGTCTTTCTGTTTAGGATCTCGTCCGGCACGATACCGACGAGTGCGCGGCGCATGAGGGAACGGCGTTGGGTGGGGCGGACGAGTTGTTCTCGTGGGATCGCAAACATGAATTCCAGCAGGCCGCGATCCAGATAGGGGTAGCGTTTCTCAAAGGGTGGTTCGAATGGCAACGCGGTGCTCGCCAGTTGCCTTCGCAAGGCGTCAAGTGTGCCCACATTTTCCTGGAAGCTTGGCAGAGGACCGAATAACTTCATCCTGGATGGGTAGCCGGTCAGCGCCGCCCAATGGCGCTTCACAAAGCTGGACTGCAGCCATGGGGCAGGCCGCATGTATTTCGGGACACCCACGAGGGCGGGAGGGAAGAATCCACTGGCGGCTTCCCAGAACAGATGGAACCAGGGCCTTCTCTTTTCCAGCGCCCAGGCTTTCAGCTGATGAGCAAGAGCGCGGAATTGTGCTCTTGCGAGAAGATTATCAAGTTCGGGCGCGGGTGCGGGCACACCGCCCATAACTTCGTCGCCACCGATGCCGGAAAGCACGACCCGATTTCCTTGCGAGGCCATGCACGTCCTGATTTGCGGAGAAGTGTGACCATCGTAGCCGGGGGTTGACACAAAGCGACCGTGAGGAGATTCGGGCGGTGGTTCGGGGGCGGCGATTGTTTCCGGATTTTGCGCAGCGACGTTGATGTGCCAGCCGGCGCGACCGCGCTTTTCTTCAACTTTGGTGAAATAGGGGCGCTCGTTCCAGTTGGGTTCGGAGTCGTCATAGTAGGAGATGGTATCGAGGCGAGGCATGTCGGCGGCGCTGCGGGCCAGAATGGCATCGGCCATGCAGACGATGGATGAGGAGTCTCTGCCACCACTAAGCTCGGCGAGAACGGGTCTATCAGAGCGAAGATTGCGCTGGACCGCTTTTGCGAAAACAACGCGGAAGTGCTCTTCGTATTCAGCCTCAGTGCCGTAACGGATTTTGTTCTTTGGGTCGAAATCCCAATATTTGCTAACTGTGTGCTTTCCGGGTCGGAGGAGCACGGACGAAGACGGCGGCACGGAGTGAATGCCGACGCAGGGTGTTAAATCCACGGCCGGAAACATAGAGAACCAACCGGCGATGTATTCTTCGTTCAGAGCGAAGGTTCTGCCCGCAAGCCGGACGAGTGGATCAAGAATTGTGCTCCAAGTAACCTGATTGTTGTCGAAAGAGTAGTAAAGATGGCGCGTACCAATGGGGTCTTTGGCCAGGATCAGCGAGCGGTTCCCAGGGTTCCAGATGGAGAGTGCCCAATCTCCGATGAGTTTGGCAAAGCAATTGGTGCCCCATGTTTCGAAGGCCATCGCGACGATGGCCACGTCCGTGGAACCATTAGTCAAGGAATCGCTCAGTTCGCTGATGAGCTCAGTACGATTGTCCAAGCGACCGTCCCAAGTGATCACGGTTCCGGAAGAAACAATATGCGGCTGCGTCTCGCGGCGCGATTCCTTTGTGGTATGGAAGGCACGATATAGGATCCTTACGCCACCCTTTGAATACGATTCATTACTATCGGGGCCGTAAGGAGCGAGCGCCGCGCTGACTTTCTCGATGTAGTCCGGGCTAGCCGGCTGGCTTTCGAAATTCCATCTCCCGAACTGAACGCTCATACAGTTGCCTTCGGCACAGAATTGTCAACCTGTCCTTATTAGCATCGATCCAAGACTGCGTACAAATCCGGCACGTACGGTTTGTCGTTGACCACACGACCATCCACCTCGACCCAGGCATGCGCCTTGAATGGCAACTGTTGTGCACCAATCACCATTTGGGCGAATATCCCGTGGCTCTTGAGGAGGCAACTCGTCGCTGCCGAGCGCTGCAAACAAAGCGCCTCTTTCCAGTACCAGATACAAGCCATGTCGACCGCCGAACAAACGCGTTCCAGTGCGCCTGGAGCAGGCGTCGTCTTTCCCACCGGATAGTTGCTAACCTTGTCGTAGAGCGCCGAGAAATTACCCCGCGCCAAATACAGATCGAAGCGAATCAGCTTCAAGTACGCTTTCAAAACAAGAAACGACATGGCGCACACCTCATTCAGGCCGCCAGGTTGCAACTGGTGAGCAGTTCAATCCCACTCTTGCCCCCAGCACAATGGCGTAATAGGTCTCTTGATCGGACTACTGCATCGATTCAACGATCTTGGCTCCAGCTCAGGCCGCCACTCCCGATTCCCTTTCTTCGACGAGGTGGCATTTCTTTAAGATCTGAAGAAACTTCCGCAAATCGCTCTCCGCTAGCTCTCGGCCAACGCCGAACTCTCGGCTGATCTGGTCGCTGATCGCTGATTCGGTGGACCCGTTCTTGAGAAGTTCGAGGATTCGTGATCCAACGAAGTTGACGTTGAAGATCTGGCCTTGTCGGATGTCCAGTAAAATTGCCCCGTCCTGGTTGTGTGTGCTGCGCACGGTGTCACAAACTCTGTACATTGCTGCCACATCCCTTGCTTCTCGTAATAGAGATCGGATGCCTGGAGCGCACTGTGCCACGCTTCGCCACCTGAAAGCCAGTAAAAGGTGAAAGGGTTCGGCAAACCAACATGCGCGAAGAGAAGTTGCTTGATGACAACAAGATGCGTCTCAGATTTCTTGCGCGGCAAAAATCAAATTGTCCGCTTTTTAATCAGCATCGCCGTTGCTAAGGTCCCCTACGATAGGGCGGCAAGGAACAAAGGCCGACGCAGCTTGTATTTACAGGGAAGTCTCTCGGAGATTTTCGTTGATGGTAGAGGCTGTGGAAAAAGATTGGTTGGAGGGGCGACTCGGAGCAAACTTCAGAGAATGGGGATTGCCGTCTTCCACGATTTCTCCGCGGGAAAGAACAAGAACTCTGCCGAAAGTGGGGAATGTTGAAGGGCGGTGCGAGATAGCAATCAGCGTTGACGCTGTGAGGCCACGGCGAATGTTCCCAAGAACGACTCTCTCTGAAGAAGGGTCCAGACAGGAAGTTGCCTCATCCAATATCAAAATCCGAGGTCGCTGCAGAATCGTTCTTGCAAGGGCGAGTCGTTGGCGCTGACCTCCGGAAAGTTGGCAGCCTCCGGATCCGATCCGTTGGCATAAGCCATCGGGCAATGCTGCAACAAATTGCGCGAGGCCCACGCTGCGAATGGCCTCTTGTAGTTCATCGTCAGGCGCTGCCGGCCGCACAAAGCGAAGGTTGAAGGACAACGTTCCATCAAACAGGACGGGATCGCGTGGAAGATAGCAGACGTACCGGCGCAGATCTTTGAGTTGAATGTTCCGGATATCTACGTTTCCGATGCGGATCGAACCGGAATCAGGGTCGTAGAGTCGTGCTATGAGCTTTCCCAGCGTAGTTTTTCCGGCACCGTTCTCCCCAGCGATGGCGACGTATTCGCCCGGCAAGATTCGAAGCGAGGGGATGTGAAGCATTTTTTTTTGCCTTTGATACCCAAACGCAACCTCGGCAAAATCAATCTGGGGATGATGTTCCCGCGAGAGACAAACGGCAGCAGCGGCGTTCCTCACGCTCGGGCTTAACTCAAGCGCGGACTTCAGCTGCCGGACACTGGCGAAGGTTGTCTGTGCTCTCGCGTAGAGATCAGTGGCGCCGCTGAGAGGGTCAAAGAATTGCGTAACCAACCCATAGAAGGCCACAAGCCCGCCGACGCTGAAGGTTCCTGACAGCACCATCTGGCCGCCGTAGCCAATGACAGCGCACATGGCCAAAACAACCGCCATGGAACTCCATAACGTAAACCAAATGCTGGTGGTGAATAGTTTTTGTTGTGATCTGACTCCACGAGCCAGGAGCCGGAAGGCCCTTCGTTCCTGGCGTTTTTCCTGTCCTAACAGTTGAATGGGAATCACCGAGGAAAGATGTTCCTCAAGGAATGTGCTCCACGCCAGCCGATTGCTCTGCACGGTGTCCGCGTTAGCCGCGAGCCTTCGGCGGAAGTGGTGTCGCGCGATTAGAAAGGCCGGGACAAGGGGGAGAACTGTCAACGTAAGCAAAGGACTGAGCACGAACATAGTCACCAGCGTGAAGCTGGCCGTCAGGAACATGCGCAAGATTGCGGGCAGGAGGTCGGATCCGAAATATGAGACCTCTTCGATCGGCTCTTTGAGCGGGTACATCACGCTACCGACCGGCGTGTCTTCGTAATATTCGGCCGAGAGCGTGTCGAGGCGTCGAAGTAGGTTCATTCTCAACGTGAGCGTGAGCCTTTGGGCGGCAGTTAGCATCACGTAGTTGCCCAAGTTCGTGAGCGCCATCCTGCCCTGGTAGCCGAGAAAGATCAGGCCAACCGCTAATAGGAGCAATCCCAGCTTTCTCTGCGGGATGATCTGATCGATGAGCCACTTGAGTACGAGCGGAGTGAGAAGTGCTAGAAGACTGCCGGCGGTGATGCACATAAAGCTCGCCAGATGCCAGTGCAGCAACGGTCGAATCTGTCTTGAAAGCCACTGGAGTTCGCTCGGTACCCAGGACCTCCAACTGCTTCGCTCATGAGAGAGAGAGGACAACAGTCCCACCTGACGACCGAGGTTAGCCAGATACGGAAAGCTTGTCCATAAAATGAGTGCAGCGTTCGCTTTTCGCTCAACTACGTAGACTTTCCCGGCAATTCAGTAGCATTCGTGTGCAGGACAGCGATTCCATTTGTCCGGCAAACCGACAAGATCACGCGAGCTTTCTCGCCACCGTGACAATTCGGCCGACGACCTCGGCATCGTGGTGGTAGCGCAAATGTTCGGAACGACGGAACTGACTGGAGTACGGATGGATAATTAGAATGCCATTCTCGACGCTGCAACATGCACACAAGTATGTCCCGTTGCGCATTAGGATCACATACACCGGCTGTTGCCATGCCGGTTTCGACGTGAAATGGATTGGCCTCTTATCGCGGCGATTGACGAGGGCGAACAGCCCGTTGGCCAGGCAAGGATGAAGGACATCATATTCGCCGCCGATCCAGAAGAAATCGTGCAGAGAAGCGTCTTCCAGGCCAGACAATGCCCCGATGGATTCTCGCAGGAAGAACGGAATGTCCTCACTTCGTTCAAGCATCTGTTCAAGGAATCCACTCCAACCAGGCATGTCGGTGTCGTTAGAGTCTTCGTTGGGCTCCCTGCCTAGAACGCTGCGAGCCAGATGATCGGGAATCGGTACCGTGCCAGCTTCTGCCAAGACAATTCCAATCGCCTTCAGAAACACGTGGAACTGCAAACCGCAGAGCGAGCAGAGCGTAATCACCTTGTGAAAGTGACGCGGCGGCGCGTTGAAAAGCTCGTAGTCACAGAGAGAACTGGGAGAAACAAAATATCTTTCATCCCCAAGCAGACCCGCGATGTTGTGGCTCATTCCCGCAACTTCCCGCAGAGACAGATGCAGCTTGGTACGTGAGGTGCGAAGGAGTTGGCCAAATTCTTTGTCCGTGACAAGCGGTCGTGGTTTCCAATGTTTTCCGAGGTCTTTTGTAACTTCCGGCTGCTCGGTCCCAAGCATAGGCCGAATTTCGAGATCCACAACGCCTAGAATCCGCGCTTCGCGCGGAACTTTCAGTTCGACTTGGGCATAAGAGAGCGACGTGCCGATCGGGACGATAATGCCCCTCTCTACAACACGCAAGCGGCAACAAAAGAGGCCCCTGTTATGTTCGATCAGAAATACTTGGGAGGAGGTTGCGCCATTTGACTTGGGGATGCGACCGTTCGAGAACTTTGGATTCACTCGGACAATACTTCCGGGAATTAGATCCGGGAAAGCCAAGGCATCCTGGCACCCAATCCTTGCGTACAAGAAGCCTCTTTTGCCGATTTCGGACAGGAAGCGAAGTCGCCTGGGGGCAGTGACTTCCAGAAGTTGGCCCAGAGGCGCAATCGGAGGCGCCGAAGCGCCGCGGGAGCGGTTTCGGAACCAAGGGGTCCACCCATCAGCATCGACCAGAGAGGAATCGAGCAGGATCGTGCGCTTTGAAGGCAGAAGAACCTGCAATCGGGGAATGTCTGCGAGGTCACATCCCAACACGCGCAGCCAATCAAAGAACCGGTAGCCGGAGATCTGGCTGAGCGCAAAGACCTGATGAAGACTTGGGCTGAAGGTTCCGAGCCGGAGCTCATGGTACAGAGTGTGAGGAAGGAAGTAACGCGAAGAACGCCCGAACAGCGCTGCAGATAGTAGAGAAACTTTAGAGAGGGTGAGGTGTTTGCTCCTGAGGATGGACCGGACTCGCTCGGCGAGGTCGGCGCCTCTGGCGGAATTTGGCTTGGTGCCCACGGGTAAGCCTCTGGCTATGTCTTCTCGCGAGGCGTGCGCGTTTGACCGTCAGGTGTTCCGACAGAAATGCTCGTACGCAGACGGGTTGTCTGAAAACACACGAATCCAGGTCATGTCCAAACTGCAAGCCCGCAGAGATTTGTTCGGTATAAATGCGAGTTCGCAAACTGTCGTAAACATTGTGTAACCTGTCCCAGATTGGGGACAGTAGGGCCCGAACCGCTAAGAAACATGATGGGTCTGATCACCTTGGTGAGAATGCGTCGGTTTGACAGGTGGCTAGAACTGAGGTCAGACCCCCTGAATCTCGTCAACTACGGCCAGCAGCAAGGATTTCGACGCCAACGACGGGAATTCCGTTTTTCGAAAATAGTCCATTAAACTTGTGGATAAGGCTGAAATTTGCGGTAACATAGCGCAACTCCGAGGTTGTAGTGTGATGTTGCCCCCGACATCGACCACGGATGCTGGTAAGCGGCTTAGAGCTGTACGGACACTCTTGCGCCTCTCAATGCGCGAAGTGGAACACCTCAGCAGGAAAATCGCCCTCAAGAAAAACGCTCCTGACTACTTCATCTCTCGCAATTGGCTAGGTGATATCGAAGCAGGAAAATTAAAACCTAATATCTATAGACTTAAGAGCTTGAGCCTGATCTACAGGCTGGGCCTCGACGAAATCTTGTCGTTCTTCGGCGTTGATATAGCCGACGCTGGCACCGAACAGAAACTCGTGGGACTACCACACACTTACTTAGTGACGCCCACGCTTGGAGGAGCGCAGAGCACGCTCGTGGCCCCGCTGGAACTCCGAGAGAAAGTCGACTTCGGGACTACCAACTTGGTCTCGCGGATGTTTGAGACCTGGGGCGAGATTCCGGTTACGCTGCTTCAACACCTGGACTGGAGGGATTCCCTTTACGGATATATAGGGATCGAAGACCGCACGCTTTACCCAATGCTGAGGCCCGGTTCGTTTGTACAGATCGACTCCCAGCAGACCAAGGTCCAACTTGACGGCTGGCACGACGAATTTGAGCGACCAATCTATTTTGTGGAGCTTCGAGATACGTATGTGTGCAGCTGGTGTGAGGTGGACGGCAGCCAGTTGGTACTTCTCCCCTCGGCACAATCTGGGAAGAAGGCCAGACACGTTCGCTACCCAGGGGACGCGGGCGTCGTGGGTCGTGTCACCGCAGTCACGATGTGCATTGCAGAGGTGCGCGGAGTTTAGTCCGTAAGGGTTTCGTTCCGTGGCAAACCATTTTCTCTTAATTAATGCCTATGCCATAATGAAGTTCAGAAAAAAGCCGGAGCTCTAGAGCGTTATGGACGCAAAGCTTTTCGAAGTTCTGGGCAAATATGCTGGCCTCGGTGGCTTCAGCATCGGCCTTGTCCTGCTCCTGTTCCGGGAGATTCTGAAAAAGAACATCTTCCCCACGCTCCATAATGAGCAGGCCTATTTGCTCATCAGGCAACTCATGTATCTCACCTTCGGCATTGGTGCCCTCGGAATTCTCTCCTGGGCATTCGTAAATCAGGGAGGATCTGCTGGGGGTGCGATTACCGGCCACATAACGGACAGAGATACGAAAACGGCAGTGGCCAATGCTGAAATCACTTTGAGTGGCCGACCCGAGATGGCACGAACCGATGGTGCGGGCAATTTCACGTTAACAATTACAAATTCTCCACCACCTAATGGGCAGGTGCATCTTTACATATCCAAGAGTGGGTATGACGAGTGGGATCGCGCAGCGCGTATCGGACAACTTTTGGAAGCTGAGCTTGCTCCCGTGCTCAAGAAATCGGAAGTGCCCGCTCCCAGACCTCCGCCGGCTATGCAAACGACAGCCGAAACCTATTACAGCGACGAGGCTGCGAGCGGATCATGCAAAGACTTCGGCGCATGGGCCACCCTCTGCACTCCGGACAAACCGGAGGGCTGGACGATTGCGTACCAGAATTTCGCCCTGACAGGCGACCGCGCGGGCTGCGCGTATGCCAAGTGTGAGCCGCTTGGGAACATCACCAACATCAAAGCCTGCTACCACTTCACAACTCAAGGGCACGATGAGGAATGCGGGCACTCCGGGAATACGGGAATCCACTATTCAAAGGGCGTTCTGAATGTTGTGTGGAGCCATCCGTAACTCAAGGATTAATCCTCGGTTGGCCGGAAATAAGCGACCCGCCCCGAAAGCGGGTGAAAAACTCCAACGCCAACCAAAATAAACAACTTATCTCGCCGAGTATAGCCGAAAATGCCGTATGTGCGGCAATTTTGCACCCTTCCTGCACTTTTTTTTGAAAAATCATTTTCAATTTCAGCCCTGTCGCGCGGGAGGCCGATACACGCCCGAGATTTCTGGAAATCTAGTTGGCTGGCGGGCTGAAGGTGTTTATGAGGTCTTCGAGGGCAGCAGCCTCAAGAGCAGATTCCCGATGGCCACGGGTTTATGCTCTCCTGCACTTCCTACCAGTGTGTATGATCGCTCAAACCTGTTGGGACCTTCGACCTTCATCTCCCAATCTTCTTTCGCACGAGATCCAACAATCGACACACGCCACTCGCCAGGCCGACCGCTCAGAACGTGCTCTATGATCGCCTGCACTTCCCTCCTGATCGTGGCATCTCCGGTGTTATGCAGTTCGACCAACACAGACATTTCCTTTCCATTCTACAAAGACGCTTCTGTGGACGCTGCGCAACTCGTCTTTTCCAGCGTTGCTGTTCAAAGCGCTTACGCTCTTGAGCGAAGAAACGCTGACAAGATGTTCATGAAAAGTCTGGGGTTTTTCGCAGTATAATAGCGGTAATCGTGAGCCGCTCTTCGTCCCCAGAGGTCTGCCATGTACATTCTCGTTCCCTGGAAGCCGGTCGTTCTAGTGTGGGGATTGCTGAGTGGGATGATACTGGTTGGTTTCGTCGCATCTTCGGTGCTTCAAGGAAAGGATCCCTTCGCGCCAGCTGCGACCATCACGCAGCCCCCCTCCGCAAAAACGGGTGCGCAAGAGGGGCACTCTAAGCACTCCAACAAAGCCGCTCGGACTCCGAGTCGGTAACACCTCGACGATCTCTTGCTGCTGATTTGTGTGCTTAGCCTTTTTGGTCACGTCCTCGCGTGATGTACCTTGCCGAATATTTTCTCCAGCTTTTCGTGACTATCGACATATCTAGAGATGGGATGAGCCGCAGAAGTTAGAATAGACGGGCGGCGATCAAGTGATGAACTCTGTCGAGGACCAAGAGCGAATCTTAAACGACGTGGGAGAGGAGATTCTCGGTGCGCTCGCGGCCGTCGCGCAAGCGGCACAGCGTTCGCTCTCCGAAGGGTCCGAAAGAATATCCCTCAATGCGCTTGCTAACCCTTCGAACCTGATGGTCGGCCGAGGCAACGCGGAAAGAAACATCAACGCCATCAATTCCGCTGCAAGAGAGAATTTACTACGGCTCCTGCGTGAGCCATTCGTGGCCCGAGTGGAAGTGGATTGGGGACGTGGGCAGTCGGTGCAGACCTATTATTTCTCCCGACCGTCGGCGGCCGGACTGATGGGCGCCCTTAAGAACGCACAACTCGTTACTTCTGGGGCGGCACTTGGTCGGCTGGCGGAACATGAGGCTGGAGATTCGGCCATCTTCGCCGGACGCGAAGGCTCCATCGTGAAGCGAACTGTGTTCCGCCCCACACAACAGGACGGGCTCTGGGACGCGCTTGTCAAGAAATTCGAGGCAATGCCGTGGGGTGACGTTCTTGAGATGTTACGGCAAGAGTCACTGCGTCAGGCTCTGGAAGGGATAAAAGGACGCCGGGCTGGGCCGCTCGCAGACGAGGACATTCTAGGTCGCCTTATGCAGGAGGCCGCTGATGCCGCGTTTGAGCGGCATCGTATCAGGCGCAAGGTAGTGGACCGAATCGCGCTTCGCGACCAGCCGATCCTCGATAAATTTCAGGGAGAGATTTTTCGACTACCCCTTGATCGACAAGTGATGTTGTTCGGGCCGCCGGGTTCGGGCAAGACGACGACGCTTATCAAACGGCTTGCGCAAAAACGAACGCCGGACGCACTAACAGAAGGCGAGGAGAGAATTATCTCCGGCTACATTCGAGACAACCTCCTCAGACCAGATAGCTGGGCCATGTTTTCGCCAGCCGAGCTATTGAAACAATATCTCGGGGAGGCGTTCAACCAAGAAGGCGTACCTGATGCGGGCAATGTCCGGACCTGGGACAAAGAACGGCATGACCTTGCTCGTAACGTTCTGGGAATCCTTCGGTCGACCAGCTCCGGCCGGTTCCAGTTGGAGCCTAGCCCGAACCTGTTTGTTGACGGATCGAGCCGGGGTATCGCGAACCTGCATGATGAATTCGCCGCATATCTCGAAACGAATCTGCTCAAACGTTGCAACGATGCTCTGGCCAGCCTGCTGGAGTCGAATGACGAAAACGTCAGGAAAGCGGTTCTAAGTCTCCAGCGTACACTCGGCAACAGTAAGCAGCTCACCCTTCCTGACGTATTCGGGCTTTTTGATCAGACCGAAGGCCTGCAAGCCGAGATCAAACGGCTTAACGATCAGGTTTCCGACGACCTCAAGAAGATCGTCAATCGATTGCTAAATACGCACAGGAAAATGTTAGATGAGATCGTCGCAGCGCTCCCGACGATCAGAGGGGATGAGGAAGAGGAAACCGACGAAGACACGGACGAAACTGTCGAGGTTGTACCCGTACCCGCAAATGCGCGGCTGGAAGCACTAAGCATTCTTATGAGCGCATTACGGAATTGGGCACGCGCGATAGCGGAGGGGCGGCGCGCAATCGGTGGACAATCCGGCCGCGTCATCGAGTTCGTGAAGAGCAGGTTACCTCCTGAGAGCGAGTTCGCGAATGTCGGAACAAGCATTGCGACACGTTCGCGCCTTCGGACACTGGTCCAAGCTCCGCGCACATTCGTACTCGGCGTCCCGGCTATGTACGCACGTTTCCGCCGGCAGGCGATGAAGGAAGGACGCCACTTCATATCGAGCGAAACAACGACGATTTTTGTTTCTCGGAACAAGCTTTCGCCTGACGAGACCGACGTGCTTATGCTGGTCATGCTTCGGAATGCGCGCTGTATCGTCCAGTATCCTGACGGAAGACGGATGGAAACCACGACCCAGCATGACTGGCTGGAAAGCATCAAGAGCCGTTACCTGATGCAGGTGTTTGTGGACGAAGCTACAGACCTTTCGGCTGTTCAACTCGCTTGCACCGTCGAACTTGCGAACCCCAGGCTGCGCTCTTGGTTTGCTTGCGGGGATCTTCGTCAGCGGATTACGACTAATGGCATTCAAGATCGTTCCGAACTTGACTGGTTGAACAGCTCTGCCGGAATTCAAATCGACATTCGCGAAATCGATATCGGCTACCGACAAAGCCAAAGGCTGCGAGATTTAGCGGATGCGCTCACTGCACTTGACGCCGACGACAAAGTGAAAACGAAAGCTCCGCGGGGAAGTGAGGAAGCGGATGTTTGGCCGCTACTCGGGGAAGGTCTTTCGGAAGGCAAACTCGCTGCATGGCTTGCAGAACGTATTGATGAGGTAGAAAGAGCAATCGGGAGGCTTCCTTCGATTGCGGTGTTTGTGGACGGAGACGATCTGATCGATCCGCTGGTCAACGCCACGCAGAGCATTCTGGTGGAGCGAAACATCCCCTTCGTTGGCTGTAAGGAAGGACGTGTTGTCGGAGACGCTCGCGAGGTACGCGTCTTCGACATACAGCACATAAAGGGCCTAGAATTCGAGGCCGTGTTTTTTGTGGGCATTGATGGGCTCGCCAAGCGGATACCAGATTTGTTTCAGCGGTTCTTTTACGTGGGCGTAACGCGTGCGGCTACCTATCTGGGCCTTACCTGTGACGGCGTTCTCCCAAGACGGCTTGAGCCTGTGCGCTTGCATTTCAGGACGGATACTTGGGCTTGACCGAATTGCTACGAATCCGCCATTCATCGTGCAATGCGGTACTTCGGTGCCAGCGAAGGTTGTGCAATTCCTTCCGCACAAGAAAACCGGCAGTTTGGAGTTTGGAAGAGTCGGTGGGATATTGGATGCGAGAGCATCGGAGGCTGCATGAGCGACATTACGATCCTCTATCGAAAAGACAAGTTCGCTGTTTCCGTCGATGGTGCGTACCAAGACATCAAGACGGAGGCCGACGTATTAGCGAAACTTCTTGAGCTTGGCATTACGCGGGATCGCGCTGAGGATGCTATCACTATGCTAAAAGAAAAGGGCGAAGTACAAATCTAAATTCAAAACAGCCTACTACCGTGCAGTCTCTTCTTTTCGATTGCTAAAAGAAACAAACGCATTGAAATGTTATCGGCCTGAAATGTCATAGAAACTTCAGCAGCGCGGCGGTGGTCTCCTTGGGCCGCTCCTCAAGCACCCAGTGTCCCGTGTCCTTGAGCACGACGACGGTTACGTCTGTCGCAACCAGCTTCGTTTGTTGAGCTAGCGCTTCGCCCAACGACTTATCGCCGCCGATGGTCAGTACCGGCATGGTCAACTTGATCTGAGAGAGTTGAGCGAAATCCTTGACGGCTTGCAGGAAGGAAACGAAGTAGGCCCATCCCGCATGCATGCGTCCTGGCCTTGCGTAAGCCGCCGTGTACGCTTTGCGATCCGCTTCCGGAATCGACTGAGTCTTGTCGGCTGCGAAATCATTCCAGAAGTAGTCGAAGTACGTCCGCTCCCGACCTTGAACTAGGGCCTCGGGGGTCGGTCCATTGAATCGGAAATGCCAGATGTTGGGGTTGTTGTAAACCGCCTCCCAACCCTCCACTCCCGGCAGGAAAGCATCCATCAGGACGAGTTTCGAGACTTCCGTCGAGAACTGCGCGGCATAGGCGTAGGCGACCATGAGGCCGATGTCGTGTCCGACGACCTCAGCTTTCTGCACGCCGAGCGACTTGGCAAGGTCGTGAATGCGGACGGCGGCACCTTTCATGTCCAGACCCTCGGTGGGAATGTCCGAGTCTCCGATGCCGGGCAAGTCTGGTGCGATTACAGTGAAGCGCTCCGCGAGAACTGGAATGATCGGCTTCCACATCAGCGAAGTCTCCGCATAGCCATGCAACAGGATGAGCGGCGTGCCGTGGCCTGCGGTCAAATAATGCAGATTGACCCCATCTATCGCCGCAACGCGCGAAATGATCGTTTTGTATGTCGCCTGTCCGTAAGCGTCTGTGGAGAACACAGTGGCAAGGATAAGGGGACCTAACACGGTCAATCCCAGAAGACGGTTCAAAGCGCGTTTCATGACAAGCTCCTGACGAGAGTTCCGGGAACGACAACGTCCTCCCCGAGTTAACCGCCTGGCGTTACGGCATTCTAGAGTACCGGGTCTGACACTGTCCGGAAAACTGGGCTGGTCCTAACGTCAGTCGCGAGTTCAATGGGTGGGCTTACTTTGATCAACAGTTTGCCTGTTCGTTCCGATAATGCGGACTTCTTTGCCGCAGATTCCAGCAAACTTTATCGCCAATCCAATGAGGCGATATTCCTCTTCCTGATAGTCGGCAGCGAACGCATCTTGGTGCATGATGACAACGGGCGTGTCATGTGCGCGGCACGCCCTGGCGAAGTCTGGGAGGATTTTGTCGACGACAGCGATGAGGTTGGCTTCTTTCCTGGCAAGTTCGGTCTGGTTACCGTTCAACATGGTCATTGCCTCATAGCCTTTCGATTGAAAGCCGCCATCCGCAGTCGGCCTATCAAACCGCGCGGATGGCGGTTTCACCCCCTCAAACGCAAAGGGCGTTTCAGGATGCTGTCCTCAATTCGTACTTGACATGGTCTCGGCGGATTTGGTCAAGCTCCCTGTACAGCGTCGTGATTCTCCGGGCCCGTGAGCGGTATTCCCAAAGCTGTGAAGATGTCAGGGAGGATTCGAGACGTAGGGTGTCAATTTGCAATTGAATCAACTCCTGGACTTCGTACCTGATGCCAGAGGCCGGGTATGTCAACATAAAACTCTCCATGCGAAATAGGCGGCGAGTTTCCTGTTGCCAGTCAGTCACGCAGCCCAAGACAACCTCAGAGAGGTGTCGGGGGCATGATACACGACTCAATGTTGTGAAAAACCATTCTTTCCTACGCTTGGGTACTTTAACCGCCCCGTCACATTCAATTGCTCACTGTGTTTCTCTGCGTTCTGAAGTTCTGCTGCCGATCTGGCAAGGTCAGCCGCCTCACGGGTGCCAAGCTCACGGGCGCAAAACTCAACGCAGCACACAATGGGGATTCAACGACCGCAAGAATTCCAGGTTAGTAAAATAGATGGGCAAAGAAAAGGCGAACAGTGTATGATACGCCGGCATGGACGAAGGTCGAAAGCGAGTCCTTGGGATCATGGCAGCCATTCTTGCCAGTCTGCATATGCAGACGGCAGATGACCTGTTTGGTGGACCCCAGGGCAGTCCGCGCAGTGATAAGTTGATTGCTGCTTCAGTTCAATGGGCTGAAAAGATCATGGAGAAGATTGATAACGTGTTTCGCTCATCCGATCTGCAATAATCTTCCAATGTGCGGGCGCTATCGACTTTCCCGGAGAAAGCAAATTGTTGAGGCGCACTTTTCCAGTGCGTCGGGCGATGAAGACTGGAATCCTCGTTACAACATTGCCCCTATTCAGCTTGTTCCGGTCATTCGCCAGAATCCGAAGCAACCTATTCGGGAATTATCGCTCCTCCGCTGGGGACTCATTCCATCGTGGATGAAAGACTCGTCCGGCTCTGCGATGATGATTAACGCAAGATCGGAAACCGCGGGAACAAAGCCCGCGTTCCGCGACGGGTTGAAGTCTCGCAGATGCTTGATCCCTGCAGATGGATTTTACGAGTGGCAACGACTGGGGAAGACCAAGCAGCCATACTGTTTTGAAGTCGGTAACGCGCAGATGTTTGCCTTCGCGGGAATCTGGGATCGCTGGAAAGACCCGAGTGGCAACTGGCTGAAAACCTGTTCGATCCTGACTACAACGCCGAATGCCGTGACCTCAGCCGTCCATGACCGCATGCCGGTCATTCTCGATCCGGATAGCTATGACCTGTGGCTCGATCCGGGAGTGCAGGATGCGAGTTGGGCTTCCGAACTGCTGAAGCCCTACGATGCACAGCTGATGCGATGCTATCCCATAAGCACTCGCATCAATCATGTGGCCAACGACGACGAGGAATGCTCAGCACCCGTGGAAATCCCGCAGGCTGAGGCTCGTCTCTTCTTGTAAGCGGACTGTCGGGTACGGGAGAGGACGATCTGTGAAGCGATCAGAAACGCTGAATGACTTCCTTCACGATCTCGATTCAGCCGAGGGATGGGCCGAATCCGACAGGCATGACCGTGAGGTCGCAGCAGATTTTGAGGCGTTTACTCTTTCTTCGCGAGTGCTCATCACGTCAATTCTAAGGAAGTACCGCAACAGCAATAGGTCGCGGTCGCGGAAGATGAGGCGGAATTCCAGTTTGGCAGACTGGGCAAACTACAAGCAGAACGGATAGTTTCATGGCCTCTACCAGATACGGCTTTACGGACGCGCAATGGCAGTCTGCGGTCGCAGAGGCTACGACAATCTTGATTGAATCTGCGCGTTCGGATCTGGGCTACATCACATACAGCGATTTAGCGGTTCGTTTACGCAGTATCACGATCGGCTACCACGATCCCGCAATGGACTATCTCCTGACCCAAGTGTCAACCGAGGAACATGACGCTACTCGCCCGCTGCTTTCCGCCGTTGTGTTGCACATAGACGACGGGCGGCCTGGCAAGGGGTTTTACGACCTTGCAAGAGAACTCAGCTTCGATGTCTCTGACCGGGAAGCCTTTTGGGTTTCCGAGTTTCGGAGAGTGACGGAGTACTGGAGGAACCATCCTTGAAATACGCCGCTGCCCCGTGCGGCACGCCCCTTGAACAGCGAAAATTCCGCCGCAAAACTGAGATGAACGCGATTTCTGGAGTGGAGGGCCTATGGCCAGGGCGATATCGAGGATACCAATAACCAAAACGATGCTGGATGACACACTCAGGGAGGTTCTCCGCAACGCCGCGTCTGATCGAGAGATTGCTGAGAAATGCTTGGGCGACCCGTCACACCATAAGACGGTCAGCGATATCCGAACGAGTCACGGATTTAAGAAGGATCGCAAGACCGGCAAGCTGGTCCCCTCAAAACCTAGAGGGTCGCGGAACTGGGAAAACAGCTCCATGCCGTCGCCAAAGTGAAAAACCTAAGGACCTCCAAATCCGCCAGAAGACCTTTCGTCAGGTATTGCTTTGGGTCGGCCTACCGCTCACAATGTCATCATGGCACGGCATCCTGATGATTGGAAAAGCATGTCGAGGGATGACCTCCTCTTCATGCTTCACTCGGCGGAAGCCGGCTCTGAAGACTTTGAGCATGCCAGAGCGGAGCTTGAATACCGGAAGAATGAGCAACATGATGACGAAGATATTCCACCGGACATTTCGTGGGCTACAAACGAAAGCGTTCGGAAAGGAATTCCTCTGAGATGTCCTTTTGCTTCAGTTGATTTGTGCCCACGCTACTATTTGAGCACGGCGATGCTAGGCGTTTCCGGAGTGACGACGAAGATTGAGGAATCTGATGACAAGCGGTTGCTTGCTAAATGGGAGAAGCATCCTTGTTGGCCGAGAACTATGGAACAGGAGCCCGGTGTGTTCAGCCGAGACAGCGATCCTCGGAGTTTCCACCATTTTTGCCCGGAAGTGATGTACGACACCTTTGGCGTGTTCGCCACGTCTGTTTCGAGTTACCCAGACGAACTGGATCGTGACCTCGCTCACGAAAGCCTCGGCAAACGGAACGTGAAAGGCAGCCACTGGCGATGGCGATGGGCTGCTCTCACCAAGATGCACTACTCCGAGTGTCCTTTGTACGCTCCACTGATGCACAGCCCGCCACAGCGAGACAAGGCCAAAGCGAGGATCATCGAAGTGAAGCCGAACTTTCACGGCGTTAGCGTGGATTTCAGCGCATTGTGGGAAGTGATCGCGGCTTGGTTCAAGCGCAAGAAATCAGGCTAGGGCGATTGAAGTGTAAGTGTGAAGTGCTTCCGAGAAGTGAGGTGCATTGTACTTCTCGAAAGAGACGGGCGAAGTGCAGAAGACACTCCGCCCAGTTTCGTTCGACTACGCTAGATCACAGACTTGGTTCTTGGCTTGGTCTTGGGTTTGGCCGCCTTACTCCGTTTCGCCGCAAACTCAGCAACCACAGCTTTCTCCAACTTTTCGACATCCACGCGATATCGTTTGGCGGCATCCGTGAGTAGATTGTCGGATGCTCCCGAACGCATGTAAGCAGAATCGAGCAGGCTGATTTCGAGCAGTATCCGGCAGAGCGCGGCTTCGTCATAGGTGCTGACGCGCTTTGCCAGAAGCTCCTGCGGAGTTTTCGTGCTCTTGGCTTCTTCGACCTTGTGTCGCTTCGCCAGAGTGGGCACTTGGTTGTAGGGCAGTTGGCCGATGACGTGATGGACTACGGTCAAAAGATCGGCCTTCTTCAATGGTGCTGACACCCGCTCTAACACTGCTGCCAAAGCTCGGTGCCGAGTGGTGATTGCCAGCTTGGTTTTTTCGATGCGCCTCCGCTCCTCGGTCCGTTCCCGCGCAACCTGTTCGGGGGAAGGAGTGTTGGGGTGATGCACGCGGCAGGCCGGATCGGCACAAACCTTGACGACCAGTCCGCGCTTGCCGCCGTCCATGACAATCGCCTCCGTCATCTTGTCGCAGGGTTTTTGAACGGGCGAGAGTTTTGTACTTGCGCCGTTCGGCTTGGCCTTCTTGATTTCCAACTCCACGTACTGATTCCGTCCCAAGGGAGCGCCCTCGCGGGAATTCCATGCCGCCGAAATCTGTATTAGCTGCGGCTTGGTTTCCAGAGTCTTCTTCACGCAAGCGTCAATCTTGGCCCGAAAACACTCGGGCGAAGTGCAGGAATCTTTACGCACGTCGGGAAAAAGTAGTTTGTTGAATCCGGTTCGCTTCGGACAGTTGGCGCACGAACCTGCTTCGGGAACGAGGGTTTCATCCTGCTTGTCAAACGGCGCTGACGCCAGTTGCAGCAAGATGTTCGATTCAATCCACACGGCCAACTCTCGCACTGGAATCAGGACTTGGGTGTTGCCTTCGCTTGTCCACAAGCCCCGAAACGCAGCCGAGAATGCTTCCTGCTGCTGCGAAGCTGGGAGCTTGGCGATCAGCAAAGCGTGGCCGATGGTGATCTGGTCTTTCAGGAACGCCTCCGCCACGGGTGGTATCAGGTCAGCGAGTCGAATTCGACCGTAGACATACGCCTCGCTCTTGCCAGCACGCGAAGCAATGGTGGCGATGCTGTAGGCAGGCTCTCCGAGTTCTAAGAGTGACTTGAAACCCAGAGCTTCCTCAAGCGGGTGGATGTCCTCGCGTTGCAGATTCTCAACGCATTGGGCTTCGATTGCCTCGGCATCCGTCAGCTTGACTACGCGGACAGGAAGTTTGTCGAGTTCCGCCAGTTTCGCCGCTCTGAGGCGACGTGCCCCGGCGACAACTTCGTACTTGCTTTCCTCCAGTTCGCGTACTAGAAGAGGGGCCAGAATCCCCTGCGTCTTGAAGCTTGCGGCCAGTTCTTCTAGGCTCTTCGGATCAAATCGCTTGCGGGGATTGGTTGGTGACTCCGCAAGCGCGGTGATGGGAACGCTGCGGTATTCGTGGTTGTTGACTGCAGTTTGCGTACTCGGCATGATCTTTTCTCCTCTCATGTGTCTTTGGTTAGGTGTTCGTGGACTCAGCGCACACGTCGGGCCTCAAAACCAAACGGTGCAGGTGTTGGCGTGTTATGCGGCTGCCGCGAGTGCCGCTGGCTCGGGGGCAATACCCCCGAGGATCACGGCAGCGGTTTGTTGAACGGCTTCCAAGCTCTCGCGCAGCAGACTGGCGTCTCCGTGCCAAAGCTGGATGTAGTCCTGGGATGAAGTTCCGTTCTGAAGCCCGACAGATTGGCAGACCACAAAGGCCACGGCTTCGGCCTCGGTCTCGCGGACTTGTTTGGTGGTCAGGGTGCGGCGTTCGC
>Ga0210400_10001474_pt1 | contig 23356 bp, 21 predicted proteins | sample IncBWH26MmetaG_FD_155456 | JGI IMG/M metagenome (GOLD analysis project Ga0210400, IMG submission 155456) | Forest soil microbial communities from Barre Woods Harvard Forest LTER site, Petersham, Massachusetts, United States - Inc-BW-H-26-M | ecosystem: Environmental > Terrestrial > Soil >...
ATCGACTGCCAGGTGGCCAGCGCACACTTGGCGGGCTTGGGCGCCCGCGAGGTTTCGCGCTCTCAGTTTGTGGCATTGCTTCGCCAGTATGCGAAGCGTGAGCCTAAAGGCGTGTGGGTGGCAACGGAGTAAATTGCATTAACCAGGTGCTTTATGCACAATGCGCGCGGTTTCACGCATACCACAAGGAAGCATGTCAAAAGAAGAGGCCATTCAATTCGAGGGTGAGGTCGTCGAGACTCTGCCCAATACGACGTTTCGCGTCAAACTCAAGACTGGCCATGTGGTTACCGCACATATCTCAGGCAAGATGCGCAAAAACTACATCCGAATCCTCACCGGCGATCAGGTCACGGTTGAAATGACCCCCTACGACCTGACGAAGGGGCGCATCGTCTACCGCGGCCGCTAGGCACTACCCTCGTGCGACAAGAGCGCCGGCTGATCGGCGCCGCGCGTTTCGAGCTTGAGCTTCTCGCCATCCTCGCTCAAGGTGACCTCGACGTGACCGCCGTTCACCAGCTTGCCGAATAGGAGTTCTTCGGCCAGCGGACGCTTGATGAATTCCTGAATGATGCGCGCCATGGGCCGCGCGCCCATCTTGGGATCGTAACCGCGTTTTGCGATCCAGCGCCGTGCCGGTTCGTCGACGGAAATCGACACGCCCTTTTGCTCGAGTTGCGCCTCGGCCTCGACCAAAATCTTGTCGACGACGCGTTCGATCGTGTCCTGATCCAGGCTGCCGAACTGGATGACGGCATCCAGCCGGTTGCGAAATTCGGGCGAGAACAAACGGCGAATCGCCTCCATGCCGTCCGCGCCCGTGTCCGACTGGGTGAATCCGATGCTCGGCCGGCTCATTTCAAATGCCCCCGCGTTCGTCGTCATGATGATGATGACGTGGCGGAAATCGGCCTTGCGGCCGTTGTTGTCCGTCAACGTGCCGTGGTCCATGACCTGCAGCAGCAGATTGAACACGTCCGGATGCGCCTTCTCGATCTCATCGAGCAACAGCACGCAATGCGGATGTTTCGCGATCGCCTCGGTGAGCAAGCCGCCCTGGTCGAAGCCCACGTAGCCCGGCGGCGCGCCGATCAGGCGCGAGACCGTGTGCCGCTCCATGTATTCCGACATGTCGAAACGCACGAATTCCACGCCCATGGCAATCGCCAGTTGGCGGGTGACCTCGGTCTTGCCGACGCCCGTGGGCCCGGAGAATAGGAAGGATCCCACGGGCTTGCGCATGTCGCCCAGGCCCGAGCGGGACATCTTGATGGCGGCCGCCAACGCCTCGATCGCCTTATCTTGACCGAAGATGGTCAGTTTCAAGTTGCGTTCCAGGTTCTTCAGCACGTCGCGATCCGACATCGAAACATTCTTCGGCGGAATGCGCGCGATGCGCGCGACCACATTTTCTATCTGCATCACGGTGACGGATTGGGCGCGCTTCTCCACCGGCTGCAGGCGCAAGTTTGCTCCCGCTTCATCGACGACGTCGATGGCCTTGTCGGGCATATGCCGGTCGTTGATGTGCCGCGCCGCCAATTCGGCCGCCGCCCGCAGCGCATCGTCCTCGTACTTGATGCCGTGATGTTCCTCGTAGCGGGATTTCAAACCGCGCAGAATATCGACGGTGTCCTGCACGGATGGTTCGGTGATGTCGATTTTCTGAAAGCGCCGCGCCAGCGCGTGATCTTTTTCGAAAATCCCCCGGTATTCGTTGTACGTGGTCGAACCGATGCAGCGCAACTCGCCGTTGTTCAGGGCGGGTTTGATCAAATTGGACGCATCCATCACGCCGCCGGAAGCGGCGCCCGCGCCGATGACCGTATGGATCTCATCGATGAAGAGTATGGCGCCGGGCTGTTTCTTCACTTCGGCCAGCACCGCCTTCAAGCGCTTCTCGAAATCGCCACGGTACTTGGTGCCCGCCACCAGCGAGCCCATGTCGAGGGAGTAAATCGTGGCATCGAGCAGCACGTCCGGCACCTGGTTCTCGACGATCATGCGGGCCAACCCTTCGGCGATCGCAGTCTTGCCCACGCCGGCTTCGCCGACATAGAGCGGATTGTTCTTGCGCCGGCGGCACAGAATCTCGATGGTGCGTTCGACCTCGAGTTTGCGCCCGATCAGCGGATCGATCTTGCCCTTGCGCGCCGACTCGTTCAGGTTGGTCGCATATTTCTCCAAGGCATTGCCGCTGCCGTCGCCCTCGCGTTCGGCGTCCGGGGAGGCCGGGCCATCGTCCCGTTCGCTGCGTTCCTCGCCGCCGGCCTTCGACAGTCCGTGCGCAATGAAATTGACGACATCGAGCCGCGACACGTCCTGCATGCTGAGCAGATAGGCCGCATGCGATTGTTTTTCGCTGAAAATCGCCACCAGCACATTGGCGACGGTGACCTCTTTCTTGCCGCTCGACTGCACGTGAAACACGGCGCGTTGCAGGACCCGCTGAAATCCCAGCGTGGGCTGCACGTCCCGGTCCTCGCCGGCGGGCAGGCGCGGCGTGGTTTGATCGATGAACTGCTTCAGTTCCGTCTTGAGCTTGGCGGTGTCCGCACCGCAAGACTTCAAAATCTCTCTGACCTTGGGGGTATCCACGATGGCGAGCAACAGATGCTCGACCGTCATGAATTCATGCCGGGCCTCGCGCGCGCCGGCAAACGCATCATTCAAGCAAAATTCCAGTTCTTGACTTAGCACATTACGCCTCTTCTAGCGTTGCCATCAGCGGATGCTGATGTTGTCGCGCGTACGCGATTACCTGGGCCACCTTCGTCTCGGCAATTTCATAAGTGAACACTCCGCACACACCCTTGCCCTTGGTGTGTACCTCCAGCATAACCCGAGTGGCTTTGGTGCGGTCCATCGCGAAGAACCGCTGCAGGATATCGACAACGAACTCCATGGGAGTGTAGTCGTCATTAATCAGAACTACTTGATAGAGAGGCGGTCTTTTGAGCTTCGGCGCCGCTTCCTCGACGATGAGGCTCGTTCCGTCCCGTCCACGTTCAATGTCACTCATGAGTTATCAGTTTATAGGGCGCGTTAAGGAGGTTTACAAGACATGGGGCTCAAACCGCCAACTGGATCGATCACTTCATACACCCAAACGAGATCAATTGTCGCCAATCACTGTCACTTTACTTTAACAAGGAAAAACAAATACTTGAGCGTCCAAGCGCAGAGCCCGTATGATTGCCCGCAGGGCTCACCGATGGGGTAAATAGCATTGTCGAACACGCGAATTACGCCTCGACGTCGATCAGCTTAATGCTTGATTCACGCACAAACGATTGGTTGTCCAGGCTGCAGGCCAATGGCCCCAGGTTGGTGTCGCTGGTGTTTGCCGCGCTGATTTTGCTGCAAGTGCTGCAAATCGGTTACTCGTTCATTTCCAAGCCCCTAAAGACTCCACAACCCGTGGTTCCGGCTGCCGTGCCGCGCGCACAGCGCTCCGGCGTGAACATTCAAACCGTGGTAGCCGCCCACCTCTTTGGTGTGCCGGTGACCGATCCGTCCACGCAGGATCCGGAAAACGCGCCGCAAAGCTCGGCCAACCTGTTGTTGGCTGGAACGATCGCCACCCAAGACCCAAAGCGGGGAGTCGCCATCATCAGCGACGGCGGGGCGCCTTCGAAGGTGTATTCGGTCGGCGAGCGAATCGGCGGCGCGGCCTTGCATTCCGTCTATCTGGATCACGTTATTTTGGATCGGGGCGGCGCGCTGGAGACGCTGTTGTTGCCGCGGCAATTGCCCCCCAACAGCCGCGTGACCGCCGCCCGGCGTATTCCCGGCAGCGACCCCCGTACCGTGGCCGCCGTGGACAACATAAGGCGAATGGTGCAGCAGGACCCCAGCATTCTCGATCAAGTGATGCGTACCGTGGCCTCATATGACAATGCGGCCGGAAAACTGAGAGGCTTTCGCGCTTATCCGGGACGAAATCGCGCGATATTCAGCAAGTTGGGCTTGAAGGCCGGTGACTTGGTGACCGCCATCAACGGCACGCCCCTGGATGACCCACAGCGCAGTCAGGATGTCTTCAACACCATCCAGACTTCCGATCACGTCACCGTTACCGTGGAGCGCGGCGGCCAAAAACAGGACATTACTTTGAACATTGCACAAGTAGCCGCACAGGCCACCAAGGATCTCGAGGGCGAATCGAATACCGGACCTGCGCCCAACGGTACACCGCTGCCGCCCAACACGTCGCCAAACACCACCAATGAAAATTCAAACGAATAGTGTCGACGGCGGTCGAAGCCGTTCAATATGCGAGTAGTCATGACCCTTCAGCCAATTCATTCCAAACGCGCGATTGCGGCATTGGTGCTGTCGAGCCTCATGGGGTCGGTGGCGCTGCCCGCGGCTCCGCAACAGCCGAAGCCCCAGGAAGGCGCGACCATCACGCCCAACTACAAGGATGCGGATTTAAGCCAGATCATCCAAGCCGTGGGCGAAGTGACCGGCAAAAACTTCATCATCGACCCGCGCGTCAACGCCAAAGTCACCATGTTGTCCTCGACACCCATGTCGCCGGCGGCGTTTTACGAAGCGTTCTTGGCCGTCTTGCAGGTATATGGCTACGTGGCGGTGCCGGCCGGGAAGGTCATCAAGATCGTCCCCAATACCGACCTTCGGCAATTGCCCGCCAATGACTTGCCCCGCGATGTCAGCTCCACCTCGGATGAGATCGTCACGCAAATCGTCACCCTGAAGAACGTCAGCGCCGCCCAGCTGGTGCCGATGCTGCGGCCCCTGATCCCGACTTATGGACACCTTGCGGCCTATCCCGGCGGCAACATGCTGATCATTTCGGATCGGGCGAGCAATGTGAGCCGGGTCGTGCGCATCATCGAGCGTATGGATGAGAGCGGCGATGAAGCGATTGAAGTCATCCCCTTGCACAATGCCGGTGCCGCCGATGTGGTGCGGATCGTCAATTCCCTCAATCAGGGACCGGGCGCCGAGGGCGGGGCCATCGCCAAGATCGTCGCCGATGAGCGCACCAACAGCGTTTTGCTGACCGGCGAGCGCTCCGCGCGCTTGAGGATCAAGGCGCTGATCATCAACATGGATACGCCCATGGCCTCGGGTGGCGATATCCAGGTGCGCTATTTGCGTTACGCGGATGCCGAAAAGATCGCCGACAAGCTAAAAGGACAGGCCACCGCCTCGGCGAAGGCCCAAGGCGGGCCGCCGACCGGAGCACCGCCCGGCGGGGGCGGCGGCACCTCCAATGTCGATGCCAGCGTGACCATTTGGGCCGATGTCGCGACCAATGCGCTGATCATTACCGCACCGCCGAAAATCATGAAGTCCCTGATGGGGGTCATCGACAAGCTCGACATCCGGCGGGCGCAGGTGCATGTCGAGGCCATCATCGTGGAAGTCGATGCCAACAAGAGCTCCGATCTCGGCGTGCAGTGGCTGCTGTTCGGCAAGGGGAACAGCACGGTCCCCGCCGGGGTGATCAACTTGCCCGGCACCGGCACCAGCATTGTGGATCTGGCGGCCCTGGCCCTCGGCGTGTCCAACGGCACGACGGGCGTGGGCACGGGGGTCGGCACGGGCACGGGCATAACCGGGACGCCCACCATCAGCAGTTCGACCGTCGGGACCGGCGCCACGATCGGCGTCGGCCGGGTCGCGAATAGCGGCGTGAGTTTTGCCGCCCTGATCCACGCGCTGCGCAGCGACGGCAGCAGCAACATCATCTCCACTCCCTCATTGATCACGATGAACAATGAAGAAGCGGAAGTGAAGGTGACGCAGGAGATCCCGCTGATCACCGGATCGTTCTCGAATACCACTCAAAGCGTCGGAGGCACGTCGAGTCCCTTCCAGACCATTCAACGCGAAGAGGTCGGTACGATTTTGAAGGTCACGCCGCACATCAACGAGGGCAATTCGGTACAGCTGAAGATCGAGCAGGAAGACTCCTCGCCCGGCGCCAAGCTGACCGACTCGGCCGATATCTCCACCAACAAGCGCTCGATCAAGACCACCGTGTTGATCGAGGACGGCGGCATCATCGTTCTCGGCGGACTCATGTCGGATACCGTGACGGAGAGCGAGGACCGCGTGCCCGGTCTCGGCGCCATTCCCCTCATCGGCAATCTGTTCAAGTCGCGCAGCGGTTCCCGGCAGAAGAAAAACCTGGTGGTGTTCATTCGCCCCCGAATCATGCGCGATTCGGACGCCACCGAAGCCACCAGCGAGGAAAAATACAACGACGTGCGACGCATGCAGCAGGGCCTCACCGGCGGCCATATCACGCTGCTGCCCGGCGAGAAGCAGCCGGTGATCCCGGCGATCCCGCAGGGCATTGCGCTGCCGCCGCCGCCGTCGTCGGAGACCAACGCGCAGGGAGCCACGCCCAATAACCCGTCCAGGCAGTTCAGCGTGCCTCTGCCCGAGTCCGCGCCGCCGTCCAATGTGCCGCCACCGCCCACGCCGCGCCCCACTTCGCCGCCGCCATGAACGCCGAACTTCAGGAAGCGGACCAGCCGCGCAAACTGTCGTTTCCGTTTGCCAAGCGTCACGGCGTGTTGGTGCGCGGGATCGCGGACGGCCTGGCTGACACGGTTTGCCGGCCGGGTGTCACGCCGCAGAGCCTGGCCGAAGTGCGCCGCTTTGTCGGGGTTCCCTTGAGGCTGCAGCGCGTTTCGGTCGAGGCATTCGATTCACTGCTGCGTGTCGCCTACGAGGCAGGCTCGGGCGCCGCGATGCAAATGCTCGAAGGCTTGGATGACAACACGGACCTGGCCCACCTGGCCGAGGACATTCCGGAGTCCTCGGACCTGCTCGAAAGCGACGACGAAGCGCCGATCATCCGCCTGATCAACGCGCTGTTGACCCAGGCGGTCAAAGAGAACGCCTCGGACATTCACATCGAGCCGTACGAGAACCGGCTGGTCATTCGTTTTCGCGTGGATGGCGTGCTGCGCGAGGTGCTGCAGACCAAGCGCGCGGTCGCGCCGCTGGTGGTTTCGCGCATCAAGGTCATGTCGAAGCTCGACATCGCGGAGCGCCGCCTGCCGCAGGACGGCCGGATTTCGCTGCGCATCGCCGGCCGCGCGGTGGATGTGCGCGTCTCCACCCTGCCCTCCGGGCACGGCGAACGCGTGGTGCTGCGCTTGCTCGACAAGCAGGCGGGCAGAATCGAGTTGACCTCGCTGGGGATGGATCCGCGCACCCAGGACACCATGGATGAAATCATCCACAAGCCGCACGGCATCATCTTGGTGACCGGGCCCACCGGTTCCGGTAAAACCACCACTTTGTACGCCAGCCTCGAGCGCATCAACGACAACACGCGCAACATCATGACGGTCGAGGATCCGATCGAGTACTACATCGACGGCATCGGCCAGACCCAGGTGAACACCAAGGTCGAAATGACTTTCGCGCGGGGCTTGCGCGCAATTTTGCGCCAGGACCCTGATGTGGTGATGGTCGGTGAAATCCGTGACCTGGAAACCGCGCAGATCGCCGTACAGGCGAGCTTGACCGGTCACCTGGTGCTGTCGACGCTGCACACCAATACGGCCGTGGGTGCCGTTACGCGCTTGCGCGACATGGGCATCGAGCCCTTCCTGCTTTCCTCCAGCTTGATCGGCGTGCTGGCGCAGCGCTTGGTCCGCGTGCTGAACTCCGCCACCCGCGAGAAGTTCACGGCCGGCGAATACGAACGCCGCCTGCTGAATCTGGATCCAAACACCGGGCCGGTGGACCTGTACCGGCCGAGCAGCGATCCCGGCACCGGCTATCGCGGCCGCACGGGAATCTATGAGCTCATCGCCGTCGACGATCATATGCGCACCATGATTCACGACGGCTCATCGGAGCAGGAACTGGAGCGCTACGCACGCTCCGCCAGCCCGGGCATCCGCGACGATGGCCGCCGCAAGGTGATGGCCGGTGAAACCACGCTAGAGGAAGTCCTGCGCGTTACCCGCGAGGATTAGCGGATGGTCAAGGACTCTTAATGGGTGCCTTCGAATACACGGCATTGGACACGCAAGGCCGCGAACGCAAGGGCCTCATCGAAGGCGATACCCCCAAGCATGTCAGGCAGCTGTTGCGCGACAAGCAATTGCTGCCGATGGATATCCAAGAGACCGCGGCACAGGAACTGAAGCAAAGCCGGCGCCGGCGCTTTCTGCGGCGCGGCCTGTCCAGCCTGGATTTGGCGATGCTGACCCGGCAGTTGGCCACGCTGCTGCGATCGGGCCTGCCCCTCGAGGAGACCCTGCAGGCGGTCGCCGAGCAAACCGAGAAGCCTCGGGTTCAACGCATCATCCTCGGCGTGCGCAGCAAGGTCGTTGAAGGCCACCCGCTCGCCGATGGATTGAGGGATTTCCCCCAGGCCTTCCCGGAGATCTACCGCGCCACCGTGTCGGCCGGCGAGCAATCCGGCAAGCTGGACCAAGTCCTCGAGCGGCTCTCGGATTACACCGAGTCGCGTCAAGTCATGGGCCAGCAAGTCAGCAACGCCTTGGTCTATCCCATCGTTCTCTTGGTGCTGTCGTTCGGCATCGTTTCCTTCCTGCTGGCCTATGTCGTTCCCCAGGTGGTCGCGGTATTCCAGTCGAGCAATCAGGAATTGCCCGTGGCCACGCGCATCCTCATCGGTATGAGCGATTTCATTCGCCACTATTGGTTCTATGGGCTGATTGCCATGGGCGCGGTGCTTTGGGGATTCATGCGCTGGCTCAAGGGCCCGGAAGCGCGCTTGCGCTTCGATCGGTTCCTGCTGCGCCTGCCGGTGGCCGGGCGATTGATTCGCGGACTCAATACCGGCAGATTCTCGCGCACTTTCAGTATATTGACCGCGAGCGCCGTGCCCGTGCTCGAGGCGCTGCGCATTTCAGCCGAAGTCGTCACCAACATGCCCATGAAGCAGGCCGTGGAAGAAGCCGCGCTGCGAGTCCGTGAAGGCGCCCCGATCGGCCGCTCCCTGGCGGCGCGCAAGCTGTTCCCGCCCATGATGATTCATCTCATCAGCAGCGGCGAGAGCAGCGGCGAGCTGGAAAAAATGCTCGAACGCGCCGCCACCAACCAGGAACGTGAAATGGACGGTCTGCTGTCCAATATGACCAATCTCCTGGGGCCGCTCATGGTCGTGTTCATGGGTGGAGTCGTCATGTTCATCGTAATTGCGCTCTTGTTGCCAATATTCCAACTCAACGACCTGGTCAAATAGTCAACTGTGCGCCGGGGTATTGCACGGGAACCGCGTTCCGTTTATAACGCGCGCGTGTCAAGTGAGAAACCCGAATCCGAAGAGTTCGAGGAAGAGGACGCCGAGGACGTGGCGCCCGGCGGCGACGACGTCGATGTGGATCACATCATGCGCGACGTCGATTCGCAACGGCGCCGCGCCCCGAAGGGAGCCGAGCCCGCTTGGCGGCGCCTGGAGCGCGTCATGGAAGAACGGCGCACCGCCGAGCTCATGAGCGATTTCGACGACTACGAAATTGGCCGCGAGGATGCCGAGGATTCCGAAATGGGTGATGCCGGTGAACCGGATGAGTCGCCCAAGGGTACGCGGAAGAAGAAGAAAACCCGCAATTGACCTGGCCTTGGGCGTCGGGTCGCGGAAATGTGCCACACTCGTTTGTGTGTCGCCGAGCGAAACATATTCAACCCGTCTGGCGGATCGCAAAGCGCGTCTGTCACGATTCGACGCTCTCAACGCACGCATTGAGAGCGTCCGTCTCGGTATCGGCGCCCTATTTTTGATCATCGCCTGGCTATGCTTCGGCCCTGCCGGATTCAATGCCCTTTGCTTGAGCATCCCGATAATCGCCTTCATCGGCCTGCTGCTTTATCACCAGCGCGTCCGAAATCGACGCACTCAGGCGCAGCGAGCGGTGGACTTCCATCAGGCGGGTCTTGATCGCATCCACGATCGATGGAGCGGAAACGGCACGACGGGCGCACGTTTTCAGGTGCCGCATCACATCTACGGCGACGACTTGGATCTGTTCGGCACCGACAGCCTGTACCAGCTGCTGTGCGCCGCTCGAACCCAATCGGGCGAGAACATCCTCGCGCAATGGCTGCTGGCCCCCGCGGATCTTGAAACCATACGCGCGCGCCACGCGAGCATTTCCGATCTGCGCACCCGCTTTGATTTCCGCGAGTCGATGGGGATCGACGGCGATTCGTTGAAGGTGGGCGTGCACCCTGAAACGCTGGACGCCTGGGCACGGGCGCCGAACCAACTCGATTATCGTTGGGTGCGTTGGACCGCCCCGCTCATCGCCGGCGTGGCGATCGGCGCCATCGCCATTTGGGCCGTTTGGGACCTGCTCTCCCCGCTGCTTGCGGTCATCATCCTCGAGGCTGCACTGGGGTATTTCCTGCGCAAGCCGATCCACTCGGCCATCACCGCCGTGGAAAGTGCCTTCGAGGACCTGAAGGCACTGTCGGTGCTGCTGAAACTCATCGAAGCGCAGCACTTTGCAGCGCCGCCTTTGCGCGAGCTGCAACTGCGGCTGTCGTCGCATAGCCAGCAGGCGTCGACCGCCATCGCCAAACTGGCGACCATTGTCAATTTCGTCGAAGCGCGCCGCAACCCGCTGCTCGCGCCGTTCATGCTGCTGCTGATGTACCCGCTGCAGACCGCGCTCGCGGCCGAACGATGGCGCAGCGCACACGGTGCGGTCATCCATTCCTGGCTCGAGGTGCTCGGCGAATTCGAAGCGCTGCTCTCGCTCGCCCAGTATTCTTACGAGCAGTCTGCCGATCCGTTTCCCGAATTCCTCGACGGCCCCCCCGCCTTCATCGCGACCGGACTTGGCCATCCCTTGATTCCCGCCGCGGTGCGCGTTTGCAACGACGTTGCGATTGCGGGCGAGACCCGCGTGCTGCTGGTGAGCGGTTCGAACATGTCCGGCAAAAGCACGCTCTTGCGTACGGTTGGCATCAATACCGTGCTCGCCATGGCCGGCGCGCCGGTGCGCGCGAAATCGCTGCAACTGGCCCCTCTGCAGATTGGCGCTTGCATTCGCATCAATGATTCGCTGCACGAGGGAAGCTCGCGTTTCTACGCCGAGATCACGCGTCTGCGGCAGCTGTTCGAACCGAGTGCGCTGCCGCTGCTGTTTCTGCTGGACGAACTGCTGCAGGGCACGAATTCGGCGGATCGGCTCGTCGGCGCGCAGGGGCTCATCCGCGCCTTGCTGCACCGGGGCGCCATCGGGTTGATCAGCACCCACGATCTGGCGTTGACCGACATTGCCGGCCTTAAACCCGGCGCGATCGAGAATGTCCACTTTCAAGATGAACTGATCGACGGCAAGCTCAAGTTTGACTTCAAATTACAACCCGGCATTGTCACCAAGAGCAACGGTATTGAGCTGATGCGTTCGATCGGTCTTGAGGTCTGAGCTGTTCGATCGGTCTCGAGGTCTGAGCTGCACTGCAACCGGGACCGTGGGGCCGCGCGAAATGCTTGGGACCGGTTCCTTTAGTGAAAGTTTCGCGATGCGACCACGAGGTCCCCGAGCAGCGGCGACAAATTCACCAGGCGCTCTGCGATGACATGCTGTACATCGCCCTCGCGCTGTAATTTGCCGTGCACCTCGAGCAGACGCGACTCCAGCAGGGCCGCACGCTGCTCGATGGCAACGCGGTTCCAGACGATCAGATTCACATAGCCGGTTTCGTCTTCCATCGTGACAAAAGTCACGCCGCCCGCGCTACCCGGCCGCTGGCGTGTAATGACCAGGCCCGCTGTGATCACCGATTTGCCGTTGGGCTGCCCCCATAAATCCTGCGTGGGCACGACGCCCCGCCGCTGCAGCGTGTCCCGCAATAGCGCGAGCGGGTGACGGCGCAGCGTCAGCCCCAGGCTTCCATAGTCCGCCACAATATCCTGGCCCTCGCGCGGCGCGCGCAGCAACGGTATGCCTTCATCGACCGCCGTTGCCGCCGGCAGCAAGGGCAGCGCGCGTTCCACACCCGTGACCTGCCATACCGCGCGATGCCGGTGCCCGGTCAGTTTCGTCAGGGCATCCGCGGCGGCCAGGGCCTCGAGATCGCGCCGATCAAGAGCGGCGCGCTCGGCCATATCCGCAATGCTGCCGAAGGCGCGCACGGCCCGCGCGGCCAGCAAACGCGCGGCGCCCTCTTGGGATAGGTGCTTCACCAGGCGCAAGCCCAAGCGCAAGGCGGGACGGCCGTCCTCGCGCCGCTCCAGCGTGCAATCCCACTCGCTGATCATCGCGTCCACGGCACGCACTTCCACACCGTGCCCGCGCGCATCGCGCACCAATTGCGCCGGCGCATAGAATCCCATCGGCTGACTGTTGACGAGCGCGGCGCAAAACGCCGCCGGCTCGTAGTGCTTCAGCCAGGCGGAGGTGTAGACCAGCAGGGCGAAGCTGGCTGAATGGGAATTGTGAACGACGAAGTGCTTGGCCAAAAAGTTGTGATCGCCCTCGATTTGCAAATCATAGGTTTCCCTTTCGCCGACGGGTTCGATCTGCACAATCCGGTCCCAATAAAGGTCGGAGTGAGCGAGGCGCGACAGATCGCGTGACTCCAAAAATTCTGACAGAGGGATAGAGCGGGCCGTCGCCACATGATCGCCGGCTTTCAGCTTGCCCAGCTCACGCCAGCCGCCCATGGTCAAGAAGGGATGCTCGGCGGTTGCCATGATTTCATGTCCGAGAGCGCTCCGTAAGCGCCATACGAATTTCACACCGCTTTGAATAACGCGCAAAACCTTACGCTTGCGCAAGCGCAGGTCCTCATCGCATGCCAGCGTGTTGTTCAGGCACGCGCGCCCGCTGACAATTTCATCGATGGTCAGCCATTTGCCGGAATCAGCATCGACCACCCGTGTCTCGCCAACGACGCACTCAGGAAATCCATATTCGCCGAACCCTAGTATTTGTTTGAAAATCTGCTGCGCAAAACTTTCCTCATAGCCGCGCTCACGCATGCCGTCGATCAATTGCTTCTGGAAAGGCTCCAGTCCGCCCTTGCGCTTCCACGCGGCCATGGCGCGGCGCAGCCGATCGGCCTCGCCGGGTGAGAAGCCGGCCGCGACGATGGCGAGCTGCATGACTTGCTCTTGAAAAATCGGCACACCCAGCGTGCGTTTCAGCACCGCCTCGACTTCCTTGCTGGGATAGGTCACGGCCTCCTCCCCGCTGCGGCGGCGCAAATAGGGGTGCACCATCTCGCCTTGAATGGGCCCGGGGCGCACGATGGCCACTTCGATCACCAAGTCGTAGAAATTTCGCGGCCGGAGGCGCGGCAGCATGGACATTTGCGCCCGCGATTCGATTTGAAATACGCCGGTGGTGTCGGCACGGCAAATCATGTCGTATACCGCGCTGTCCTCGCTCGGCACGTTCGCAAGCGTAAGTTGGCCCGTAGCGGCGGATGAGCCGCCGAATTCATTGACCAGCTTGAACGCCCGCCGAATCGCGGTCAGCATCCCCAGGGCCAGTACATCCACTTTCAAGAGTCCCAGTGCATCGAGATCGTCCTTGTCCCACTCGATCACGGTGCGATCGGGCATCGCCGCATTCTCGATGGGCACGAGTTCATCCAATCGGCCGCGGGCAATGACGAAGCCGCCCACGTGCTGCGACAAGTGGCGGGGGAAACCCAAGATTTCCGCCGCGAGTGCCATGAGCCGCGCCATCACCGGATCGTCAGGATCGAACCCGGAAGCACGTATGCGTTCCGGATCGATGCGCTGGCCATCCCACCATTGCATGCCCCGGGCAAGCTTATCGACTTGCTCAAGATCGAACCCCAAGGCCTTGCCCACGTCCCGCAACGCACTGCGCGGCCGGTAGCAAATCACGGTGGCGGCGAGCGCCGCCCGTTCGCGTCCGTATTTTCCGTAAATGTACTGGATGACCTCTTCGCGCCGCTCATGCTCGAAATCCACATCGATATCGGGCGGCTCGTTGCGTTCCTTGGAAATGAAGCGCTCGAACAGCATGGACATGCGCGAAGGGTCGACTTCCGTGATGCGCAGACAGTAGCAAACCGTCGAGTTGGCCGCGGAGCCGCGTCCCTGGCAGAGGATTTTTTGCGAGCGCGCGTATTCGACCACATCGTGCACGGTCAGAAAAAATGGCTCGAATTTGAGCTCCGCGATCAAGCGCAGTTCATGTTCGATGTTCTCGCGCACGGCGGCGGGCGCTCCCTCAGGCCAGCGATAGGCGCAGCCTCGCAGCGTCAGCGCCCGCAAATGACTCGTGGGAGTCTCCCCCGGGGGCACGATCTCTTCCGGATATTCGTAACGCAGCTCATCGAGCTTGAAAGTGCAGCGCTCCGCGATACCGACGGTTTCCGCCAACAGCGGTGCGGGATACAGTTCCCGCAGGCGCTGCAAGGAGCGCAAGCAGCGCTCGCCATTGGGATACAGTGCATAGCCCGCGGCATGCAGCGGCTGCTTCAAGCGAATCGCCGTCAGCACATCCTGCAAGGCACGGCGGCTGCGCCGATGCATATGCACATCGCCCGCCGCCACGCACGGCAGCTGCAGGGTTTTGCCCAGTGTTTGGAGCCATTCCAAGCGCCGCGCATCGTAGCCGCTGGTGGTGAGCTCCACGCCGATCCATAAGTTTCCGGTGAACCGCTCGCGCAACCAGCGGCCATCCTGCTCTTGGCGTGCGAGCCCCGCTTTGTCCATGCGCGGCAGCCAGAGAACCAAGCAACCCGGCAGCGCGTTCTCAAGATCGGTGCGTGCCAGCGAGTAGCAGCCTTTGCGAGTGGCGCGGCGCGCGTTGCTGATCAGGCGGCTCAACGCGCCGTAGCTCGCCCGATCGGTGGCCAGCGCCACCACTTTCAGTTGACTCGGGCCATCGTGGCCCTCGCCCTGCGGGAGGCAATTGAGCTCGGCGCCGATGATCAGGGGCAACCCAAGTTCTTTCGCAGCCGAATGGGCACGCACGACGCCCGCCAAAGAGCATTCATCGGTCAGTGCCAGTCCGCTGTAATTCAGGGCCTTGGCCTGCGCGACCAATTCTTCTGGCTGCGAGGCGCCGCGCAAAAAGGAGAAATTACTTAAGGTGTGCAACTCGACGTACACGCGAGGCCTTTAGGCGAATACGCCGTGCACGTACCAGCGCTTGGACCGACGTTCCTGAAAAACCCAGAGCCGGGCGCCATGACCCGGGCCATCCTGACCCTCGCCCGGCGGGCGCCCTGCGGGTTGGCGCGCAATGTAGTAATCGCGTGCCACGCCTTTGCCATCCCACCAGCCGCTCTCGATCCGTTCAGGGCCTTGTAATATTTCCGGCTTAGGTAAAGGCAACGGCTCATTCAGCAGCCACACCGGACGCGGCAGCTGATCGCTGATTTCCTCTGCAACTCTGGCCGCGGCAGTCAAATGCAATTCATGGACGCGCCGCCATGCCGCTTCCGGCCTATGTTCCGCAATCAAGCAGACGCCGTACACCGCCTCCTCGCCCAAACGTGCGCGCAAGCGCTCCACCAATTGCGGCGCGCTGTCGCGGCTGCCCGCGCCGGTGAATCCGGCAAAGACATCGAGCGAACTTGCCGAGAGCCCCCGCAAGGAACCGGAAATCAGTTCCATGCCTCGAACCGGCGCTCGCAGCTCCAGCCGCGTCAGTTTTTGGCACAGCACATCGCTCAAGCGCCGCCGTTCGCTGGTGATGCTGGCCAAGCCCGCTTGCACACGAGTCGCCGGTCCTGCCCGATGCGTCAGTTTCAGCTGCAGTGCCTGGATACCGGCCTGGCGCCGGCGCAAGAATCGCGCGCAGCGCTCGATCAACGGTTCGAGCGCCTTTTCCAAATAGGCAACATGCTCGATTTCCGTTTCGAAATCACAGCGTTCCCGAAAGCGCTCACGCCGCACGAATGCTCTACGGGGCGCAGGCTGCCGCGCCAATGCAATGTCCAGATCCCCCACCACGGCGGGACCCAATCGGCGCGCAATACCGGCGCGCGGCAGGCGCATCAGTTCGCCTAAGGACGTGACGCCCATGGCGCGCAGAGTTTGCAGCCGCTCGATATCCCAAGCCGTGCAGGCAATGGGTACCTTCGCCAGGCGACTCGGCAGATCGGTATCTTCGATTTGCGACGCACCGCCGGCGCGCGCCAGCCACAAAGCGGCCAGAGTCGAGGGCGCGACGGCAGTGTGAGCCGGCAGCATCAGCCGGCGCCAACAATCATCCAGGTCCGCGTGCAGCTGTTGCAGCGAGCCGAATAATTTCACGCTGCCCTTGATTTCGAGCAATAACGCGTTGGGCGGTTCGATGCTGACGAAGGAAGTGAAGGAGTGCGCATGCAGGCAGAGCTTCTGCAGGGCGGCGCCGGAGGATTCCAGCGCAGACATGTCCGGGAACACCGCGGCGTACCACAGTTGTTTCGGACGCAGCGGAGCATGCGGCTTCCGCGCCTGCGGCGGCGCCAGGGGTATCGGCGCAGGTTGAGCCAGAGGGATGAGTGCAGGCGAAATCTCGGCGCGGCGCTCGGCGGCGGCAAACAAGTCCGCCGTTCGCGATTTCGCAGCGCGCGACTTCAAGGCTCACCGAGATCCACTGGGCCGGGCCGGCCGCCCTGCACTTTGAGCAAATCGACGCGCGCGCACGGCTCGCCCCGGCTGATGACAATGCGCAAGTTGGCAGGTGAAGCTTCGAAACGATGTTTCTCGGGACGAAACAGCACGCCGAGCGAGCCGCCCGCTTCGGCTGCGAGCTTCAAACGCCGCAGCCAGCGATCGTCGGTGCCTTTCAACCAAAGCAAAACAGCGGCGCACACCCCGGAGCTCAGTGCCTGCTCAGCCGCCCACAGAGCCTCGGTGGCCGTAGTCGGCCGAACCACCAGCAAACGCTTAAGCTCGATACCAGACTGCGCCAAGGCAGGCGCATACGGTTCATGCGGAGGGGCAATCCAGACGAGCCACGGCGCATCACTGCCGTGCCGGGAAGCTTGGCATGCCACCAGCGCCGGCAAAAAAAGCTGGACTTCGCCTAAGCCGGTATCGTCCAACAACACTTCGATGAGCGACGCCGTCGGCCACCCACCCCCCGGCAAGCGGGCATCCAGCGAGCTCTTACCGGTGGACCAAACCGGACGAGCGGGGGCAGCCGAGGCGTCTTTTAACTTCCAAACGCGTGCATCGGCCAAGACATCCGCAAGTAACGATTCTTCACGCGGCATCCACGTCTTTACCACGACGCAGGACACCGACGACCACCCCTTCGATAATCATGGGTTGTTCTTTGAGATCGACGCGAATGGGTTCGAAGTCGGCGTTCTCGGGCAGCAGCCAAACAATCGCGCCTTCTTGCCGATAGCGTTTGACGGTGACTTCATTTTCCAAACGCGCGACCACGATTTGACGATTGCGCACTTCGGGCGTGCGATGCACGGCAACCAAATCCCCATCGAGAATGCCGGCATTTTTCATGCTCATGCCCTGCACTTTCAGGAGATAGTGCGGTTGCGGCTGAAATAACTGCGGATCGATTTGGTAACGCTTTTCGATGTGCTCTTCGGACAAAATCGGCCGGCCGGCAGCCACGCGGCCGATGAGCGGCAGACCCAGTTGTTCCCGCAGAATATCTTTCAGTTGAATGCCGCGAGAAGCACCGGGAATCAGATCGATGACGCCTTTGCGCTGCAAGGCGCGTAAGTGCTCTTCGGCCGCATTCGGAGACTTGAAGCCGAGCGTGCGGGCTATCTCCGCGCGTGTGGGCGGCATGCCGCTTTCTGAAATGGCATTTTGAATCAGCCGAAGTATTTGAGTCTGACGGGGTGTAAGGTCCGACATGCGTCACCTGTATATGTAGACAGTGACTGTTATTATATACAGTCTGAGCGCCTTCGCAAGTCTTGACGGATAAAGACTGCTCTTGCGTACGACCCGATCATCGTTGGAGGCGGCATCGGCGGTTTAGACACTGACGACTTGGGCGCGCGGTCACGCACACATTGAATTTCTAAGAACAGGAACAGCATGACTGAAGACGACCGTATTTTCTATCAAGAAACTTTCGGGACCGACGAACTCGCGAACAAATACCAAATACAAGAAACAAAAATCGATCAGGTTAAGGATTTGCGCAGCAACTGACTCTTGAGCCAATTGCGTCCTGTAAAAATTGCAGAAGATGGCGCATTTTTAATGATCGCGGCGCTTGTAAGAAATGAACTACGCATAAAAGCGTCTTGTTATACCGACATTTCGTTATTTTCAGTTGCATTCGAGGCGCGAATTTGGCTTTATGTAGGACTGTGTTGCGACGCGGGCGGGCTCGATAGCGTGACCGTACCTGCTGTGGCAACACATCGGATGTTTCCGACACGAATGAATTAACCCTAGGGGAATATTTTTATGAATCTGACAACCACACTAAAGGCCTCTCTCGCCGCGGCTTGCGTCATAGCATTCGCGGGGTGCACTGACCTGAAGCCGATCCAGGCGCAGATCGATGACCTGAAGTCACAGGTCAGCAAGCTGCAAAGCGACACGGCCCGGGCCTCGAGCGATGCGGCTGCTGCACACGCTGCGGCGAACAGCGCGCAATCGGCGGCCTCAGGCGCGCAGAGCACGGCGAATCAAGCCCTGTCGACGGCGCAGGCGAATTCGACCGCCATCGAAGCGATCAACGAGAAGATCGATCGCATGTTCAAAAAGTCTGTCTCGAAGTAAACGAGCAGTTAATTTTTGACTTCAAACGCCGCGGTAACCCCGCGGCGTTTTTCTTTGCGCCGCTCGAGCTCGCATCGCCATCCCTCGCCGCCTCAGTAGCGAATCAGCGCCGACCCCCAGGTGAATCCGCCGCCGAATGCCTCGAGCAGCAGCAGTTGGCCGCGCTTCACCCGTCCATCGCGAATTCCGGTGTCCAGAGCCAGCGGCACCGAGGCGGCTGACGTGTTGCCCTGCGTATCGATCGTTACGATGACGCGCTCCATCGGCAATTCAAGGCGTTTCGCGATCGCCTCGATGATTCGAATATTGGCCTGGTGCGGAATCAGCCAGTCGAGCTCGGTCTTGGAGATATTGTTGGCGCTCAAGGTTTCGGTCACCAGCGCGCCCAAGGTGTTGACCGCCACCTTGTAGACCTCGTTGCCCTTCATCTGCACGCTGGCCTTGCCTTCACGAACCAACTTGAAGCCCTTCGAAACGCCGTCCGGGTAGGCGAGCAGATCCTTGTACTTGCCGTCGGAATGCAGTCGCGTGCTCATGATTCCGGGCTCGCTCGCCGGTTGCAGGACCACTGCGCCCGCGCCGTCGGCGAACAGCACGCAGGTCCCGCGATCATTCCAGTCGATGATTCGTGTGAGAGTTTCCGCACCCACCACCAGCGCGCATTTGGCTTCGCCGAGGCGGACGAACTTATCGGCTACGCTGAGCGCATAGACGAATCCCGTGCAAGCGGCCTCCATGCTGAATGCGGGACAGCCGTGGATACCCAGCCGGTCCTGCAGCAATGTGCCCACGTTTGGAAAGACCAGATCCGGTGTCGTGGTGCCGACGCAGATCAGATCGATGTCATTGGGCGTGACTCCGGCCGCATCCATGGCGCGGCGCGCCGCATGTTCGGCAAGATCAGTGGTGGTCTCGCCCTCGGCCGCCACGTGACGTTGAGAGATACCCGTGCGTGTTCGGATCCATTCGTCGCTGGTGTCGACCAGTTTTTCGAGGTCGCGGTTGGTGAGTATTTTTGTCGGCAGATAACTGCCGGTGCCGGCGATTCTTGAGTACATCGAATTCCCTCAAGCCTCGCGTGAAACCCGGCCCAATCGTTGCGCGATCCGGGCCGGTACGCCGTTACGCGCCTCCAACACCGCGACTTCGATGGCGCGCTGGAACCCGAATTGGTCGGTGCCCCCATGACTCTTGATGACGATGCCATTCAAGCCGACCATGGCCGCGCCATTATAGCGGCGCGGGTCGATCCGCGCGCGCAGCGCGTTCAAGGTCGGCCGCGCAGCCAGATAACCCAATTTGCGCAAGGGCGAGCGCTCGAACTCCTCGCGCATGGCATTGGTTATCAATCGCGAGGCGCCTTCCATGACCTTCAAGGCAATGTTGCCGGTAAATCCGTCCGTGACGACGACATCGACCTTGTCGGAAAAAATATCGTGTCCTTCGACGAAACCGACGTAGTTGATATCGGCGGCGGCCATCAGATTGTGCGCCGCCTGGACGATATCGTTGCCTTTGACTTCTTCCTCGCCGATGTTGAGCAGGCCCACGCGCGGCCGTTCGTGCGCTCCCGGAAGATCGGCGGCCAGCACCGACCCCATCACGGCGAACTGCACCAACTGCACCGGCGTGCAGGATGCGTTGGCGCCAAGATCCAACATGTAGGTATGGCCGCCGCGCGACGGGATGATCGATACGATTGCCGGCCTCTCGACGCCCGGCAGCATCTTCAAGACGAAGTGGGCGGTTGCCATGAGTGCGCCGGTGTTGCCCGCGCTGACGCAGGCGTGCGCGTCGCCGGCCTTGAGCAGATCGATGGCGCGGCGCATCGAGGAGTCCTTTTTACGCCGCAGCGCTTCGCGCGGATGATCCGTCATCTCGACCACCTCCGTCGCGAACAGGCAGGCGACGTTGCTCAACGTCGCGCCCGCGAGCTCGCGCTGCAGATCGGCTTGTCGGCCGATCAGCGTAAAACGCACGTCGCTGAACTCGCGCGCCGCCGCCAGCGCCGCTGGGACGGAAACCGACGGTCCTCGATCGCCGCTCATGGCGTCGATCGCAATATGAAGCGGCGCAGACACGGTGCGCAATTCGCCGGGGGCTAGATTGACGGCTTATTCTTCGGCTGCTGCCGCATCCGCCTTGGTCTGCAATACTTTCTTGCCGCGATAGAAGCCATCGCGCGAAATGCGATGTCGCGAATGAGTTTCGCCGCTCTTCGGCTCAATCGATACGGCGGGTGCCGCGAGCGCCGAATGGGAGCGGTGCATGCCGCGCTTCGACGGAGTCTTTCTACTTTTTTGAACTGCCATGGGTTGTCTGTCCTATCAAGTTTTCTTCAATAAATCCTGCAATACTGCAAATGGCCGTTGGCGCACGTCCGGCGTCGGCGCTCGACCGCAAGTCTCCGGCGTGCTGCAGGAGGCGATTACAGGCAATGCCAACAACAATTCTTCCTCCGCCAATTCGCGCAAGCTTACGGAGCCTTCATCCATCAGATAAATGTCGCGAGGCGACTCCGCGGGCGCCTGCGCTTCGCTCATCGCAAATTCAATCTCACTGTCGCCGCTCACCGGCATTTCGAAGCCCTGCAGACATCGCTGGCAAACCAGCCGAGGAGTCGCCTGCACGGCGACGGTCGCGCCGACACGTCCCGCTTCCAATTTCGAAAAAGCGAACCGCGCCTTTACCGACCCGCGCGCATCCGCCAATAAGTCCTGCAAGCGAGACAGCTCACTCAACGGGTAGACGCGCTCCAATACAGCCGCGTCCGCCGCCAGGCGCGCGCAATCCACTCGGTCAGACAGGCCCGATGCCATGGGCCGCGTATAATAGGGCCCAGGTACACCCCTGTCAAAACGAATCCGGTGCAAGTCTTTGTTTTTGAAGTGCCCGCCTCCCCTTATTTTGGCATCGACGTCCCGCTACCGGAAGGAACTCTTAAGCAGACTTGGCTTGGCCTTCTCGTGCAGCCCACCCGGAGTGGACGAAGCATCGCTCCCGGGCGAGGAGCCTAAGGCGCTGGTCGAGCGGCTCGCCAAGGCCAAAGCCTCGGCCGTGGCGCTTCAGCAGCCCGACGCGTGGGTGATCGGCTCCGATCAGATCGCAGTTCCAACCGAAGCCGGAGCGCACTCGCCGCTCGGCAAACCCGGGACCGAGGCGCGCTGCCTCGAGCAACTGCTAAGTTGCTCCGGCCGCACCGTCGATTTTCTAACCGCAGTGGCCGTGATGCGCAAGGAGACCGATGCGCTGATCGAATTCATCGACACGACCCGGGTCACGTTTCGCATCCTGGATCGGCCGTCGATTGAGCGCTACGTGGCAAAGGAGCGACCGCTCGACTGCGCGGGCGGTTTCAAGAGCGAGGGCCTTGGCATCGCCCTGTGCGAATCAATCGACAGCACCGATCCAAGCGCGCTGATTGGACTTCCCTTGATTCGCTTGAGCGCCGCGTTGCGCGCCGCCGGCTTCGAGGTTCCCTAGGAGGCTCCTAAGCGCTTCGCGGGCTTGAGGCGGCCTCTACTCTTGGCGCCCGTGCGCTTCACGGGCGTGATGGCATCGAGCACGGCGACCAATTCTTCCGGCAGCGGTGCGCTGACGTGGAACGGAACGCCGGATCCCGGCCATTCGAAGGCCAGGGATTGCGCGTGCAAAAAAGTCCGCTTCAATCCATGGGATTTCAGGTCCGCGTTGCGCGCGCGATCGCCGTACTTGTCATCACCCAAGAGCGGATGGCCCGCAAATGAGGCATGGACACGAATTTGATGCGTGCGCCCGGTGGGAATGTCCACCTCCATCAGCGTCGCCAGTGAACCGAAGAACTGCACGGGCTTGAAAACACTTACCGAGTCCTTGCCGGCGGGCGCCACTCGTACATGGCGTTCGCCATGTTGCCGGTTGTCGGTCGCGAGCGGCGCATCGATGCGCTTGGTGCCCAACTGCCAGCTGCCGCTGACCAGCGCCAGGTAGGTCTTGTGCATGCCGCCGTTGCGAATCAAGGCGTGTAATGCGGTGAGCGTGCTGCGATCCCGCGCTATGGCTAGGCAGCCACTGGTATCGCGATCGAGACGGTGCACCAGCTCGAGCGTTTCGCGCGGCCGGGAGGCGCGCAATGCCTCGATGATGCCGAAACTCATGCCGCTGCCGCCATGCACCGCGACGCCTGCCGGCTTGTCGATGACCAACAAATGCCGGTCTTGGAAAATGACGGCCCGTTCAATCAATTCGAGCAAGCTGCTCGAAGGGCGGCCGGGCTCTGCATCGGCCTCGATCCGCACCGGCGGCAGGCGGACTTCGTCGCCCGCCTGGATCCGGTACTCCGCGTCCACGCGCTTGCGATTGACGCGCACTTCACCCTTGCGCAGCAGCCGATATACCCGGCTGCGGGGCACTGTCTTGAAATGGCGCATGAGGAAGTTATCGATGCGCTGGCCGGCCTCATCCTCAGTCACGGTGCGAAGAATAAGGGGACTTTTTGGCCCTCGCGGCGGCGGCAGGCTGGTAGCAGGGCTGTTCATGATTTCGCTTTAAATATCCAGGCGTTGATCTAAGGTATTGATTATATTGACCCTGGCGCCATGTCGTGATAATGTCTCAAAACCGTGTCAGGCGCGACAACCTTTGAAGGGCAACGCCTAAATCTAGGTGACGCATATAGACACCGGTTTCCAGTGGTCCCCCATCCGTTGG